>ENA-ORTH01000481-ORTH01000481.1-human-gut-metagenome-genome-assembly--contig:-NODE-481-length-49519-cov-3.960881_pt1 | contig 49519 bp, 36 predicted proteins | sample MGYA00241914_ERZ509192 | MGnify/ENA primary metagenome ERZ509192 (study PRJEB26280, sample SAMEA2338826) | human gut metagenome | biome: human gut; feature: human-associated habitat; material: faeces...
CCAAAGCCTTGCAGCGCAAGCCTTTGGACGCCTGAGAGAACATTGAACCACTCCGGAACGGCCGGAGCCGTTCCGGACTAAGGAGGGCGGCGCTCCCCGCCGCCTTGTGGTATAATGAAACTGGTGTCATGTAAGGGAGGCGGAACGATGCGTGTGCTGATTGTAGAGGACGAGGTGCGTCTGGCCGAGGCGCTGGGCCAGATTATGAGTGAGCAGAAATACGCCGTGGACGTGGTGTATACCGGAACGGACGGCCTGGATTACGCCCTGTCCGGCCTGTACGACGTGATTGTGCTGGACGTGATGCTGCCCGGGCGCAGCGGCTTCGACATCGTGCGGGAGCTGCGGGCCCATAAGCTGAGCACCCCGGTGCTCATGCTCACCGCCCGGGACGAAACCGCCGATAAGGTGACCGGCCTGGACTGCGGGGCGGATGACTATATGACCAAGCCCTTTGTGCCGGACGAGCTGCTGGCCAGGGTGCGGGCTCTCTCCCGGCGGCAGGGTGAGGTGGTGCTGGAGGAGATGCGCTATGGGGATCTCACGCTGCATCTGTCCACCTATACACTCCAGTGCGGCGCCAAATCCATTCACCTGGGCTTTAAGGAGTACGAGGTGCTCCGCATTTTGATGGTCAGCCCCCATACGGTGGTGCCCAAGGAGGAGCTGCTGACCAAGGTCTGGGGGATGGAATCCGACGCGGAGGACAACAATGTGGAGGTCTATATTTCGTTCCTGCGCAAGAAGTTTTTTTATCTCGGATCCCGCGTCGGCATCGGCACGGTGCGCAAGGTGGGATACCGGCTGGAAGGGGAAGGAGGCAGGACCATGCTGCAGAAGCTGCGCCGGAAATTTGTCCTGATCAATATGCTGCTGGTTTCGGCGGTGCTGCTGATCGCCTTCACCGCGTTGTGTGTGTTCACCTACCAGCGATTGTATAACGAGAGCCACGACGCCATGCGCCGCGCCCTGGACCGGGAGGGGGGAAAGACCCCGCCAAAATCCGAGATCGGCGGTAAGCCTTTTTCGCCCCCCGGCGCTCTGACACCGGTGTTCTGCGTGTTGGTCGGCGCGGACGGCGCCGTGCGCACGGTGACCGAGGACACCGCGGTGGATATGTCGGAGGAAACCCTCACCCAGGCGGTGTCCTTGGCGCTGGAGGGGGACAGGGACGAGGGGGTGCTGAACGCCCTCAACCTCCGCTATCTGCTGCGGGAAACCGCCGCGGGGACCAAAATCGCCTTTGCGGATCGCAGCGGGGAAATCCGGTCGATGCTCAGTCTGGTGATCACCTCCCTGCTGGTGGGCCTGGGCGGGCTGACGGCGTTTTTCTTCATCAGCCTGTTTCTGTCAAGCTGGGCGCTGCGGCCGGTCAAACGGGCCTGGGAGCAGCAGCGGCAGTTTGTGGCCGACGCGTCCCATGAATTGAAAACACCCCTGACCGTGATCCTGGCCAATACCGACATCCTCCTGGCCCATAAGGAGGAGTCCATCGCCCGGCAGGAAAAATGGGTGACCTACATCGGGGACGAGGCCCGCCGGATGAAGGGCCTGGTGGACGACATGCTGTTCCTGGCCAAGGCGGACGCGGCCCGGGAACCGCTTCCCGCCCTGCCGCTGAGCCTCAGCGACGCGGTCTGGAGCTGTCTGCTGCCCTTTGAGTCGGTGGCGTATGAGCAGGGGATCACCCTGTGCAGCGACGTGGCGCCGGATATCCAGGTCACCGGCGATGAAGGGCAGCTCAAGCAGCTGGTCCGGATTCTGCTGGACAACGCCTGCAAATACGCGGGGGAGAAGGGTGTCGTCACCCTGACCCTGGAGCGGGAAGGGGACAAGGCCCGGCTTATGGTCAATAACACCGGCGCGCCCATCCCGCCGGAGCATCTGCCCCGCCTGTTTGAACGCTTTTACCGGGCCGATCCCTCCCGTTCGCGGGATCAGGGCGGTTACGGCCTGGGGCTGGCCATCGCCCACAGCATCACGGGCCGTCACCGGGGCCGGATTACGGTGGACAGCCAGGAAAAAACGGGAACCACCTTCACCGTGTGGCTCCCGCTGAAATAAAGCCCGTCCCGCCTTCGTTGACAAACGGCGAAAACCTTTCTATAATGAACCAAAGGCTCATCCCGTGCGATAGGGTAGCGGGCGTGGACAGCATCGTTGACGCCGTATCACCCGGAAAGGTTTGGTACGCAACATGGACGACAACCAAAGAACACAGGCCGCAGCGTTGCCTCCCGCGCGCAGAGCCCTGGCCATCGCCGGCCGGGTTCTCACGGTGTTGATCGCGTTGATCGCCATCCTGGCGACGCTGTTTACGATCGTTTCCGTCGCCACCTTCGACAAGGTCGAGGGGAAGGGGCTGTTCGGCTATAAGTTTTCCATCGTGCGGTCCGATTCCATGAAAAGCGAATTTGCCGCGGGCGACGTGGTGGTCACCAAGGCCGACAGCCGGATGGAGGTGAAGCCGGGCGACATCATCACCTTCCGCTCCATCGACCCCGCTAATTACGGCGAGGTGGTGACGCATAAGGTGCAGGAGCTGACGAGCTACGAGGGAAAGGACGCCTATGTGACCTACGGCACCGCCAACGAATCGGCGGACAGCTATCCGGCGCTCAAGGAGAAGGTGATCGGCCAGTACCGCTTTCGGCTGCCCAAGGCCGGGGCTTTGTTCGACTATCTCAAGTCCCCGGCCGGCTACTTTGTGTTGCTTTTCCTCCCCTTTTTCCTCCTCATGCTGTCCCAGGGAATTCGTTTTTTTCGCCTGTTCAAACAATATAAGGAGCGGCAAGGCCCCCGGCCCCAAGGCGAAGAAACGCCCCCCGCATCCATAGAGTAGAGACAACAAAAAGCCCGCCCTCCAATACTGGCGGGCGGGTGATCCGCTTCGCTCGACGCGGAGTGGGGACCGGGGAGCTAAAGCTCCCAGACGGTTCCCAGCACGACGCGCACGTCGTGCCCCACACCTCCCCTTCCCTCCGATACTTCTTTGACAAGCTGAGGGGCGAAGCACCATGCGGTGCTTCGCCCCTCCTTGTTTCGTCAGTTCAGCGCCCCAGCAACCGGGACAGCAGCGCGTATCCGGGCTCGATGAAACGTCCCGTCTCCCGGGCCGCGGCTTCGGTGAACCGAGCCGGCCCGCCCGCCGCCGGCGCCTCGGAGCGGTACAGCAGATAGGGCACCGGATCCGACGCGTGGGTGCGGATGGCCAGCGGAGTGGGATGGTCAGGGGCCACCAGCAAGGAGAACGCGCCCAGCTTGGGCAGTTCCTCCAGCAGCGGGGCCAGAATCCGGCTGTCGATATCCTCAATAGCCCCTACCTTGTTGGCGGCTTCTCCCCGGTGTCCGCATTCGTCCGGGGCCTCCACATGAATGTACGCGAAATCGGCGCCGTTTTGCAGTGCCCGCAGCGCGGCTTGCCGTTTGCCCTCGTAATTGGTGTCGATGTAGCCGGTGGCGCCTTCCACCTCGCAGACCTCCATGCCGGCCAGCCGGCCAATCCCCTTGAGAAGATCCACGGCGGAAATCACCGCCCCCGTCACCCCGAACCGATCCGAGAACCGCTCCAGCCGGGGGCGCTTGCCCTGCCCCCACAGCCAGATGGCGTTGGCCGCCGGAAGCCCCTTGGCCACCCGCGCCCGGTTGATGGGATGATCGCTCAGCAGGGCGTAGCTGCGCTCCATCATGTCCAGCAGCGGGGCGGCGTCGGGATGCCGAGGCAGATAGCCGCCGATGACCCGGCCGGTGATATCGTGGGGCGGGGTGACGGCCCCCAACTCCGTTTGGCCCCCGTGCCAGACCATGCAGTGGCGGTAAGCGGTGCCGGTGTAGAAATCAAAATCCCCGCCGCCGAATGCCTCCTGCACCGCCCGCACCAGTTCGTCGGCTTCCCGCGTGTGAATGTCGCCCGCGCAGTAGTCCAGGATGGTCTTGTCCGCAAAGACCGGATCATCCGACAGGGTCACCAGATTGCAGCGGAAGGCCACGTCGTCGTCGGCCAAATCGATGCCGATGTTGGCGGCTTCCAGCGGAGAACGCCCGGTATAGCAGGCCCGGGTGTCGTATCCCATCATCGTCAGGTTCGCCACGTCGCTGCCCGGCGCCATTCCATCGGGAACGGTGCGGACCAGCCCTATCTCGCTGACCGCGGCCAGCGCGTCCATGGCCGGCTTGCGCGCCGCCTCCATAGGCGTGCGTCCCCCCAACTCCGGGCAGGGGGTGTCCGCCATGCCGTCGCACAGCAAAACTACTGATTTCATACAGCTGTCTCCTTTATGAACCGGCGTCTCCCGCCGGGTTTTCTCCCCGCTCAGTATAGCAGAAAATCGACAAAAACAAAAGGCTTGCCGTCCCCCGGCGGTGAAAAACCGCAGGTTCTGCGTTTTGGACAAAACGTGTGAAAGAATTCACAAATATTCTGTGGGGGAAAATGTCCGCCGGCGATTGCAAATCGCCGGACTTTGCGGTATAATATCCCATAGTTTTATAATGGGCGGGAATGGGGTTTTCTTCCTTTTCGCCAAGAATGCGCGGGACGCGTCGCGTTTCCGCCGGGAAGATGGAGGAACGGAATATGCAGGCTGCGCTTTATAGTCTGACGGCGGCCGAATCGGCGGGTAAAGTCATGGGGGATTCCCTGATGACTGCGCTCATCGGCGTCGTCGTTGTGTTTGCCACCCTGGTGGTGCTGACTCTGATTTTCATTTTGTTCGGCAAGGTGATGCACCGGCCGAAGAAGGAGGCCCCGGCCGTTCCCGCGCCCAAGCCGAAACCGGCGGCTGCACCGAAGATTGCCCCCACGCCCGCCGTGCAGGACGGTATTCCGGAAGAGGTGGTGGCGGTCATCGCGGCGGCGGTGGCTTCCATGGCGCCCGAGGGGAAACGGTACGCCGTACGCAAGGTTTCCCGCGTCCGGGAGGGCCGCCCGGTCTGGGCGGCGGCCGGCCTGGCGGAGAGCACCCGCCCGTTCTGACGGGCGCCTCCGTGGATTGCACAGCGAATGAGGCCGCGGCGTTTAGCCGCGATGGAGAAGGGACGGAAATACATGGGAGAACTTTGGACGGCAATCCAAAAGCTATGGGAGGAATCCGGGTTTGCCCGCCTGTTCAACTTTGAGAACGGCGGCTGGAAAAACCTGATCATGATCGGCATCGCCTGCGTGCTGATTTATCTGGCGATCAAAAAGCAGTTCGAACCGCTGCTGCTGCTGCCGATCGCCTTCGGCATGCTGTTGGTGAACCTGCCCCTGTCGGGTGTCATGGATCCGCAGCAGAATTCCTTGGTTCCGCTCACGGCGGAGGAGCTCAAGCATTTCAATCAGGGCATATACGATCAGATGTATCAGGTCATGATCCACACACAAGAGGAAATCAACGGCGTCATGACCGTTACCTCCGCTTCCTGGCAGCACTTTGACCAGGGCGGCCTGATGTGGTACCTGTACCAGGGCGTGAAATTCGGCATCTATCCGCCCCTGATTTTCCTGGGGATCGGCGCCATGACGGACTTCGGCCCCCTGATTGCCAATCCCCGCAGCTTCCTTCTGGGCGCGGCGGCGCAGCTCGGCATCTTCGCCACCTTTATTGGCGCGCGGGCGCTCGGCCTGCTGAATTTCCCCGAACTGGCCTTTACGAACCAGGAAGCGGCCTCCATCGCCATCATCGGCGGCGCCGACGGTCCCACCGCCATCTATCTGACCTCTCAGCTGGCGCCCCATCTGCTCGGCGCCATCGCGGTGGCCGCCTATTCGTATATGGCGCTGGTGCCCATCATCCAGCCGCCGATTATGCGGGCTCTGACCACTAAGAAGGAGCGCTCGGTCGTCATGACCCAGCTGCGCCCCGTTTCCAAGCTGGAAAAAATCCTGTTCCCGATTTTCGTCACGGTCATCTGCGTGCTGCTGCTGCCCAGTGCGGCGCCCCTCATCGGCATGCTGATGCTCGGTAACCTCTTCCGCGAGAGCGGCGTGGTGGAGCGGATCAGCAAAACCGCTCAGAACGAGCTGATGAACATCATCACCATCCTGCTGGGCGTCACGGTGGGCGCGACGGCCAACGCCGCCACCTTCCTGCAGCCCAAGACCCTGCTGATTATCGTGCTCGGCCTGCTGGCCTTCTGCTTCGGCACCGCCGGCGGCGTCCTGTTCGGCAAGCTGATGTACGTGCTCACCAAGGGCAAGGTCAACCCGCTGATCGGTTCGGCCGGCGTGTCCGCTGTTCCCATGGCCGCCCGCGTGGCGCAGAAGGTGGGGCAGCAGGAGAACCCCAGCAACTTCCTGCTGATGCACGCCATGGGCCCCAATGTGGCGGGCGTCATCGGCTCTGCTGTGGCGGCCGGCATCCTGCTGTCCCTCTTCGGCTAACGCTTCCAGTCCTATACGCGACAACGCCGGCACTACCGCTCAAGGCGGCATGCCGGCGTTGTTTTCATCAAGACGTGAAAGGGTATATTATGATAGATACGACGGAATTTCTCAATCTGCGCCGGCAGATTCTCAACCGGGAGTTTTCCCGCATGAACGACCGGCAGCGGCAGGCAGTGTTTCACGCCGACGGCCCGCTGCTCATCCTCGCGGGCGCGGGCAGCGGCAAGACCACCGTGCTGGTCAACCGCATCGCCAATCTGGTGCGGTTCGGCAAGGCCTACGGCAGCGGTGAGGTCCCGGTCGCCCTGCGGGATGAGGATATGGACGAGCTGCGCGCCTGCGCGGCGGGCAACAGGCGGCTGGACGCGGGGCTCAGCCGCCTGCTGGAGGTGGATCCCTGCCCCTCGTGGCGGATCCTGGCCATCACCTTCACCAATAAGGCCGCCGGCGAACTCAAGGAGCGGCTGAACCGGATGCTGGGCGACGAGGGCAGCGAAGTCATGGCCAGCACCTTCCACTCCTTCTGCGCCCGGATTCTGCGCCGGGAGGGGGAGAATCTCGGCTACTCCTCTCATTTCACCATCTACGACACCGACGACAGCCGCCGCCTGATGAAGGACTGCATGAAGGCCCTGAACATCGATGAAAAGACCCTGGGCCACAAGGTCATCCTCTCGGAAATCGGCCGGGCCAAGGACAGCCTGCTCGCCCCGGAGGAATACGCGGTGCAGCCCGCGGTCTGCAGCGACTTCCGGCTGAAAAAGGTGGCCCAGTGCTACGCCGTGTACCAGCGCCGGCTCAAAGAGGCCGACGCCATGGATTTTGACGATCTGCTGTGCAAAACGGTGGAACTGTTCACCGCCTGCCCCGACGTGCTGGAGCGGTACCAGAAGCGGTACCGCTACATCATGGTGGACGAGTATCAGGACACCAACCACGCCCAATACCGCTTAATCAGCCTTCTGGCCGCCCATTCGGGCAACCTGTGCGTGGTGGGGGACGACGACCAGAGCATTTATAAGTTCCGGGGCGCCACCATTGAGAATATCCTGCATTTCGAGGACGAATTCCCCGCCTGCACCGTCATCCGGCTGGAACAGAATTACCGCTCCACCCAGAACATACTGAGCGCCGCCAACGCGGTGATCGCTCGCAACCAGAACCGGAAGGGCAAAACCCTGTGGACGGCCAACGGCGAGGGGGACAAAATCCAGCTGGTCACCCTGGAAAACGCGGAGGAGGAGAGCCGCTTCATCGCGGACACCATCCTGGAGGGCATCCGGGACGGCCGGCGATACGGCGATTTCGCCGTGCTCTACCGGGCCAACGCCCAGTCCAACGCCATCGAGCAGGCCCTGGTCAAAAGCGGCGTGCCCTACCGGATCATCGGCGGTCACCGCTTCAATGACACCAAGGAGGTGCGGGACGCCACCGCTTACCTGCGGGTGATTAACAACCCGGAGGACGGCGTCAGCCTCCGGCGGATCATCAACGAGCCCAAGCGCGGCATCGGGGACGCCACCGTGGACAAGGCGGCGGCCATCGCGGAAAATTTGGGGCTTTCCCTGTACGAGGTGCTGTCCCACGCCGAGGATTATCCCGATATCGGCCGGGCGGCGAACAAGCTAAAGGGCTTCGTTTCCATGATGGATCACCTCAGAGAACTGAACGAGGATCCCGAAACCTCCATCCATCTGCTCTACCGCACCATGCTGGAAACCACCGGCTATCTTGCCATGTGGGAGCAGCAGGGCGAGGCCGAGGCCGGCCGGGTGGACAACCTCAACGAATTGGCGTCCTCCATCCTGAATTATGAGAAGGAAAGCGGGGAGGAGGTTCCCGAGCTGGCCGGCTTTCTGGAGGAAATGGCTCTGATGACCGACGTGGACAACTACGACGCGTCCTCCGACGCGGTGGTGATGATGACCATGCACGCCGCCAAGGGCCTGGAGTTCCCGGTGGTGTTTCTGCCCGGCTTCGAGGACGGCGTGTTCCCCGGCTATCAGACCTTGTTCGATCCGGAGGAGCTCGAGGAGGATCGCCGCCTATGCTACGTGGCCATCACCCGCGCCAAAGAAGAGCTGTTCATCACCAACGCCCGTTCCCGGATGCTGTACGGATCCACCAGCCGCAACCGGCCCTCCAAATTCCTGAGCGATATCCCGCCCGAACTGACCACGGGCAGCGACCGGCAGCGCCGGGCCGCTTATGAGAGCGTGCAGTGGGGGGCCAAGCCGGCCGCTCAGGGCGCGTGGGGCGGGGCGGCGTCCTCCTGGCAGGGGGCGGGCCGCGGCGCGTCCTCCCCGGCGCCGGGCCGTTCCGCCGCCTGGTCGGGGGGCGGCTTCTCCGCCGCCGGCACGGCCAAGGCCGCGCCCGCCGGCCCGGACGACATGAAAACCCGCTGGAAGGCGGGGGACGCGGTGCTGCATAACACCTTTGGCAAGGGCCGGATTCTTTCTGTGACGCCCATGGGCAACGACTGCCTGCTGGCCATCGCCTTCGAACAGGCGGGAACTAAAAAAATTATGGCCAATTTCGCCCGTTTGAAGCCCCTGGCCGAATGATTTAACCGTAACCAAAAAATCCCTCTGACATACTATGGTATTGAAGTGTTGACCGGCTCTGCGCTGCGCGGGGACATACATACAGCGGCGCCCCTGCCCAGGCCGGAATCTCTTTAATAACAGTACAGGGGGATTTTTTCATGGCAGACAACAAGTTCATCCATGACAACGGCTGTAAAGAAGCCGTCTGCGTGGACGCCGGCCGCGTGTACGATTCCTGCTCGGATAAAGACTGCATCGAAGATATGCGCGTCTATTTCACCGAGCGGGATCAGATGGTCGTCGACCATGCGGCGAGCATCCGCGCCCGTCGGGCGGAGGTCATCACCACCTACATAGACGTGGAGGCCCTGCCCTTCAACCGCGGGTACTATTCCTGCGACCTGACCTTCTTCTTCGAGGTGGAGGTCGAGGTGTATGCCGGCCACGGCATGCCCTGCTCCACCGTCTGCGGCGTCGGCATGTTCCAGAAAAAGGTCATCCTCTACGGCAGCGAGGGCAATGTGCGGGTATTCAGCAGCGAGTTCCGCGACAATTCCTGCGACCCGCAGGATATGCCCGGACGCAACGCGCCCCGCTGCACCGTCCAGGTGGCGGATCCCGTCATCCTGAGCGCCCGCCTCATCGAGCCCTGCGACCGCTGCAAGTGCGATTGCTGCTGCTGCGGCTGCTGCTGCAACATCCCGGAATGCATCTGCAACCGGTACGGCGGCGGGTTCTGCGACGATGAGGACAACAAAATCGTCCTCGTGACCCTGGGCATCTTCACCATCGTGCAGCTTGTGCGCAACGTCCAGATGCTGGTGCCGGTGTACGACTACTGCATGCCCTGCAAGGAATGCTGCCCCACCACCGACAATCCCTGCGACCTCTTCAAGAAAATGTGCTTCCCGGTCAACGAGTTCTTCCCGCCCACAGAGGACGGCCGCGGCGGCTGCTGCGAAAAGAAATAGTCCCGTCTATCCAGGAAAGGCCCGGCAAAAGCCGGGCCTTTCTTTATGCCTTACGGGTGTCTATGCCGACCGGGTAAATCACAAAATTTATGTCGAAGATACGCGGCTCTCTTGTAAAGTATACTGAATTGGTATAATTTAAGCTTCAGGGGATGATTTTTCCTGAGAAATGTGTTATACTATTCACAAACAAGGACATACTTCAGCCGAAACGGAGAGATACGCTATGGGAAAGACATTGACGGAGAAAGTGACCTGGGTCGGTAAGGTGGACTGGGAGCTGAAAAAGTTCCATGGGGACGAGTATTCCACCCATCATGGTTCGTCCTATAATTCCTACCTGATTCGGGATACCGAGAAGACGGTGCTGGTGGATACCGTCTGGAAGCCCTACGACAAGGAATTTGTCCAAAACCTCAAGCAGGAGGTGGAGCTCAGCCAAATCGACGCGATCATCGTCAACCACGGGGAAGTGGATCACAGCGGCGCCCTGCCCCTGCTGATGAAGGAGATCCCCGATACCCCGATTTACTGCACCGCCAACGGCGTCAAGTCCCTGACTGGGCAGTATCACGAGAACTGGAACTTCATCCCGGTGAAAACGGGGGATACCCTGGATCTGGGCACGGTCACCCTGACCTTTATCGAGGCCCCCATGCTGCACTGGCCGGATACCATGTTCACCTACATGAGCGGGGAAAACATCCTGTTCAGCAACGACGGCTTCGGCCAGCACTACGCCACCGAATCCCTGTACAACGATATGGTGGATCCGAGCGAGCTGATGGCGGAGGCCCGCAAATACTACGCCAATATCCTCTGCCCTTTCAGCATGATGGTCGCGCGCAAAATCCGGGAGATTCAGGCCATGAACCTGCCGCTGGATATGATCTGCACCAGCCACGGCGTCATCTGGCGCAACAATCCCGTCCAGATTGTGGAGAAATATCTGGAATGGGCGGCCGATTACCAGGATAACCAGGTGTCGATTGTGTACGACACCATGTGGGAGGCCACCCGCCACATGGCGCAGGCCATCGCCGCTGGCCTGCGGGAGGCCGACCCGGGCGTGACTGTCAAGCTGTTCAACGCCTCCAAGTCGGACAAGACAGACATCATCGCCGAGGTCTTCCAGTCCAAGGCGGTGGTGGTGGGATCCCCCACAGTCAACAACGGCTATCTGTACGCCATTGCCGGCATTCTGGAGCTGATGAAGGGCGCCAAGTTCAAGAAGAAAAAGGCGGCCGCCTTCGGCAGCTACGGCTGGAGCGGCGAGGCCGTGAAGCTGATAAGCGAGGAGCTGGCGGCCTCCGGCTTCGAGGTGGTCAGCGAGGGCAAACGCGCCTCCTGGGAGCCCGATGAGGCCATGCTGGAGGACTATAAGGCCTACGGCCGCGAGCTGGCGGAGAAATTCCGCTGAACCGCCGCTGGTTTAAACAAAAAGGGGATGGCGCCAGGCGCCATCCCCTTTGGCTATTTTCCATCCGCCAGCCGGCAGGCCCGCACCGCTTCCTCCAGGGTGTCCGCCGCAATGAGAAACCGCCCGTTGTGGCAAAAACGCAGCCCGGCGATGCCGGTCATGTCCGCCAGCGCCTCCGGCGTCTGTCCCGCCCAGGCGGCGGGAAACGGTTGCTTGGCCGCCCCCGTTTCCTCGTCGGCCGGCACCACCTGGGCGCTGTAGCCGCCCCGCTGGGAGGGATAGACCACGAAGCGGGCCGGGGAGGGGATGAGCACGCTTTTCCAGGGGGCGAACCGGGGCAGAATCACCACCCCGTCCTCCATATGGGTCAGCGCCTCTTCCACCAGTGCCCTGGCCCGCCCGATCCCCCGGATGCTCTCCAGCTTTTTCTGCAAGAGGAGCCGGGCCACCCTTTCCGCCTCCTCAAAACAGTCGTCAGGAGCGGCTGGGGAATCCCAGGTGGGGTTGAACGCGCCGATCACCCCCGCCAGCGTGTTGCCGCAGCCGGTGTTGTCGTCCTCATCCAGCGGCTGGATAAAGGAGGCGTCGAACCGCGCCGCCTCCTCCGCCGGCAGAAGGTGGGCGCCAAACTCCCGCCACAGCAGCCCGAAGGCCGCGTAGGGCACGCCGTTTTCCCGCACCGGCGCGTCCTGCTGATGATGGTCGAAGGGGCCGAGCCCGATGTCGAACACCAGCCCCTCGAACGCCTCCGGCACCTGGAATCCCCGATGAATCCGGATATCCGGCCGCAGCAGGCGCAGCAGCGCGGCGGAAAACACGTCGTCGGCATGGAATTTGCCGCCATGGGTCATGGCGGCGGCTGGTATATCCCTCATCGGTTTCGTCCCCTTATTCGTCGTAATCGACTGCTTCAAAGCTGGCGTCCTGTGCCCGCAGATCAAAGAGCAGCCGGTAATCTTCATATAGGCGGTAGCGGGCCGGGCAGGCCGCGCTTTCCCGGATCACCCGGGACATGTGCCCGCCGCTCGGCGCCTTGAGATCCTGCGCCTTATCCGGATCCGCTTCCACCTTGAGGCAGTGCTTGCCCTGCTGGAGAATGAGCCCGTTGCCGCTGTATCGCCGGATTTTCACCCCGTGATAGGTGGCCAGCCGGATTTCCCGCCCCTGGTACCGCACCGCCGCGATGCAGCCCCGGAAGCTCCGTCCCAGGAAGGGCACGTCCGCGATGGATACCATCACCGAGCAGTCCTCCTCCGGCGCGCTGCACTGGGTCCAGAGATACGAGCGGGGGAAGGAGGTGCCCCAGTCCATCTCCATGTAGCCGACGCCCCCGTCGAAGACGAGGGTTTCCCCCTGATAGTTCAGCCGCCCCTGCACCGTGTGGCGCATGCTGATCACCCGGTGGCGGCATTCCATCAGCGGCATGCTGCGGAACGGCCCCATGATGTCCGATTCCAGCGGCGTCAGCTCCCCGTAATGCAGCTTGCCCCGCAGTGTCAGATCCGGCTCCCGAATGTCCAGGAACAGCCCCTCGGCGGTGAAGACCGATTGGCCGATACGCACCCCGAGCGGCGACCGCCTCGCCTCGAAGGCGGAGAAGGGATACGCGACGAAATGGGAGGCGGACTCCGTGATCACCTGAATGAACGCCGTTTTGCTCCCGTCCGCCGCCATGCTGATCCCCGGGATGACGGCCAGCGTCCGCCCGTTTGCCTGCTGCTTGAAATACCAACCCTCGAAATAGGAGCGCTCGCGATGCTGTCCGTGATAAAAGCTCATAATCCGTCCCCCCCGTCTTTTCTGGTAGTGTGCGGCGTCCGCCCGCCCATTATGCGGCCGCCGCGTAGAAATCCCCTATAGTATGGGTAAGAATACCAGATTTCCCCTCCCGCCGCAACCCCCTTGTCCGCTTCTTAATAAAAACACAAGAAACCCCTCGGCGGGAACCGCGGTTCCGCCGAGGGGTTCTCTACAGTCCTAAAAACCGCCGCCACAGCGGCCGCACCGCCAGGCACAGCCCCATCCCGGCGGCGCACAGCCCGAACAGCAGCCAGTTGACCGCGTTCCAGCCCCACTGCCCGGCCGCCAGTCCCAGCCCCCAGCCGGACAGCGCGCTGCCCAGATAGGTGAACGCGTTGGTCAGTCCCGCCACCGTGGACGAACGTCCTGCCTTGGCGAACTGCAGCGGCACCAGGCTGATGAGCACCGTGTTGATTCCGGAAACGCACAGGCTGACCGCCGAGAACAGCAGCACGGTCAGCAACGGATGGAGCCTCCCGACCGCCACCAGCAGCAGCATGCCCGCTCCCGCCGCGCCGAACAGCAGGAAAGAGGTGCGCACGTCGTCGCTTCCCGGACGCTTGCTCAGCTTTTGGATCAACCACAGTCCCGCCAGATTCACCAGCGGAAGGATGGCTGTCAGAAAGATCGACAGCGCCGCATCGATTTGGAACGTATCGGTCATCTCCTGCGGCACCCAGGTCATGATGCCGTCCTTGAGCAGTCCCATGAACAGGATGATAGCCAGCAGCAGAGGCAGACCGGAGACCAAATACAACGCCCGGAAGCTTTCGGTTGCTTTGACGGTGTTTTTCGTTTCCACCTTTTCCGGCGTTTGGTAACAGCCCCGTGTGGTCACCCCCACGGCGATCCATCCCAGCCCCGTCAGCAGCGTCAGCGCCGCCGGCACCAGAAAAGATACCCGCCAGGGGAAGTGAGTTACCAGCAGGGGAATGAGCAGATAGGTGCCCGTGGTTCCCAGCGACGTGGCGTAATGGAAAGACAGTATCGCTTTGCGCAGCCGTTCCGGCGGCATGCACAGCGTCATCAGCCGGATCATCGGCGCCCAAATCAGCGCGCAGAACAGCCCGTTGAGGCACCACGCCGCCTGCATCAGCCCCACGCTGCCGGCCAGCCCCATCAGCAGGTTGCTTCCCGCCGACCCCAGCATGCCCGCCGCGATAAGCGCCTTGGGGTTCAGCCGGTCGCCCAGCCACCCGCTGAACAGCTGTCCAAGCCCGTAGGAGACGAACAAGGTGGAGGCGATAAGCCCCAGCTGATCGGTCCGAAGCCCCTCCGCCTGCCCGATGACCACCATGGCCGCCGCGTAATTGTACCGGCCGAAATAATTGATAAAATACACGGTCCATCCCATGAGAAACAGCCGCATATAAGCGGGCGTTTCCCGCAGCGCGCGCAGCCGCATATCCGCCGTCCCCTCCCTTGCGGCTTTCAGTATAGACAGCGCCGCGCCGGAAAACAAGAGGTGAACAATTTATTGAAATTCGTTCAAATATTTGCTATACTAAATGTGAATTGTTCAAATATTTTGAACGAATGGAGGCGTCCCCATGCCGAACGATCGCCGGCAGCAAATCCTCGACTGGCTCACCCGCTATAAAAGCGCTTCCCTCGACGAGCTGGGCGCCGCCCTGCACTACAGCCGATCCACCATCCGCCGCGACGTGCTGGAGCTGGAGGAGATGGGCCTTGTGCAGCGCGGCCGCGGCCGGGTGGAACTGCTCGTCACCTCCAGCAAGGAGCGGCACCACCTGCTGCGCGCCGGCGAGAGGGTGGAGGAAAAGCGGCGCATCGCCGCCCTGGCCGCCGACTTCGTCTCCGACGGCATGGCCCTGTTCCTCGACGCGAGCACCACCGTGCGGCAGGTTTGCCCCCTCCTCCGCCCCTTCCAGCACCTGACCGTGGTGACCAATGGCCTGGAAACCGCCCAGGCCGTCACCCGCATGCCCCATATCGGCTTGTTCTTCACCGGCGGCTATTGGCGGGATGACACCGGCTCCTTCGTTGGGGAGCCGGCGGTCGATTTTGTGCGCCGGCTGCGGCTGGATCTCTGCCTGCTCTCCTGCTGCGGCATGGACGGGGACGGCCTGTATGAGGCCAGCCTCCAGCAGGCCTACGTCAAGCAGGCTATGATCCGCAACGCCGGCTCTACCCTGGCTTTATGCGACGCCTCGAAATTCGGCCGTCCCTTCAAATACCGGCTGGCCGGCTTTGGGGAGGTGTCCTACGTGCTCACCGACGCCGCTCCGCCGCCCGCCCTGGAGGCCGCCGCTCACCGGGATGACTGCGAATTCCTGATCGCCGGGATTTAGTCTATCCATACAAGTTTGCGCATAAAAATTAGACGGCGGCAGATTTTCTGCCGCCGCCTTTTCGTCTGGTGTTTTGCCCGGTGCCATGGTATACTGGACGTTGAAAGCCCGCCTCTTATAAATCCCAAAGCCATCGGGCGGCCCAGTCCGGCCAGCCTGCGCAGGCCTCCTGCACCACGCCGGTCTCCGCCGTGGCCAAGGATAACCCGTGGGGCCCGCTGGGCAGGATGTGCAGCTCGGTCGGCACCCCGTTTTTCCGCAGCGCCGTCGCCAGCAGCAGGGAATTCTCCACCGGCACACACGCGTCGTCCCAGGTGTGCCAGAGGAAGGTGGGCGGCGTGTCTGCCGAAACCTGGTTTTCCAAGGATGTCAGCGCGCGATCTTCCTCATACCGGTCTCCCAGCAGATTGATGAAGGAGCCCCGGTGAGCGAACTCGCCGGAGGTGATGACCGGATAGCAGAGAATCATCCCGTTCGGCTTCGCGTCTCCCGGCGTCAGACCCAGCGGCCCGTTGACGAACTCCCGGTTCCAGAACACGCCCAGGCTGGCCGCCAGATGTCCCCCCGCCGAAAAGCCGCAGACCGCGATTTTGTCGGCGTTCACATGCCATTCGTCGGCGCGGCTGCGCACCATGGCCACCGCCGTCGCCAACTGAAGAAGCGCCGCAGGGAACCGCACCGGCTCCACCGAATAGCGCAGAACAAAGCATTGAAACCCCTTTTCCAGAAATTTCAGCGCCACCGGCTCCGCCTCCCGGTCGGAAGTCATGCCATACCCGCCGCCCGGACAAATGACCACTGCAGGCCGTCGGTGCGCCTCCATTTCGGGCGACTCATCCCGGATGTAAGTATAGAGCTTGGCGGTCGTCCCGGCGGCGCCCGCCCGGATGTCTAGGACTTGATGCTGCATCGATATCCCTCCCAGTTGTTATTGTACAGCAGCCAGTTTACCATGCCGCCGGGGAAAGTGCAATCCCCCTGTCCCTATAAATATGTAGCTTGCAGGAAGGCCGCGGTTCCGCCCGGCATTCTGCCTGTGTCTCCAGCCCCTCGAAAGGAATGTGATGGATCGCCATGCCTCGTTTTGCCACCCGCGCCGCCGGCCCCCGTTCGGCTGCCGCCGCTCTCCTCGCTCTCGCCCTCACCGCCTCTGTCAGCGCGGCGGTTATTACCTCCGTGGTCTCCCAAAAGGCCTCCAGCCTGGCTCCCGGCGTCACCTATCAGTATCAGGACGTCAAGACCGGCCAGGGGCCCCAGAAGGTCCATACCATCTCCTTTCCCCTGGGCGGGCCGGTCGATATGCGCCTCGGGCTGTCCAACGGCAAGATCCGCGGCAATCAAAACGTGCTGGATATGGCCAAGCAAGCCGATGCCAATGGCGACGTTCTGGCCGCCATCAACGGCAGCTTTTTCAAGCTGGGTGCCTCTTACGGCGGCATTCCCTTCAGCTTCCTCATGCAGGATGGGGAACTGTACGTCAGCCCGCCCGTCCCCGGCAGCCCCCTGAACGGCAGCGAACAGGTCGTCATGGCGATCAATAAGGACAATACCTGCTTTGTGGCCCCCACCCCCACCTTCCAGGCCACCTGCACCATCGGGGAACAGGCTACGGTTATTCAGCATATCAACCGCCTGCGGGCCCCCGCCGCCGCGAACAGCAGCCCCGACGATTTCGTCCTCTACACGGATTTGTATGATACCTCCACCCATACCGACGGCGGCCTGGAGGTCAGCCTGGAGGTGAAGGACGACACCATCCGCCCCGGCGGCGCCATGACCGGCAAGGTCACGGCGGTGACCACGGCCGGCAATGCCCCCCTGAAGGCCGGCACCGTGGTGCTCTCCGCCACCGACAAGGCCAAGGCCCCCTTGGCGGGGCTGAAGGTGGGGGACACCGTCTCCCTCGACTTCGCCTTTCAGGACGAGCGCTGGGCCAACGTGGCCTTTTCCTTCGGCGGAAGCGCCATCCTGGCCCAGGACGGCCAGCTGGCCGCCCTGCCGGACGACAGCCTGTACCGCAATCGCAACCCCCGCACCGCCATGGGCTTCCGGGCCGATAACAGCATCGTCTGGATGACGGTGGACGGCCGGCAGAACGATGTCAGCGAAGGGGTCAACGGCAAGAATCTCGGGCAGCTGATGCTGGACGCCGGCTGTGTGGCCGCCATCAATCTGGACGGCGGCGCCTCCTCCACCATGGTGGTGAAGCTGCCGGAGGACGGCCTCAAGGTGCGCAACGTCCCCTCCGCCGGCTCCCTGCGCAAAGTGGCCAACGGCCTTCTCCTGGTACGCAACAGCCGCTATGTCCCCACCACCACGACGACTACCACCACAACCACCGCCGCGACCACCACAACCACGACCACCACCGCAACAACCACGACGACTACGACGACGACCACGACGACGACCACCACGACGACGACCACGACCACCACCACGACGCAGCCGCCCACGACCACGACCCTGCCGCCCACGACCACCACCGCCCTGCCCAGCTGGCAGGATACCGGGGGCGGCCCGGTGTCCACCCGCTGGTGGATAGGCCCGCTTATCACGGTGGCCGCCCTGGCCGCGGCCGGAGGTGCCGGTCTGGTGCTTTGGAAGAAGGGCGTGTTCCAGCGCCGCTGACGGCCTTAAAGAGAAACCCCCGGTTCCTGCAGTTCAGGTACCGGGGGTTTGTTCAATTTACCGCCGCGTACACGGTTCTTTCTCCTAATGCGCGGTGCTGATCGTCGATGGTCGTCGCCGTCAGCATGATGCGGTACGTCCGGCTGTCTATGGGATAGAGCGACCGGATGGTCGCCGTATGCCGTCCGTCGTGGAGTTCCCATTGGGCTCGGGTGTGGACGTTGTGCCAGCCGTGCTCCTCCCTATAAACCTGTAACGTCAGAGTGAGCTCGGCGGTGAAGCCCGGCCTCGCCGTGCACGAGCCGGTCACTGTCAGCGTACCGCCGCTCGTCGTCTGGTCGATTTTTAGGTCGGTCGGCGCATAGACTGCGCGCGCGGCATCTACAGGCAGCGCCCGGATAGGGCAGAAGCAGAGAAAAAGCAGGGAGCATACTATACAAAGGAATTTCTTCATACAGGTTCACCTCTTTTATTATCATCCAACTATACCATACCATAATTTCCAGTAAATGTAAAGCCAATGGATACCGAAATCCACCGCCACCCCATGGCTGCGTCGGTTTTTTCTTATCTCAAGCTAATAATACCATACATGTTTATGAGGATCAACCTCTATATAGGGATTTTTCTACAAATAGAGCATTCCTCAGGACGCGTATAACTGGTATGCTATCCGTAGAAAATACCCCAAGATAGGTGGTGATGCCGATGAACCGCAAACGCCTGGGAAAGAAACTGCGATCCTATAGAGCGTCCTGTGGCTGGAGCCTGAAAGAGTGTGCGGAAAGAATCGGTATCAGCACGAGGTATCTGGCGGATATCGAGCGCGGCGATAAAGTCCCCAAGCTCGAGACCTTCGTGCAAATTCTCAACACATTGTCCGCCTCCGCCGATGATGTCCTGCAGGACAGTCTGCTTGTCGGCTACGAATCCAAAAGCAACGACGTTCTCAGGAGGCTGGACGCTCTCGACGCGCCGCGCAGAAAGCAGGCGCTGGATATTTTCGATAGCGTCATCTCTTCCCTGAAAGATAATTGAAACCCTTCGCTCGCCGGCTGTGCCCGCCGCAGCTTCCGCTGCGGCGGGCTTTTATTCTCCAGGAAATGGCGCGGGACGTCTTGAATAGTGGTAAGTTTCCATAAAATTTGCAAAGACCCGCCCCATTCCGCCTGTTATGATAAGAATAGAGTAACCCCATGAAAGGATGGAGGTCCCATGCCTTTGCTTCCCGCTCCCAAGGAAATGCATACCGTCCCCGGCGTTTCACCCGCCCGGGGCCTTACCGCCACCAACGCCGGCCCCTTCGCCGAGGAACGCCTGGCCCTCCGGAGCCTGGGCGCCCTGTCCGTGCAGGCGGACGGCCTGTACTACGCCGTGATCGCCGCGCAGGCGGATGCCGTCCTGCCCGATCTGCCCGCTGTCCTGCGCCGGCCCGGCCGGGAAGAGGGCTTTTTCCTCTCGGCGGACGAAGGTCTGGTCTGCGTGCTGTCGGCCCACCCCCGGGGCGTTCTCTACGGCCTGCACGCCTATGAACAAACCCTGGCCGACGATGGATCCTTCTGCGGCACAGTAATCGATTACCCCGACACCGCCTTCCGGGCGTTTCATATGGATATGCGGTACGGCTTTCCCAGCGTTTCGCGGATGCTGGCCATTCTGGAGGAGCTGTCCGCCGCCCGGTTCAATACCTTCCTGCTGGAATATGAGAACCGCTTCCCCTTCGAGGCCTATCCCGATATTGCCGACCCCGCCCATTTCACCCCCGCCGATTTGCGGCGGATTCAGGAGCGGGCCGCCGCCTTACATATCGAGTTAATCCCCCTGCAGCAGACCATCGGCCATCTGGAATATATGCTCAAGCTCCCCCGGTATCACCATCTGCGGGAGATGCGGGAGTTCCCCGAGACGCCTCTGCCCTACAGCTTCGGCCCCACCGGCTTCAAGCACTATAACCATATCGATGAAATCTGCGCGAGCAGCGACGAAGCCTGTTCCGTGGTGGAGACCCTGCTCGACGAGGTCATGGCCGCCCATCCCGCCAGCCGGTACGTTCACCTTGGCTGCGACGAGGCCTGGAACCTGCTCAGCTGCCCCGACTGCCTGGCCCGGTATGGGGAGAACGGCAAGAACCGCCTGTATCTGGGCCACATCAACCGCCTGGCCGCCCGCGCTCTGGCCGCGGGGAAAACACCCATCGTCTGGGACGATATGCTCCGCAGCTTCTCCGACGAGGAGCTCGAGCTGCTGGACAAGCGGGTGGTGGTCATGATTTGGCTGTATTACGAGAGCAACTACGCCCTGGCCGTCAAGCTGGCCCGCCGGTTCAAACAGGCCGGCTTCACCGTTCTGGGCGCCGCCGCCGCCAAGTGCGGCGAGGGCCCAGAACCCCAGTACCTGGATATGCCCTGGTATGAGCTGCGCCTGGGCAACGTGGACATGTGGGGCCGCGTCTGCGCCGAGGAAGGGCTGGATGGCTTCTGCATGACCGTCTGGTCGAACTACAGCGGCACCATCGCTCCGCCTCACCCCTTTTTCGACACCGTGTGGTATCCCGTCCTGTTCGCCGCCGAAAAACTGTGGAACCGGCAGGCCGTCCGGGACGGGTTCGATACCCGCTTCGCCGCCGCCTTTTTCGGGGTGGCGGAAGAAGCCCTTTTCCACGGCCCCGCCGCCGACCGCTACGCCCGCATCGAGCGGGTCAGCCGCCTGGCCAAGCGCCATCGGTATGAGGCCGAGGCCCTCCGCGTCATGGAGCTTACCAGCGTCTACCGGCTGAAAGCCCTGACCATCGGCCGGGAACTGTATAAGCTGCGCATGCCCGTTACCGACGCGGAAAAGACCATCGTGCGCAACCGGGCGGCCGAGGTCGCCGCCCTGCGGGAGCTGCTGAAGCCCCAGGTGCGCCGGATTGTGGAAACCCATTACACCAAGGACGACGCGGACGTGTTTGTCCGCTCCCGCTTCGACGCGGACGAGGCCCTGTTCCGGGCCTTTCTCGACGGAAAGGATGAGTCATGATCATGCATACCCCCTACGCATCCCGGGCTGTCGGCCTGTTGGCCGCCCTGGTTCTCGGCGGCATGGTGCTGCTCGCTGGCTGCGGCGGCCGGGAGGAGCCCAGCGCCCCCCTGTCCTCCGGCGAAGCCTCCGGATCCGCGGAATCCTCCGCTCCGGAAAGCACGGTTCCCGACGCCTCCGGCGAGGACGCATCCGATGCTTCGTCCGCTTCCTCCTCCGCGCAGACGGACGACACCCGCCCGACCGGCGGCGCTTCCTCCAAGCCCGGGGGATCCACCGCGGGGGGCGGGGCCTCGACGGCGTCCACCCGTCCGAACAATTCCTCCTCGGGCGCGGCCTCTTCCTCCACCCCCGTGACCACGACCACCACCTCCCGGGCCACCACGGCTCCCGACGGCGCCACCATGGCCTTCCGTCAGCCGGGCGACGCCAATACCCTGGGCGTCTGGTGGTGGAACGTCAGCCAGGTGAAGACCGCCAAGGCCGACACCTATCTCGACTTCTGCCAGAAAAACCGGGTGAGCGAGATTTATCTGTGCATCGACGGGATGTCGGAAGCCGCCAATGCCAAGGCCACCTTCGCCGACGTGCGCGCTTTTGTCAAAAAGGCCGCCGCCAAAGGCATCCGGGTGGCCGCCCTCACCGGGGACTATCAGTGGATCAATCCCGGTAACACCGGCTTCCAGACCTATGTGGATAAGTTTGGCGCCTACCAGAAGGCCGCCTCCAAGGAGGAGCGGTTCTATGCCATGCATCTGGACGTGGAGCCGCACCAGCACCCGGACTTCAAAACCGGCGCCGACGGGCGCGCCAAGGTGATGCAGCTGTTCGCGGATTTCACCCTCCAAAAGGCGGTGCCCGCCGCCAAGGCCGCCGGCACCCTGCTGGAGTGGGATATTCCCTTCTGGATGACCGATGTGGTCAAGGACGGCAGCGGGGCCTCCATCGTCCTGGCCGAGCTGATGGCGCGGGAATGCGACACCATCGCTGTCATGTCCTACCGGGACACCGCCGCCGCCATGTGGGATGTCTCCAAGGAGGAGATCGCCTACGCCAAGAAATACGGCCATAAGGTCATCCTCGGGGCCGAAACCTATTCCAAGGAAGGCGACGCCGTCTCCTATATGGAGGAAGGCAAAACCGTCATGGTGTCCGAGCTGACCAAGCTCAACGCCAAGCTGCTGAGCAATCTCCCCAACCGGAATTTCGGCCTGGCGGTTCATCAGATCGACCGCTGGTACAGTCTGAAGAACTGACCCGTCCGCCAGATGAAACCGTTAGCGAAAGGAATGTGAATATCGATGAGAAAGCCCTGTCGCCGCGCGTTGGCGGCCGTTCTGGCTCTGCTGCTGGCGCTGGCCGCCGCGGGCTGCAGCCGGGAGCCCGCCCCTTCGTCGTCGATCCCGGAGAGCAGCTCGTCCCAGAGCGCTTCGTCCTCCGCACCGGATGCGTCCGGAGACGGCGCTGCCAGTACTGAAAACACGGAGGATAGCCATATGAGCACCACAGCCACCACACAACCGGCCGGCGGAAAAACCACCGCCGCCAAAACCACCGCCAAGCCCACTCCCACCACGACCACCGCCAAAACCCCGTCCAAAAATCCCGGCGCCGCCCAGGTGGGCAGCGCGGACTTCAAGCCCGGCAGCCTGTACAAGGGCCCGGTGGTCAACTTCCGCAAGGATGGGGACGCCACTACCCTGGGCGCCTGGTGGTGGACCCTCAAAGGGATTGTCGAGCCGATAGACGGCGTGTCGGTGGACATGGTCCTCGATATGCTCATCGCCAACAAGGTCACGGAAATCTACCTGGATGTCAGCGCCATGATGCCTTGGGATGAGGAAGAGGCCCAGGGCGGCCTGACCGACGACGACAAGGCCGCCGGCCTGGTCAGCGAGCGGTACGTGCGCGGCTTCGTCAAGAAGTGCGCCAAGTACAACATCCGGGTGGCCGCTCTCACCGGCGCTTCGGGGGACAGCGTCCTGCGCTGGATCGACCCGGACAAGAAGAATTATCAAATCAAGGCCTTTGCCGAGAAGATCGCCGGGTATCAGAGCCGGGCCGCCAAGGATGAAAAATTTTACGCCATCCACCTGGACGTGGAGCCCCATACCATGGGCAGCAAGTGGGATAACAACCGGGCCAAATACACCCAGTGGATGGCCGACATGGTGGTGGAAGCCCGCAAACAGTGCGACGCCATCGGCGTGCAGCTGGAATACGACGTCTGGTCCTGGTTTACCGAGGCGGACAAGGTGACTGATGAGTCGGGCGCCACGGTGAACATCCTCGACCTCATGACCAAGAAATGCCACGCCCTGGGCATCATGTCCTACTACAACACCGGCGCCGGCCAGTTCGACCGGGCCACCAACGTGGAGCTGGCTTACGCGAAAAAGAACAACTGCCGCCTCATCGCCGGCACCGAGACCATCAAAATCACCCCCACCAACATCACCTACTACTACTCCGGCAAGGATAAGCTGGTAACCGAGCAGGGCGTCCTGCGCCAGAAGCTGGACGGCACCGGCTACAACAAGCTGGGCGGCGCCATCCATCACGTCTATTCCTGGTACGAGCTGATGACGAAATAAGGATCCGCCGCCTATCGCGGGGGTAGATGGAAAGGAATGGGTTTTTTATGAAAAGCATTCGTCTGGCGTCCGCCCTGGCCGGCGCCGCCATAGCCTGCGCCGCTCTGTTGGGAGGCTGCGCCTCCGGGGAGGGGGCTTCCTCCGGCGCCGCCTCGCAGGCGCCTTCCTCCGCCCCGGCCACCACGGCCGCCCCGGCGAAGAACACCACCGTCGATTTCCGGAAGCAGGGGGATACGGATACCCTGGGCGTCTGGTGGTGGCAGGTGGCCACCGTCAAGTCCGCCGACGCCCAGCTGAAATTCCTGCAGGAGAACGCGGTCAGCGAGATCTACCTGTGTATCGACGGCATGTCCGAGGCGTCCAATGCCAAGGCCACCTTTGCCGACGTGCGGGCCTTTGTCAAGAAGGCGGGGCAGATGGGGATGCGGGTGGCCGCCCTCACCGGCGACTATGCCTGGATCAATCCCGACAGCACCGGCTTCGAGGCCTATGTGGAAAAGTTCAAGGCCTACCAGGCCGCCGCCGCGGAGGATGAGAAATTCTATTCCATGCATCTGGACGTGGAGCCGCACCAGCACCCCGATTTCAAGACCGGGGAAGAGGGCCGGGCCAAGGTCATGCAGCTCTTTGCCGATTTCACCCTGAAAAAAGCCGCCCCTGCCGCCAAGGCCGCCGGCACCCTGCTGGAATGGGACATTCCCTTCTGGATGACCGATGTGGTCAAGGACGGGGAGGGCAAGGACGTCGTCCTGGCCGAGCTGATGGCCAAGACCTGCGATACCATCGCCATCATGTCCTACCGGGACACCGCGGCCAAAATCCTGGACGTGGCCAAGGAGGAAATCGCGTTTGCCAAGCAGTACGGGCATAAGGTGATCCTCGGCGTGGAAACCAAATCCTCCGAAGGGGATCAGGTCTCCTTCATGGAAGAGGGCAAGGCCGTCATGGTGGAGGAAATGGCCAAGGTGCACGCGTCCCTGAAGGAATCCATTCCCGACGGGAACTTCGGTCTCGCCGTGCATCAGGCCTCCGTCTGGTATTCCCTCAAGGACTGATCGCCCCGTCCGCGTACGGCAGCCCCGCTCCCACGAGAGCGGGGCTGGATTCCCCGGGAACAGTAAACGGTTGCTGTTCTCCTGCATAGATGAGTTACTGAATGGAAGAAACTAGAAACCAAAGAAAGGGAGAGGCGCATGGCGGAGAAAAAGGTGACCATCTATGACGTGGCCAAGCACTGCGGCGTGTCGGTGGCGACGGTGTCCCGCATCGTCAACAATGTGGATTATCCGGTGAGCGCCGAGCTGCGCACCAGGGTGCAGGCCTCCGTCAGGGAGCTGAAATATAAGCCCAATATGCTGGGCCGGTATCTCAAATCCAACCGGACCGACGAGGTGGGGGTGATCATCCCCAACATCTCCAATTTCTATTACCCCGGCCTCATCGCGGGTATCAACGACTCCCTGATTCACAGCGGCTATAACGTGCTGCTCTGCAATTCCTACCGGAACCCGGAATACGAGAAAAAGCAGTTTCTCTCCCTGCTGCAGAAGCAGGTCAAGGGCATCATCATCTCCACCGTCAGCGACGACACCTCCTGGATTGAGGAGGTCAATACCGACGATGTGACGGTGGTGGCCATCGAGCAGCCCCTGCACACCCCCACCCACCGGGTCTGCTTCAACTATTACGGCGGCGGTTATATGGCCGCCCGGTATCTGGTGGGCATGGGCCACCGGGATATCGCCTTCATCAGCCCGCCCCTGACCTACGCCAGCCGCCGCCAGCGGCTGGACGGCTTTCTCGCGGGCCTCAAGGAGAGCGGCATCGAGCTGGACGCCGATCATCTGCGGATTTCCGACTATGAGCGGGACGACGAGAATGTCTACGAGTTCAACATCGGCAGCCGCCTGGCCGAAAAGCTGATGCAGCTGGATACCCCTCCCACAGCGATATTCTGCATCAATGACATGATGGCTCTCGGGGCCATCCGCGCCCTCCAGCGCCGGGGCATCCGGGTGCCCCAGGACGTGTCGGTGCTTGGGTTTGACAACCTGGCCCTGTCCGAGATGATCACTCCCGCGTTGACCACCGTCGATCAGTGTACCCGGGAGATCGGCGCGAAGGCCATTGAGCTGCTGACCAAAAGCTTCGCCGATCCGGCGGCTCCCCTGGAGACCGTCCGCTTCAAGCCCAAGCTGGTGGAACGGGAATCGGTCGCCCGCCGCCCCTGATTCCGCTCCGCCCGAATCCTGAGCCGTCGCCGCCCCTGACTTTGAACCACTCGTGCCCCGATCCGCCGCCGGCCCTCCGAACGCCTTCCCCGCGCCACGCATCGTCATGCGGGGAAGGCCGGCGTCCGCTTCCGGATCGCCGCGGGCGGGGGAGGGGCGGCCGCCCGGCGGCTCTTTCGGTGCGAAAATGTGCGAAACCGGCGCGGTTTCCTGCGAACGCCACCCCCCTCCGGCCCAAAACCGTGCGGAAATGTTTGAAAAATTTCGACAAAATCAGGCGGTGTCACTGAATAATAGAAGTTTTTCATAAGATATGCTAAGCAAAAACCGGACGGATTCGCTATAATAAATGTGTAATATGACCAGATCTCCTCAAAGGGAGGGTAAAAAGGAGTACGTTCCACCGTATTCCTACCTTTTTCATGGGAAACAGAAAACGTTTACTATCATTTTCCGGAACCTTCATCCAAAAGCCGAACGAAACGCCGAGACGGACCAATATGTAAGAAAAATTGGGACAAAACAGACGTGCCGAACAGGTCAGAAGCGACTGGAAAAATTTTTAATAGCAAGGCAGAAAACGATTTCTGAAGGCTTCAGGAACCATTTTCTTCTCTTTGTATAGATTTGCCAGGACATATCGTAACTTTTATACATTATAATGGAGACCCCAGACCCGTGGTTTGTACAAAAGGGGCCAGCGTTTAAGCGCAACCGGAGGTGACCGAAAGTGGATGTAAACGGCATGGTGGTGTTCACAAAATGCATATCCATCGCCTGCGGCGGCTCCATGCCGCTCTCCTTCTCGGATTACGCCCGCATCGCAGCGGAGAATAAACCGGAAAATATCCTGGCCATCTGCCGCGTCCAGCGGGGCAGCGGCCATATCGCGCTGGGCAGCATCTCCACCGAGGTGAACAGCGGCAGCCTGCTGCTTCTGGGCAGCGGCGAGAGCTACACATTCACCGCCTCGGAAAATATTCTGGCCAACCTCATCGTCTTCGACCGGCGGCTGTTCAGCAGCTCCTACGCCTACACCCTTGGGCGGGAGGCTCTGGCCCCCATGCAGGCCCTGGCCCGCGGGTGTGAGCTGATTACCGAAAAGGACGCCTGCTACGGCGAGGTCATGGCCACGGTGGACACCATCTGGCGGGCGGCCGAGGCGGGGGAGACCAGTTCGCCGATCATGGCGGTGGCTATGCTGTGGCAGCTGGCGGCCCAGCTCAAGCGGGAGACCGAACGGCGGGGCGACACCCTGGGTTCTATCCGGGAGACCCGGAACAAGGAACGGCTGGCTCCGGCGGTCAACTACACTTACCAGCATTACGATCAGAAAATCACCTTGGCGGATTTGGCCCGGGAGGCCAACATGAGCGTACCGAATTTCAGCTCGGTCTTCCGCGAGACTTACGGGATTCCGCCCATGGAGTACCTCGCCCGCATCCGGCTGCAGAACGCCGCCGACCTGCTGCAGAACACGGACAAGAAAATCATCGACATCGCGGAGGAATGCGGCTTCTTCAGCATTTCCAACTTCATTAAGGCTTTCAACAACGGCATGGGGATGTCCCCCTCCCGTTACCGCAAGGAATGCGGCGGGCCGGATAAGGCCGATAAACCCGCAGACGATTAAGTCCCATGCGGCGGTTTCAAACTGCCTGGCGCATACAAAGGGAACCCTTCGACTTATCTATACAGAACTGGAGGAAAACGAAATGAAACTGGCTGTCACCCGTATACTCGCGGCCACTGCCTCGGCGCTGTTTCTCACCGCCATGGCGGCGTCCTGCGGCGACAACAACAAGGGCGGATCCAGCACCCCCTCGAAGGAGGAGCAGAGCTACGACTTCGGCGGCATGAAAATCACCTTCGCCGACACATGGGGCAAGGATTTGACCCCCGGCAAGGACGCGGCTACCGACGCGCTTATTGCCAAAATCGATAAGGTTAAGCAGAAATACCACGTCGATTTCGAATGGGTCAAGATCGATTCCGGCCCCTACTGGGACAACATGGCGAGCGTCATCATGAGCGGCGAGCCCTACGGCGACATCATGTACTCCTTCCCCTGGATGATCACCGACTGGATTAAGGCGGGCGCCGTCAAGGACGCGGGCGCGGTGGCCAAATCCGTGGGTATCGACTTTAAGGACGGCACCTGGAACGACTTCATCGTGGACGAAACCACCTATGGCAATACGATCTACGGCTTCTCCAAGAAGGCCAACACCATCCAGTCCGGCATGCTGTACAACAAGCGGCTGCTCAAGGAGGCCGGGCTGAAAGATCCCAACGAGCTGATTAAGGGCGGCGGCAAGTGGGATTACGCCACGCTGGAAGAGTACGCCCGCAAGCTGACCAAGCTGGACGCGTCGGGCAACACGGTGCAGTGGGGCCTGTCCACCATGGACTCCTACTGGCTGATGACCGCCTTCGCCGTCAACAACGGCGCGGATCTCATCGACTACAGCTCCAACCCGCCCAAGTTCAACATGGATTCCCCGAAATCCCTGGCGGGGCTGGAAGTCTTTAACAAGATGCTCAACACCGACAAGACCATCTATCTGCGGCCGGCCGGCGGCGACTGGAAGGTCACCGTGGACGCTTTCGCCAACGGTAAGGTGGGGCTGTTCCGAGCGGAGGAATGGGTTATCGAGTACATCCGCGACGTCATGACCGAAAACGGCACCAACGAGGATTACGGCCTGACCTACTTCCCCCAGGGCCCGGATTCCACCGGCTTTGTGGACGAGAGCTACGGCGGTAACTCCTACTTCATCCCCGCCTCCATCAGCAATGAGAAGGCCCAGGCCGCGCTGTTGGTTTACCGCGACCTGATGGATCCCTCCGACGACGGCTACACCAAGGAGGAGCGGGTGCGCAACACCGGCGAGTCCCTGTTCCCCGACGAGGCGTCGGTGGAGGTGTACACCGACCTGATGTTCAACAACAAGATCAAATCCAACGGCGTGTGCCGCGTGGGTCTGCGGGAGGCCATGATGGAACTGGCCGGCAGCTTCATGGACAACGCCGGCACCCCCCAGTCGATTCTCTCCGAAGCCAAGAACCGGTATCAGGCCGTGATTGACGACAGCTCCTACACAGCGGTACTCAACGAGCAAAAATAGCCCGACAGCTTATAGTCCGGACAGGTACGCCGCCCTCCTCCAAACGGCGGAGGGCGGCGTTTTGCTCCGGGAAACAATTTTGGCGGTTTTCCTTGCGGCCAGCGACCTCTGAAAGTAAGCGATTACTAGAAACGAGTTGGATGGTCGGAAGGAAAACCGCGGAAAGGCACGGTTCCGATATGCCGCGTAAAATGTTGACCCTGCTGCTCAGCGCCGCGCTGCTGCTCTCCTTGACGGGAACGGCTTTCTCCGCCGCGGCGCAAGAGACCGCCGGGCGCGGGGAGACCGCCCCGGCCGGCGACAACGCCGAGGTGACCGGCGAGGAAATTGCCGCGGCCCCCACCTATACGGCGTTTCTCAAAGACCACAACATCACGGATGAAAACGCCGCCCCGGCCGCCGGGCAGGCCATCCGCCTGGACAGCGTCCTGCTGGCGGCGGGAGAGGGCAAATTCACGGCCGGGACGGACAGCGTCCTGCTGGACGAAGAGGGCAGCCTGACGGTAGCCTTCCAGGGACAGCCGGGGCTGTATAATCTGGTCATTGAATACGACCCGGTGGCGGGCCGCTCCCGGGATGTGGAGCTGGGCGTCCGCCTGGGCGGCAAGCTGCCCTTCCAGGAGGCGGGTAGCCTGGTGCTCACCCGCCGCTGGCGGGACAAGGGTGGAAAAATTGAGACGGATCTCAACGGCAACGATATCCGGCCCTCCCAGGAGGAAATCACCAAAGAGGAACGGGATTGGCTGACTTATACGGCGGAGGACAGCTCCGGTTTTCACACCCGGGCCCTGCTGTTCCCCATCGAGGCAGAAAACACGCTGACCCTGTATGCTTCCCGCGAGAGCGTACATATCCGCTCCATTACCTTGCAGCCGGCCACCGAGCTGCCCACCTACGCCCAGTACAAGGCGCAGCACGCGGGGGCGAAGGACGCCACCGTTTCTCTGCCGCTGATACAGGCAGAGCTGCCGGCGTGGAAGAACGACGCCACCATTGTGGCGGCCTCCGACCGGGTATCGCCCGCCACCACCCCCTTCAAGGGGGCGAAAATCAGCCTGAACAACATCGGCGGCAACACCTGGTCCAGCCCTGGCAAGGAAATCGCCTGGGAGTTCACCCCCACCCAGACGGGACTGTATGAAATCCGGCTGCGCACCCGGCAGAACTACAAGCGGGGCTTTTACGCCACCCGCACCCTGAAAATCAACGGGGAAATCCCCTTCGCGGAGGCCCAGGACCTGCGCTTTACCTACCACAACGGCTGGATTATCTACACCGTGTCGGCGGGGGACGAGGTCTGCAAGTTCTACTTTGAGGCGGGCAAGACCTACACGATGTCCATGACCGTGACCTTGGGCGATTTCGGCGACACCTTGGGCCGCACCCAGGAATCGGTTTCGGTGCTCAACGACATTTATCGGGAGCTGCTGATGATCATCGGCTCCACCCCCGACACCATGCGCGATTACAACCTGGATAAGCAGATTCCCGACACCATCGAGCAGATGCTGACGCAGGCGGAGAAGCTGGAGGCCATTGCCAGCGACATCCAGGAAATTGCCGGCTTCTCCGGCAGCGAGCTGGCCAGCCTGCGGAAAATGGCGACCCAGCTGCGGGAGTTCCATAAGGATCCCCGGGAAATCTCCAAGCGGCTGCGGTATTTCAAGGACAACATCGCCGCCCTCAACACCTGGATGCTGGATGCCAAGAGCCTGCCGCTGGACGTGGACACGGTGACCATCGCAGCCCCCAGCGAGCCCCTGCCCAAGGCGGATGCCAACTTCTTTCAAATGGCGGGGTACATGTTCCAGATGTTCGCGGCGTCCTTTGTGGAGGACTACAACTCCCTGTCCGGCACCGGCGGAGCCACCGACACCCAGCTGACGGTGTGGTCCACCACCGGCCGGGATCAGGCCACCATCCTCAACGATCTGATCCGCTCCACCTACACCCCGAACAGCAAGCTGACCGCCGGCAAAACGGTGGGGGTCAACCTGCAAATCGTGCAGGCGGACGCCATTCTGCCCTCTGTGGCGGCGGGCAACGGGCCGGACGTGCTGATGCACGCCGGGATGCAGCTGCCCATCAACTACGCCACCCGTAAGGCGGCGGTGGATTTGAAGACGGTGGCGGACGCCGCCGATTTCGAGAAGGTGACCGCCCGGTTCCGGGAGAGCGCCCTGACGCCCTTGAGCTTCAACGGCGGGGTGTACGGCCTGCCGGAGCAGGAGACCTATCCGGTCATGTTCTATCGCACGGACATTCTCTCCGAGCTGGGGATCCCCGCGCCCTCCCTGGATAACCCCTGGACCTGGGAGGACGTGATCAAGTATCTGCCGGTGCTGCAGAAAAAGAACATGAGCTTCCTGATGGACACCGGTACGAGCGTGGGCGCCGACGTCAGCGTGGGCATGACCACCTTCGCCATGTTCGTTTACCAGCGGGGCGGCCAGTTCTATAAGGACGGGGGCATCGCCACCGCTCTGGACAGCGAAACCGCGGTGGAGGCCTTCAAGTTCTGGACCAAGTTCTACACCAGCTACGGCCTGCCCACCAACTTCAACATCGCCAACCGCTTCCGCACCGGCGAGTCCCCCATCGTCATCGCCGACATGACCCTGTACAACCAGCTGATCGTGTCTGCCCCTGAAATCAAGGGGCTGTGGCAGATGAGCGTGGTGCCCGGCACCAAGAAGGACGACGGGACGGTGGATCACTCGGTGCGCTCCTCGGTATCGGCCTGCATCATGCTGTCCACCGCGCAGGACAAGGCGGCGGCCTGGGACTTCATGAAATGGTGGACGGACACCGACACCCAGGTATCCTATTCGAGAGAAATGGAAAGCCTGCTGGGCACCTCCGCCCGGTATCCCTCCGCCAACGTGGAGGCCATGAAGCAGCTGCCCTGGTCCACCCGGGACTTCAAGGTCTTGCAGGCCCAGGCGGCCTGGGCCAAGGGCGTGCCCGAGGTGCCCGGCAGCTACTACACCCCCCGGCACATCAACAACGCTTTCCGGGCGGTGTGCATCAAGGAGGACGCGGACGAGCCGCGGGAGACCATCCTGCAGTACGCCCGGATCATCAACGACGAGATTTACGACAAGCGGACCGAGTTTGGCCTGCCCACCGAAAAACGATAGGAGGTACGTTCGATGTCCCTGCAAACCAACAAGCCCCAAAGCCGGCTGGGCCGGGTGGGGCGCAAGCTGTGGCACGACCGGGTATCCTATGCGTTCCTGCTGCCTTTCGCGGCGGTGTTTATCACCTTCACGGTGCTGCCGGTGCTGGCCAGCGTTTTCTACAGCTTTACCTACAACAACATTTTCGAGCCGGTGCGCTGGGTGGGGTTTGAAAACTACATCCGCCTGTTCACCCGGGACGACGTGTTCCTGACGGCTTTGCAGAACACCCTGGTGTTCGCGGTCATCACCGGGCCGGGCGGATACCTGCTCTCCTTCGTGGTGGCGTGGCTCATCAACGAGCTGTCTCCCTTCCTGCGCACTCTGTTCGTGCTGATTTTCTATTCGCCCACCATCGCCGGATCGGTTTACGTCATCTTCGGCACCCTGTTTTCCGGCGACATTTACGGCTATGTCAACGGCGCGCTCATCAACCTGGGGTTCATCACCGACCCCATCGAATGGCTGACCGATCCCCAGTACATCAAAATCGTCATCATTTTGTGCGTGCTGTGGGGCAGCATGGGCGCGGGCTTCCTGTCCTTCGTGGCCGGGTTTAAAAACATCGACAAGCAGTTTTACGAGGCGGCCGCCATCGACGGCCTGCGCAACCGGTGGCAGGAGCTGTGGTACGTGACCCTGCCCATGATGAAGCCGCAGCTGCTGTTCGGCGCGGTCATGAGCATCACCAGCGCTTTCTCCATCCATGAGGTCACGGTGGCGCTCGCGGGCTTCCCCTCCACCGAATACGCCGCGCACACCATGGTCAACCACATGTGGGACTACGGCTACCAGCGGTTTGAGATGGGATACGCTTCCGCCATAGCGGCGGTGCTCTTCCTGATGATGCTCGTGTGCCGGAAGCTCATCAACCTGCTGCTCGAGCGGGTCGGCCGGTAGGCAAGCGACCCCCTGCTTCGAATGAGAATACTGTGAATGACCGGCACCGCGTGCGACAATCGGTCGCAAGGCCGCCGGAGAAATGGAGCCCGACATGGAAGCCAATGTGAAAAAGCCTCACCCGGCAGGGACGGTTTTCGGCACGATGGGCCGCGGACTGGCCCGCGCGGGCAGCGCTGTCTACCGGTTTTTCCGCAAGCTGCTGGGCGTGCGGAGTACCCGCAGCCTGGCTGGTGATATATGCAATATCCTGTTTCTGACCATTCTGGCCATTTTCATGGCCATCCCACTGGTTTACGTGGTCTGCAACGCGTTCAAGCCCATCGACGAGCTGTACCTTTCGCCGCCCCGGTTCTTCGTGCAGAACCCGACGCTGGACAATCTGAAGGACCTGATGACGGTGATGAACAACTCCTGGGTGCCCATCACCCGGTATTTCTTCAACACCCTGTTCATCACAGTGGCGGGCACCGGCCTGCACGTGATTTTCGCCTCCATGGCGGCTTACGTGCTGGAAAAGCACCGGTTTTACGGGCGGAACGCCTTTTTCGGCCTGGTGGTCATGACCCTGATGTTTTCCCCGACGGTCACCTCCATCCCCAACTTCGTCATCATGTCGGGCATCGGGTTCGTGGACACCTATCTCGCGCTAATCATCCCGGCCATCGGCTCGTCCCTGGGGCTGTTCCTGATGAAGCAGTTCATGGTGACGGTGCACGACTCTATCCTGGAGGCGGCCAAGATCGACGGGGCGGGAGAGTTGCGGATCTTCTTTAAAATCGTCATGCCCACGGTCAAGCCGGCGTGGCTGACCCTCATCATCTTCTCGTCCCAGACCCTGTGGAACTCCACGGGCGGCGTGCTCATCCGCAGCGAGGAGCTCAAGCCCCTGCCCTACGCCCTCAACCAGATCATGGCGGGCGGCTTCGCCCGGGCGGGCGCGGCCTCGGCGGTGGGACTCATCCTGATGAGCGTGCCGATTTTGATTTTTATTTTCAGCCAGAGCCAAATTCTGGACACCATGTCCACGTCGGGCATCAAGGAATAGGAGGAATGACCGATGAGTAAACTAGCGGCTTTCCTCCGCAGGGGGGCGCCCGCCGCCCTGGCGGCGCTGCTGCTTCTGGGAGCCGTTCCCGCGGCGGCGGAGGAGGCCGGCGCCAAGGTATACGCGCCGGAGCTGTCCTTTCGCAGCTACACCTACAGCCGGTGGGGGGATCCGATCGCCTGCCCCGATCCGTACACGGTGGAAAAGGTGGTCACCGGCGTGGACTTGGGCGTCGGCGATTTTAAAAAGCCCAACGATATGTTCGCCTCCGCGGACGGCTATCTGTATATCGCGGCCAGCGGCGACACCGCAGCCGACAACCGGGTGGTCAAGCTGGACAAAAACCTGCAGGTGGTCGGCAGCTTCAGCGGCTACATCGACGCGGACGGCCAGACGGTGGCCTTTAAAGAGCCTCTTGGCGTTTTCATCACGGCGGAAAACGATATCTATGTGGCGGACGGCACCTCCAAGCAGATCATCCACATGGACGCGGCCGGCAAGCTCAAGAGAATCATCGCCGCCCCGTCGAGCGAAGACAGCGCCATCATTGATGCCGATTTCGTGGAACGCTACCGGCCGTCCAAGCTGGTGGTGGATTCCTCAGGGCGGATCCATGTGGTGGCTATCAACGTCAACGAGGGCATCGTGGAGTTTGACCCGGACGGCAAGTTCGAGGGCTTCCTCGCCGCCGGCAAGGTCAACGCCAACCCCATCGAGGTCATCTGGAAAAAGCTGTCCACCCAGGCGCAGCTGGAACGGATGTCCGATTTCGTGCCCATCGAATACAACAACGTGTCCCTGGACGACGAGGACTTTATTTTCGCCACCTCCGCCGCCATCGACGGAAAGGTGGTGGTTTCCGAGCTGCGCAGCGGCAAGGGCACCGAGCAGGGCGCGCTGGTGCGCCGGCTGAACATGCTGGGCAAGGACATCCTGCGGCGCAAGGGCTTCGGCCCGCCGTCGGGCGACCGGGAATTTGTGGGGGACACGGACAACATCGATTCTCCTTACATCGGCACATCCAAATTCGTGGACGTGGCCAACGGGCCGGACGGCACCTACACGGTGCTGGACAGCACCCGCAGCCGGCTGTTCACCTACGATTCCGAGGGGTATCTGCTGTACGCCTTCGGCGGGCCGGACGTGACGGCGGGCGGGTTCCGCACCCCGGCGTCCTTGGCGCAGCTGGACGACTGCCTGTATGTGCTGGACAGCAACACCCGGGCCATCACCATGTTCCGGCGCACCGGCTTCGGCGACACGGTGGCCGAGGCCATCGCCTGGCAGGAAGGCGGCGACTATAAAAAGTCCGCCGAGCTGTGGAGTGAGGCGCTTACGCAGAATGCCAACTACGACATGGCGTATTCGGGACTGGGCAAGGCCTCCTACCGGGACGGCAATTATAAAGAAGCCATGGGGCTGTTCAAGCTGGGCAACAACACCGACTGGTATTCGCGGGCTTACAAGGAGTACCGCAAGACCGTGGTGGCCAAGTGGTTTGCGCCCGCCGCCGTGGCGGTGGCGGTGCTGGCGGTCGGCATCCTGGCCGCCGTGAAGATACGAACCAAACGGAAAACCGGCAGCTGGAGAGGGAGGAGGAATGACCCTTGAAGAAGATAGGAAAAGGGCTGCGCTACTCCTTCACCATCATGGCCCATCCCATCCGGGGCTTCTATGAAATGCGGTTTGAAAACCAGGGCAACGTGGTTTCCTGCCTGCTGCTGCTGGTGCTGCTGGTGCTGGCCTTCATCTGCCAGAGCCAGTATACCGGATTCATTTTCAACGAGGTCAACCTGAAGGAATTCAACGTCATCCGGCAAATCTGCGGCGTGGTGATACCGGTCTTGCTCTGGTGCGTGGCCAACTGGTCCATCACCGTCCTGATGGACGGGGAGGGCCGATTCGTGGATATTTTCATGGCGACCTGCTACGCGACGGTGCCCTACACCATCGCCACTTTCATTGGGGTGATTATGAGCCGTTTCATGACGGCGGACGAAAGCACCTTCATCGGCATCGTCACCGGCCTGGGTGTGGCGTTCACGGCGCTGCTGCTGTTCTGCGGCATCCTGACCGTTCACCAGTTCACGGTGACCAAAAACGTATTTTCCATCATTCTGACCGTGGCGGGCATGGCTTTCATCGTTTTCCTGGCGCTGCTGTTCGCCAGCATATTCGACAAGCTGTTCAGCTATGTGGCCGGAATCTTTACCGAAATTCAGCTGAGGATGTGACGACATGCGAACCAATCGAATTTTCCGTGCGCTTGCCGTTCTTCTGGCGGCTGTGACGGTACTGTCTTTCGCGGGCCGCGGCGAGATGACGCTTCTATTCACCGAGCTGCCGGCGGCGGATGTACAGCAATGGAAGACCGGCGATCCCATCACCCAGACCAAGGAGATGCTGGGGCTCGAGCAAATGAAGCAGGTGGCCTCCCAAGGCGGGCTGACCCTGTATATGAACGAGAAAACCACCGAGATCGCCGTCAAGACCGCCGACGGGACGGTGTGGTTCTCCAACCCGCAGAACCGGCTGGATCTCAACGCGTCCTCCCTGGGGCGGTATTCCTCACCGCTGCTGGTCACGGCCATTGATTCGGCCGAGACCTCCAAGCAGATGAACGCCTTTGACGACAGCGTCAAATACGGGCAGTACACCATCCAGTCCATCCAGAACGGCGTGCGGGTGGAATACCATTTCGGCCAGGTGGTCAAGACGCCGCTGTATCCCCAGGTGCTGACCAAGGAGCGGTTCGACGAGCTGCTCGAGGGGCTGACCAAGGCGGAACAGAACAACATGAAGCGGTACTACCTCGAGGTCAATTACGACACGGTGACCGATCAGCAGGCGCTGAAAAACCTCGAGGAGCAATACACGAAGATCAAAGAAGTCCAGCACATCTACGCGCTCAAGCAATCGCCGTCGGCGCTGGAAACCAACCGGATTACGGCGTATTTCACCAAGCTGGCATACACCCAGGAGATGCGGGACGCGGATCACGCGGCCGTGGGGTACACCGACCCAGACAAGGCCAAGGGCAACTTCCTGCTGCCGGTGGAGTACACCCTGGCCGACGGGAGGCTGAACGTCCGCATTCCGGTGAAGGATATTCGGGTGACGTCCAACCTGAAGCTGGACACGGTGACGCTGCTGCCCTTTATGAACACGGCCGCTGGGCTGACCAACAGCCAGGCGGTGGTGCCCGACGGGTCGGGTGCTATCATCCATCTAAGCCAGGTGCGATCCGGCAACACGGCGGAGTACGCCGAAGGGTTCTACGGGCGGGATTACGCCCTGTACCAGCTGTCCCAGGCGGCGGTGAAAAAGAATCTGTACCTGCCGGTATACGGTATCACCGCCGAGGAGGGCGCCATGCTGGCCGTCATCGGCCAGGCGGATGCCACGGCGTCGCTGTACGCGGCGGCCCGGGGCTCCGAACAGGATATCGGGGCCATCGGCGCCCGGTTCAAGCTGCTGGATTACGCCCAGGTGAAGCTGACGAACACCGACACCAACACGGTCAACAGCTACCCTGACAAGTCCATCGAGGACGACATCGCGGTGGATTACACCTTCCTGGACAAGAGCCGGAACCAATGGACGGACGTGGCGGCGACCTACCGGACCCGCCTGCAGAAGGAAGGCAAGCTGACGGGCAGCGCCGGCTCCACTCTGCCGGTGATGGTCAACCTGGTGGGGGCCATCGACGATAAGGCGCCGGTGTTGGGCATTCCGAGGGAGATCCTGCGGCCGCTGACCACCTTCTCTCAGGCGGGGGACATCGCCGACCGGCTGGCCGAAGCCTTCGGCGGAGACCGGCTGGTCATCCGGTATTCCGGGTGGCGCAAGGGCGGGCTGAAGTCCTCGGTGCTGACCGGGTTTGACCCGGAGGGCAAGCTGGGCGGAGCAAAAGGGCTTGGGGCCCTGGCCGACAAACTGCAGGGCATGAATGCCCGGCTGTTCCCCGACGCGGATTTCCAGTACGTCTACCGCGACAAGCTGTTCGACGGTTTCAGCTCGTCCAAAGACGTGGTGCGGTTCATCACCAGCGAATCGGCTTACAAGCCCGCCTACAATAAGGCCACCTTTGTTCCCGACGCGGATGGGCTGTTTGGATACATTCTCGAGCCCACCCGGATGGCGGGGCACGTGGACAGCTTCTTGAAGGCAGTCAAGGACAAGGGGCTCAGCGGGTTCAGCCTGCCGTACATCGGGGCGGATCTGTCCAGCAACTTCAATAAGGACGCCTTCATGACCCGCAACGCGGCCGCCGCCTATTCAGTGGAGGTCATGCAGAAGCTGCGGGACGCGGGCTACGGAATTCTCTCCACCGGGGTCAACGCCTACGCGCTGCCCCTGCTCGACGTGGCGGTGGCGATTCCCACCGACTGCAACACCCATCCGATGCTCAGCCGGTCGGTGCCCTTTACCCAGATGGTGCTGTCCGGCAGCGTCCAGTATGCCGCCGAGGAGCTTAACCGGGCGGCGGACGACCGGTACTACCTGCTCAAGTGCATCGAGACCGGTTCAGCCATGTATGTGTCGGCCATCGCGGCCGCCAATTCGGAGGTCAAGGACACGGCGTACGACGAGCTTTTCGCCGTCAACTTCGATACGCTGGAGCCGCGGATTAAGGAAGTGGGCAGCCAGCTCATCGAGGCGCTCTCGCCGGTTTACGGCCGCGCCATGGTGGGGCACACGCAGCTGACCGACGGGGTCGTGCGGGTGGATTACGAGGGCGGCAAGAGCCTGTATATCAACTATAACCAATCGGAGGCGGCCACCGACGCGGGCACCGTGCCCGCGGCCGGCTGGCTCCTGGCAGAGAAGGAGGGCTGAACATGGGCAAGGAGAAGAAAAGCGCCGGGCGGCGGCGTTCCGACCTGATGACCAGGCGGAACCGCACCGGTTATGTGTTCATCGCCCCGTTTCTGGTGGGATTTGCCGCGTTTATGCTCATCCCGCTCATTCAGTCTTTTATTTTCAGCTTCAACGACATTAAAATCGTGGAAAACGGGTACACGCTGGTACCCAAGGGGCTTTACAACTACCAGTACATTCTCACCATCGACACCGATTTCCGGCAGCGGATCGTCAACTCCTTCATCATGACTCTGCGGGACACCATCGTCGTGGTGCCGTTCAGCTTTTTCTCGGCGCTGATTCTCAGCAAGGAATTCCACGGACGCACCTTTGCGCGGGCCATCTTTTTCCTGCCGGTCATCGTGTCCACCGGCGTGCTGGCGACCATGGATTCCAACAGCGTCATCAGCATGATGATGGACCGGGACACCGCCTCGGCGGCCAACAGCATGCAGCAGACGTTTTCGGCTTCGGGGCTTATCACCACGCTGTTTGCCGACAGCCTGCCCACGGAGATGGTGGATTTCATCAGCACCGCCACGGCGGGAATTTACGACATCATCATCAAGTCGGGCCTGCAGATCATCATCTTCATCGGCGGCCTGAACACCATCTCGCCGTCCCTGTTCGAGTCCTCCAACATCGAGGGGGCCACCGCATGGGTGAATTTCTGGAAAATCACGTTCCCCATGTGCGGGCCGTACATCCTGCTCAACGTGGTGTACACCATCATCGACTCTTTCACCAACCTGAGCAATCCGCTGATAGCCAGAATCCGCAGCGACCTGATGGGGCTGAAAAATTTCGGCGTCGCGTCCAGCGCGGCCTGGGTGTACTTCATCGCGATATTCGCGGTGCTGGGCATCGTGTTCGCCGTGCTGCAGAGGAGGGTGTTCTATCATGAATAACAGCCTGTCCACCCCCCGCATCCGCAATCCGAGGCTTCGCAAGCTGCTCAGCAAGAAGACGGCGGCGAAGTGGATGCTGGCCCTGTTCCGCACGGTGTTCATCGTCGGTATTTGCTTTACCATCCTGTATCCCCTGCTGACCAAGATTTCCATGTCCTTCATGGACGAGACCGACCTGTATGACCGGACGGTTAAGGTCATCGCCAAGCATTTCACCCCGGAAAACTACCTGGAGGCCGCCACCTATATCAACTACGGCAAGCTGCTGCTCAACACGGTGGGGCTGTGCACGGTGGTGTCTCTGCTGCAGGCATTGTCCTGCACGGTGGTGGGATACGGGTTCGCCCGGTTCCACTTCAAGGGGCGGGGGATTCTGTTCGCCCTGGTGGTGCTGTGCATGGTGGTGCCCACCCAGGTCATTCTGACCCCGCAATACCTTAATTTCAAAGCGATGGGCATGCTGGGCAGCTTCGCGCCGTTCATCGCCCTGGGACTGACCGGGGTGGCTCCCCGCTGCGGGCTGTATATTTTCCTGGCCCGTCAGTTCTTCCGGGGTGTGCCGCGGGAGATTGATGAGGCGGCGGCCATTGACGGCGCCGGGCCCTACAAAACCTTTACCTCCATCATGCTTAAAAGCGCCATCCCGATTATGGTAACCATTTTCCTCTTCTCCTTTGTCTGGCAGTGGGGGGAAAACACCTACACCAACCTGTTCTACAGCAGCTTCCAGACCATTGCCAAAACGCTGGACAGCCTGGGGTACGCCCTGGCGGACATCCAGCAGAGCAGCGGCAGCGTTGTATCCCTGGCCGCCCAGATGGCCTATCAGTCCATCCTGCGGGCGACGGCCACCCTCCTGGCGATTATCCCGCTGCTGGTTCTCTATGTATTCTGCCAGAAGTTCTTCATCCAGTCGGTGGAACGCACCGGTATTGTGGGGTGATGACCGCTATGAAAGGGAGGGAACGGCCATGCGTAAGCGAATGCTGTGCGGGACGCTGGCGGCCGCGCTCGTCATGACGGCGGCGGGGTGCGCGGCGGATCCCCTGGCGCAGGATCGGCTGCCTGAAAAGAAGGAGGAAACGCCGGTACAGCGCAGCGAGACCTATCCAGAGCTCTGGCAGGAGGACGGGTCGCTGTTCGACGATTTCACCAACGGCGTGAATCCGGAGATCTGGACGGTGCCGGACACCAAATGGGGCTACGACAACCGGGGAGTGACCAGCCGGAATGTCAGCTACACCAAGGACGGCATCCTGGTGCTGGCCGCCAACGGCGACCTGTACAAGGGCGACATCATGGGGATGAGCGACGGGGGCCAGCCGGCCACCACCGGCACGCGCACCGGCGCCATCGTGCGCAGCCATTACTATTTCGGCCCCGGCAGCTACGAGGTGAAAATGAAGGTGATGCCCCGGTTCGGCGGGTGCAGCGCCATCTGGACCTTTTTCAACGATGGGAGCCGGAACCATGAGATTGATATCGAGCTGCCCGGGCCCAGCAAATACAGCTTCGACTATGCTGGCATGACCAACTACATCACCGAGGAGAAGATGGCCTCGGTGAAGACCAAGACCATCGCCAACAACGACGGCGAATGGCATACCTACCGCTTCGACTGGCACACCGATCCGGCGGATCCGCGCATCGATTACTACATCGATGGGGAAAAGCTGGTCACCAGCCGCCGGAATATTCCCACCGTCAAGGGGTATTTCACCATCGGGGTATGGTTCCCGAAGGGGTGGGCCGGCGTGGCGGATTTCGAGCGCAATTACATGTATGTGGACTGGTTCCGGTTCACCCCCTACGACGAAACGGGGTGGGAGGCCAATCCACGGGAAAACCTGGAGTTCGACATGGAGGGGCTGGAGCACACCTATCCTTCCCAAACCTCTCCGCTGCCGGTCAACAATTTCTTTGCAAACGGAAGCTTTGAGGACGGGCTCGAGGGCTGGACGGCGGAGGGGGAGGCGGCAGCCTCCACGGAGCACGCCACCGACGGCAAGGGCAGCGCGGCCATCGGCAAGGGCGGCAGCCTGGCCCAGCTGGTTTCCGGCATCTCGTCCAAGGTGAAGTACACCCTGACGGTCAACACCAAAAACTCCACCAAAAAGATGGACGCGGTGTTGGAGGTGGAGTACACCGACGCCTTTGGCAATTCCCTGCTGGAAAAATCGGTGGTGACCGAAAAGCTGGAGAACACCGGCACCTGGCAGCATACCCTGCCATTGACCCCGCCCTCCCAGGCGAAAAAGGTGCGGGTCACCCTGCGCAACAACGGCGGCGGCACCCTGTGGGCCGACGAGGCGGTGCTGGTTCCGGCCGGCCCGGCCGAGGGTTGATACGGTTTCATAGGATAGGGGAAATCTCCGATAAATTATGCAAAGAGAACCCCCCGCGACCGTGCGATAATAAACTTGTAACCCGATGAAAAAGGAGGAACAGCAGCTATGAAAACCACTCTGCTTCGAAAGGGAGCCGTTGTGTTTCTGTCACTCTTGACGACGGCCAGTCTGATGGCGATTCCCACAGCGGCCGCCCCGCTGGAAAAGGATCCGCCCAAGGGCTACGCGACCAAGGTTCCCGGAAAGAATGACGCCGGGGTGCTGACCTATCAAGATTTTGAGACGGATAAGCTGAACGACGAGGGCCTGATCGGAAAATTCTCCGCCACCGAGCCTGACGATACTTCCATTTCGCCGGCCAAAATCGAAGTGGTCAGCAATGTGGCCCATTCTGGTAAAAAGGCGTTGAAGGTGTCCGCCCGCGGCAAGAGCGCGGACGGCAGCCCGATGGGCTACAACACCTTGACCTATAAGGACATCGGCATCGATATTGCCGAGAAGTTCGTCAAGGACGCTTCTAATAGCAAGAAGACCGACACGTATTTCATTTCCGCCTGGGTCCGCAACGTGGATCCCTCCGCCACCCAGTATTTCTGGCTGCAGCTGCAATATGGCGGTTCGGCTGAGGTGTGGCTGCCTGGTCAGACCTATTTCGAGGTCAAGGGCGACGCCTGGACCCAAATCGGCATCGCGGTCGTAGACGGCAAGACCTATTACGTCCCCTTCATTGAGGACACCACCAAATCGGGTATTTACGCGCCCCGCAACGGCGTGTCCACCTGGTCGGCCCTAAAGTTTATTACCAAGAATCCCAAGGTCAATCCCACGGACACCAATGAGAAAGTCGTGCAGACCAACGGCGATTTCTATGTGGATGATATTGTGATTTGGAAAGTGGACGACGCGTCCCAGCTGGTTAAAGAGCTGCCGCAGCCCAGCAGCGGCACCACCACCCAAAAGCCGGTGAATACCACCACCACCTCCAAGGGCGGTGGAGCCACCAAGGACGAGTCCTCCAGCACCACCCTGGCCCCTGCGGACAGCAGCGCGCCCACCGACGCCACCGTTTCCACACAGGAGGGCGCCACCACGGCCCCGACCAATGAGGCCTCCAGCGGCTCGGCGACAACCACCGCGCCGGAGAACAAGGAGGACGGCGGCGGACTGGGCGTGGGCGCCATCGTCGGCATCGTCGTCGCGGCGGTCGTGGTTCTGGGCGGCGGCGGATTCGCTCTCTACTGGTTCAAGTTCCGCAAGCACTAATCGGCAAGAACCGGCCGGCCGCCGACGCTCTATGTGGGCGCCGGCGAGCCGCCGGTAAGAAATAGGAAACACAAGTAAGGAGGATTATGGATGAAACGATTTTTGAGCGTGGCCCTGTCCGCGGCGCTGCTGTGCGGCGGCCTGGCGGTCACCGGCGTTTCGGCAGAGGACACAGCCAAGGTGCGGCCCACGGTTACTCTGGTGGAAAGCGGGTTCGAGAATGGGATGGACGCGCCGTTCTCTGCGAATGAGAGCGACGCCGGCAAGAAAGCCACCATTACGCCGGTGTCCATCGCCGATTCGGTCAATGCCTATCTGCACCTTACCGATCGAGAGGCAAATAAGCGCAGCGCGACGGTGATGCAGAATGTCAAGGAACAGCTGAAGGCCAACGGCGCCGCGGGTAAATATTATATCAGCGCGCGTATCAAGTTGGACAATCCGGATGAAACCGCGTATTTCGTTCCGTTTATTCAGGGCTCTGGCGGGATGCAGCTTCAGACCGGAGGCGGTACACGCTTCGCCGTAACGGATGAATGGACGACTATCGGGAAAAAACGGGATGGCTCCTACATGGATTTTTCCCTGGTTAACGGCGCCTTTGATCCGGCGGCTTTAACCTGGGCCAAGTTCTATTTCCTGGCGTTCACCACGGAAAGTGGGGCGCAGACGCCCTATGACGGCGGGTATTCCATCGACGACGTGACGCTCTGGTTCGTTCCCAACGACGGGGCGCCGGCTTCCGTCACGGAAATCGGAACCAACATCCTTAAAGACGGCGATTTCAACGCCAAAGTCGAGGATGCCAATTATTACAATACCCAGAAGGCCGAAGGCGATGCCTGGTATGTGGCCACCAGCAATGATGCCGCCACCGGTGAGCCCCTGGTTGCCGCCACGGTGGAAAAGGAAACCCTGTCCGCTGTGGACACGACGATCGTGCATAACGGCACCGGCGCCCTGCATATTACCAATCGGCCCGGCGTACAGCAGAGCATCGCGGTTGATTTGAAAGATGTCGTAAACAGCGTTGGCAAGCTGAGCAAAGACGAGCATTATTACATCTCTGTGTGGGTGCGCGCGGAGACGGGCACCATCAAGGTGCAGCCCATTTTCGGCTGCAGCCTCAGCGCCACCATGGGCAACGGCTATATTCTGCCCCGCAGCGGCGGTTATGTGGAGGTCGGCGAAGAGTGGACCGAGGTTGGCATTGATGTACCGGGTGAGTATTTGCCCTTCCTGATTAACGGCAGTGCCGACGCGGGTAACTTCGATCCCTTCGGCGCCACTTGGGCGTCCATCCGTCTGGCTACCGAAGACACGGCCAATTTCTATGTGGATGATTTCAAAGTTATGGGCCCGCGGCCCGTAGCTGACGCCGTGGCGGCATTTGTCAAAGCCGTTGAGGATCTGCCGGCGGCGGATGCGATTACCCGCGGCGACGAGGTGGCCATCACGGCGGCGGAATCCCTGTATGAAGGTCTGAATTTGGATTCGCTTTCCGCTGAGCAGAAAGCGACTGTCGCGGCCGCCAAAACCAAGCTGGACGCGGCTCGCGCGGCTTTTGACGCGCTGCCCGCTCCTAAAAACTCCTTTGTGCCGGAATATAAGTATGAGAATAAGGCCAATCTGATTGACCCGTACGGTAATCTGGAGACCTTCACAGCCAATGACTATGTCTGGAATGAGGAAAATGTCGAAGGCGATCATCCCAAGTACACCCTCATCACCGACAAAAATATCTCTCACGGCGGCAACAACTGCCTGCTCATCTCGGATCGGGAAAAATCCCAGCACGCGGCGGCCTATACTCTGACTGACGTGGTCAAATCCCAGGGCGGTGGAAAATATTACTTCTCCTGCTGGATGCGCACCAAGAATCCCGGTGAGGAAATGGATGTCTTCCCGCTGCTGTATGTCGGCGGTTTGGGCAAAGAGTTCTACATCGACAACGACACCCGTTACAAAATCACCAACGAGTGGACGTATGTTGGCGTGACCTATGACAACCTGGACGGCTACTTCCGCTCCAACGGCGAGGAAATGCCGGATCTGGACGACAAGGCCACCTATGTGGCCCTGCGGTTCTATGGCCAGAACGAGTCCCTGGAAAGCGCAGAGGACGGTGTGATGTTCCCCGACTACTACATCGACGATTTGAAGTTCTGGAAAGCCTTCGACGGCCAGGAAGATTATGTAGATCCTGACAATCCCACTCCGGCCCCCACCCCCACCCCCTCCGAGCCTGAGGACAACAGTTCCACGGGCGGCGGGGACAATGGCAACCCCTCTAACCCCACGACCGGACACAGCCTGCCTCTGGCGCTGCCGGTGCTGGGCGTGTTGGCCCTGGGCGGCGTGCTGCTGACCCGTAAGCGCAAGTAATCAAGGCAATGTTCCCTGTGTCCGGGGCGGCCCATGAGGCCGTCCCGGACTCTGGGATCGGGCCCGCGATAGTCAGAAAGGCGTGAACAAGACGATGACAGACCAACCGTATCTGAATTTAGGACGTCCGCTGGGCTCCTGGGTCTGGAATGTTTCCTATTATGTGGTCAATCCCGACGAACTGTTCCGGTTCTGCCGGAAAAACCACGTGACCGAGCTGTATTTTTCCATCAACCGGGACGTAACCGACGCCCGGTACGCGGATCTTATCCGGCACTGCGCCGCGTATGGCATCCGTGCCGCCGCCCTGTCGGGCGATCCGGTCTGGATTATGCCGGATAAACGGCGGCCGTATCAGGAGTATCTGGAGCGGGTGGACGCCATCAATGCTCTGTGCGGAGATGGCCCTCAGTTTTACTCTCTCCATCTGGACGTGGAGCCCCACGTACTGCCGGAGGTCAAGCGGGACGGCATGGAAGGCTACATACCCCGCTTTGTGGAGCTTATTCGGGACGCCAGGGCGCAGGCGGACAAGCGCGGCCTGCAGCTGGAATGGGATATTCCCGCCTGGTTCGGCAAATTCCATGACGCAGAAAACGATTGCTCTCTGACCGAAACCATCTTCCGTTACTGCGAAGCAGTGGGGATCATGGCGTACAGCGACACGGCCGAGGGGCAGTACCGTGTGGTGATGCCCAATGTGGAAATCGCCAAGAAGACTGGCAAGCATCTGATGATCGGCTGCGAGACCATGGATCTGGACGAGGCGCGCCGGGAGGACGGCAACTGCGCGATTTCCTATTTTGAGGAAGGCAAAATCTACATGTACAAGTGCTTGCAGACCATTATGCGGGACGTGGCGGAAACCTATGATGCGTTCGGATTCGCCATCCATGATGTGAAGCGCTGGATCGCCCTGCAGCCCCACGTACTCCCGAAATACGCGGAGGTGTATGGCAAATGAACGCATTAAAAAACGCCGCTCGGCTGGCGGCTATGGCCGCGAGTGCATCGGCGGGAGAATTGGACGCCGCCGCCCTGCCCGGGCGGGCCTGGTTCGCCGGAGACAAGGAGATCTTTACCCGTCCGCGGGACGACGGGGACTGCCGGTATCCTTATGGCAGCGACGGCTTCAATTTCTGGGCGTACACCTCCGGGTATATGCACAGCAACGAGGGCATTTTCTCCCCTTTTCTGCGCAGCGCCGAGGGACAGGAGCCCAAGCTGTGCTGGTTTGCGGGCTTCCCGACCGAGGCGGGCAATAAAATTGTCCCTCTGCTGGCGGTGCCGGAAACGGAGGATGACGCGGTGCGGTATACCGTGTTCAACAAATCCTTTGTGACCTATATGTGCGAGGCCGAGGGGCTGCGCTTGAGCGTGCGCGTGTATGTGACCGGTGACCGAACCACTCGTTTCACGCTGGGGGTAGAAAATTTAACTGAAAAAGAAATCGATTTCTTTATTTCCTCCTACTGCAACCCATTTTTGCTGCACGATGTGTTTGAAAACGGGGAAAACCGTTGGTTCCGCGAGGTGAGCGTGGCGGCGGGCGAGAACCTGCCTGATTTCGTGGTGCGGTGCAACGAGAGCATCAGCCGCACCCGGCAGGTTTCCAACTACGGCGTGCTGACCCGGACGCTGACCCTATACGGCGGCGCGGCGCTGAAGGGGCATGAGGAGACCACCTCCCGGGCCGCTTATGTGGGCGGCGCCCGTTCGAGCCTGCATCATCCCCGGGGCGTGCTGGCCGGCACCTTCGGTGAGGCGCCGACGGTCACCACCTTCACCGAGGTGGGGATCTGCGGGGACATCCTGCGCCTGACCATGCCGGCCGGGGCCTCCCTTCGGGTGGACAGCGCCTTCGCTTACCGCGTCCACTGTGAGAATGGCGGAGCGGTGGAAGAGCTGCGGGCCCTGCGGCCCGATCCCGCCGCTTTCGACGCGGATTTGGCCGCTCTGATACAGGCCGAGGAGGCCAAAAGCGGCGGCTTGACCATGACCTTCGAGGACGGGAAGGAAGACAGCCTGTCCGCCGAAGTGATGAACGCGTTTGTCGAACAGCTCAAGAAGCAGGTGGAGTTTTGCGCCACCATCAAGGGCTATATCCAGCTCAGCGCCGGATCGCTCATCGGCATCCGGGACGTGTTCCAGGCGCTGGAGGGCTATATGATTTGGCAGCCCGAGGCGGCCCGCGCCAAGATGCTTGAAGCGCTCAGCTTCACCGATCCCTCCGGGCGGTGCCCTCGCCAATACGCGCTGCCGGTGCGGGAGGGCGCGGCGCCCGCCATGGATCTGCGCCCCTTCATCGATCAGGGTGTGTGGGTGATTTCCACCATCGTGACTTATCTCAAGCTGACCGGGGACTTCGGCTTCTTGGGCGAGGTCTGCGGGTACTATGAAATCGTGGACGAAAAAAAGCGGCTGGTCAAAAAGAGCGAGGAGCAGGATACGGTTCTCGATCACATGCTGCGGATCATGAACTGGCTGTTGGACAAGACCGATCCGCGAACCGGCTGCATCCGGGTGCTGTTCGGCGATTGGAACGACGCGCTGGACGGGCTGGGAACCAGCCGGGATCCGGACAAGGAATACGGCAGCGGCGTGTCGGTGATGGCCGCGTCCCAGGTATGGCAGAACCTCAACGAGATGATGGCCCTGCTCTCCCTGCTCAACGCGGACAAATACTCGGACACCATCACCGACTATTCCGAAAGGGCCGACCGGCTGGCCGCCGGGCTGCAGAAATACGGCATCGTGTACAACGACGAGGGACAGGCCCGCATCAGCCACGGCTGGGGCGACGAGTTGTCTTATCACGTGGGCGGCTGGAACGACCCGGACGGGGTGGCCAGACGCAGCCTGACCTCCAACGCGTTCTGGGTGCTCAGCGGCCTGTACGATCGGGATACCGGTCTGCGCGGCGTTATCGAGAAGGACATCCTGGCGCTGGATTCCAAATACGGCCTGCGCACCTTCGAGCCTCATTTTGAACCGGACGCCAAGGGTGTGGGACGGATCCCGAAGCTGCCCGCCGGCACGGCGGAAAACGGCGCGCCGTATATCCACGCGTCGGTGTTCGGCGTGATGGCCCTGTTCCGTATGGGCAGCCCCGAGGCGGCCTGGCAGGAGCTGATCAAGTCCCTGCCCATGACGCACGACACCATTTCGGTGTCCCCGTACGTCATGCCCAACTCGTACGGCTATAACCCGGAGAAGAATGTGGACGGCCAGTCCATGATGGACTGGCAGACGGGCAGCTCCAACGTGACCCTCAAGTTGCTTGTCCGGTTTGTGGCGGGCGTCCGCCCCGAATACGACGGCGTGTGGGTGCAGCCCGCCGCCTACTGCCCCTTCGGCGCTTTCACGGCGGAGGTGCCGGTGAAGGGCGCGGTGGTGCGCATCCGGTACAAGCAGACCGGTGCCGGGAAACGCCGGTTTACAGTGGACGGCGAGCCCGCGGAGGGCCGGTATAACGACATCCTGAAGGCACAGCGCCTGTGGATTCCGGCCAACCGCCTCAAGGGAACGCTCGAGGTCACGGTGGAGGACTGACGACAGCATAGAAAGGAGAAGGCACATGATAGGATTTGGAACGGGCGGCTGGCGT
>ENA-ORTH01000503-ORTH01000503.1-human-gut-metagenome-genome-assembly--contig:-NODE-503-length-48606-cov-4.368684_pt1 | contig 48606 bp, 50 predicted proteins | sample MGYA00241914_ERZ509192 | MGnify/ENA primary metagenome ERZ509192 (study PRJEB26280, sample SAMEA2338826) | human gut metagenome | biome: human gut; feature: human-associated habitat; material: faeces...
AGAAATAGCCCAGCGGAACTCGTTCCGCTGGGCCATTTCTTCTAAAAAGGCGCGCACCTAAAACCGTACGCGTTTTTCTGGTTTAGTCCGCCGGCTCCTCCTGGGCGGGGGACGGCGCTTTCATGCCGGCGTACAGGACGGCCCCGGGGATCACCAGCAGGAACCGCAGCCGCAGCAGCCACTCGACCGTCAGGCCGGACACCCGGCCGAACAGGCCCCCCAGGACGAGGGCCAGGTATACCACCACCATGGCGGCGGCCAGCAGCCGCAGGGCCACCCGCCCGACGGGACAGAGGGCGCCTCCATGTCGCGTCTTGGACGCGAAACCGGTCTTCTTCCGCCATGAATATGGGGATAGGAACAGCCGGTCCAGCGCCCACAGCAGCAGATAGGCGGCACCCGCCAGCATGAGGGGCTGCACCGCCAGCTCCAGCACCGCGATGGGCAGCAGGTTGTAGGCCCGCGCGTACGCCTCCCGGTGCAGGGCGGCGTGCCCCCAGAAGGCGGCGCCGGCCAGCTCCAGCACCAGGATGACGGCGGCCGTCACGGCGGCCGGTCGGGTGGACTGTTTCATACGCGCGCTCCTTTCTGAAGGCGGGGGATTCGCTTACCTTCAGTATAGAGCCGCGAGGACAGGCTGTCAATAGAAATGCCGAAAAAAATTATGAAAACTTCCTATATATAGCCACCACTTTCGGCTTTGTCCGATAAGCGGTGCGGAAAAACCGGGGAAAAGCTTTTGACATCTCGATGGAACTGTGCTATAACCATATGGTAGTCAAGGGGCGCACACCTCCGATAGAAGGGAGGTGAGGCCGATGGGGAAAAAGGCTGCCCGGTACATACTGTGTCTGGTTATCCTGCTCCTGCTCTTAGCGGTGAACGCCGTGAAAGTAAAATAGTCCCTACGCTTTGCAGAGCGTAGGGACTAGGGGCCGACAGAGGCTCCACACACAGCGCCCCTTGTCTACCCTTACTATAGCATAAGCGCTGGAAAAAGTCAACGGTTTACAGAAGAGCCGGACGGGAAAAATCCCGTCCGGCTTCAGGCTGTCGAAAAAGGGAATCCGCCATTCGGAAAACGAAAAAAACGGAGGCGGGTTACCGATCGGTGTTTGCGAGGACATGTGCCTCGCAAACACACCTTATAGGCGAAAAATAGCGGAAACACGTGTGTTTCCGCTATTTTTCAAGAGCAGGGGTGGTACTGGCGGGGATAGAGGGAGCAAGGCGAGTATAACGAGCCGCCGCGATCCGGCATCCCCGTCCAGCAGCGTGTCGACTTTGTCGACACGCTGAGCCGGACGCGATTGCGCGTCCGGCTTTTTTCAGGATTTCGTTTTGGAATAGGCGACGCCGCCCTGCGTCAGGCGACGGCGGAGAAGCCGGGTGGGCAGGAAGGAAGCCAAGGGGTCGTTCTTCTGCTCCAGATACAGGTGAGAGGCGCAGTCCGCGCAGGCCACGACCATCATAAAGACACCGACCAGTTTGGGGGACAGCAGGGGGAAATCCACCATGCCATACATGATAAAGGCCACGACAAATGCGATAATCATCACGCCCATGGAGGAGGATTCGCCCTTCATGGCCAGATGGACGCCGCCGCGCAGCATCTTGAAGCCGATAATCATCATAATAGCCAGGGCGATGACGCCGCCCTCCACCAGAAGCTCCAGCACCAGGTTATGGGTATGCGGCGCGTTCACGCCGCCGGCCATCAGCATATCCCAGCTGTTCTGTATGCCGGGCCCGCGGCCGAAAATCGGCCGCTCGAGAATGCCCTCGATGGAAACGCCCCAAATCTGCCACCGCTGGCTGATAGAGCCGTCGTTGCTGCCGATGGAGAAAAAGCGTTCCATAATGGATTCCGGCACCAGTACCAGCAGGGAGACCGCGCTCATAACGATGAGCAGCAGCTTGCGGTAATTGGCGATGCACAGAACGGCGACGATGCACAGCAGGGCCAGATAGCTGCCCCGCGAGAAGGAGAAGGCGATACCGCCTAGGGCCGCCAGCAGGCAGCAGCGGCAGAGAATCCGGATCCGGCTGCGCCGGCCGCTGAAAGCGTAATAAATCACCAGGGGCAGAACCATGATAAAATATTCCGCCGCGATGTTGGGATTGTTGAAGGTGGTGGATACCCGCATGCCGAAATCGCTCAGGTTCAGCGGCATGGGGAACCACTGATACAGCACCTTGTCAATCCAGGCCCAAAACTGCTGAGGAACGCCTCCGAACACCAGGTTCAGGCCGTACTGGAAGCAGGAGATAAGACCGACGATGCCCGCCACCAGGGAGATGCTGAACAAGGCGGTGTCCAGCCGATGCTTGTTGCACAGCACGGTGGTCATGGACACGTAAATCAAGAACATAATCACCCACATAGACAGGGTGGAGACGCTGTTAAAGGGGTTGGCGGAGTAGAAAACCCCCAGCGCCATGTAGAGCATAAACACCAGCAACAGCTTGCCCAGCGTGCCGACTGCCAGAGTGCTGCGCCGCTGTTTGGCGTCGCGGGCGGCCGCCCACAGGGAGGCGCCGGCCAGAGGGATGCTGATATATTCTGGAAAAATGGGAATAATAGCAATAAATAAAATCGACAGCAGCCAGGGCTGCCGCAGATGATTGCGTATATCGGTGACCAAGGCTTTCATGGGGTTTCCTCCTTCCTTGGCTTGTATTTTAAAAGGGATCCAAAATATTCCTTTTTGGGCGGTTTTCGAACTATACTGAAGTGTAACATATTCGGCCAGGGGTTGCAATGTTTGTTACAATCCTGTTATTATTTTCGCTCAAAGCACCATTGTGGACAAATACAAAGGGGAACATTTGGAGGAAATGACGGGAAAAGTTACAGGATTGTCTCGTTGTCGAAGAGGGGTGTCGAACGGGGACGAAAAAAGCGGATTGACTTGCGGAAGCGGCGTTTCTATAATAAAGGAAGAAACTGCACAGGCGGGGACAGACTGGTTCCGCGGCGCGGAGTCGGGGATTTCCAGAAAATTGGCGGAAGGAGCGGAGAGTTATGCGTTTTAATCGGCATCGCGGGCTGGCGGCCTTCATGGCGGGATGCTTGCTGCTGGCGGGCTGCACGCGGGCGGTTCCGTCGCAGAGCCGCAGTGGGCTGCTGCTGGACACCACGGTGACGATTACCGTATATCATTCCCAGCCCGCCCCCATATTAGACGCATGTTTTCGACAAATTGCGGATTTTGAGCGGCTATTCAGCCGGACGCTGGAGGGCAGCGACGTCTGGAACCTGAATCACGCGCAGGGACAGCCGGTGACGGTGTCCGAGGAGACGGCGCGGCTGCTCCGGCTGGCACTGGATTATGCGGACAAGTCGGATGGGGCGCTGGACGTGACCATCGCGCCGGTCAGCAGCCTGTGGGATTTCAAGGCGGCGGATCCGGCCGTGCCGGCGGCGGAGGAGCTGAAACGGGCCGCGGCCCATGTGAACTGGAAAAATCTGCGGCTCGAAGGGAGGACGGCGCAGCTGCTCGACAAGGAAATGGCGGTCGACCTGGGGGCCGTGGCCAAGGGCTACATCGCCGATCGGCTGGAGGAGAGCCTGCGCGGGCAGGGGGTGACGAGTGCCCTCATCAATCTTGGGGGCAACATCGTGGCCCTGGGGGATAAAAACGGCAAGGCCTGGCAGGTGGGGATTCAGTCCCCCTTCGACGAGGAGGCGCTGGCCGCCACGCTGGAGGTGCGGGACAAAACGGTGGTCACCTCCGGCACCTACGAGCGGAGCTTTCGTAAGAACGGGGTGCTGTATCACCACATTTTGGATCCCAAGACGGGGGAGCCAGTGCGCAACGGGTTGGCCTCTGTGACCATTCTGGCCGACGGTTCCATGATAGCGGACGCGCTGTCCACCGCCTGTTTCGTGTTGGGGGAGACAAAAGGGATGGAACTGATCGCGGCGACGCCGGAGGCGGAGGCGCTGTTTATCCGGGAGGACGGTACGGAGCTGCGATCCGCCGGATTTCCCCGATAAACAGATAGACCGGAGTATCCGCTTGAGAAAACGGCCAGGTGGGAAAATTCCCGCCCGGCCGTTTGTGCGTATTTCGGTTTATTGCAGCAGGGTTTTGCCATCCATTTCCGCCGGCTGGGGCAGCCCCAGAATTTCCAGCATGGTGGGGGCGATATCTGCCAGACGGCCGCCCTGGCGCAGGGAGCAGTCCCGTCCCACCACGCAGAAGGGCACGGGGAAGGTGGTGTGGGCCGTGAAGGGGGAGCCGTCCGGCTCATACATTTTGTCGGCGTTGCCGTGATCGGCGGTGATGAGGGCGGTGCCGCCCATGGCCAGTGTGGCCTCCACCGTCCGGCCCACGCAGGCGTCCACCGCTTCCACCGCGGCCTTGGCCGCGTCGAACACGCCGGTATGGCCCACCATGTCGCAGTTGGCATAGTTGAGAATAATCACGTCATAAGCGCCGGAGCGGATTTTCTCCACCACTGCGTCGCACACCTTGTTCGCGCTCATTTCCGGCTGCATATCGTAGGTGGCGACCTTCGGGGAGTTTATAAGCACCCGATCCTCGCCCGGGTATTCCTTTTCCACGCCGCCGTTGAAGAAGAAGGTCACGTGGGCGTATTTCTCAGTCTCGGCGATGCGCAGCTGGGTCAGGCCCTTGTCGCTGATATACTCGCCGAAGGTGTTGGTCAGGGACTGGGGGCGGAAGGCCACCTGCACGCCGGGCATGGTGGCGTCGTACTGAGTCATGCAGACATAGGTCAGGGGGAACCAGCCGTTTTTCCGCTCGAAGCCGGCAAACTCCTTGTCCACGAAGGTGCGGGTGATTTCCCGGGCGCGATCGGGGCGGAAATTGAAGAAAATCAGGGAATCCCCCGCCTTGACTTTACCCTCCGGCGCGCAGACCACCGGCACGACGAATTCGTCGGTCACGTCGGCGTCATAAGAGGCGGCCATAGCGGCGACCGGGTCGGGGTTCTGCACGCCCTCGCCGTACACCATGGCGGCGTAAGCCTTTTCCACTCGTTCCCAGCGGTTGTCGCGATCCATGGCGTAATACCGGCCCATGACGGTGGCGATCCGGCCCACGCCGATTGCCTTCATTTTGGCCTCGAGCTGCTCGACAAATTCCTTGCCGGAGGTGGGGGGGACATCCCGTCCATCCATCAGGCAGTGGACGAACACCTTTTCCACACCAGCCTTTTTGGCCATGGCCAGCAAGCCGTAGAGGTGCTCGTTATGGCTGTGCACCCCGCCGTCGGACAGGAGGCCCGCCAGGTGCAGGGCGGCCCCCGGTTTTTTGGCGTTGTCCATGGCGTTTTTCAGGGCTTCGTTTTCGAAGAAATCCCCATCCTGAATGGATTTGGTGATGCGGGTCAGCTCCTGATACACCACCCGGCCGGCGCCGATATTGGTGTGGCCGACCTCGCTGTTGCCCATCTGCCCGTCGGGCAGGCCCACGTCCATGCCGGACGCGCCGATGGCGGTGCAGGGGTTCTCCGCGAACAGCTTGGTCAGGTTGGGGGTCTGGGCGGCCTTGATGGCGTTGCCGTAGGTGTCGGGGTTAATGCCGAAGCCATCCATGATGATAAGAGTCAAAGGTTTTTTCATAACCGTGTTCCTTTCATGAGTCGGTGAGTGAAATCAACGCTTGCCGACGGACAGCAGGCCCGCCAGCTTGGAGAAGGGCATGGTCTGGATCCAGATATGCCCGGGGCCGGTCACTTTGGTGTTGAACAGCCCCTCGCCGCCCAGCATCATATTCTTGACGCCCTTGACCATTTCCACGTCCAGGGACACGGTGTCGGTCATGGCGGCCAGATGGCCGGTGTCTATATATAAGGATTGCCCCGGCAGCAGATCATATTCCACCACGTGGCCGTCGATTTCCAAAAACGCCATGCCCTGGCCGGACAGGCGCTGCATGATGAAGCCCTCGCCGCCGAAGAAGCCGGCGCCGATTTTCCGGGTGAAATGGGTGTTCAGCTGCACCCCGATTTCCGCCGCCAGAAAAGCGGATTTCTGAACGATGATGCTGTACGAGGGGTTGATATTCAGCGGGATGATGCGGCCCGGGAAGGAGGAGGCAAAGGCGATCATCCCCTCGCCGCCGCGGCAGGTGTAATAGTTCATGAACATGGATTCGCCGCTGAAGGCCCGGCCGAAGGCTTTCCCCAGGCCGCCCTCCATGGAGGTGGACATTTCTATATTGGGGGTCATCCAGCTCATGGCGCCCTTTTCGGTGAGCATTCGCTCTCCGTCCTGCAGGGTGCAGATCGCCACTGGTAAATTGTCGCCTTCAATCGCATAACGCACCGAGACACCCTCCTTCGTCGATAAAAAGGGGGACGGGCCTGCACCCATCCCCCTCGGTGTGGATTATTTCGCCGCGGAGACGATAGCCGCAAAGTCCGCGGGCTTCAGGGAAGCGCCGCCGATGAGGCCGCCGTCCACGTCGGGCTGCGCGAGCAGCTCGGCCGCGTTGCCCGCGTTCATGGAACCGCCGTACTGGATGACCAGATCGTCGGCGATTTCCCAGCTGTACAGCTGGGCGACCGTGTCGCGGATAAGGGCGCAGACCTCGTTCGCCTGGGCCGCGGTAGCGGTGCGGCCGGTGCCGATGGCCCAGACGGGCTCATACGCGATGATGACGCGGGCCAGCTCCTCGGCGGAGACGCCGCCCAGGGCGATTTTGGTCTGCATGGCCACCACCTCGCCGGTGACGCCCTGCTCCCGCTGCTCCAGGTATTCGCCCACGCAGAGAATGACGGTCAGGCCGGCATCCAGGGCGGCGCGCACCCGCTTCTGCACGGTGACGTCGGTGTCGCCGAAATACGTGCGGCGCTCGCTGTGGCCGAGGATCACGTAGCCCACTTCCATGGCCTTGAGCATCTCAGCGGAAACCTCGCCGGTGAAGGCACCGGATTTCTCCCAGTGGCAGTTCTGCGCGGCGACGCCGATAGCCGTGCCCTTGGTGGCCTCCAGGGCGGCGGGCAGATCGACGAAGGGCACGCCCACGACGACGTCGCAGGAAGCGCCGGCGACCAGGGGCTTCAAATCGTTGATGAGCGCGGTGGCCTCGGCGGGGGTCTTGTTCATTTTCCAGTTGCCCGCAATGACATATTTACGCATAGTGGACCATCCTTTTCATTTACTGTCTGCCCGTCTTATTTATCGTTGAGGCAGGCGATGCCGGGCAGCTCCAGGCCTTCCAGGAATTCCAGGGAAGCGCCGCCGCCGGTGGAAATATGGGTCATCTTATCGGCGAAGCCCAGCTGCTCCACGGCCGCCGCGGAATCGCCGCCGCCGATGATGGAGATGGCCTGGCTGTCGGCGATGGCCTTGGCCACCGCGATGGTGCCGCCCGCGAAGGGCGCCATTTCGAACACGCCCATCGGGCCGTTCCAGATGACGGTGCCGGCGTCCTTCACCGCGTCGGCAAACAGCGCCTGGGTCTTGGGACCGATGTCCAGGCCCATCCAGCCGTCGTCGATATCCCCTTCGAACACCTTGGTGTTGGCGCCTACGTCGAACGCGTCGGCCGCGATGTTGTCCACGGGCAGGAGGAATTTCACGCCCTTGGCCTCGGCCTTGGCCAGGATTTCCTTGGCCAGTTCCACTTTGTCAGCCTCGAACTTGGAGTCGCCGATTTTATTGCCCATGGCCGCTTTAAAGGTGTAGGCCATGGCGCCGCCGATGATCAGGGTGTCCACCTTGTCGATGAGGTTGGTGATGACGCCGATTTTATCGGACACCTTCGCGCCGCCGAGGATAGCCACGAAGGGACGCTTCGGATCGGCCAGGGCGCCGCCCATGACCTTGATTTCCTTCTGAATGAGATAGCCGCAGACGGCGGGCAGATAATCGGCCACGCCGGCGGTGGAAGCGTGGGCCCGGTGGGCGGTGCCGAACGCGTCGTTGACATAAATGTCCGCCAGGGAGGCGAGGGCTTTGGCAAAATCGGGATCGTTTTTGGTTTCCTCTTTAAAGAAGCGGACGTTCTCGATGACCAGGATTTCGCCCGGCCGCAGGGCGGCGGCCAGGGAATGGGCCTCGTCGCCGATGATATCGGTGGTGAACTTAACCTCTTTGCCCATCAGCTCGGACAGCCGTTTGGCCACCGGGGCGAGAGTGCATTTCTTTTTGGATTCCTCATCCTTCGGCCGGCCCAGGTGGGAGCAGAGGATGACGGCCGCGCCGTGATCGGCCAGATACCGGATGGTGGGAATGGATTCACGGATACGCTTGTCGTCGGTGATGACGCCGTCGGCCAGCGGCACGTTGAAGTCGCAGCGCACCAGCACTTTTTTGCCGCTGACGTCGATGTCTTCAATGGTCTTTTTATTGAGGTAGTTCATGCATGACATCCTTTCCTGTCGTTCCATCTCATTTTGTTAAAATGTAAACGAGCTTTCCAATCCCTTATTTTAAAGGATTCCGGAGGGTTTTGCAATACCTGAGCCGAAAAAGTTTACATTTCCTGCCGGTCAGAAATTGTTCAAATGGCTTGAAATGCGAAAGGTGGGGGAGGGGGCGCAAACGGCGGGCGCCGTTTGCGTAAAATTCGGGCTTGCATGCGGCCGGGGATTGTGCTATTCTGAAAGCAAATTTGGGCATCAGGGAGGTATTTGAAATTATGAAGGTATTGTTTCAGGGCGACAGCATTACCGACGCGGGCCGGGATTACGCGGATCCCCATCATCTGGGCGACGGGTATCCGAAATACGCGGCCGAGGCGATCCGGGAAAGGTTCCCGGACGAGACGTTCGAATTCATCAACCTGGGCATCAGCGGCAACCGCACCACCGATTTGCTGGAGCGGTGGCAGAAGGACTGCATCGCGGTGCAGCCCGACGTGCTCTCGATTCTCATCGGCATCAACGACACCTGGCGGCGGTACGACTCCAACCTCCCCATGACGGTGGAGGAGTACGAGGCCAACTACCGCCGGCTGGTGCAGGATGTGAAGGAAAATACCAAGGCGAAGCTGCTGCTGCTGGAGCCGTTCCTGCTGCACGCGGATCCGGCCAAGGAGTGCTTCCGGGAGGACTTGGATCCGAAGATCCTGGCGGCCCGCCGGGTGGCGCGGGATTATGCCGACATGTTCCTGCCGCTGGACGGCCTGCTGGCCGCCGCGTCGGTGATCGAGGAGCCGTCCCACTGGTCGGGGGACGGGGTGCACCCGAACGAGGCGGGATCGCGGCTGATTGGCCGGTATTATGCCGAGGCCTTCGCCGCCATGCTGGGAAAATAAACAAGACGAGGGCGGCACAGCGGCGGGCTGTGCCGCCTTTTGGTTTGGAGCGCGGCAAATGACCGAAGAAGGCGCGGCCAGCACGGGCGTATTTTGTGAAAATTTGGGCTATTTTCATCCGCCGGCGCGCATGCTATACTAACAAAAGCGGCGAGGAGGTGTGCGCACTATGGTGAAAGATTTGACGACGGGCAGCCCGGCGAGGCTGATTATTGGGTTTTCCCTGCCTCTGCTGGCGGGCAATCTGTTCCAGCAGTTCTACAACATGGCCGACACCATTGTGGTGGGGCGCAGCATCGGGGTGGACGCCTTGGCGGCGGTAGGCTCCACGGGGGCCATCTCCTTCCTGATTATGGGGTTTGTCATCGGCCTGACCGGCGGCTTTTCGGTGGTCGTGGCCCAGAAATTCGGCATGGGGGACGAGCAGGAGGTGCGCCGGGCCGTCGCTATGTCGGCCTATCTCAGCGTGCTGCTCACCATCGTCCTGACGGCGGTGAGCGTGCTGTGCACCCGGCCGCTGCTGAATTTTATGCAGACGCCGGCCAACATTTACGAAGACGCCTATGCGTATATCGTGGTGATCTTCGCGGGGACGGGAGCCACCATTTTCTACAACCTGCTGTCCGGCGTCCTGCGGGCCCTGGGGGACAGCCGAACGCCGCTGTATTTCCTGATTCTGTCCTCCGTCATCAATGTGGCGCTGGATCTGGTGTTCATCCTGGTGTTTGGCATGGGGGTGGCGGGGGCGGCCTATGCCACGGTGGCGGCGCAGGTGCTTTCCGGCCTGCTGTGTCTGCTGTATATGGCGAAAAAGTTCCCTATTCTTCGGTTTCATAAAAGCGACTGGGCCTGGAACGGCCGGCTGGTGGTTCATCATCTGCGGCTGGGCCTGCCTATGGCGTTTCAGTTTTCCGTGACCGCCATCGGGGTCATGATTCTGCAGGGGGCCATCAACGGCTTTGGCTCCTCCGTGGTGGCGGGGTACACGGCCGCCTCCAAGGTCGAGCAGCTGACCACCCAGCCCATGATGACCTTCGGTATCACCATGGCCACCTACGGGGGCCAGAACCTGGGGGCCGGCCGGCTCGATCGCATCCGGCAGGGCACCCGCCGGTGCGTGGAGATTTCCACGGTGGTGAATCTGGCCTGTGCCGCCCTGGTGGCGTTCCTTGGCAAATACCTGGTGCGGCTGTTCCTGTCCAGCGACAACGCCGAAGAGCTGGCGGCGGCCACCGACGCGGCTATCCAGTATATGAACACCATCGCGGTGTTTTTTGTGGTGCTGGGCCTGCTGTTCATTTTCCGCAACGTGCTGCAGGGGGTGGGCAGCACGCTCGTGCCCCTGCTGGCCGGGTTTATCGAGCTCGTCATGCGCACAGCGGTGGTGTTCACCCTGCCCCGTTACATCGGATACACCGGGGTCTGCCTGGCCAGCCCCGTGGCCTGGATCGGCGCGACCATCCCGCTTGTCATCGCGTATCTGTTCGTCATGCGGCGCATGGAGCGGCGCCAGCGGGCGGAGGCAGCGATGTCGGAACATCTATAATATAGGTAAAAATAAAAGGCCCGCGTCGAAAAAACGACGCGGGCCTTGGTTATGGCTCTTGCCGGACAAGATAGCTGTTGCCCTCGGGATCCTGAAAGGTGAACATGGTGCCGTAGGGCATTTGCTGCAGGCTGCCCACCGCCACGTCGTCGGCCTTCATCTGCTCATAGGTACGTTCCGCGTTGTCGGTACTGAGAATGACGGACGGATGGCCGACGCAGACGGTGGCATTCTGCTGCTGCATCAGCGCCTTGTCGTAAAGGACGAAGCTGGTCGGAGACGCGTCCGACGGCGCCACCTCCAGCCAGCGGACCGGCCCCATGCGGTGATCCGCCCGTTTGACGAAATGGCACTGCTCGGTCCAGAAGCGCAGCGCGGCCTCCGGATCGTGCACATACAGGGTGATTTTACGAATAGCATCCAACATAACAAGATAATCCCCTTTCCTGCGGATAGTGTTTCCGCAGGAAAGGGGATTATCCTTTGACAGCTATTCGGCCGCTTCCTTTTTCGATTTTTCCTTTTTGGTTTCCTTCGGCTCCTCCTGCTTGAGGCAGCTGAGGATACGGGCCGCGGCGGTGCGGCGGGCGTTGGCCTCCACCGCCAGCTCCATGGCCATGCGATAGAGGCTTTCCTCCGACTGATCGGGCATCTCCCGGATGCGTTCCACCACGCCGCCGAGGGCCCGCAGCTCCATAGCGGAAAAATCCGGATACAGGGTTTCCACGCGGTTTTCCGCATCGAGTCCGTGCATAGTTTCCTGGATCTCCGGCAAAGATAATACCGATTTGAGCATGCAGATCATGGTCAGCATGGCCAGGTGATCCCGGGAGTATTTTTTCTGGGAGGGGCGGGGCAGCACGCCGCCTTTGACGTAGTTGTTGATCATACTGGAGGTCAGCAGCCGTTCTTCCCCCACCTGGAACAGCTCGAGCTGCTTGCCCATCAGGGTGATGACCTGATCCATATACAGATCCAGCTCCGGCAGCCGCTCCCAGGGCGTGGGATCGAAATCGTGAACGGCGGCCACCCAGTCGTTGAGTTTTTGAATCGATTCGTCCATTGTCGTTCTGCCTTTCTCAAAGGGTTAAAGGCCGGGGGAATCCCCCGCGGGGCCGCTTACCGGCCTATACAGCTTGCTCCGCATACGGCCGGAATATGACTCAAGTATAACATATTTGTAAATTCCTTGCAAGACGGCAAAATACTACTTGACAAAATGACAAAAATGAAATAAACTGGTTTTATAAACCAGATAACATAATGTTAATAAATTGTTAACGCGATTTTCGACAGGAAGGCTGTGGAGCGGTATGAAGCTCGTTCAGTCCATCGGCGTATGGGGAGACAGTGTGATGAAGGGCGTCGTGTATGACGAGAATAAATCGAAATACACGCTGCTCAGCGAAAATGGGGCGGACAAAGCGTCCCGTAAGCTGGGGCTGCGGCTGTTCAACCGCTCCCGCATGGGATGCACGGTGACCAAAGGGCTGCAGCTGCTCAAGAAGGATCTGCAGCGGCCGGAGGCGGCCTGCGACGCGGCGCTTATCGAGTTCGGGGGCAACGACTGCGATTACGACTGGGCCCAGGTGGCGGCCCATCCGGAGCAGGACCATCAGCCGAAAACGCCCCTGCCCCTGTTTATCGCCCAGCTGCGGGACATGATCGATCTGGTCAGGCAGAAGGGGATGCAGCCGGTGATGATGACGCTGCCGCCCCTGCACGCCCAGCGGTATTTCGATTTCTTCACCCGAAACGGCCTGTCGGGGGACAGCATCCTGCGCTGGCTGGGAGATGTGCAGCATATCTATCGCTGGCATGAGCGGTACAACGCCGCTGTCATGCGGGTGGCGCAGGAATGCGGCTGCCCGCTGGCCGACGTGCGGGACGCGTTTTTGGCCGAGCGGGATTACGGCGATCTGCTGTGCGCCGACGGCATCCATCCCAACGCCAAGGGCCACGCCCTGATGGAAAGCGTGCTGGAAGGGTTCGGCTATTCCTTCCGGCGGGACGGAATCTTGGCGGTATAAGAAGGTTCTTCCTCTTTTTTATCGGTATAGTTAACACGCCTTTTACAGACACTTCTGTAGAAGGCGTGTTTTTTACGTTTTTTAAAGCAAACCTAAATTTCGGTTAACATCCGCCTAACATAGCGGCGGTAAGATGACGACGTACTAAAGGAATGACAAACAACGGAGGAGAACGATGATGAAAAAGATTCTTGGCGCGGTGGCTGCGGCCGCCCTGATTACCACGGTGTTCGCCGGATGCAGTACCGGTGAGGTCGGCGGCACCACCTCGTCCAAAGCCGACGGCTCTTCGGAAACCAAGCTGACCGGCACTCTGACCATGGCGGGCTCCACCTCCATGACCGATGTCTGCACCGCCCTGAACGAAGCGTTTATGAAGAAGAATTCCGGTGTGAAGGTGGTCCTCAACGGCGGCGGCTCCGGCGCGGCCATCACGGCGCTGGGCGATGGCTCCGCCCAGGTGGGCAACCTGTCCCGGGCCGTCAAGGACAGCGAGAACGCGGACGGCAAATACGAGGCCATCACCATCGCCCTGGACGGCATCGCCGTGGTGGTGGGCAAGGACAACGCGGTTGCCGACCTGACCACCGAGCAGCTGGCGAAAATCTTCAAGAAGGAGATCACCAACTGGAAGGACGTGGGCGGCAAGGATGCGGCCATCAGCGTCATCGGTCGGGAATCCGGCTCCGGCACCCGGGACGGGTTCGAGGACATCGTCAAGGTCAAGGACGCCTGCCAGTATGACGTCACTCTCAACAGCACCGGCGCGGTGGTTTCCAAGGTCATGTCCGACGCGAACGCCATCGGCTATGTGTCCTACTCCGCGGTCAGCGATGAAATCAAGGCCCTGAAGGTCGGCGGCGTGGAAATCAACGACGACAATATCGCGGACAAATCCTATGCACTCCAGCGGCCCTTCGTCCATGCCTATCTGAAAAACACCGACAATGAGCTGGTGCAGGCGTATCTGCAGTTCCTGCAGACCGACGAGGCCCAGAACATCATGAAGAAGGATAAGCTGATTCCGCAGGAATTCTGGAAATAAAAACGCACGGCGATAACAGCGCCGACAGCAAGTCTCGCTGCGGGGAGGGATCCCTGCGGCGGGACTTGCGGCGGATGGAAAGGCATGGTCAAACGTATGGAAGCGACAATTCCAAAACCTGCGGTCCGGCAGGCGATGAGCAATGAGGACGCCCGACGCCGCCGGCTGCTGCAGCGCCGGGTGTGCGCTGTCGTGCTGGCGGGCGTCTCGGCGCTGCTGATCGCGCTGTTCTTCCTGCCCTATGTGACCTTTGAACTCAGCAAAGTGACCTACCAGTTCACCTCGCTGCAGCTGGTCACCAGCTTCATGACCGTGAAAGGCACGGCGGTCTCCATGTCCCTGATCACCAAGGCGGCGGCTGTGTTGCCTCTGCTGCTGGCGGCGGCAGGGGGCGTTCTGATATGGCTGCGCAAGCCGGTGGCGGCGGCGGTCTGCTACATCCTCGTCGCCCTGTGCGCCCTGACGGCCATGATGTCGATTAACGCCATGTCCAGCCAGTTCGTGGATATCGGGGTGGGCAGCATTCATATCGGCTTTCACTTCCCCCTGGCCGTCCAGCTGGGGGCGGGGATCCTGGCCGCCATGCTGGCCATGTGGACAAAAGGCGGGGAAAAGCTGGCCGAATCGGTGTTTCTGGTGTTCGCCTGCATGTCGGTGGGGTCGGTGGCCATCATCACCATCTACATGATCACCGTGGGCGCGCCGGCCATCGGGGAAATCGGGCTGGGGAATTTCCTGTTCGGCACCGAATGGAGCCCCGGAGCCGGCAAATACGGCATCTGGCACATGATCCTGGCCTCCTTCGCCGGGATGTTCGGCGCGATTGTTATCGGGGTGCCCATCGGCCTGCTGACCGCCGTGTTCCTGGCCGAGCTGGCGCCCCGCCGGCTGGCCAATCTGGTGCGTCCGGCCATTGAGCTGCTGGCCGGCATTCCGTCGGTCATCTACGGCTTTTTCGGTATGATGGTGCTGGTGCCTTTCCTGCGCCGCGTTTTTCCCGGCACGGTGGGGGACAGCCTGCTGGCCATGATTCTCATCCTGGCGGTGATGGTGCTTCCCACCATCATCAGCGTGTCGGAAACCGCCCTGCGGGCCGTGCCGGTCGCGTATAAAGAGGCGTCCCTGGCCCTCGGCAACACCCATATCGGCACCATTTTCAAGGTGATGGTGCCGGCGGCGAAATCGGGCATCCTGGCCGGGGTGATCCTCGGGGTGGGCCGTGCCATCGGCGAGGCCATGGCGGTGGTCATGGTCTGCGGAAACATGGCGAATTTTCCCAAGCTTTTGGGCACCGTGCGCCCTCTGACCACCGGCATCGTGCTGGAGATGGGCTATTCCTCCGGCCTGCACCGGCAGGCGCTTTTCAGCATCGGTCTGGTGCTGTTTGTCTTTATTATGATCGTCAACATTTCCTTTACCATAGTTTCCAGGCGGGGGGTGAAAATCGATGGCAAAGAGTGAGACGGGCGGGACGCTGTCCCTGTACCGCAAAACGCGCCGGCCGGGCGACAAGGCGCTGGCCTTCTGCATCTATCTGGCGGCGGCGCTGACGGTCTGTATCCTGGTGGGCATTATCGGATACATTCTGGTCAAGGGCGTGCCTCACATCTCCTGGTCCTTCCTGTCCACCTCCTTTTCGGCGCTGGACGAGGGGCGAAACGGGATTCTGCCCATGATCATCAACACCCTGTATATCGTGGTGATCACCCTGCTCATCGTCACCCCCATCGGCATCGCCTCCGCCATCTATCTGACCCAGTACGCCCGGCAGGGCAAGCTGGTGAAAACCATCCGCTTCACCACGGAGGTGCTCTCCGGCGTGCCCTCCATCGTGTTCGGCCTGTTCGGCTACACGGTGTTCTGCGTGATGATGGGCATGGGTTACTCGATACTGGCCGGCTGTCTGACCATGACCATCTGCATCCTGCCCACCATCGTGCGCACCACCGAGGAATCCCTGCTGGCCGTTCCCGAAAGCTACAAGGAGGGCGCCCTGGCGCTGGGAGCGGGGAAGACCCGGGTGGTGCTGGGCATGGTGCTCCCCTGCGCCATGCCGGGCATCCTGACGGCTGTCATCCTGGGCATGGGCCGCATCGTCGGCGAGTCGGCCGCCCTGCTGTTTACCTCGGGCATCGCCACCAACATGCCGGACGGCGTGCTGTCTCACGTGATGAGCAGCGGACGCACCCTGACGCTTCACCTCTACCAAACCGCCACCGAGGCCACCGATCCCGCGGCGTTCCAGATAGCCTACGCCACGGCGGCGGTGCTGCTGATTCTGGTGTTCATACTCAACCGGCTGGCAGGCCTTCTGTCCCGGGTACTCAGGAAAGGATAAGCCGCCTATGAAAACGAAAATCGCGCTGGACAGCCTGCATCTCTTTTACGGGGATTTCCAGGCGCTCAAGGGCATCACCATGGATATTGCCGAGAACCAAATCACCGCGTTCATCGGCCCCTCCGGCTGCGGCAAGTCCACCTGCATCAAAACCCTCAACCGGATGAACGATCTGGTGGCGGGCTGCCGGATCACCGGCAAGGTGAGCATCGACGGGGAGGACATCTACGATCCCCGCACCGACGTCACCCTGCTGCGCAAGCGGGCGGGCATGGTGTTCCAGAAGCCCAACCCCTTCCCCATGAGCATCTACGACAACATCGCCTACGGGCCCCGGGTGCACGGGGTGCGGAATAAGCGTCAGCTCGATGAGGTGGTGGAAAAATCCCTGCGGGGCGCGGCCCTGTGGGATGAGGTGAAGGATCGATTGAAAAGCTCGGCCCTGGGCATGTCCGGCGGGCAGCAGCAGCGGCTGTGCATCGCGAGGGCCTTGGCCGTGGAGCCGGACATCCTGCTCATGGACGAGCCGACCTCCGCTCTGGACCCGATTTCCACCCTGAAGGTCGAGGATCTCATGCAGGAGCTGAAAAAATCCTACACGGTGGTCATCGTCACCCACAACATGCAGCAGGCCGGCCGCATCGCGGATAAAACCGCCTTTTTTCTGATGGGCGAGCTGGTGGAGTTCGACGACACCGTGACCATGTTCAACACCCCCCGGGACAAGCGCACCGAGGATTACATCACCGGCCGGTTCGGCTGACAGAGGAAAGGACGATTCAACCCATGCCGAGAAATGTATTCGACGAGGAGCTGGCGCGGCTGAACGCCGATCTGGCCGAGATGGGCCGGCGCATCGACAGCATCATGCAGGGCACCATCCGCACCCTGAAAAATATGGACGTGGCCATGGCCAAGAGCATTTTTCAGAAGGACGTCGAGATCAACACCATGGAAAAAAGCATCGAGCAGAGCTGTATGAACCTGCTGGCCCTGCAGCAGCCCCTGGCCCGGGATCTGCGGGTGATCACCGCCACCCTGAAGGTCATTACCGACATGGAGCGGATTTCCGACCAGTGCGCGGACATCTGCGAAATTCTCGCCACGGTGGCGGGAATATCGGTCATGAATACCTCCCCGCGGATGATTCAGATGTTCGAGAAGGCCCGGGAAATGGTCGCCGGGGCGGTGGATGCCTATATCCGCCGGGACAGCGGAGCGGCCGCGGCCATCTGCGAAGCGGACGATGAAGTCGACGCCCTGTTTTCCTCCACGGTGCTGGAGTTGTGCAGCCAGATTTCCCGGGACAGCGCCGCCGTGCCGGAGCATGTGGATTTCATGTTCATCGCCAAATATATCGAACGCATGGCGGATCACGCCACCAATATCGCGGAATGGGCGATTTTCATCGACACCGGCGTGCATCCCAACCTCAACGATACCCAGGCCGGCAAGTAACCGGTAGACAAGGGCGATGATTGCCGGTATAATGGAAAAACAAGGGCGTCCGTCCCGGGGACGGACGATGGAAAGGCTGGTCGAACCTATGGCATTGGTCTATATCGTGGACGATGAACCCCACATCCGGCGGCTGGCGGCCATCGGGCTGAAGGATGCCGGCTTCGAAACGGCGGAATTTTCCGACGGGTCGGTTCTGCTTCACGCGGTGCAGCAAAAGCAGCCCGACGCCGTGCTGCTGGACTGGATGATGCCGGGGCAGGACGGTCTGGCGGTGCTGCGCGCCATGCGGGAGAATTCGGTCACCCGGCCGATCCCGATTATCATGATGACCGCCCGGGCCGACGAGGTGGATCGGGTGCTTGGGCTGGAGCTGGGAGCGGACGATTACGTCACCAAGCCGTTCAGCGTCAAGGAGCTGGCCGCCCGGGTGCGGGCCGTCATCCGGCGGCAGGAATACCTGGCCGCGCCGGACAGCCAGACGCTGACCGTCTGCGGTATCTCCATCGACGCGTCCCGCCGCCATGTTCTTAAGAACGGGGAACCGGTGGAACTGACCCAGCGGGAGTTCGATCTGCTGTACACCCTGATGAAAACCCCCGGACGGGTCTACACCCGGGAGATGCTGCTGGACACCGTATGGAAGGTGGACTTTTTCGGTGACACCCGGACGGTGGACGTGCATGTCCGGTATCTGCGGCAGAAGCTGGAGGACGAACCGGATCATCCCAAACGGATTCTCACGGTGCGGGGCGTCGGCTACCGCTTCGCCGAGGAAGAATCCTGATGCCCCGCCCCCGACGCACTGCGCCCGGGGGCCTGTTTGTTTGAAGGAGGGAAATTGGCATGCGCAAGCGGTTTTTCCGGGCCGCCACCCTGTCCATCGCCGTGGGACTGGTCATCGCTTTCCTGTTCGCCGTGCCGCTGATGGAGCAGATTTATACCGATGAAACCCAGCAGAGACTGGAAACCGCCCTGTCCCTGGCCGAGGGCTATGCGACGGCGGACGGCTATCAGGCGCTGGCCGAGCGAGTCGGCAGCCGGGCGGAGGGGCTGCGGTTTTCAGTCATCGGGCTGGACGGCGCCGTGCTGGGGGACAGCATGGCCGATCCCGCCCGGATGGGCAATCACAGCGAGCGGCCGGAGGTTTCTCACGCCCTGGCCACGGGAGCCGGCCGGGATATCCGGAGAAGCGAGACCACCGGCGAGCGGCAGATGTACGTGGCCCGGAAGGTGACCGCCGGCAGCGGGGAGACGATGATTTACCGCACCGCCCTGCCGCTGACCCAGTTCGGCAACGTGCCGCTGATGCTGTGGGGCTGCGCGGCCATCGGCATCTTCATGGGGCTGATTGTGGCGCTGTTCAGTGCCAATTATTCCGCCGGCCGGGTGGTGGAACCGCTGCAGGAGCTGACCAAAGCCGCCCGATCCATCTCGGCGGGGGACATCCCCGTCCGGGTGGAGAACGCCCCGGACGAAATGGGCGAGCTGTCCGGCGCTTTTAACCGCATGTCGGAACGGCTGGCCGCCGCCTATCAAAAGCTGGAGCAGAGCAACAGCCAGCTCGCCGGCATCCTGCAGGGGATGAACGACGGGGTCGTGGCCGTGGACGGGCAGGGGCGCATCGCCCTGATGACCGATCGGGCCCGGGAGCTGCTGGGCTCCTATGCCGGCGTTTCCCGCCGCCTGGCCGACTGCGGCACCCATTATCTGGCTGTGCAGGCCATGCTGGATAGGGTGATGGCCGGGGAGAAGCCGTTCACCGAAACCCTGACCCTGGCGGCCCCGACCGAGCGGATACTGGAAATTTACGCCGCCCGGGTGGAGGGGGACGCCTCCGGGGGAGCGTTGGCGGTGATTTCCGACGTGACCCGGCTGCGTAAGCTGGAGATCATGCGCAGCGAGTTTGTGGCCAATGTCACCCACGAGCTGAAGACGCCGCTGACCTCCATCCGCGGGTACATCGAGCTGCTCAAATCGGAGGAGCGGGATCGGCAGACCGCCCTGTCCTTCTATGAAATCATCGAAATCGAGGCGGAGCGGCTGCAGAAGCTGACCGACGATTTGCTGCAGCTGTCCGACATCGAGCATGGCGGCGGCGAGGCGGAGGTCGTCCCCGTCCCTCTGGAGGAGGTGGTGGATCGCGTGATCGCCACCCTGCGGCCCGAGGCGGAAGCCCGGAACATCGCCCTGCATCCCTTCATCGAGCCGGGGCTCCAGGTCTGCGCCCAGTCCGGCCGGCTGTATCAGCTGATCAAAAACCTGATGGAAAACGCCGTGAAATACAACCGGGACGGTGGGGCCGTCAACCTGTCCGCCGCTGTGGAGCGGGGGGTGGCGGTCATCCGGGTGCACGACACCGGCATCGGTATTCCGCCGGAGCACCTGGAGCGGATTTTTGAACGCTTCTACCGGGTGGACAAGGGCCGCTCTCGGGAGTTGGGGGGCACCGGGCTTGGGCTGTCCATCGTCAAACATATCGTCAGCCTCTACGGCGGCGACGTGAGGGTGGACAGCGCTGTCGGCGTCGGCACCACCTTCACGGTCCGTCTGCCCTGCCGGTAAACGGCGTCACGCAGGCCCCGGATCCCGCGGTTGCAGGGAACCGGGGCCTTTTTGCCGGAATTTCCTCCAAACTGGGGAGGCGGGCCGCTGGAAATTGCACAATTGCGCTATACACCTTGCAAAACGGCGAATGGTGCGGTATAATAACCTCACGCCGTAAGCGGAAATCGAAGATTTCCGACGGCTGAGAGAACATTGAACCACTCCGGAACGGACAAAGCCGTTCCGGACTAAGGAGGGCGGCGCTCCGCGCGCCGCTTTGTGGTATAATACAAAAAATGAGGCCGGCCGCTTGAAAACGCCAATTGGCTCTTGCAATCCCCCGGTCTCTTCGCGTATAATAAAAGAACCGATGCCGCGCGGCCGGAGGGGCGGCGCGCAACAGAAGATTTGGAGGGTATTGTATGAAAAAAACGAAGCTTTTATCGTTTGTTTTGGCGGCAGCCATGCTGGCGATCCCGTTGGCCGGTTGCTCCCAGGACGAGGGCGCCGACGGCGGCAAGGAGACAATCAAAATCGGCGGCCTGGCGCCTCTGAGCGGCGATGTGTCCCAGTATGGCGTCGCCGTGAACAACGCGGTGAAGATGGCTGTGGAGGACATCAATGCCAAGGGCGGCATTCTCGGCGGCCGTAAAATCGAGTACATTGTCACCGACGAGAAGGGCGATTCTACCGAAGCGGTCAATGCGTACAACGCCCTGATGGATCAGGAAATCGTGGCCCTCATCGGCGACGTAACCTCCAAGCCCTGCAAGGCCGTGGCGGCCAAGGCGGCGGCGGACAATATGCCTATGCTGACCCCCTCCGGCACCGACGCCGATATCACCAAGGCCGGGAAAAACGTGTTCCGCGCCTGCTTCATCGATCCGTATCAGGGCCAGCTGATGGCCAACTACGCGGCCAAGAAGCTGAACGCCAAGACCGCCGCCATCCTGTACGACAGCGGCGATCCTTATTCCACCGGCATTGCCGACGCTTTTGAGGAAGCGGCCAAAAAGGAAGGCATGGAAGTCACCAACAAGGAGGGCTATGCCTCCAAGAGCACCGACTTCAAGACCCAGCTCACCAAAATCAAGGGCAAAAACCCCGACGTGCTGCTGATCCCCGTGTATTACGGCGACGTGGCGCTGATTGTCGACCAGATTCAGCAGCAGGGCATCACCTCCAAGCTGCTGGGTGCCGACGGCTGGGACGGCGTGGCCAGCGAGGTGGCCAAGAAATCCGACGATATCAAAAAGCTGCTGAACAACGCCTATTTCTGCAGCCAGTATTCGGCTTCTTCCACAGATCCGGATCTCCAGGCGTTTTTGACCAAGTATAAAGAGAAAAACGGCAAGGAAGCCAACATGTTCGCCGTTCTGGGCTACGACTCCATGCAGATCATGGCCGCGGCCATCGATAAGGCCGGCTCCACCGATTCGGACAAAATCATCGAGGCGCTGAAGGCCACCGAGTACAAGGGCCTGACCGGCACCACGAAATTCGACGATCAGCGCAACCCGGTGCGGGAAGCGGTTATCACCAGCTTTGATAACGGCGCCTATAAGGTGATTGAAAGCTATTCGATGCAGTAACGGCAGGAAACCGCCAAACGGAAGGGTCTTTTGCACAATGCGAATATACGAGAGACCGAGAAAAAGCGCGGTTTTGCGTCTGCAAAGGCGCAAAATACGGACCATGCTCCATGTGCCCACCGGCATAACGCTCGCGTTATGCCCGCGGTTTTTCAGGGGTGCTGCAAAATTTGTTGTTTTGCAGCACCCCCTTTCCGGTTGTATAGGGGCGGCGAGTATGATTGGAAGTTGGAAGGTGCGGCAATGAATTTTATCACACAGTTGCTAAACGGCCTGGGATTGGGCAGTATATACGCGCTGGTGGCATTGGGATACAGCATGGTGTACGGCATCGTACAGCTGATAAACTTTGCCCATGGCGACATCATCATGGTGGGCGGCTATATGGTCTACCTGGCCATGGCGACGGCGGGACTGCCCATTTGGCTGGCCCTTCCCTTCTCCATCCTGGTCTGTGCGCTGGCGGGGCTCATCATTCAGCGAGTGGCCTACCGCCGGCTGCTGGTACATAACGCGGCGCGGATCTCCCTGCTGATTACCGCCCTGGGGGTCAGCATTTTCCTGCAGAATCTGTTTATGCTGCTCTTTACCCCCGACCCCAAGACCATGCCCACCCTGTTCGGCGCACGGCCGGTGGATTTCGGCGGCATCACCTTGACGTCGGACACCCTGATCAACATCGTGGTGTCGGTGCTGCTGATGGTCGGGCTGCAGCTGCTGGTCCGCAAGACCAAAATCGGCAAGGCCATGCAGGCCACCTCCGAGGACACCGGCGCGGCCAAGCTGATGGGCATCAACACCAATTCCGTGGTGGCCTTCACCTTTGCCATCGGCTCCGCCCTGGCGGCGGTGGGCGCCATTCTGTACTGCAACTCCTACCCGCAGATTAAGCCCGACATGGGCAACCTTCTGGGGTTGAAGGCCTTCGTGGCCGCGGTTCTGGGCGGCATCGGCTCCATTCCGGGCGCCATGCTGGGCGGCTACGTGCTGGGCGTGGTGGAGAGCCTGACCAAGGCGTATATCAGCACGACCATCACCGATGCGGTGGTGTTCGCGATTCTTATCCTGGTTCTCCTGGTCAAGCCCACCGGCCTGCTGGGCAAAAACAGAAAGGAGAAGGTGTGAGCATGGGACGTTTGACAAAGAAAAGAACCGGCGCGTTCTATCTGACCAACCTTCTTCTCACGGTCGTCCTGTTCGTTGTCTTGTACCTCCTGATCGACGGGAAGGTGCTCACCGGACGGTACACCACTCTGATTACCCTGGTGTGCGTGAATGTGATCCTGGCGGTCAGCCTCAACCTGGTGACCGGTATCCTGGGCCAGCTGGTGCTGGGCCACGCCGGCTTCATGCTGGTGGGGGCCTACGCCTCCGCGCTCTTTACCAAAAACGTCGGCATGGCCCTGCCGATTTCCTTCCCGATTTCCCTGGTGCTGGCCGGCCTGCTGGCCGCCCTGTTTGGCGTAATCATCGGCATCCCGGCCCTGCGGCTGCGGGGGGATTACCTGGCTATCATCACCCTGGGCTTCGGGGAAATCATTCGGGTGCTGGCCAACGCCGATTTCCTCAAGCCCATCACCAACGGCGCCATGGGCTTGGGCGACATCCCCACCCTGTACAACCGCCGCACCAGCCCCGCCGGCCTGTTCGTTTACGCCTTTATCATTATGGTCCTGGTGATCGTGATCAACTTCTCCTTTGGCCGGTCCCGCCATGGCCGGGCGGTCATCGCCATCCGGGAGGATGAGATCGCCGCCGAATCCGCGGGGGTCAACACCACGTACTACAAGCTGTTCGCCTTTGTGCTGGCCGCTTTTATCGCCGGGGTGGCCGGCGGGCTCTACGCCAACCAAATCCAGGTTATCGATCCTGCCAAGTTCGATTTCAACCGCTCGGTGGAAATCCTCATCATGGTGGTGCTCGGCGGCATGGGCTCCATCACCGGCTCGATTATTTCCGCCACGGTGCTGACCGTGCTGCCGGAAATGCTGCGCGGCTTTGATGAATACCGGATGCTGCTGTACTCGATCATTCTCATCGCGGTGATGCTGTTCAAGCCTTCCGGTCTGCTAGGACGGTATGAAATTTCGGTTCCCGGCCTGTTCATGAAGCTGTGGAACAAGCTGAAGCATCCGAAGCAGAAAACGACAGGGGAGGCGTAACGCATGCCGCTATTGGAAACCAAGGATTTAGGTATCGCCTTCGGCGGCCTGCAGGCGCTGGACGATGTATACATCACGGTGGATGAAAAGGAAATCGTGGGGTTGATCGGCCCCAACGGCGCGGGAAAAACCACGGTGTTCAACCTGCTGACCGGCGTCTATACGCCCACCAAGGGGGCCATCCGCTTCGAGGGCAAAAGCATCCTGGGCCGCAAGCCGTATCAAATCAACCGCTTAGGCATCGCCCGGACCTTTCAGAACATCCGGCTGTTCAAAAACATGACCGTGATGGACAACATCAAGGTGGCCATGAACCAAAACATGCGCTACACGGTGGCGGAGGGGATATTCCGCCTGCCCCGGTACTGGAAGGAAGAAAAAAAGGTCGAGGGAAAAGCGCGGGAGCTTCTCCAGATTTTCGGCATGGAGGACACGGCGGACCAAATGGCCGCCAACCTGCCCTACGGCCAGCAGCGCAAGCTGGAGATCCTGCGGGCTCTGGCCTCCAAGCCCAAGCTGCTCCTGCTCGACGAGCCGGCCGCCGGCATGAACCCCACCGAAACCCACGATTTGATGGAAACCATCCGGGAAATCCGGGACATGTTCGGCGTGGGCATCCTGCTCATCGAGCACGATATGTCGCTGGTCATGGGTGTGTGCGAGCGGATTTACGTGCTGGACTACGGTACTCTCATCGCCAGCGGCACGCCGGAGGAAATCCGCTCCGACGAAAAAGTTATCAAGGCCTATCTGGGCGGTTAAGGAGGAAGCCGTATGCTTAACGTCACCGACATCAACGTCTACTACGGCGCCATCCACGCGCTCAAGGGCTTGTCCTTTCATGTGGAGGAGGGGGAAATCGTCTCCCTCATCGGGGCCAATGGCGCCGGAAAAACCACCACCATGCAGACCATTTCCGGCCTGCTGCGCTCCAAAACCGGCGACATCACCTTCATGGAGTCCAGCATTTTCAAGACAGAACCCCATAAGATTGTCGCGCTGGGCTTGGCGCAGGTGCCGGAGGGCCGCCGCATTTTCGGCAGCCTGACGGTGCAAGAAAACCTGGAGATGGGCGCTTACATCCGTTCCGGCAAGGAGAGCACCGCCATTGCGGAGGATCTGGAAAAGGTTTTTGTCCGCTTTCCCCGGCTGAAGGAGCGGCGCAAGCAGGTGGCCGGCACCCTATCGGGGGGCGAGCAGCAGATGCTGGCTATCGGGCGGGCCCTGATGTCCCGGCCGAAAATGCTGCTGCTGGACGAGCCGTCCATGGGCCTGGCCCCCATCATGGTGCAGGAAATTTTCAACTGCATCACCGAGGTCAATAAAGAAGGCACCACCGTGCTGCTGGTGGAGCAAAACGCCAAAATGGCGCTGTCCATTTCCAACCGCGCCTATGTGCTGGAAACGGGCGGCATCTATCTGGAAGGCGACGCCGCCGGGCTGCTGGACAACGAACAGGTCAAGCAGGCCTACCTCGGCGCATAAGTCTCTGCAAACCGACAAAAACCCGCTTCCCTTTTCGGAAGCGGGTTTTACCATGACACCATGAAAGGCCTGACCTGTCGTATGAGCGATTCCACGCCGCGCCGCGCCCTGTTTGTTCAGGGCCTGCGCTATGGGCTGCCGATTTTGCTGGGATACGTGCCCGTTTCCTTTGCCTTCGCCGTCACCGCGGTGGGCAGCGGGCTCCCCTGGTATCTGGTGCTGGCCATCTCCATGACCAACTTCACCTCCGCCGGGCAAGCCGCCGGTTCCGGCCTGCTGGCCGCCGGGGGCCCCCTGCCGGAAATCGGCGTGACGGTGTTCGTTATCAATATCCGCTATATGCTCATGTCCCTGTCTCTGTCTCAGCGGTTGGAGGGGATGTCCCTGGGCAAGCGGCTGCTGGTGGCCAACGGGGTGACGGATGAGATTTTTTTCCTCGCCATGCAGAAGCCGGGCAATCGCCTGTCCGGCTGGTTTTTCACTGGCCTGGCCCTGGGGCCGTATGCCGGCTGGGTGGGCGGAACGCTGGCCGGCGCGCTGGCCGGCGCCGTGCTGCCCGCTTCCCTGACCTCCGCGCTGGGCGTGGCGCTGTACGCCATGTTTATCGCCATCGTTATTCCCACCGTGCGGGATTCCTCCCGGGTGGCCCTGGTGGTGGCCCTGGCGGTGCTGCTGTCCTGCCTGTTCCATTACGTGCCGGGCCTGAGCGCCGTGCCCTCCGGCTGGGCGCTGATTCTCGCGGCGGTGACCGCTTCGGCGGTGGGAGCCTGGCGCTTTCCCCACGTCGAGCCGCAAGGGGGTGCCGCCTCGTGAGCACGCCTGTGTATTATGCCCTCGGCGTCCTGGTTATGGCCGTGGTGACGTATATTCCCCGGGTGCTTCCCCTGTCGCTGATGCGCCGCCGGGTGGAGAGCCGGTTCTTGCAGTCCTTTCTGTATTACATGCCCTACGCCGTGCTGGGCGCCATGACCTTCCCTGCGATTTTGGAGGCGACGGCCACCCCTTGGTCGGCGGCGGTGGGGATGGCGGTGGCCCTCATCCTCGCCTATCTGCGGCTGAATCTGCTGCCGGTGGCCCTGGCCTCCACCGCGAGCGTCTTTGTGGTGGAGTGGGCTATGGGGCTTTACCGGTAGTGTGGAACAGGCCGCCCGCCGTCCCTGCCAAAAGGGCGGCCAGCAATAAGGCTCCGCCCGTCGCCCAGTATACCCGATCGTAGGCGGTGAAGCGGCCGGATACGTTGACAATGCCCCGGACGAGACAGCCGAAAATCAGCGCGGCGATGCCGGAGTTCCAGAGGTTGAAGGCGGACCGGTTCAGCCGCTCCGCCCGGCCTGCCAGCAGCAGCCCGAGAGACGGCGCCATCCCTCCCGCCAGAGGGAGGAGCCACATCCAAGCGAGAAACGGGGAGTCCTCCCCGTAGCTAAACCGGGCATAGATTCCATGAAACGCGATGCACAGCAGGGTGACCAGCAGATAGACGGCGGCTGCGAGAATACAATGTCGCTCACCGCCCTTTCGGAAATGGTGCGGCCGTTGGTGGTGGGGTTGTTCAGCACCCGGCCGTTGAAATACAGGGTGGAGGAACCGCCGCCGTCCAGGTTGTAGGCGGTGGCGCAGCCCGCCTCCTGCATGACCCGCGCCAGATCGGCCAGCGTCAGCCCCACGCTGTCGGCGGTGCGCCCGTCGGATACGGCTAAGACGATATGCAGCGGGTCGATGAAGCCGATGGCGGTGCGGGGGTTGCTCGACATGGCTTTCCCCACTTCCTCGCCCTCGGTCACCGCCACCTCACCGTTCTGCACCAGCACCGGCCCGAAAGCGAACAGCTACACAACGCCGCTGTCCAGCAGTTCCTGGGCGGTCACTTCCGCTTCCCGGATGATGCCGCAGGTGCCGTCGGCGTAGATGACCAAATCGCCGTTCTCGCTGTCCGCGCGTACTGTGTCCCGGTAAAGCACGCCGTTTTTGATGACATATCCCCGGGAGTTGGCGCCGTAGTAATCGCCGTTCACCGCCAGAATGGCCTGATTGGCCGCCGCCATGGCCGATACCTTTTGGGTGACGTTGGTGCCGAAGGTGCTATGGGCCAGCGCGGTCTTCAGGCTGGCGGCGCTTTGCAGCCGGATATCCGCCAGATACACGGTGGTGTTTTCCACCCGCCGGGTCTGCATGGTGATGGATACCGCCCCGTCGGTATAGGAGTCCTCGGTTATCACCGCAGCGGCTGTAGGGTTCCTCTCGGATGTTTCGCCCGATTCCGCTGGAGAAGCGGCCGTCTCACCCGTTTCCTTTTGGGACGGGTCGGGCGATACGGCGCTTAGGGGATGGGGGATAACAAAGACGTCCAGCAGTGCGTAAGCGGTGAAGGCCAGCAGGCACAGGGTGAATAGCCCCGCGTATACGAACGGCTTGCGGAAAAAGCCCATGAGAGATCCTCCTTGTTTAGGATGCTCTCAGTATACCGCCAGCTTGTGTGCGGCGGTTGTCGGTTTGTTGAAAATCCGGTGAACATCAAAAATCCCCCGGCGAGCCATAGGCCCGCCGGGGGATTCCGTGTGGTTATACTCAGTTGCAGATGGTGCGTTCGGTCTCTTTGTCGAACAGGTGAATCTTGGTGTTCTCCAAAGCGATCTCAATAGTATCGCCAGGACGGGCTGTGGTGGTGGGCTCGACGCGGGCGGTGAAGCTGTGGCCTTCCACGTTCACGAACAGGAAGGTCTCGGCGCCCATCAACTCGGTGACTTCCACTTCCGCCTGCACCTTGCAGTCGGAGAACTCTTCGAGCAGACGGGGTTCGTCGTGGACGTCCTCAGGACGGATGCCCATGATGAGCTCTTTATCCACATACTCTTCCAGCACGCCCTTGACATTCTTATTCTCAGGCAGCGGAATCTGATACTTCTTGCCGCGGGTGGTCTTGGTATCCTCGGAGCCGAACTCCACGAAGAACTTGCCGTCCTTCTTGATCAGCTTGGACTCGATGAAGTTCATCTGCGGGCTGCCGATAAAGCCGGCGACGAACATGTTGCAGGGCGAATCGTACAGGGTCTGAGGAGTTTCCACCTGCTGGATAAAGCCGTCCTTCATAACCACGATGCGGTCAGCCATGGTCATAGCTTCCGTCTGGTCATGGGTAACGTAAATAAAGGTGGTGCCCAGCTTCTTATGCAGCTTGGACAGCTCGGTTCTCATCTGCGCACGCAGCTTAGCGTCCAGGTTGGACAGCGGTTCGTCGAGCAGGAAGACCTTCGGCTCACGCACAATGGCACGGCCCAGGGCGACACGCTGACGCTGACCGCCGGACAGAGCCTTCGGCTTCCGGTCGAGCAGGTGGGCGATATCCAGAATACGCGCGGCTTCTTCCACGCGGCGCTTGATTTCATCCTTCGGGGTCTTGCGGAGCTTCAGACCGAACGCCATGTTCTCAAACACGGTCATGTGGGGATACAGGGCGTAGTTCTGGAACACCATCGCGATATCGCGATCCTTGGGGGCCACATCGTTGACCAGCTTGTCGCCGATGTACAGCTCGCCGTCGGAAATCTCTTCCAGACCGGCGATCATACGCAGGGTGGTGGATTTACCGCAGCCGGAAGGTCCGACCATGATGATGAATTCCTTGTCCTTGATTTCCAGATTGAAATCGGAAACCGCCGTGACGCCACCCGGATATTTCTTGTAAATGCTTTTGAGGGACAAACTAGCCATACCAAAACCTCCATAACTCTACATGGACCGGCGCAGCCAGCCCTTTTCATGAACAAGTCTTACTGTTTATACTATATCAGAATTCCCCGTATATAACCATTCTTTTAATCCACAAACTTTTAAAAACTGCTTTATCTAAAATATCTAAGGACAAAATCCACAAAAAAATACCACCTAAAAAAAGACCGAAGCAGTTTCCTCGGGGGTCAGTTCTCGACATTTTTCCTCCGGCAGAGAAGGATCCAAAACCAGCCCGCCGATGGCGTACCGCTTCAACCACAAGACCTTGCGGCCCACCGCCTCGAACATCCGCTTTATCTGGTGGTACTTGCCCTCGTAGATTTCTACCTCCACCAGCGGCCGGTCGCCGGCCCGCAGAATGGTCAACTTTGCCGGCAGGCAGCGGGTGCCGTCCTCGAGGCTTGTCCCTTCGTGAAACAGCGCCACATGCCTATCGTCCGCCGGCCCGTCCAACACCGCCTGATAGCGCTTGAAAATCGCCTTTTTAGGGGAGAGCATCCGATGGGCGTAATCGCCGTCGTCGGTGAGAAGCACCAGCCCGTGGGTGTCCTTGTCCAGCCGCCCCGCCGGGAACATCCCCCGCCGCCTCAGGGCGGGGGGGAGTAAATCCACCACCGTCGCCGCCTTGGGATCCCGGGACACGCACAGGATGCCCGCCGGCTTGTTGAGCATGACATACAGGTGCTTTTTATAACCGAGCGGCCGGCCGCCGACAGTCAAGGCCTGCTTTTCGGGATCGCACTTCGCGCTCGGATCCCGCACCGCCGCGCCGTCCACCGTCACCCCGCCGCCGCGTATCAGCTTTTGCACCTCGCTGCGGGTTCCCAGCCCCTGGGATGCCAGCAGCTTATCCAGCCGTTCCATACGTCACCGCCCCTGAAGAATCGTTGTGGGATTTCCTCCAGTATACCATGGGACGGCGCAAAAGAAAAGAGAATCAGCTCCCCAGCTTGGTCAGGCCGTGCATGAACCCGTCCAGCGCCGTGGAAGAAACGTCACCGCCCACAATCTTATCCTTATATATATAGAGGTGGGCCAGCACGCCCTCCTCTCCGGGGTAGTTGAGCACCGTGTAGGTCCAGCATTTCACTCGTTTGCCGTGATAGGGTTCCAGGTCCATGCCCGCCGTCTTCTGCAGGTCGTTGTACTGGGTGAACACCTCGTCGAATTCGTCGGGAATCAGCACTTCCCGCACCTCCACGCTCTGCGGCGTCACCTCGTAGCCCAGATCCCGCAGAAAGCCGATCCGCTCGGTATCGTCCGCCGCGGCGACCGGGCTGAAAGTCTGGGCGGAGGTTTCGCCTCCCGGCCAGGCAATGACCACAATCAAGATGGCGATGAGCATCACCACGCATACCAGCATGGACAGAATCTGCTTTTTTGAGGTCTTGATCGAATAGACAAACATACCGCTCCATCCCTCCGCCGCTCCGGCCATCCGCCGGCGCTTCCTATATCCCATCTATATGCGGGGCGGGGAGAGGATATGCGCGCGGGATAGGCTACGCCTGCTCGGAAAAATAGACGCCGTACCACACCAAAAACATGTACACGGTCCAGATTTTGCGGCTGTTGTCCTTTTTCCCGGCAGCGTGCTGATCGAGCAGGCGGACAAGCTCCTCGGTATGGAAAAACCTCTGGGCGTCGGCGGAGGTAAAGGCCGCCTTGACCCGGTTGTAATGCTCTTCCTTGCGCAGCCAGATGCGGATGGGCACCGGAAAGCCCAGCTTGGGCTTGCTGGCCGAGGCCTTGGGCATGTGCCGCTCGGCGGCCAGGCGCATGGCGTATTTGGTGGTGCCGCCCCCGATGCGGTGTTTGACCGGGATGCGGGAGGCCACCTGAAAGACCTCCCGGTCCAGGAAGGGCACCCGCAGTTCCAGCGAATGGGCCATGCTCATCCGATCCGCCTTGAGCAGAATGTCGCCCACCATCCAGCGGTTGATGTCCAGATACTGCATGCGGGACACGTCATCCAGCCCCTGGCACCGCTCGTAATACTCTGCCGTGTAGGCGGTGGGTTCGGTGGACGGAATATCCCGCAGCAGCCGGGCCTTTTCCTTCTGGCTGAACATGTTGGCGTTACCGATGAACCGCTCCTCCAAGGTCTTGGAGCCGCGGATGAGGAATGATTTGCCCTTAAAGTCGAAGGGGATGGCCCCCACCACCGCCGCGGCCGCCCGACGCAGCCAGCGGGGCAGCTTCTGATAGCCCGCCAGGGAATAGGGTTCGTGGTAAATCCGGTAGCCGCCGAACAGCTCGTCCGCGCCCTCGCCGGACAGCACCACCTTCACCTGCTCGGCCGCCAGCTTGGAGACGAAATACAGGGCCACGCAAGACGGGTCGGCCAGGGGCTGATCCAGATGGTATTGTACCTTGGGCAGCGCCTCCCAGTATTCCTCCTCGCTGATCAGATGGGTATAATGCGCGATCCCCACCTCTTCCGCCAGCTCGGCGGCGTAATTCGTTTCGTTGTAATGCTGCCCGTTGTCAAAGCCCACGGTAAAAGCCTTTTGCCCTCCGAAATAGGAGGCAACGTAGCTGGAATCCACGCCGCCGGACAGGAAGCAGCCCACCTCCACGTCGCTTATCCGGTGGGCCTCCACGGAATCGGTGAACACCCGGTCGATGCTGTCCACCGCCTCCTCCAGGGTCATGGATTCGTCCGGCTCAAACACCGGCTCCCAGTACCGGTGCTCCGTCACGGTTCCGTCTTTGAACCACAGATAATGGGCGGGCGGCAGACAATAGATGCCTTTAAAAAAGGTTTCCCGCGGGACGGCGTACTGAAAGGAGAGGTAGCTGTCCAGCGCTGCCGGATTGAACGCCTTAACCACGCCGGGATGGGCCAGAATGGACTTGATTTCCGAGCCGTACACCAGGCTCCCGTCGTCGAGTACGGTGTAGTGCATCGGCTTGATGCCGAAATAGTCCCGGGCGATGAATACAGAGCCCTCCTCTGGGTTCCAAAGCACGAAGGCGAACATGCCCCGCAGGCGGGGAAGCAGCTCCTCCCGCCATTCCTCGAAGCCGTGAACCAGTACCTCGCCGTCGCCGTCGGTGACAAACACATGGCCGGCGGCCAGCAGTTCGTCCCGCAGCTGGCGGTAATTATAAATCTCCCCGTTAAACATCAGCACCAGGGACTTGTCCTCGTTGTACAGCGGCTGGTTGGCCGCCTCAATGTCGATAATGCTCAGACGGCGAAAGCCCATGGCAATGCCGTCGTCCAGATAATACCCTTCCGAATCCGGCCCCCGATGGGTGATGAGCCGGGCCATTTCTTTAATATAGGCGTCCCGGTCGAGAACGTTTCCGGTGAATCCGCAAAATCCGCACATAGTTTAAACCGCCCAATCTTTTCGAATTCCAGGGGTACCTGCCCCGTATCGTTAGTAGTATACCAGATTCCGGCAGGGATTTAAACGGGACAGCTGAAAAATTCAAAAATTCCCGCAGTCGGAGCGAGGGCTGCCTGCAAAAAATTGCGGTTGGGGGCTTGACAACCTAGGTTGTCCATGGTATAGTATCACTTGCGTTAGGCATGGGAGAGTTCCCGAGTGGCCAAAGGGGGCAGACTGTAAATCTGTTGTCACTGACTTCGATGGTTCGAATCCATCCTCTCCCACCACACCTGCGGTGAGCATTCGCGCTCCGCAGGTTTTTCTTTTTTGTAGTACTCTGTCCGCGTTTTAGCCGGCATCTAAATCGTTCGCCCCTTCCAAAAGAAGCACAATCAGGAGTCAAATTCCTGTATGGTGCTTCTTGTTTTTTTACTATATAATAAATTCAACAATTTAGCAGTGTGGGAAAGAATATTCGGTTATACCGGAATCCATGCAGCAAATGGAGACCTATGGCTCAACGCTTGCTTGCAATCATAGTCTTGCTTTTTTTCAGGAAGTAGGGTATACTATTATCGTCATATGTCGGAAACGGAGGCGTTTATATGGCAAGGCCCAGCCGTTGCAGAAGAATCTGTCTCGAGCCGGAATACGACAGATTTGCCCCCTGCGGCGTATCAGACGGTGAACAGATTGTCCTGACCGTGGACGAATACGAAGCCGTCCGGCTGATTGACTTTGAAAAAAAGACCCATGAACAGTGCGCGCGGCAAATGGGAATTTCCAGAACCACCGTAACCGAAATGTACGAAACGGCCCGGTTTAAAATTGCGGATTGCCTCGTCAACGGGAAGCAACTGCGCATCACGGGCGGGAACTACCGGCTGTGCGACGGGTCCGCGCGGCCCTGCTGCGGCAGGGACTGCCGAAAGGCCGGCATCGCACCCGACAGCCAGGCTGATTATGCAAAAGGAGCGAGTCACATGAAAATTGCAGTTACCTATGAAAACGGGAACGTGTTCCAGCATTTTGGCCATACGGAACAGTTCAAGATCTACGACATTTCAAACAATGAAATTGCCGGCACGCAGATTGTGAGCGCCGCCGGAAGCGGCCACGGCGCGCTGGCGGGCTTCCTCGCCGAGCTGCGGGTGGATACCCTGATTTGCGGCGGCATCGGGGCCGGGGCGCAGAACGCGCTGACTCAAGCCGGCATCCGGTTCTACGGCGGGGTTTCAGGCGATGCAGATGACGCGGTGAATGCGCTTTTGGCCGGCCGGCTGGCCTTCAACCCCCAAGTGCGCTGCGATCATCATGATCATCACGGCGAGGGACACCACTGCGGGGAAAACAAGCATGGCTGCGCCGGCAGCGGCGGCTGTCGGTCGTAAAGATACGACTGTGCGGTCAAAAAAAGAGACGGGATAACCCCGTCTCTTTTTTGTGCCATCCTGCGCGGCAGACTATTCCGTTTGGGAGCGGATTCCTTTATCTCGCTTCTCGTCCCCCGCCATCTGCGCCAGCACCTTTTTGAATTGAAAGGTGAAAAGAACGACGGTAAAGGACACCGCCAGAAAGTCCGCCACCGGCTCGGCCATGTAGATGGCCGTGGTCTTGTCGGCGCGCAGGATTTGCGGCAGAATATAAATCAGCGGGATCAGCAGGATAAACTTGCGCATCACCGCCACCAAAATAGACGCTTTCGCGTTGCCGAGGGAGGTAAAGGTCATCTGGCAGGCGATTTGGATGCCGAACAGCACCATGCAGGCCATATAAATGCGCAGCGCCGTCTTGGAAAACGCCAGCAGCGCGGGATCCGGGGTGAACATGGAGACGAAAACCTGCGGGAAGAGCATGACTGCAGCCCACAGCAAGGCGGAATAGCACAAGCTGGATTTCAGCAGGAGCTTGAAGGTCGCCTTCACCCGATCCGCGTTGCGCGCCCCGTAGTTGTAGCTGATGATGGGCTGCGCGCCTTGGCCGAGACCTTGCAGCGGCAGCATGGCGAACTGCATCACGCTGGTCAGTATGGTCATGGCGCCCACCGCGATGTCGCCGCCGTACCGCAGCAAGGAGGAGTTGAAGCAGATGGAAATGACGCTTTCGCTGGCCTGCATAATGAAGGTGGATAGGCCGAGCGCCAGGCTTGGCAGGATAATTTTCGCCTCCAGCCGGAGATTTTTCAACCGGATTTTCAGCAAGGTTTTTCTGCCGAACAGGAAGGACAGCACCCAGATGCAGGACATAGCCTGGGAAAGGATGGTGGCCAGCGCCGCGCCTCGCACCCCCATGTGAAAGCCGAAAATAAAGATGGGGTCGAGAATGATATTGGCCACCGCGCCGATCAGGACGGACAGCATGCCCGTCTTGGCAAAGCCCTGGGCGGTGATAAAGGTGTTCATGCCAAGGGTCAGCTGGACGAAAATGGTGCCGATGGCGTAGATGTTCATATAGCTGACGCCGTACTCGATGGTGTTTTCGCTGGCGCCGAACGCCAGGAGGAAATCCCGGTTTCCTATCAGCAAAACGACGGTTAACAGCACGGATATGAGAATCTGCACCAGGAAGCAGTTGCCCAGCGTCTTTTCCGCCGATGGGTGATCCCCCTTGCCCATAAAAATGGAGGCCCGCGGCGCGCCGCCGAAGCCCACGAAGGCGGCGAAGGCGGTGACGATCATGATAAGCGGCATGCAGACGCCCACGCCGGTCAGCGCCATCGCGCCCACCTCCGGAATGTGGCCGATATAAATGCGGTCCACGATGTTGTACAGCATGTTGATGATCTGCGCCGTTACGGTGGGCAGGGCCAGCTTGAGCAGCAGCCTGCCGACCGGCTCTTTCCCCAGAAAATCCTTGTCTTGGTTCATGGCGTGTCTCTCCTTGTCATGGCGTTTTGCGCGTTTTCCATCATCCGCCGGTTCACCTTATCGAACAGGACCTTGTCCTCCTCGGTCAGCCCGGCGAAAATCGTCTCCTCATACTGCCTCCAGATGACCTCCATGGAGGCGACGATCGGCCCGGCGGCCGGCGTCAGAAACAGATGAATCCGCCGCCGATCCGCCGTATCCGGCTCCCGCCGCAGGAGAGCCTTCTGTATCAGGCTTTCCACCGCTTGGGAGACGTTCCCCTTGGACAGCATGCGCAGCTCCACGATGTCGGCGGCGGTGTTTTTGCCTGGGTTGTTGTGCAGAAAGCTGATGATGGTGGCCTCGATAAGCGTCAGCCGGTATTCCTCACAGATGGCTTTGAGCATGGTTTCGTGCAGCTTGACAATCCGTCGGATATTGGTCAGGAATTCCGTTGTTCGTTTTATAAAAACCCCTCCCTTGGGAATGGTGCTGATTAAAACGGTTCTGCAAAGAACTATTATAATCCGAATATTTATCTTGTCAAGAGAGTGTTGTTCTTAACGCAGCATATATGGATAAAAATAGCCGACCGCTTATTGGCGGTCGGCTAAAACGAATTGCTAGGGATAGAATCAATAAAATGATCAATTAGACAAAATCTGTTTACTGTACCATAAAAGGCCGACTGTTATGAAGCCTAGTAGAATTCCCATACGAATCCAAATTAATCCGCGTTCCATGACTGGAGGTGTTTGGCGTTCTTCAATTTTCTTTCCATGAATCAGATCATATGCTGTATAAATAACGAGTGAAACCAATCCAGCTATAAAAAGAGCGTTGGATGCACTCCTAATTAAGTTGGCATTGTTTCCAAACCAAACCGATATCGGGTGATTAAGAAATTTTTCATGGAATAATTGAGGCAGGATCCCACTGTTTAACATATTGAAATCCACGTTATTAGAGAAGTAGATAGGAACGAAAACAATATAACCTAAATTCATGGCACAATCCATTAAAATAGCCGCTTTATGATTATTTACAAGAGATAGAGATAACGCAGCAAAGGGGCACAAGAGAATAAGCCATTGTGGATGCCATGGAGATAAGAATGTAAATAGAACGGCATAGGATAAGAAGGAAATACTTATAGCCCAAGAGCTTAGTCGCATATCATCAGGCTGTACAACATAGCAAAAGAGGCAAATAAGTAAAAAAGCAAAAATAAGTGCCGAAGTCCCTTCGAATGCTGTAGGAAGCTTTACTTTATAAATGCGATCCGTAAAATTATATATATCGGATAGGGCGCTTTTTGTTGCCCTATATCCTGGATCGAACCTAGCAAGCAGTTGGGTGAACAATAACAAGGAACTACCGATTATACCAAATTTTAAAATGTGTAAAATTCGTTTTTCAATTAATAAAATCAATGGTATAAAAATAAAAACCGGAAAAGCCTTAAAACATATTGCCACACTCATTATAGCGCTAAACCAATAATATCGCTTCTGCAAATAAAAAAGAAAGGCCAGCAGTGTAAAAAACACAGAAAAAATATCAATTTGCCCAAAAAGAACCGAGCCAAAAAGGAGGATAGGTCCGCTCATAAATAGAAATGCCAGCCATTGACACCGTTCTTTTGCAAGGCCGATGACCGTGCCTATTTTACTTAACAAATACCCTGAAGCTAGAATGGCTAAAAGTATTAACTGCTTACAGTACATGGTTAAAAATAGAGTGGAGGGTACTTGGTGGAACAAATAGCATATAATTTTAACAGGTAACATCCATATAGCCAAAACCAGATAAATAAGGATATTGTAGTTGGCGGCAAAACTTACATTAGGGGTGCTGAAGTATCCACCACTTAGTGCCTTATTTAATACGTCCTGATAAAACGAAAAAAAACGACCGTTTTTTATAGCGCTAATTAAGTCATACCCATGCCAAACGGTAATGTTTAAATCCCCATGGCAAAAAAACCAGGCACACATCAATGCGACTAAACCCCAAAATGTCCAATCAAACCATTTCGGCCTTGTAGTATCCTGCAAAGATTTTATTTTTGATTTGACATACATTTCCCGCTACCTCCGAGCGGCTTCCTGCTCGATAAGGATTTGATCATTCGTTATCATTCTGTGCACAAGTTGCTGGAATGATATTTCGCGCCGCCATTGCAGTTTTGTTTCTGCTTTAGTGGGGTCCCCGATTAACAGTTCTACCTCAGCTGGTCGGAAAAACTTCGGATTCACCCGTACGACGGTTTTACCTGTTGCCTTGTCCTTAGCAATCTCCGATATACCTTCGCCGCTCCAGGTCAATTCCATACCCAAATCTTGAAATGCGGTATTGACAAAATCGCGTACGGTTCGCGTCTCATTGGTGGCAATCACATAATCTTCCGCCTCATTTTGCTGAAGCATTAGCCACATGGCTTTCACATAGTCTTGACTATGTCCCCAATCACGTTTCGCGTTCATGTTTCCTAATTCGAGGCAGTCCAACATACCTTTTTGAATACGAACGGCAGCATCGGTAATTTTTCGCGTAACGAATTCCTTTCCTCTGCGTTCAGACTCATGGTTAAATAAAATTCCAGAGCAGGCAAACATGCCATAGCTTTCTCGGTAATTCTTAGTAATCCAATGACCATAGAGTTTCGCAACTCCATAAGGACTGCGAGGATAAAAAGGAGTGGATTCCTTTTGCGGAACTTCTTGGACCAATCCGAACATTTCTGAGGTTGAGGCTTGGTAGAAACGAGCCTCCGGTTTTACCGTGCGAATCGCTTCTAACAAATTAGTAACACCTAACGCGTCAATTTCCGCTGTGGCCAGGGGCTGTTCCCAGCTGGTTGCGACGAATGATTGTGCTGCCAAATTATAAACCTCATCTGCCTGGGATATGCGCATAGCATTGATAAGCGATATTAAATCTGTCATATCCGCGTAAATAAAATGGATCTGATTACGAATGTGGTCTACATTACCATAATCAACCACACTCTTTCGACGCATAATTCCATAGACTTCATAACCTTTTTCCAATAAAAGTTCGGATAAATACGAACCGTCTTGACCGGTTATACCGGTAATCAGTGCTTTTTTCATGAATTGAATTCCCCTCTTTTTAGAATTTAAATGTGATAAGTTTATTGAATACAAATTGAATAGCAGCAACAAAAACGACAGAGAATGCTTTCACTATGGTTTCTGAAGATGTTAGAAAGCTCCCTAACCATAAGATCGCTGATGAGATACCCATACCTCCAAGCACGATTACATAATAGGATAGAAAGCGACGAAAGAGTTTATCGGTTTTTTTAAAATTTAATGTTGTATTTAATGAAAAACTAACCAACATACCGACGTGCATACTGATCAGATTTGCAAGAAATTTATCTATACCTAATCCGGTATTCATTCCATAAAAAACTCCAAAATCCACCACCGCGGCAAGGCCGCCGATAAACCCATAAAGTATAAGGTTTTTTATAGTGGTTTTATGAGTTTGATAGAGGGTGCGAAGCTTCATAACACAGCCCTATTTCTTTTTAAATTTCGATTTTATCCGAATTCCACTCAACATGCCAACAGAGACCGCATAGCCACAAATAAATTTAAATAATTGTCGTTTCGATTCTCCAAACATTCTTTTGTTAAAAATAATAGGGGATTCTCCAATTGTCAGGTTTGGATTGTTAATTTTCATGCGCAAAATGACTTCTTGAAGTACATCATAATTATTCCTGACTAATTGAACAGCTTTTAACTGCTTTGCATTATAAAGACGATAACTAGTAGAAATATCTTTTGCTTTTACTCCTATAACTACCCGCATAGTCGTATTGAGTATTTTTGACATAATAAAACTGGACTTAGAGTCGTTCGAGATGCCTCCCTCTACATATCTCGAACCAATAACCAGATCATAATTGCCTTCTTCATACATTTTGTGAATAGCCGGTAAACTCTCTGGATCATGTGAACCATCTGCATCTAGCACCTGTATACGTTCTTTTTCGGCGTAGCGAATTCCTGTTCGAAAAGCTCCGGCATAATACGGTTCTTCCTGAGGAATATAGCGTACCCCCAATTGTTCACACACTTTTTTTGTATCATCTAAAGGCTGTGCAGAATCGATAACTAGTATTTCATAATCGTCACCAATTATCTTCATCTGTTCATGGATTTTGGGTAGAAGTATTTTGAGATTTTCCGCTTCCTTGTATGCAAGCAAAACTACGCTGGTTGATGACATGTAAGGTTCTCCTTATTTATAAATATTGCAGCATGTTCTTCTTCTCAAGTTGGCTGACGACTTCCCTGACCCGCTGATCCTGATCTTTAGGACAGATTAGTAAAGCGTTCCCGCAACTAACAATGATAAGATTTTCCACTCCTATTGATGCAACCAAGGAATGATCGCTATAAATAACGCAATTCTTTGTGTCAATAGCTATATTGTCCGCTCGGACAATGTTACCATTTTCATCCGTAGGAAATATACACCCCAGACTGTCCCAACTGCCAATATCATTCCACCCTATATCAGCGGGTACTACATACACGTCACTGGATCTCTCAATAATTCCATAATCAATTGATATATTTTGAAGAGATGGATATATATCTCTAATTCGCTGATCCTCTTCGGGTGTATCTAAATAAGCCTCGCAGGAAATTAGTTTATTATAAATCCGAGGCAAAAAGCGTTTGAAGGATTGAATTATAACAGAGGAACGAAATACAAACATACCGCTATTCCAAAAATAACCGCCCTGCGACAAATATTCTTTTGCTTTAGCCAACGCCGGCTTTTCAATGAATTCCAGAACGGCATAAGCATCACCGGATTTTGTGGCATAATCACAGGCGATATAGCCATATCCCGTAGAAGGAAAAGTGGGATTGACACCTATGGTTACTATTGATTCCGATTCCGAGGCACATTGAATAGCCTTATGAATCACAGAGGAAAATTCATCTGGTTTTGTTATATAATGATCAGAAGGAGAAATGCAAACAATACAATCTCCATATTGCTTATGCAATTTTAAAGCGGCTAACAGGATACAAGCAGCGGTTCCTCTTGCTACGGGTTCCAAAATATACTTAACTTTAGAGTCAGCACTAAGTGCGTTTTCAACTTGAATCATACTCTGTGAGGTAGTGAGAATATGAATATCTTCCTCTTCGGATATCATTCGAAAGCGCGTTACTGCCTCACCGATAAGCGTATCCTTTCCACTAAGGTTTAACACTTGTTTTGGAGAACTTTTTCGACTCATTGGCCAGAAACGAGTACCGGAACCACCGGCTAAAATGACCGGACAGATTTTCATTTTTTTACCCCTCACTTAAATTCAATCTTTCAAATTCTAAAGCAGAACGAAGTGATTCTTCCAAAGATATTTCAGGGATATAGCCGGTGTCTAATTGAAGCTGTTGAACATCAGCCTCCAAGACAGGTGTTTCAGAGGGACGCATGCGATCTTTTTCAGGCATAATCGTTATAGAGACATGAGATAGTTCCATTAGTTTTCTCAAAATAGTGTCTATTGACACACTGTGACCACTTCCGATATTGTAGATGGAACCGCTTTTTCCGTTTGCTAAAACTAGAGCATAGCCCCGCACAATATCACGCACATCTGAAAAATCTCGTTTGGCCTCTAAATTTCCAACATGTATAATTGGCTCAGCAAGGTTCCTCTCAATACGAACAATTTGTCGACAGAAATCCGGTACGACAAAGCCGGGAGCTTGTCCTGCTCCTATATGGTTAAATGCGCGCATAACAATTACATCTATACCGTAAGCCCTAAAGTACATCTGTCCAAACATAGTTTGGGCCGCTTTGCTTACTGCATAGGGATTATTAGGGTGAAGTATATTTGTCTCCTTTACAGGCTCCTGATGACATATAGGACCGTATTCCTCTGAAGAGCCAATCAGAACAACGCGAGTATTTGGAGATACTTGGCGAACGGCTTCCAAAACGTGAATAGTTCCTTTAACATTAATATCTACCGTTAAATCCATTTGGGACCAAGAACGGGATACAGAGCTTTGAGCTGCAAGATGAATTATGGCCGCTGGTCGAAAGCGGCGAACCGTTTCTAAAACCGCGTTTGCATCCAGTATATCTAAATCCACACATTGATCAGAGAATGCCTTTATGGACTCGCCCGGTAACTTTGTTGCGATCGTTTCTACTTCTAACACATGCAGATGATTTAACAAATGTCCACCAACGAAACCAGCGGCACCAATTATCAGCACCGGAGATGGCATCAGCTTGTCCATGTATTTCCTCCTATATATGAAGAATAAAGGATAAAACAAGATGGCTTTATACTTTACGTTTACCTATTTACCTAGATATTCTTATAATTTTACATGAAAAATATTATAGCATAGTCAAACATAAAAGTCTAGGTTTTGTAGTTTGTTTTAAATTGCTGTGATTCATATGCGAACATTGCAAAGAAAATCACATTAATTTAGGGGATAAATATAAGAAATTATGATATAATGGAGACCTAAGATGCTGGCTTTGCAAATTACAGGAGGAACACATGGACATTTTAGCTGCACTTACCGCACAATTTCACCTGCGTCCGAGCCAGGTGGAGAATACTGTCAAGCTGATTGACGACGGGAATACCATCCCGTTTATCGCCCGGTACCGCAAGGAGGTTACCGGCTCTCTGGACGACCAGGTGCTGCGGGAGCTGGCCGAACGGCTGATCTATCTGCGCAGCCTGGACGAGCAGAGAGAGAAGGTGCGAGCCGTCATCGAGGAGCAGGGGGCGCTGACCGAGGAGCTGGCGGCCGCCCTGGACGCGGCCGCCACCCTGACCGAAATCGATGATCTCTACCGGCCTTACCGGCCCAAGCGAAAAACCCGCGCCTCGGTCGCCAAGGCGCGGGGCTTGCAGCCCTTGGCCGACGCTCTTTACGCCCAAGAGAAGGACATGCCCGATCCTCTTGCGCTGGCGGCGGACTATGTGGGGGAGGAGGTGCCCGCCCCGGCGGACGCCCTGCAGGGGGCCATGGACATTCTCGCGGAGAGGATTTCCGACGACGCGTCGGTGCGCAAGCGCCTGCGGGTGGTCTGCATGGCGGGGGGCAGCCTGGTTTCCAAGGCCGCCAAGGACGAGGACAGCGTGTACAGCATGTACTACGATTTCCGGGAGCCGCTGAACAAGCTGGCGGGCCACCGAATTCTGGCCGTCAACCGGGGCGAGCGGGAGGAGTTCTTGAAGGTGTCGGTGGACTTCGATCGGGCCAAGGCCCTGGCCATTGTCTGCTCGAACCATGTCAAAGAGGGCTCCCCGGCCACCGAGACGGTCCGCGCCGCGGCGCAGGATGCTTATGACCGGCTGATTTTTCCTTCCATCGAGCGGGAGATCCGCGGCGAGCTGACCGAGCGGGCCAGCGACGCGGCCATCAAGGTGTTTTCCCTCAACCTGCGCCATCTGCTGATGCAGCCGCCGGTCAAGGGCAAGGTGGCCCTGGGGCTGGATCCCGGCTACCGCACCGGGTGCAAGACGGCGGTGGTGGACGGCACCGGCAAGGTGCTGCAGACCGGCGTTATCTACCCCGTGCCTCCCCACAACAAGGTGGAGGAGGCCAAGCGGCTGGTGACCGGGTGGATCGAAACATACGGGGTGGAGATCATCGCCATCGGCAACGGCACCGCCTCCCATGAAACCGAGGTATTCGCCGCCGACCTCATCAAATCCCTGCACAGAAAGGTGGCCTACATGGTGGTCAGCGAGGCGGGGGCGTCGGTGTATTCCGCCTCCAAGCTGGCGGCCGAGGAATTCCCCGACTACGACGTGTCCCTGCGCTCCGCGGTGTCCATCGCCCGGCGGCTGCAGGATCCCCTGGCCGAGCTGGTCAAAATCGATCCCAAGGCCATCGGGGTGGGCCAGTATCAGCACGACATGCCCCAGAAGCAGCTGTCCGAGGCCCTGGACGGCGTGGTGGAGGGCTGCGTCAACACAGTGGGGGTGGATCTCAACACCGCCTCCGCCCCGCTGCTGGCCCGGGTGGCGGGCCTGAGCGCCACGGTGTCCAAAAACGTGGTGACCTTCCGGGAGGAGAACGGGGCGTTCAGTTCTCGGGCCCAGCTCAAGAAGGTGCCCAAGCTGGGGCCCAAGGCCTTCGAGCAGTGCGCCGGCTTCCTGCGGGTGCCGGAGAGCAAAAACGTGCTGGATAACACCGCCGTTCATCCGGAGAGCTACGACGCGGCCAAGGGGCTTCTCACCCTGTGCGGCATGACGCTGGAGGATGTGCGGGGCGGGAAGGCCGGCGCGCTGTCCGACCGGATCCGGGAGCTGGGGACGGCGGCACTGGCGGACAAGCTGGGCATCGGGGAGCCGACCCTGCTGGATATCGCGGCCGAGCTGGAGCGGCCGGGCCGGGATCCCCGGGACGAGCTGCCGCCCCCGCTGCTGCGCACGGACGTGATGGGCATGGAGGATTTGAAACCGGGTATGGAGCTGACCGGCACCGTGCGCAACGTCATCGATTTTGGCGCGTTTGTGGACATCGGTGTCCACCAGGACGGCCTGGTGCATATTTCGCAGATCACCAATCGTTTCATCAAGCATCCGTCGGAGGTGCTTAAGGTGGGGGACGTGGTGAAGGTCTGGGTGCTGAGCGTGGATACGCAGAAAAAGCGGATCGGCCTGACCATGAAAGCGCCGAAAACGCCGTGACATGAAGCGAAGGGGCGGCGCATATGCATAAGGTGAGGCGGGGTGGGTTCGCTCCTCCTCGCCTTAAAGCGACGATGCCGATGACGTTTTTCACCGCAGAAGAAGGGGGCGAGGTTCATCAAACTCAAAGACCTATTTCCCGTTTGGAATCAGCTGACGCAGGCCCAGCAGCGCACGCTCGCGGGCAGCGCTGTGCAGCGCACGGCGCCTAAAGGCACGCTGCTGCATAACGGCTCGGCGGACTGCGTCGGCCTGTTCGTGGTGCTGGACGGGGTGCTGCGGGTGTTCGCCCAGTCGGAGGGCGGCAAGGAAATCACCCTGTACCGCCTGCTCGAGCGGGATATCTGCCTGTTTTCCGCCGCCTGCATCCTCAGCAGCGTGCAGTTCGACATGCAGGTGCAGGCCGAAACCGACACCAATTTTCTGGTCATCCCCGCCCCGGTGTACAAGACGCTGATGCATGAATCCCTGCCGGTGGCGAACTTTACCAACCAGCTGATGGCCTCCCGGTTCACGGAGGTGATGTGGCTGCTCGATCAAATCCTTTCCAAAAGCTTTGACGCCCGTCTGGCCGCCTTCCTGCTGGAGGAGGCGGGGGTGCGGCAGTCGACGGAGCTGCCGCTGACCCACGAGCAGATTGCCGGGCATCTGGGCACTGCCCGGGAGGTGGTTTCCCGCATGCTCAAGTATTTCGAGAGCGAGGGTGCGGTGGAGCTGTTCCGGGGCGGCCTGCGGCTTACGGACGCCGGACGGCTGGAAAACTGGGCGCAGGGACGCAAGCAGCCAGTGTGACAAGGTCACGGAACGATGACGCGGCGGGATGTATACTATGTTCGTAGGAAGAGACAAAGACCTGTGACTTAGAAAGGAGCTAGTATATATGGCAGTCATCACGTTAAAGGACTCCAATTTCGAGCAGGAGGTGCTGGCCTCCGAAACCCCCGTGCTGGTGGATTTCTGGGCGCCCTGGTGCACGCCCTGCCGGATGCTTTCCCCGACGGTGGACACCATCGCGCAGGAGCAGGCCGGCCGGATCAAGGTCGGTAAGGTCAACATCGACGAGCAGCCGGAGCTGGCCGAGCGCTTCCGGGTGATGAGCATTCCCACCCTGATGGTCTTCAAGGACGGGCGGCTGGTGGATTCCACCGTGGGCGTACAGCCCAAGCCCGCCATCCTGCGGATGCTGGAATGATGGGTTCTCTGAGCAACATAGGCGTAAAAAAGCGGCGGGACTTCCTTCGGGGAGTCCCGCCGCTTTTTCAGGTGGTTGGAAAAGACCACGGCCTATTTGGCATAGGTCAGCTCGTTGCAGGATAGCCGGAGGCGGATCGTACCGGCGGCCGCCTGCCACACGTCCGCCGCTACGTACAGCATGAACTGCCGCTCCGGCCCGGACGACCCCAGGTACACGGCGTCGGGATACGCCCGCCCTTCCTCGTCCAGCGCCGTGCTTTGCGGGCTGACGCAGTCGGAAAAGCTGCCATTCTCGTTTTTTTGATAGGGCAGTAAAATCGTCCCGCCGGAGGGGAGCCGATAGGACATGTTGAAGACGACGGATACCGGCTCCCCGTCTTTTTCGGCCGGCCGCACGCGTTCCAGATAGATGGATGTGGTGTCCGTCCGGCAGACGACCACCTCATCTTCAGAAAAAGCGCCGCACCGCCACCAGCCCCCAAAGCGCCGACCGCCAAAATCAGCCAGCCGGCCGCCATACTCCTGTTCAAAAGGGAGAGGAATACCGTTTCCATCAGGCTTCCTCCTCATACTCCGCCACCAGACGGCGCAGCTGGGCGACCTCGTCCGGCGTGAGGGCCTTGCGGGCCGTGAACGCGGCCAGAAAGGCCGGCAGGGAGCCGTCGAAGGTTTCCTCCACAAATTTTTCACTCTGTAGAGCATAAAAATCCCGGCGGGTGATCCGCGACGTCACCGTGCCTTTGGTGTTTTGGAAAATCCCCTTATCGCACAGGCGCTTCAAGACCGTGAAGGAAGTGGTCTTTTTCCATTGCAGCTCCTCCGCGCTCCGTTTGGCCAGCTCGGCCGAGGAAAGCGGCTCGTTTTGCCAAATAATATCGGCGAAGCGGGATTCGATCGGCCCCATTTGCAAATCCGCCATAAAACACGCCCCCTTTTCGATATTCTACAGGATGTAGTATACTTATATTCTACACGATGTAGTATGGTTTGGCAAGGGGCGGTTTCGAAAAAGCGAAACGGCTACAGCCAGGTATACAGGCACAGACCGGCCACGCCGCTGCCCAGCATCACCCAGATGGGGTTGGGCTTCCATTTGCGCAGGACAAACAGCCCCGCGGCAAACAGGCCCACCGCCGCCAGATTGAGATCGGCGGGCTTCAGGGAGAAGCCGCCTTCCCCCCAGAAGGCCAGGATGACGATGGACAGGCCGGCCGACGCGATAAGGGCGACCACCGCCGGGCGCAGGCCGCTGAGCACCCCCTGGATGACGGCGATATTTTTATATTTGGTATAGAAATAGGCCAAGGTCATCACGATAATCAGGGAGGGGAGGATGCAGCCCAGGGTGGACACCAGGGCACCGCCGACGCCGCCGATCCGAATGCCCACGAAGGTGGCGGAGTTGATGGCGATGGGGCCGGGGGTCATCTGGGAAATGGTGATGAGATCGGTGAACTCGGACAGGGTTAGCCAGTGGTGCAGATCCACCACCTGATTTTGGATCAGGGGCATGGCGGCGTAACCGCCGCCAATGCTGAACAGGCCGATTTGAAAAAAGCTCCAGAACAGCTGCAGGTAGAGCATCAGGCGTTCCTCCCCTTTCGATTGCGCAGGAAGAAGGCGGCCGCGCCCGTGACCCCGCAGACAAGGATGATGAGCAGGATATTGACCTGAAAGACATAGGTGGCGGCAAAGGCGCCCACCATAATGACAGCGGACACCCACTGTTTTTCCCGGAGCACTGTCCAGCCCATGGAAAGAACCACGTCGACGATCACCGCCGCCACCCCGGCCTGCATCCCCTGGAGGACGGCGCTGACCACGAGATTGTCCCGAAAGGCCTGGTAAAACAGGGAGATGACCGACAGGATGATCAGAGGAGGAAGGACGGTGCCCAGGATGGTCACCAGCGCCCCGACCACCCCGGCCACCCGGTAGCCCACCAGGATGGAGGCGTTGACCGCGATGGCCCCGGGAGAAGACTGGGCGATGGCGGTCAAATCCAGCATTTCCTCCTCCTCGATCCAGTGCAGATTGTCCACGAATTTTTTCTTCATCAGGGGAATGATGACGAAACCGCCGCCGAAGGTGAAGGCGCTCAGATAAAAGGTGGAGGAGAAGAGCTTCCAATAGGTGGCTGCGGGTGTTTTCATAAAAGCCTCTCAATCCGGCGCGCAGGCGGCGCCATGTAAATTCTCGTCCCGTATACGGCCCTCTTGTTTTTGCCGGCGCGAACCGGTATGATAGAAGAAAAGGGGGGACGGCGATGACGATCCGGCATCTGCAGATTTTTAAGGCGGTGGCTGAAGCCGGCAAGATGGGACAGGCCGCCCGGCAGCTGTACATCTCCCAGCCCACCGTCAGCAAGGCGATCGGGGACCTGGAAAAGGAATACGGCGTGCTGTTGTTCGACCGGCTGGCGCAGAAGCTGTACATCACCGAGGCGGGGACCCGTCTGCTTCGATATGCCCGGCAGCTGCTGGCCCTCTATGACGAGATGGAGGCGGATCTCCACGCGGCGGCGGGGCTGCAGGCCATCCGGGTGGGAGCCACCATCACGGTGGGCAGCTGTGTACTTCCGGCGCTTATCCGCCGTTTTGAGCAGGAGCATCCCGGCGTGCGCGTCCAGGTGGAGGTGGAAAGCGCCCGGCGCATCGAGCAGAAAATCCTGAACAGTGAGCTGGATTTGGCGGTATCGGAAGGGGAGCCGGAGAGCGGGGAGCTGCTGGCGGTTCCCGTTATCCGGGATGAGCTGGTGCTCATCAGCAGCCCGGCGCATCCTCTGGCCGGGCGGGAGACCGTGCCGCCCGCCGCCCTGAACGGGGAGCCCTTCGTCCTGCGGGAGGAGGGGAGCGGCACCCGGGCGGGGCTGGATCGGTTTCTGCAGGACAACGGGCTGCGGGTGTACCCCAAATGGACGTGCCAGAGCTTCGACGCCGTACTGCGGGCGGTGGAGGAGGGACAGGGGCTGTCGGCGGTATCCCGCCGGTGGGCGGATCCCCTCATCGCCCAGGAACGCTTATGCCGCCTAAACCTAGAGGGGCCGCCGCTTATTCGGTACTTCCAGCTCATCCGGCATCGCGGCAAACAGCTGACCCCGGCCATGGAGGCGTTCTGCGCGGCGGTGGAAAAGGAAGAAAATGCCTCGCTTCTATCAGTATAGGCGGTTTACCCCATTCTGTAAAATATCAATATCGGATAACTCTCATAGATAAATATGCATAAGATGAATGAAAAAAAGCGGAAACACATCGGTTTCCGCTTGAGGCTGTCGAAAAAGGGAATCCGCCATTCGTGAAACGAAAAAAGCGGAGGCGGGT
>ENA-ORTH01000511-ORTH01000511.1-human-gut-metagenome-genome-assembly--contig:-NODE-511-length-48080-cov-3.952900_pt1 | contig 48080 bp, 46 predicted proteins | sample MGYA00241914_ERZ509192 | MGnify/ENA primary metagenome ERZ509192 (study PRJEB26280, sample SAMEA2338826) | human gut metagenome | biome: human gut; feature: human-associated habitat; material: faeces...
GGAGATTGGCAGCATCGTCATCCGGATTTCAATCCACGCTCCCCGCGGGGGGAGCGACAGGTCGTTCGGTCTTGGGGTTCCGTCAGGGGAGGATTTCAATCCACGCTCCCCGCGGGGGGAGCGACTTGGGGTGTGGCCGACGGGCTTGTATATGACAGATGGATTTCAATCCACGCTCCCCGCGGGGGGAGCGACAGCAAAGACTACCAAAAGCTTGCGGAAAACTTGTGCAGGTTCCCGTAAATGTTAAGGGAACTGTCCGATGAACACCCCTTACGCTTTAGAATTTCTGACGGCCATGAGGGAAAGCGGGGCGCGGGGTGGTGCGAAGCCGCTGGGGATAGACTGGGCGCTTCCCCTTCGCACCGGTGGTTGCTTTCCAGCCTGGAACCACCGGTGCGCTGTCTTTTCCTCTATAAGTATACCGGAAAAAGCGCAAATTGGCAAGATGGAACGGCGTTTCATCCGCCTTCCTCAAGGCTGAGCGGCGGTACGCAGCGCTTTTTTCTTGCCTTTGGCTTTTTTGCCGCTGCCGGCGGGGGGCTCGGGGGCCGGCGGTGCGGAAGCCGGGAGGGGCGGTGCGGGCTTCGCGATGGTATGGGAGAGACGGAGGGAAGCCTTGGCGCAGGCGGGGCCCACCATCTCATACAGCACGGCGGAGGACAGGATAATGGTGGACAGCAGGCTGCCCAAGCTTTCCGGAAGGAGACGCTGCCCCAGAGCGGCCAGGCCGATGGAAACCCCCGCCTGGGGGATCAGGGCAAGGCCCAGATACCGGCGCACCGCCGTCGGCGCGCCGGTCAGCCGGGCGCCCAGGCTGGCGCCCGCGTATTTGCCGAGGATCCGCACGAAGAAATAGGTCACGCCGATCACCCCGCCGGTCAGGAGGGAGGGAATGTTCAGCCGCAGGCCGGACAGCACGAAAAAGAGCAGCAGAATGGGCGGGGTGAAGCGGTTGACCTGCTTGAACAGGTTTTTGTTCCCGCCGCAGTTGACATAGGCCGTGCCCAGTGCCATGCAGGACAGCAGCGGGGAGACGTCGAACAGGGTGCACAGACCGGTCAGGCCCATCAGCACGCCGACAACCAGCACCAAACGGTGCTCCTGCGACCGCCGCTCGCTTATCAGCCATTTGAGCAGGAAGCCGAGGCCGACGCCCACGCCCACCGCCAGGATATTGATCACCAGCGGCAGGACGACGGCCCCGGCGTCCATCCGACCGGAGGCGTTCAGACTCTGGGCGATGGCAGCGCAGGCACTGAAGGCGATGAGAGCCACCGCGTCATCCAGGGCCGCCACCTGCAGGATGGTGTCCACAAAGGGGCCTTTGGCCTTATACTGCCGAATGGTCATGATGGTGGAGGCGGGGGCAGTGGCGCAGCCGATGGCCCCGAGCAGCAGGGAGAAAGAAACGGACAGATGAAACACGCCGATCATGGTCAGGGTGATCAGCAGCGCCGCCAGCAGCGCCTCGAGCAGGGTGATGACCACGATGCCCCAGCCGCTGCGACGAAGGGCGGAAAGCTTGAAGTATTTCCCCACGCCGAAAGCGATGAAAGCCAGGGCCGCGTCGGTGACGAAGTCCATGCCGCTGACCACGCTTGGGGGAACCAGACCCAGGACATAGGGGCCGATGAGAATCCCGGCGAATATGTAGCCGGTAACGTTGGGCAGCTTCAGCTTCTTGGTAATCCGGGTGAGCAGGAAGCCGCTGAACAGCATTACCGCCAGGCTGAGAATCACCGCCGCGTTCGGGTGGGAGGAGGCCAGGTTTTCCAGCAAATGTTTCCCCTTCTTTTCTGTAAAAGTTGTTTGGATACTTGATTATAGCGGGGAAATATGATAAAATCCAATTATAATAATTTGTTACAATATTAAGAAATGTTATAATGCGAGGAGGCGGGCGGCTCATGATCGATCCGAAGGTGGTGTCGCTTCTGACCCTGATACAGACCGGCAGCTACACCCGGGCGGCCAAGGAGCTCTGCCTATCTCAGCCGGCGGTCAGCCATCACATCCGGCAGCTTGAGGAAGAATACGGTATCAAAATATTTTATAAGGACAGGAAAGAACTCAAACCGACGCCGGAGGGGGCGGTTCTTGTCAAATACGCCCGACGGGCGCTGGCGATCCACAACAGCTGCAAGCAGGCGATCGAGGACTGCCGCAGCCAAATCCGGCGGTTCACGGTGGCCATCACCCCCACGGCGGGCGAGAACCGGATTCCCCAGATGCTGGCCACCTATTGCAGCCTATACCCCCATGTGCATATCAACGTTTTCACCGATACCATTCAAAATATTTATAATACCCTCAAGTCCTATGAGGCGGACATCGCGGTGGTGGAGGGGCAGATCGACCACCCGGATTTCACCTCGGTGCTGCTGGACACGGATTACCTGTGTCTGGCGGTGGCGCCGGGGCACCGGCTGGCGGGGCGGAGCAGCGTGGCGCTGCCGGAACTGAAAAACGAAAAGTTCATCCTGCGCTCCCGGGCGGCGGGAACCCGTACGCTGTTTGAAAACTATCTGATGAGCCATTCCGAGAGTATCCGGAGCCTCAACGTCATCATGGAGATGGACAGCGTGGCCACCATCAAGGAACTGGTGGCGCTGGGGATGGGGATCACGGTCATCGCGCACAGCGCCTGCCGGGAGGAAGAGCTGGCGGGACGGCTGGCGGTCATTCCCATCGAGAACGCCCGCATGATGCGGGAGATCAACATGGTGCATCACAAGAGCTTCACCCACACCGAAATCCTGGAGGAATTCCGGCGGATTTACACCGCTATTCAGTCGGGGCAGCCCCTGGCGCCGGCGGCGGAGGACGCGGCGCTGGTTTGAGAACGAGGCGGCTTTTCCTTCCATTCTATGCGGCCGGCTTTGAAAAAACCGGCCGAAATCGCACATAGTATTTGCAAAAGGCCGGGAAAGCGGGTATAATGGGGAGCAAAGCGTTATGCCTGGCCGGTGGGGACCGTCCCGCCAGGCCGGATACCAGTTTACCGTTACACATGGTCGTCCGGGCAAGGGCGGCGACTCGAATCACTCTGTCTGGAGGATCACCGTGGATACCAACACGAAGGACAACCTATTAGAGGTCAAGGATTTGACCGTGCGGTTCGGCAGCGCCAAGCAGGCGGTGACGATCATCCGCGATTTGAATTTTTCCGTGGCCCGGGGCGAAACCCTGGGTATCGTCGGGGAGAGCGGCAGCGGCAAGAGCGTCACCTCCCTGGCCATTATGCGGCTGCTCTCTCCCGTCAACTCCCTGGTGGAGGGGAAAATCGAGCTGGAGGGGACGGATCTGCTGGCGCTGCCCGCGAAGGACATGGTGGGGATACGGGGCAACGACATCTCCATGATTTTTCAGGAGCCCATGACGTCGCTCAACCCCATTAAGACCTGCGGCAAGCAGATTATGGAGCCCATGTTTTTACATACCTCCATCTCCAAGGAGGAGGCGAAGGCCAAGGCGGTGGAGCTGCTGCGCCTATGCGGCATCCCCGACCCGGAGCAGCGGTTTCACGAGTACCCTCATCAGATGTCGGGCGGGATGCGGCAGCGGATCATGATCGCCATGGCCCTGGCCTGCAACCCCAAGCTGCTCATCGCCGACGAGCCGACCACGGCCCTGGACGTGACCATCCAGGCGCAGATCCTGGAGCTGATGAAGAAGCTGAAGGATTCCCACGACATGGGCATCATCCTCATCACCCACGATCTGGGGATTGTGGCGGATTTCTGCGATCGGGTGCTGATCTTTTACACGGGGCAGATCGTGGAGAGCGCGCCGGTGCGCGATCTATTCCGCGAGCCGCTGCATCCCTACACCAAGGGGCTTATCCGGGCCCTGCCGAAAATCAGCGAGCAGACCGACCGGCTGGAGGCCATCGAGGGCATGGTGCCCGACGCGGACCAGATGCCGGAGGGCTGCCATTTCCATCCCCGCTGCCCGTATGCGACGGATCGCTGCCGGAAGGAAGCGCCTGCGCTGACGCAGACGCCGGACGGCCGCTGCGTACGCTGCTTTCTGTATGGGGAGGTGACGGCATGACCGACGAATTTCACAACGACATCCCCGCCGCGCCCAAGGAACGGGAGGCGGAGCGGGAATCGGAAATCGCCGCTGGGGTGTACGCGGGACTGACCGCCGACACCGGCATCGATGAAAAAGCGGCCCGGGCCGTGCCGGTGGCGGGGGAACGCGCCGAAACGACGACGACACCCGCCGCCGCGGATTCGCCCGTGCTCGTGGAGCTGCAGGACGTGCGGCAGCATTTCCTCATCCGCAAGGCCAAGGGGAAAAAGGCCACCCTGAAGGCGGTGGATGGGGTGTCCTTCTCGATTTACAAGGGGGAGACCTTCGGCCTGGTGGGGGAATCCGGCTGCGGCAAAAGCACGCTGGGCAAAACCCTGCTGCGCCTCTATCCCCTGACGGGGGGACAGGTGCTGTTCGACGGGGAGGACATCTCCGCCCTGAGAGGCAAGGCGCTCAAGGACTTCCGCACCAAGTCCCAGATGATTTTTCAGGATCCCTCCTCCTGCCTGAACCCCAGGAGGCGGATACTGGACATTCTGATGGAGCCCTACGCCATCCACAGGCTGTACACCAAGGAGGAGCGGCGCGAAAAGGCCATGGAGCTGTGCGACCGGGTGGGGCTGTCCCGGGCGTATCTGACCCGGTATCCCCACGAAATGTCGGGCGGGCAGAAGCAGCGCGTCGGCATCGCCCGCGCGCTGGCCCTGCGGCCCAAGCTGGTGGTCTGCGACGAGCCGGTATCAGCGCTGGACGTGTCCATCCAGGCCCAGGTTATCAACCTGCTGGCCGATTTGCAGGAACAGATGGGGCTGACCTACCTGTTCATCTCCCACAATCTGAGCGTGGTCAAGCACTGCTGCCAGCGCATCGGGGTGATGTATCTGGGGCGGATTGTGGAGCTGGCACCGTCGGCGCGGATATATGAAAACGCGGGGCATCCCTACACCCAGGCGCTCATCTCCGCCATTCCCAAGGTGGAGGCCGCCACGGGAGAGAAGGAAGAACGGATTCTGCTGGGCGGGGATCTGCCCAGCCCCACCAACCTGCCGGACGGCTGCGCGTTCCACACCCGCTGCCCCTACGCCACCGATCGGTGCCGGCGGGAGCGTCCGGAGCTGACCGAAAGGGAGCCGGGGCATTTCGTGGCCTGCCATCTGGCGAAAGACTAGAAACCAAAAGTGAGACGCGAGACGCGCTTCGCTTTGGAAATAGGCAAAGAGGAGGAGACATATGAAGAAGACCAAGCGCATTCTCAGCGCGGCGCTGGCCGCGGTTTTGCTGGCAACGGCGGCGGCCGGCTGCCAAAAGAGCGAGCAGGGCGCGGCCAACGGCAAAACCGTGATCGTCGGCGCCGCCACCGACCTGAAGACCCTGGACACCGGCTACATGTACGAGGTGTACGGCAACATGGTATCCTATTCCCTGTACGACATGCTGTTCCGCATCGAGGGGGAGGACATGAGCAACCCCAAGCCGTCCCTTGTCACTGACAAGTGGACGCTGGACGAGACGGGCACGATCTACACCCTGCCCATCCGGGAGGGCGTAAAATTTTCCAGCGGCAACCCCCTGACCGCCGCGGACGTGGTATGGAGCATTCAGCGGGTCATGGGCCTGAAGGACTCAAGCAACCAGGCGCATGTAGCGGGCATTCAATCGGTGGAGGCGAAGGACGATCACACCGTGGTCATCACCCTGAAGGCCCCCGACGCGTCCTATCTGACCAAGCTGGCGTCCAACGCCTACTGCATCCTGGACAGCAAGCTAGTCAAGGAGAACGGCGGTTCCACCGAGGCGGGCAAGGACACCGCCCGGGAGTATCTGAACAAAAACTCCGCCGGTTCCGGCCCCTTCATCCTGGAGAGCTGGACGCCGGAAAATGAGCTGAGCATGAAGAAGAACCCCAACTACTGGGGTTCGACCGGCAATGTGGAGCGGGTCGTCATCAAGGAATACGACGACGCCAACACCCAGATCCAGGCCCTGGAGAAGGGGGAAATCGACATCGCCCTGTCGGTCAACAGCGACAACGTGGCCCAGCTGAAGGGCAAGGACGGGGTCACCATCAAAAACGCCCAGTCGGCGGTGTGCTCCTTCCTGCTGATGAACAACGACCCGGCCATCGGCAAGGAAATGGCCAACCCGAAGGTACAGCAGGCCGTCCGGTACGCCATCGACTACGAAGGGCTGAAAAAGATGTGCGGCGAGGGCGCGAGCCTGCCGCTATCCATCGTGCCCCAGGGGTTTGTGGGCGCGAAGAACCGGCCCGACAACTACCGCAATCTGGACAAGGCCAAGGCGCTGATGAAGGAAGCCGGCTATGAAAACGGGTTCACCGTGGAGCTGACGGCGGCCAACTTCGACACCGAGGGCATGAAGTGGCCGGACATCGCGCAGAAAATCCAGGCCGACTTGAAGGAAATCAAGATCGATGTGAAAATCGTCACCTCCGAGTTCTCCGTCATGGTGGATCCGTATCGGAAGGGCGAGCTGCCCTTCCTGGTGATGCATTGGAGCCCCGACTATTTCGACATCAACAACCAGCTGGCCTTCCTGCCGGGCAGCACCGTGGGCGAGCGCGCCAAATGGGCGGCGGACGGCCATCAGGACATGATCGATCTGGGCAACAAAATCATCGGCGAGAGCGACAAGACCCTGCGGGCCCAGTATAGCGAACAGCTGCAGGATCTGATGGCGGAAAACAGCCCCTATGCCTTCCTGCTGCAGCATCCGAAGGTGTACGCCTACCGTACCAACCTGAGCAACGTTTCCTACTGCGACCTGTGCAAGATCCAGATTAAGGATCTGACTGTCAACTGAATTCCGACTGCGAAAGGACGGCTGCCGGCCGGCAGCCGTCCTTTCGGCAGCCATGGCTGCCCCTTTTGCATCCCATACGGCCGAGGGCGGTATAGGATACAAAAACGGCAGAATGCGGCTGTTTCCCGGCGGGCGGCTCTTTCGCGTCCGCTTATATTCCCTGGAAAGGATGTGCGGCTTTTTGGCTCGCTACATTGCACGAAGACTCGGCCTGATGGTGCTGCTGCTCTTCGGTGTCTCCCTGATGGTCTTCCTGATTTCCCACCTGGTGCCCAGCGACCCGGTGGGCGCTAACCTGAGCGCCACGGCCCAGAACAATCCCGAGGTGGTGGCCGCCTTCAAGGCCAAGTGGGGGCTGGACAAACCGCTGGTTCAGCAATATTTCATCTATGTGGGTAACCTGCTCAAGGGAGATATGGGCAACTCCATCCGCACCGGGAGGCCGGTGCTGGAGGATCTGCTTCAGTATTTCCCCGCGACGGTGGAGCTGTCGGTGTTCGCCATGCTCATCGCCATTGTGCTGGGGATACTCTTCGGCGTGATATCCGCTGTCTTCCGCAACAAGCCGGCGGATCAGATCCTGCGGGGCGTGTCGGTCAGCGGCGTGTCCATCCCCAGCTTCTGGTTCGCGCTGCTGGTGCTGTACGTCTTCTCCAGCCTGCTGGGATGGTTCCCAAGCGGCGGGCGGCTGGATCCCCGGGCGGGGGCGGTGACGGGCGGAACCGGGCTGTATGTGCTGGACGGGCTGCTGTCGGGCAACTTCTCCATGGTGGGGGACGCGTTGTCCCATCTTCTGCTACCGGCGCTTGTGCTGGGGTTCTTCACCATGGGGCTCATCACCCGGCAGACCCGCAGCAACCTGCTGGAGACGATATCCACCGACTACATCCGCACGGCCCGGGCCAAGGGGATGAGCGAACGGCGGGTCATCACCCGCCACGCGCTGGGCAACGCCCTTATCCCGGTCATCACCGTGACGGGCATGGGGTTCTGCAACCTGCTGGGCGGCATGGTGTTCGTGGAGAAAATTTTCGCCTGGCCGGGCATCGGGCAGTACGCGTATCTGTCGGCCACCACCTTGGATTTCCCGGCCATCTGCGGCGTGTCGCTGCTGATCGCCCTGACCTATGTGGTCATTAACCTTGTCATCGACATTCTGTATGGGATCATCGATCCCCGGGTGCGGTATCAATAACTCACAGAATCGAGATGAAAGGAAGGAACCCTCATGGAATTTTTTAAAACGGTATTCAGACAAAAGAATTTTATGTTCAAGCTGGGGATTATCGTCTGCCTGCTGTGGGTGATCGTCGCTTTCATCGCGCCGTTCATCGCCCCGGCCGATCCGCTGGCGCAGAATCTGGACATGCGCTTTCAGCCGCCGGGGGCGGCACACTGGTTCGGCACCGACAGCCTGGGGCGCGATGTATTCAGCCGGGTGCTGTACGGCAGCCGGATCTCCATCACGGCGGGGCTTATCACCGTGCTGATTTCCTTCGGCATCGGCCTGCTGTACGGCGGGGTGGCCGGCTATGTCGGCGGGATCGTGGATGACGTGATGATGCGTTTCAGCGAGATGATCCAGTCCTTCCCTCCCCTGATCCTCGCCATGGTCATCGCCGCGGCCATGGGGCCGAGCATCGTCAACTCGGTGTTCGCCATGGCGATCATCTGGTGGCCGAACTACGCCCGGCTGACCCGCAGCATCGTCATTTCGGTCAAGGAGAACGACTATGTGACGGCCAGCCGGCTGATGGGGGCGTCCCGGGTGCGGATCCTGTTCCGGGAGATTCTGCCCAACAGCATCGGGCCGCTGGTGGTCATGTCCACGCTGGACTTGGGTAACGCCATTCTGATGTTCTCCGGTCTGTCCTTCCTGGGGCTGGGCGTGCAGCCCCCGACGCCCGAATGGGGCGCCATGGTCAGCGACGGGGTGGCCACCTTCCAGAACTGGTGGATTTCCACCTTCCCGGGCCTCGCCATCTTCACCGTCGCCATGGGCGCCAATTTCATCGGTGACGGGATGCGGGATTATCTCGACCCCAAGCTGCGTCAGCAGATGTAAATTCATAAAAAGGCGGGATTTGCTATGACTCTACTCGATGTATCCAAGCTGGACGCCGTGGGCGCGCCGCTTTACGACATGCGGAAGATCTTCCAGATCGACGCGCCGGCCTCCAAGATATCCTTCAGCCTCATCACCATCCATCCCGGGTCCCGGGTGCCGGAAGTCGGGGACGGGTTCCACACCGGCGACGAATACTCCTATTTTCTGGAGGGGGAGGTCTACACCGTCAGCGGGGACGATGTGGGCACCGTGGGGGCGGGCATGGCCACCCTTATCCCCCGTGGGGAGCATCACTGGTGCGAAAACCGGACGGATAAGCCCTGCACCCTGGTGTGCATGATGGTGGAGCCGTAAGGAAAGGGATGACGCGCGTATGAACAAGCAGCGGCTCCAGCGGGTGCTGGACAACATGGAGGCCCAGGGGCTTGATCAGATTCTGGTCACCTCCACCGCCTCCGTCTTCTACCTGACCGGCTACTGGATCGAACCACACGAGCGGATGCTCGCGCTATACATCGACAAAAACGGCCGGACGGCGCTTTACGACAACGAGATTTTTGGGGTGGAGGCCACGGCGGAACTGCCGGTCATCCCCCACACCGACAGCGCCGATCCGGTGGCGGATTTGGCCGCCGCACTCGCCCCCGGCCGGCTGGGGGTGGACAAATTCTGGCCCAGTAAGTTCCTTATCGGCGTCATGGAGCGCCGCCCCGACATCCGGCCGGTGCTGGGCTCCGGCCCCATCGACGCGGCGCGGCGCTACAAGGACGAGGCGGAGCGGGACGCCCTGCGCCGGGCCTCCAAAATCAACGATATCGTGGTGGAAACCGCCATCGGCGCCCTGGCCGACGGGGCGGTGGAGGCCGAGCTGGCCGCCCTGGTCAATCGGACATACCTGCAAAATGGGGCGGACGTGTCCGACGGGCCGCAGCTGGTCTGCTTCGGCGCCAACGCCGCCGATCCGCACCACGCCCCCGGACACGACACGGTCAAGTCCGGCGACTGCGTGGTTTTCGACATTTTCACCCCCATCCGGCGGTATTGGTGCGACATGACCCGCACCGTCTATTTTAAGGAGGCGGGCGAGGAGGAACGGCGGATTTACGCCCTGGTGAAAGCCGCCAACCAGGCGGGCATCGACGCGGTGCGCCCCGGCGTGCCGCTGCGGGACATCGACCGGGCGGCCCGGCGGGTCATCGAGGAGGGCGGCTACGGCCCCTACTTCACCCACCGGCTGGGCCACGGCATCGGCCTGGAATGCCACGAGCCTCCGGACGTCAGCGCCGGCTCGGACGCGATAGCCGAGCCCGGCATGGTCTTTTCCATCGAGCCGGGCATCTATCTGCCCGGGCGCACCGGCGTGCGCATCGAGGATCTGGTGCTGGTGACCGAAACCGGCTGCGAAGTACTCAACGCCGCGCCGAAGGATCTGCGCGTGGTGGGATAAGACAAAACAAGGAGGAGGATTCCCGCGGGAACCCTCCTCCTTGTTTTGGGCTTTGGTATAAAAGCGCTCTCAAGCTTTTTCTTTGTTTCAGGTTTTGCTTCTGGGATAGGGGGCTTTCTCATCCGTCAAGCCCAGCAGATAGTCGGTGCTGGTGCCGAACAGCCTGGCCAATTTTATAAGCGATGCAACCGGTATATTACATGTGCCGAGTTCATAACCAGAATATGTCGTCTGATGCACATGCAACAGTTCCGCCATTTCTTTTTGTGATTTATCCGCGTCCTCCCTCAGGCCGCGCAGATGCTCCAACATGGCTTTCACCTCAAGCCTATTATGGCTTAAGGGTTATACCCTTATTGGCTTTTAAGCATATTTTCCTTATAATAAAGTCAATGGAGGAATTCATATGAACGACGACATGCAAAAACAGATAAAGAAGCACTTTCGTCAAATGGACATGCTCTTTAAACCATACCAACTAGATAGTTTTCTTCGGACTCCGGACGATGCCCTAGAAGATACCTTTTTTGAATTTACGACGCCCGTTATTTATCATTGTCTTATTAGAGATCCCTATCTCCTATATCTTTTCGTGCAACAGGGCTGGCACGCTTTGGACTGTATGGCATGGTGTCTGCTTCGATGCTACCACGCCTATAAACAGCCATAGAAAACTCCCGGCGGGCCTGCCCGCCGGGAGCTGATTATTTCAGGAACACCAGGGCCGTCATGCCCGCGCCGGTGTGGGTGCCGATGATCGGGCCGATTTTGGAAATCAGCACGTCCTTGACCAGGCCGGTCTGCCGCACCAGGTCCGCCAGGGTTTCGGCGTCCGCCGGGTTATCGGCGTGGGCGACGATGGCAATCTGCCCCTCCAAATCCTTCCCCTCGGCCGACAGGCGGCTCAGGACGTATTCCAGGGCCTTGCGGCTGCCCCTCACCTTGGCCATCACCGTCAGCTTGCCTTCCCCGTCCACACTGAGTATGGGCTTGATATTCAGCGCGGTGCCGACGATGGCCTCCACGGCCGAGATGCGGCCGCCCCGTTTGAGGTGGTTGAGATCGTCCACGGTGAACCAATGGGCCACACGGGTGCGGTACTCCATCACCCAGGCGGCCAGCGCCTCCAGGGACAGGCCCTCCAGCCGTTTCTTCGCCGCGTAGTAAACCAGCAGGCCCTCGCCGATGGAGGCGCACAGGGAGTCGATGACGACTACCCGGCGGCCGGGGTATTTTTCCTCCAGCTGCCCTGCCATCAGCATGGCGTTGTTCACCGTGCCGCTCAGGCCGGAGGAAAACGCGATATACAGGATATCCTGACCCGCCTGCAGCACCGGCTCGAACAGATCCTCGTAGACCACCGGGGTGATCTGGGAGGTGACAGCCGGCGCGCCGGCCCGCAGCTGCCGATAAAACTCCTCCAGGGACAGCTCCCTCTCATCCTCAAAATGGCGGTAGCTGTTCTCAGCCAGGTCGAAATGCATGGGGATGACCTGTATATCCAATTCCTCAATAGTCGTATGGGGCAGATCCAGCGTCGCGTCGGAGAACAGTTGGTAGGCGCTCATTCTCGTCAATCATCCTCTCTGAAAATACACGGGAAATATCCGTCGAACCGACGGTCCAAACTATTTATTTTGACAAACAAAGCATGTTTGGAGTTTTTTATGGCGGGCCGGGGGTCACCGGCCGCTGAGTTCAGCAAAAAAAGTCACCGCTTCTTTTTGGGTTTTCGCGTGATAGAGCGCCTGATCCGCTTTCTTGAACAGCTCCTGGAAAGCTCCGGCATCCTGCGGGAACAGGGAAACGCCGATACTGGTCGTACAGACAAAATCGTCGACCTGGAAGCGCGTCAGGCCCGCCAGCGTGTCGCGCAGCCAGGCGTCGTCCGACAGGTTCTGCACCAGCACAATAAATTCGTCGCCGCCGAACCGGCCGCCGACATCCGTTTGACGAAAGGTCCGCTTAATCCGCCGAGAAATCGCTTTCAGAATTTTGTCGCCTTCATCGTGGCCGTAGGTATCGTTGAAGCTTTTGAAATTATCGATGTCCAGCAGCACCAGGGCGTGCTGCCGATTATCCTTGGACAGAATATCCTGGATGACCGTGGCCGCGTAGTCCTTATTGTACAGGCCGGTGAAGCGATCGAGATTGGCGGCCTTTTTCAGCCGGTCGGTTTTTTCCTTAATATCCGTGATGTCGGTGACAACCCCAATCATCCGGACCGGCCGGCCGTCCTCCAGGATGGGGGTGACGTGAATCCGGCACCAGACAAACGCGGACTGGCCAGCCTTCATGCGCGCCTCATAGACAGCCGGCTCCCCCTTCAGCACACTGGCAAAGGCCTTGGCGATGACCTCTTCATCGTCCGGATGGGAAAAATATCGGCTGACCTGCCGGCGGTACTCTTCCGGCTCCAGAAGGCTGAACGGCTGCACATCCCGCAGGATTTTCTCGCCGGACACGCCGAAAATGATTTCCGCATTTTCAAAAAAGGTGTACAGCTGCCGGGGCAGATCCACCTCGAAAATACAGATTTTCGCCGCGCTCAGCGCAATATGCAGCCGCTCTTTGTACGGCTCGATTTGTTCGGTATCGCTTTGGCCCGTTAGTCTCATTGCCGTACCCATTCTCCAGTCATAGGTCTGTGCGTGTCAGCAGCGCCACGCATTCCACGTGGGCGGTGCGGGGGAACATATCCACAGGCGTCACCTGTCTCACGGCATAGCCCTGCTCGCCGAAAACCCGCAGATCCCGCGCGAGAGTGGCGGGGTCGCAGGAAACATAAACCACCCGGTCGGGCGCCATGAGGGCGACGGTATCCACCACCGCCTCATCGCAGCCCTTGCGGGGCGGGTCGAGAACCACCACGTCGGGGCGCACCCCTTCCGCCCGGAGGCGGGCGGCCGCCTGGCCGGCGTCAGCGCAGAGGAAGCGGGCGTTTTCAATGCCGTTGTCCGCGGCGTTGCGGCGGGCGTCCTCCACCGCCTGGGGCACCACCTCCACCCCGATGACCTGCGCGGCCCGCGCGGCCATGGACAGGCCGATGGTGCCAGTGCCGCAGTACAGATCGAGCAGGGTTTCCTTCCCGGTCAGCGCGGCGGCCTCGGCGGCCAGGGCGTAGAGCCGTTCCGCCTGCTCCCGGTTGACCTGATAAAACGAATGCGGGGACAGCCGAAAACGCAGGCCGCACAATTCGTCGGTGATGGTACCCGGCCCCCACAGGGGGAAGGTCTCCTCCCCTAGAATGACGTTGGTGTCCCGGCGGTTGATATTGACCACCACGGTGGCAAGACCGGGCGCCCGCTCCCGCAGGGCGCTCACCAGGCCCTTGGTATCGGGCAGCTTGCCGGAGGTACACACCAGGCAGACCATGATCTCCCCCGTGGCCCGGGCCTGCCGTATATAGACATGGCGCAAAAGGCCCTGCCCGCTCTCCTCGTCATAGGCGGGAACGCCCGCCCGTTTCGCCCAGCGGAGCACCTCGTCCAACACATCTCGGAAGATCTCCGGCTGCAGACGGCAGTCCCGCTGCTCGACAACCCGGTGGCTGCGGGGAGCGTAAAAGCCGGCTAGGAGGCGGTATTCGCCCTGGGCCACCGGATACTGGGCTTTGTTGCGGTATCGATCGGGGGCGGCGGCGCCCACGATGGGACGGGGAGCCATCTCCAGGGCACCGATCCGCTTTAACGCGTCGGCCACCCGCTGCTCCTTAACGCGCAGCTCAGCCTCATAGGACAGGTGCCGGTAGGCGCAGCCTCCGCAGCGGCCGAAGGCCGCGCAGTCCGCCGCCTCGTCCGCCGGCAGCCGGTCGGCGGAGGGCTCCAGCAGCTCGCTCAGCCGGCCGAAGGCATGGGTTTTCTGCACCTTGACGATATGGCAGCGGATCCGATCGCCCACAGCCGTAAAGGGAACGAACACGGCCAGGCCAGGCCCGCCGTCCTCCTGGACCCAGCGGCCCACGCCGCTGCCCTGCGCGGACATGCCGGTGATGGCCAGCTCAATCTCCTGATTCTTTTCCAAAGGCATGCCGTCCCCTCCCAATCTTTTTTATTGTACACACTTCCCTGACAAATAGCAAGAGATTTTCATAAAAAGCGCAAAGGAGGCGGCCGCCGAACGGCAGCGCCTCCTTGTCACAGGATATCCTATTTAACCGAGGTCTTTTTGGTCATCAGCCACCGGGCCGCCACCAGGAAAGCGGCGGCAAGGAGGAGATCCATCGCCAGGTTGCCCATGCCGATGGTGACGTTCATCAGGTCAGACGATCCGCCTCCGGAAATCCGGAGGCTCTCAATGAGAGTCCCCCACATGTTTTCAAAGACGAAGGAGGCGCCGTCCGCGCCGATGCGCAAGCCCAGGGGGACAATCAGCATGGCCACCACCTCCAGCAAGCCGGCCACCATCGTCGTGCAGAAGTAAAAGAGCACGGAGAACAGGACGCTGTTGCTGGAAAAGGTCTTGGTATTGGCCAGGGTGATGGCAAAGTACAGCTCGCCAATGGTCAGGGCCAGGCCAATCAGCATGGACACGCCGACGTAGACGCCCATCGTGACCAGAGAGCCGCCCAACTGTTCATTGAGCCCTTTAAAGAACTCCTGTGCGCCCATCAACTGCATGGTGCCCAGGATAGCGAGCAGGGCCATCAGCATACCGGCGAACAGCAGGACATAGGCGGTAATCGCCTTGGACAGGATGATTGAGCCCTTGCCCACGGGCAGGGTCTGAATGAGGTAGCCCTCCGCGCCGAACACGCCCTTATAAAAGCGGAGAATGGCGGTGATCAGAGCCACCACGACGGAGGCGCAGCCCACCAGGGCCAGGAACACGGCGCAGGTGGTGGCCAGCTGGCTGATGCCGATGGCTTTGGCGGCCCAGCCCGCGCCGTACAGCAGGGCCATGGCGACAAGGCAGATAGGCAGGATGAGCAGGCTCGCCCGGAATTCGTATTTCAGCAGTTTCCTCAGCATTTGAAAGCCTCCCTAAAATAAGCGTCCAGGGACATGCCCGACTTATCCCGGATATTGTCCGCGCTGTCCGCCACCAGCAGCTGACCGTAGCTCATAATAATCACATCGTCGAAAATCCGCTCCACGTCGTACACCAGGTGGGTGGAGAGCATGACGGTGGCGTTCTCGCTGTAATTGCCCAGAATGATATCCAGGATGGAATCCCGCGCCGCCGGATCGATGCCGCTGAGTGGTTCGTCCAGGATGTACAGCTTGGCGGCCCGGGACATGACCAGAATCAGCTGAAGCTTTTCCTGCATGCCCTTGGACATGGATTTCAGCTTCATCTTCTCATCCAGGCGGAAACGCTGCAGCATCTCAGCCGCCTTCTGCCGGTCGAAGTCCGCGTAAAAATCGCGGAACATATCCAGGGCGTCCTTGGCCCGCATCCAGTCGCTCAAATAGGTTTTCTCGGGCAGATAGGAAACGATGGACTTGGTATACACGCCCGGCGCCTGCCCGTCGATGGTCACGGTGCCCTGATAATCGCTGATGAGGCCCGTCAGGATTTTAAACAGGGTGGTTTTGCCGCATCCGTTGGGGCCCATGACCCCCACGATCCGCCCGCTGTTCACCGTCAGGTTCAGCGACTGCAGCACCGGCCCGCGGCCGTAGGACTTGTTGAGATTCTCAATCGTAACGAGTGCGCTGCTCATTCTTGTCAACCCTTTCTTGCCGCCCTCCTCTGGCGCGACGCGCGTCGCGCCGGAAAAGCGGAGTTATCCCTGCAGGTACTGCCGCAGCTCCCGCAGGATGTCTTCGGTGGTTTTGTAGCCCATGTGCTCCATCTGCTCGACGAAGGCAGCCATGAGCTCTTCCCCCATCTGCCGGCGCGTCCGCTCTATCAAGGCCGCGTCCCGCGTGATATACCGGCCGGTGGTCCGCTCGCTGAACAGCAGGCCGTCCCGCTCCAGCTCGGACAGAGAGCGCTGCATGGTGTTGGGATTGACCCCGAACTCCACAGCCAACTCCCGCACGGCCGGTATACGCTCACCAGCCGCCCATTGCCCCGACAATATACGCAGCTTAATCTTATTCATAATCTGTGTATATATCGGTGCGCCGGAATCGAACTGGTTATCTGCAAACATCCGCACACCTCCCTTTCGTATTATTGTATTAAGCATCTAATACAATAATACATCTCTTTTCCCATTTGTCAAGGGCTTCATTGGAATTTAAGAATTGAGACTGTCGAAAAAGTATAGCGGAGGGAGGGGGAGGTGTGCGGCACGAAGGCAGAGCCTTCGTGCTGGGAACACGTCAGGGTTCCCTCCTCGCGCAACAATCGCTCGCCCGCAGGCGTCAAAAGTGGGGAAAATCTTTCGATTTTCCCCACTTTTGCTCAGCTTGGCGTAAATGGACGGCGTGAGCCGGACTTTTTCGACAAGCTGAAATCCGGAGCGCGAACGCTCCGGATTTTTTATCCCAATAAGGCTTCGACCTGTTCGACGGAGAGCTTGAAGGGCTGGGCGTACCGGCTCTTGGCGCTTCCGCCGGTGCAGGAAAAGGTTTCGATGACATTCTGCCGGATTTGGGCGGTGCGTTTCTCGATAATACCCCGCAGGATCCGGCATTTGGCTTCCCAGGTGGCCATATTGCCCAGACCCGGCCACCGCTCAAAATGGGCGGGCATTTCGGCCCGGATTTCCGCCACCATGGCGTCATATACGCTCAGCAAGCGCTCGGTGGAATAGGTGGTTTTCAACCGTTTGCCGTAGGTGGAAAGGAACTTGTCTCGGAAGGCGGTATTGTGCATCAGGCCGCGCATGAGGTCGGTGCTGAACATATGACCTACGCCGTGGCCGTTCGGGTTGATGATTTCCTCCACCATGTTCCAGGTATGGGTACTGGGCCAGAGGGCCCAGTCCTGATCAAACACGACCCAGCGCCATTTCGCGCCATCCACGCGTTCCCGGTAAAATTTGATATTGCCGGTATCGGTGTTGCCGAAAAAGGAGATGGCGATCCAGTAATCGATAAGCTCATCCACATCCACCAGGGAGGCCACGTGGTCGTAATTCTCCTGTTTGGACAAATCGTGGGTCTTGACGTACTGCAGCAGTTCCTTATACGCGGTCAGGCTGCCGGACATGAGGATGCTTTCGCCCTTGATCATATCGATGGTATCCTCGTCCGCTCCGGTGCGGTTGGACACGTAGGATTCGCAGATTTTCTCCCTCAGATCGTACAGGCCGTAATATTCGCCGTTGATATACACGACCACCGGACGATAGTCCATGAAATCCACGTCGGCCTGGCCCTTAATCGTCCGGGCCACGAAGGCATCCCGCAGATGGGCGTGGGCTCCGTCCTGCCCGGCGTTGCGCAGCACCAGCTCGGAATAGACGTTGGTGGCGGCGTCCTGCCCGAAAAGGGGGTAGCAGAACTCCTTGGGGCCGTACCGATCCCGCAGGTTGATGGACAGGCTTTTCTGATCCATCGCGCGGCTGTACTGCCCGAATACCTTGACACCCGCGTTGAATTCCAGCTGGGCCGTGCCGTTTTCGTCCACATATTCGAAATGAACCGGCCGCTCCCAGTCCTTCCAAAAGTTCGCACCGGTGTGGGGAAAGGTGTCGGTATAGCCGGGGCCCTTTTCGAGAATGCCGGTGTTATAGTCGAAGAGATTGGCCGGATCGGTGGACAGGAAGATGACCGGCATGGCATGCCGGCGGCCCACCAGGTAGCTGCCCGCGCTGTCCTCGGAGGGGAGGCGGCCGTCCATAAAGGCCCGGGCCCGGATGGTTATATTCTTGGACACGGCGATTTCCCCCTGATACACAGGAGAGCTCGCCGTGGGTGCGCTGCCATCGGTGGTGTAGCGGATGGTGGCACCGGGGCAGGTGATGGACACCTTGCCGCCGCCCTCCAGATACCCGCTGGACACGGAGAACACCGGCGTGGGCGCGGGGCCCTTCAGGCCGGCGGCGGGGTTGGCCGCGCCGGGGGTGGGCTTATCGAAATAGTACACCTGCGGGTCGGCGTCCGACACCCTGCCGCTGGACTGGGCGTCGTCCAGGCGGCCGGACTGCACATCGTCCACCACCCGGCCGTCCGGCGCGAGGAGATAGAGATGCTCCCCGTACCGGCCCAGGCCCATGGCGATGAAAATCTCCTTGGTGCGGGTATTGTAGCTATCCGTGTCGCCGCAGAAAACGAGCTTGTATTCCCCCGGCGCCAGTTGGACGTTGGGAAGGGTTTTGTATGCGGCGGGATCCTCCTTTTTAGAAAGCCTGTAGCCGTTCAGGCTTACAGGCTTGTCTGTGGGGTTATGTAGTTCGATATAGTCGTAATACTGGCCGTTGGCTGCCTTGACGCCCGTGCGGTTGACCGCCGCCACCTCGGAAATAACGGCCTCCTTATTTTTCGGATACCGGGCGCTGTCGATGGAATCGAAGCTCTGGGTATCGTTGGCCTTGCCGGGGGTGGGCTTGGGATAGAACACCCATTTTCCCGCGTCCTGCGCCGAACGGCCGCAGGACAGGTTGGAGGTCAGGTCGTTGACGGTGCAGTCGTCCACCTTTTTGCCGTCGGCCGCGTAGAGCGTCAGGCTGGGCTCCTTGCCGGACAGGACGAAATCCGCGTGGAGGGGACCGCCGGCGGCATAGGTTTTGGTTTTGCCCGACAGGTAGATCACCTGATAGCCGCCCGCCGGGATGGTGACGGCGGGGAATGTCCATTTATCGGTTTTCGCCGGGTCGTCCGACAGGGTGAAGGAGGCCAGGGACAGCTCCTTATCCCCGTAGTTATACAGCTCCACCCAGGCGGTGAACTCCCCGTCCTCGTCGGCGAGAGTGACACTGCCCTTGGTGGCGTACTCATTCAGGCGCACCTTCGCGTCGGCGGCCGCCACCCCGTCGCCGCGCACGGCGGGGGTGTAGGTTTCCGCATTGGCGGCGCCGGGCGTGGGCTGCTTGAAGTAGACGGTTTTGCCCTGTGCGTCGGGGCCGCAGGTGGTATTGTCCGGCAGATCCCGCACCTCCACGCGGCTGATCTCCCGGCTATGGGGATCGTAGAGAACAATATCTTCTTTTTGGGAATTGATGCTGAAAGGCATATGAACGACCCGGTTCTCCGCGTCCACCCGCTCCGTGCCGGAAGCGAAGACCACCAGATAGTCCCCGGCCCCTATCTCCATCTCAGGGAAGACAAATTTGCCCTTTTTCCGGCTGTCGTCGGTCAGGGAATAGCCCTTCAGGCCGATGGCTTTATCCGTGGGGTTATGCAGCTCGATCCAGTCGGGGTAATTCCCCTCGTCGTCCGCGAGCGCGCCGTTATTCTTGGCCATCACCTCGGAGATGATCAGGCCGTCCGAGGCCGCGCCGCCCGGCGCGCAGGCGGAAAGAATCAGCGTTATGAAAAGCAGCAGGGCCGTCGGCAGGGCCCAGCGTTTATCGATCATGGATTCACACTTCCTCGCTTTTTCGACATACCTTCATTATACCAGAGCAGGGGGCCGGGCACAAGGTACCTCGGCAAGTTTTACAACCCGTTGGCAAACGTAAAGAAGATGAGGCAGCCCGCGGCGGGACGTGAGCTGCCTCAGGGAATTTACGCCAGGCCCAGCAGGCGGGCGCCGTTTGCCACCAGCAGGCAGACGAGCATGCCGATGACGGTGGGGACGGCGAAGGAAACCGCCGTCCACTTGAGGCTTTGGGTTTCCTTATGAATGGTCATGCAGGTGGTGGAGCAGGGCCAGTGCATCAGGGAGAAGAGCATGGTGCACACGGCGGTCAGCCAGGTCCAGCCGTTATTGGTCAGCAGGGTGTGCAACTCGTTAAGATTGCTCATGTCGGTAAGGCTGCCCTGTGCCATGTAGGCCATGATGATGATGGGGATGACGATCTCATTGGCCGGAAAGCCGAGGATGAAGGCCATCAGAATGGTGCCGTCCAGGCCCAGCAGGCGGCCGAAGGGATCGAGGAACTGGGAGCAATGGGCCAGCAGGCTCATATCCCCCACCGTCACATTGGCCATCACCCAGATAATCAGTCCCGCCGGCGCAGCCACCGCCGCGGCCCGGCCCAGCACGAACAGCGTGCGGTCGAAGATGGAGCGGACGATGACCTTTCCCACCTGGGGCGTCCGGTAGGGCGGCAGCTCCAGCGTGAAGGAGGAGGGGACCCCCTTGAGGATGGTTTTGGACAGCAGGCGGGAGACCAGCAGGGTCATGCCCACGCCCAGCAGGATGACCAGGGTCAGCCCCAGGGCCGAGAGGAAGGAGGAGGCGAAACCGCCCGCCGTGCCCACAAAGAACATGGTGATGATGGCGATCAGGGTGGGAAACCGGCCGTTGCAGGGGACGAAGTTGTTGGTGATGGTGGCGATGAGCCGCTCTCTCGGAGAATCGATGATGCGGCAGCCCACCACGCCGGCGGCGTTGCAGCCGAAGCCCATGCACATGGTCAGCGCCTGTTTGCCGCAGGCGCAGGCCTTTTTGAAGTATTTATCCAGGTTGAAGGCGATACGGGGCAGGTAGCCGAAATCCTCCAGCAGGGTGAACAGGGGAAAGAAAATCGCCATGGGCGGCAGCATCACCGACACCACCCAGGCCAGTACCCGGTAGACGCCCAGAACCAGAGCCCCATGGAGCCAGGCGGGGGCGTGCATCCAGGTGAAGAAGTCGGTCAGCCGATCCTGAATCCAGAACAGGCCGTCCGCCAGCCACTGAGAGGGATAGTTGGCCCCGGTAATGGTCAGCCAAAACACCACCAGCAGCAGCGCCAGCATAATGGGAAAACCGGTACGTTTGCTGGTCAGGATACGATCCAGCTTCCGATCCCGCGCGTTGTAGCAGGCCCGATCGCAGAACACGGCGTCGGAGCACATTTCCTCCGCCCGCAGCACGATGCAGGAGACCATCACGTCCTTAAAGCGCTCCGCCGACAGGCCCGCATCCGCCATGTGCTGCTTCGCCAACAGGACGGCGTCCGGCAGGCCGGGGATTTCCATCAGCTCGACGCCGACATACTCGCCGACGGCATGCAGCAGGGTATCGTCCCCTTCCAGCAGCTTGAGCGCCACCCACCGGCTGTTCAGGCGGCCGGCCAGAGGCCCCTCCAGCAGCGGCTCCAGCTCCTCGATAGCGGATTCGATAGGCTTGGTATAGCGGATTTTCGTGGGGTGCGTTTTCTCCCCGGCGACCACCCGCGCCGCCGTGTCCATCAGCTCATCCAGCCCCTTCCGGCTGCGGGCGCTGGCGCCCACCACCGGCACGCCGAGATTCTCGGCCAGCTGGTCAAAATCAATGCGGATATTCTTTTTCTTGGCCTCGTCCATCAGGTTGACGCAGACCACCACCCGGTCGGTGATTTCCATGGTTTGCAGTACCAGGTTCAGGTTGCGCTCCAGGCAGGTGGCGTCGCAGACCACCACGACGCCGTCCGCCCCGCCGAAGCAGATAAAATCCCGGGCCACCTCTTCCTCGGCGGAATGCGCCATGAGGGAATATGTACCGGGGATATCCACCAAAATGGTGTGCATCCCCTTATGGGTGTAGTGGCCCTGGGCGTTGGTAACGGTTTTTCCCGGCCAATTGCCGGTATGTTGATTCAGGCCGGTCAGCTCGTTGAACACGGTGCTTTTCCCCACGTTGGGGTTGCCCGCGAGAGCAATCACCTTATCGCCGTCCTCCCGCTGGATGAAAAGCCCTTTATCCGCCGCGCCCCGGCCGGTGGAACCCGCTGTTAATCCCATCTCCCATCCTCCTCGCTCAAGCTAATTCAGCAGGCCTTCGACGACGATCTGGGAGGAATCCTCCGAGCGGATGGCGATAACCGCCCCCCGGATCAGATACGCCACCGGATCGCCCGCCGGGCTTTTCTGCAGGCAGGACACGTCTGTGCCTTCCACCAGCCCGATATCCAGCAGACGGCGGCGGATGCTGCCGGTGGCCAGCAGTTCGTCCACCCGGACGGTCTGCCCCTCGGCCACGTGGTTCAGCGACATTTTACTCATAAAACTCGTCTCCTAATAATAAGTATAAACAGGAAACAGTGTTGGGCGCGGGAAACTCTTTTTCCCGCGGTGCATCTGTGTTTCCAGATGCAAAACTTGTTTCCTGCTACCAACTTATGCAGGTATGTCCGGGTGGGTGACAGATAAGGAGACGATTTTTTGAACGGGGACAAGGAATTTTACACGCAGATGGGCTACCGGCTGCAGAACGCCGGCGGGCTGACCGACACCATGGAGGATTATTTAGAAATGATCGCGCGCTGCGCGGGGGAAGCCGGCTATGTCCGGATAAACCAGCTGGCCGAAAAGCTGCATGTCCGGCCATCCTCCGCCTCCAAGATGGTGGGAAAGCTCAAGGAGCTGGGTTTGCTGGATTTTGAAAAATACGGGTTAATCAGCATGACGGAGGAGGGGCGGGCCGTCGGGCAGGCGCTGCTGCGCCGTCACGACATTCTGCACCGCTTTTTCTGCCTGCTCAATCAGTCCGTCGACGAGCTGGAACAGGTGGAACGGGTGGAGCATTTCATCCATCCCGACACGCTGGACCATCTGGAAGCCCTCACCCAGCGGCTGGAAGCGGAAATCCAGGCATAAAAAACGCCGGGAGACCCAAACGGCTCTCCCGGCGGGGAAATATCCAGCTGTCAGACGGCGGCGATGAGCTCTACTTCCACCAGCACGTTTTTGGGCAGCTGTTTGGCCGCCACGCAGGAACGGGCGGGCTTGCTGACAAAATAGGCGCCGTAAATGGCGTTGAACGCGGCGAAATCCGCCATATCGCTGAGGAAACAGGTGGTTTTGATCACGCTGTCGAAGGAAGCGCCCGCCTCCTCCAGCAGGGCCGCCAGGTTCTGCATCACCTGCTCGGTCTGGCCCTCGATGGTGTCCGCCTCCACCTGGCCGGAGGCCGGGTTGATGGCAATCTGGCCGGAGGTGAACAGCAGACCGCCGTGGACGATCGCCTGGGAATAGGGGCCGATGGCCTCGGGGGCTTTCGCGGTATGAATGGTTTTCATCAGTAGGTTCTCTCCTTTACGATTAAGGTATAGCCCGCGTCGACGAGCGCCTTTTTAATTTGCTCCACGTGGGCGTGATCCCGGGTTTCCAGCACGAGCCGGAGGTAACAGGCGTTGATGTCGGTATCCAAATCCGCCCGATCGTGGTAGACCGAGACCACGTTGCCGCCCTCCCGGGCGATGATCTCCGACACGCCGCTGAGCTGGCCCGGCTTGTCGGCCAATTCGATGGTGATGTCCGCCGACCGGCCCGCCTTGAGCAGGCCGCGGCTGATGACCCGGGACAGGATGGTCACGTCGATGTTGCCGCCAGACACCAGGCAGACCACGTTGCGGCCCTCCACCGGGATTTTATTGAACAGCACCGCTGCCACCGAAACGGCCCCCGCCCCTTCGGCGATCAGCTTCTGCTGTTCGATCAGGGTCAGGATGGCGGTGGAAATTTCGTCGTCGGTCACGGTGACGATTTCATCCACGTATTTCTCGCACAGCTCATAGGTCAAATCGCCCGGCGTTTTGACCGCGATGCCGTCCGCGATGGTGGACACCTGGGACAGGGTTTCCTTCTGGTGCTTTTGCAGCGCGTTGACCATGGAGGCCGCGCCGCAGGCCTGTACGCCGTACACCTTGACGTGCGGGTTCAGGGATTTGATGGCGAAGGCCACGCCGGCAATCAGGCCGCCGCCGCCCACCGGCACCACCACCGCGTCCACCTCGGGCAGCTGATCGAGCAGCTCTAAGCCGATAGTGCCCTGCCCGGCGATGACGTTCTCATCGTCAAAGGGGTGGATGAAGGTATACCCCTTCTCATCCCTGAGCTGCAGCGCCCGATCGTAGGCATCGTCGTACACCCCGTGGACGAGCTCCACCTTCGCACCGTATTTTTTGGTGGCCTCCACCTTGGAGATGGGCGCGCCATCGGGCAGACAGATGATGGATTTGATCCCGTTCTTGGTGGCGGCGAGGGCTACGCCCTGGGCATGGTTGCCCGCCGAGCAGGCGATAACGCCATGGGATTTCTCCTCGTCGGTCAATTGGGAAATCTTATAGTAGGATCCGCGCACCTTGAAGGAGCCGGTCACCTGCAGATTTTCCGTCTTCAGGTACACCTTGCCGCTGGGATTAATGTTGGGCGCGTGTATCAGGTCGGTCATGCGGATGACGTTTTTGAGCACATACGACGCATGATACACCTTATCCAGAGTCAGCATAGCCATGGCCTCTTTCCTGTAATATAAAAAGCTCCCGCCTCTTTATAGAGACGGAAGCTTCTGTTCCGTGGTACCACCCTACTGCGGCCGCAAGCGGCCCTCGCCCGCATCAAGCCGGATCTCCCGGCGGTAATGCGCTCTCCTGTAACGGGAAGACCCCGTATCCGCTTACTGGGCACTGGGCGGTTCAGCGATCCGCTCGGGGGCGATGGCCCTCTTGCCGGCCTTTTACCGCCTCACAGCACCCGGCGGCTCTCTGAAAAAAGGTTCGGCGGGACAACCCCGTCACAGCGTTTAGAACTGTATTTTCTATAAGGATACGCCTTTTTTCGGCCCTTGTCAACCCCGATTTTTAAAGCCCGGTCAGGCCAGCAGATGGCCGAAACGCGCTTTTATCAGTGCGGCCTTCAGCGGCACATACAGGAGCACCGCCCCCACAATGGAGACCGTGCCGTTGATGAAGGTGGCCGGCAGGCTCATCACCGAAGCCAGCATGGCGGCGGGCAGCTCGGCGCCGCTTATCACCTTGGTGATCACCCCGCCGATGAACTCTCCCACCACGTTAAAGGCGATCCCCGCCGTGGCCCCCAAGGCGGCGAACAGCGTTTCATTGGTCAGCTTTTCCGTGCGGCAGGCGGCAACGGTCAGCGCGGTCAGGAGAACGCCGATGATCAGCAGCAGCACATAGGAAATATCCGCCGCCTTAGCCAGGAGCGACCAGCCCGCCAGCTTGCCGATGAGCACCGTCAGCCCCAGGGCGAGCGAGATGCCGCCGGCCACGCCCAGACCGACGCGGGGATTGCGTTCCGGATGGCGGCGGCCGATGCGGGCGACCAGGCCGGTGAACAGGCCGATGCCGAATTTCAGGATAAAGGTTTTAAGGGAGTCGATGCCATACCCCCCCACAATATCGAACAGCCCCATGCCGATGGAGCCGGACAAGCCCCCCTGCCAGCCGCCGATGAGCAAGGCGGCCAGGATGGTGACCATATTGCCGAAATGGATAAACGGATTGCCCACCGGCGCCGGATACGGAATCCGGATAAGCCAGATGGCCACAAAGGACAGGGCGGCGAACATGGCGATCAGCACCGTTTGCATAAACGGGGATCGGCGGCTGTTCAGCGTATGGGGGCTCGGTTGGTTCATGAGTCATTCCTCCGCGGGAATGGGGATTTTTCCCCATTTTTTCTTCCTCTGGCATCATAGCACACGTCTGAAAAAAGTCAAGACTTTGCGGTTTCTTTGCTTTTCCCTGCCGGTTTCCTGTCGGAATTGTTTCCCAAATTTAAGAAGTTGTACATTTTTTGTTTATGGTTATTACACAAGCCTGCGTTATCATATATTCGTACCAAGAACGAAAGGAGGCGCAACCTGATTGAATACGGAAAACCCGGCAGGTCAGGCGAACGTTCTCGTGTGTGTCACCGATCAGCCCAGCTGCCGCCGGCTGATACTCGCCGGCGACGCCATCGCCCAGAAATACAACGTGCCCGTCAAAGTCGTCACCGTATTGAAACCGGGGCTGGTTTCTTCCAAAACCGCCGATGTGCTGCAAACTCTATACAATATCGCCGGGCGGCTGGGAGCTGATATGACCGTATATTTTAACGACAGCCCCGCGCTGACCGTGGCGGTGCACGCGCGGCAGATCAACGCCGTTCATATCGTCAGCGGCTCACCGGGAACCGACAGCAACACCTTTATCGAAACCATCAAGGGGCTCTTGCCCGAAACGCCGATGACCATCGTGGACAACGAGCAGCAGATGATTACCTTTCCCTCGTTTGACGTCCAACATGCCGGCTCGTGAAGAATAGGAGCGTGTTTGATATAGATATGGGAGGTTTTCCAGTATAGCGTAAAAAGGGATCGCCCTCGGGCGATCCCTTTTTTATGGGCAGGAAAAGCGGGCCATGCAACATGGCCCGCTTTAGTTCAGCCCGCTTCGCTTTGCTCGAACTGGGAATTGTACAGATTGGCGTAGAAGCCGCCCGCCGCCAGCAGGTCCTCGTGATTGCCCTGCTCGACGATGTCGCCGTCCTTCATCACCAGGATGAGATCCGCGTCCCGAATGGTGGACAGCCGGTGCGCGATGACGAAGCTGGTCCGCCCGCGCATCAGATTATCCATGGCCTTCTGGATGCGCACCTCGGTACGGGTATCCACCGAGCTGGTGGCTTCGTCCAGAATAAGGATCTTCGGGTCGGCCAGGATGGCCCGGGCAATGGTCAGCAGCTGCTTCTGGCCCTGGGAGACGTTGCTGGCCTCCTCGTTGAGAACCATGTTGTAGCCGTCCGGCAGGGTCTGAACAAAGTGGTGCACATGAGCGGCCTTAGCGGCCGCGATGACCTCCTCGTCGGTGGCGTCCAGGCGGCCGTAGCGGATGTTCTCCATGATGGTACCGTTGAACAGCCAGGTATCCTGCAGCACCATGCCAAACATTTCCCTTAGCTCGCTGCGGTTAAACTGCCGCACGTCGTAGCCGTCCACCAGAATCGCGCCGGTATTGACATCGTAGAACCGCATGAGCAGCTTGACCATGGTGGTTTTTCCGGCGCCGGTGGGGCCAACGATGGCCACCTTCTGCCCGGGCTGGATCTGGGCGGAGAAGTCGTTGATGATGATCTTGTCGGGGTTGTAGCCGAAGTGCACATGGGCGAACTGCACGCTGCCGTCCAGGCCGTCCAGAGACACGGGGTTCTCCACCGTCTGATCCTCTTCCTCCTCGTCCAGGAATTCGAAGACCCGCTCGGCCGCCGCCATGGTGGACTGGAGCAGGTTGCCCACCTGGGCCACCTGGGTCAGGGGCTGGGTGAAGTTGCGGATATACTGGCTGAAGGACACGATGTCGCCGACCTCAATGACCTTTTTAATGGCCAGCCAGCCGCCCAGAATGGAGACGGCCACGTAGCCGAGGTTGCCCACAAAGGTCATAATCGGCATCATCATACCGGACAGGAACTGGGATTTCCAGGCGGAATGGTACAGGGTATCGTTGGTTTCGTTGAAGGTGTCGGTGACGCTTTTCTCGTTGTTGAAGGCCTTGACGATGTTGTGCCCGCCGTAGACCTCCTCCACCTGGCCGTTGATGTGGCCCAGGTATTCCTGCTGCGCCTGAAAGTATTTCTGGGATTTCTTCATGATGAGCCCGATGAGGCCCAGAGAAATCGGCAGGATGATAAAGGTGATGAGGGTCATCAGCCAGCTGATGGTCAGCATCATGATCAGCACGCCGATGATGGTGGTGACGGCGGTAATGATCTGCGTCAGGCTTTGGTTCAGGCTCTGGGACAGGGTGTCGACGTCGTTGGTCACCCGGGAGAGCACCTCGCCATGGGTGCGGGAATCGAAGTATTTCATGGGCAGGCGGCCAATTTTTTCGGACAGCTCCCGCCGCATGTTATAGGCGACCTTTTGGGACACGCTGGTCATGATGAAGCCCTGGATAAAGGAGAAGGCGGCGCTGAGGACATACAGCCCCAGCATGAACAGCAGGATTTCGCCTACCCGACCGAAGTCGATGCCGCCGCCCTCCACGCCGGTCACCTTGGCGATGAGGCCGTTCATCATTTCCGTAATCGCTTTGCCCAGGATTTTGGGCCCCAGCACCATGAAGGCGGCGCTGGCAATGGCGAAAATCATGACGATGACGATAGCGACGCGGTATTTCCCGAGATATTTCAGCAGCTTTTTGAAGGAGCCTTTGAAATCCTTGGCCTTTTCACCGGCCATGTGCATGCCGCCCATCGGGCCGTGACCGCCCATGGGGCCTCTTCTTTTTGGCGCATGTTCACTCATTGCCCAGCTCCTCCTTTGACAGTTGTGACATGGCAATCTGCTGGTAGACCTCGCAGGTTTTCAGCAGTTCCTTGTGGGTGCCCTTGCCGACGATTTTGCCCTCGTCCAGGACGATGATCTGCTCCGCGTGGAGGATGGTGCTGATCCGCTGCGCCACGATGAGCACCGTGCTGCCAGCGGTTTCCTCCTTCAGGGCTTTGCGCAGCGCCACGTCGGTTTTATAATCCAAAGCGGAAAAGCTGTCGTCGAAGATATAAATTTCCGGATGGATGGCGATGGCGCGGGCGATGGACAGCCGCTGCTTCTGGCCGCCGGAGACGTTGGTGCCGCCCTGGGAGATTTCCGAATCGAAGCCGTCCGGCTTTTCACCGATGAAATCCGCCGCCTGGGCGATTTGCGCGGCCTTGTCGAGCTCCTCCTGGCTGGCGTCGTTGTTGCCGTAGCGCAGGTTGCTGGCGATGGTGCCGGAGAACAGCACGCCCTTCTGGGGTACATAGCCGATTTTGGCGCGCAGGTCATGCTGCGACACGCGGCGCACGTCGGCGCCGTCCACCAGCAGCTCGCCCTCGGTGATGTCATAGAAGCGGGGAATCAGGTTGATAAGGGTGGATTTCCCGCTGCCGGTGGAGCCGATAAAGGCGGTGGTCTCGCCGGGCTTGGCGGTGAAGCTGATATTCTCCAGCACATTCTCCTCCGCGCCGGGATACCGGAAGGACACATTTCTGAATTCCACCAGGCCCTTTTTGGCGTCGTCGAAGGAGGCGGTTTGCTCCGGATCCCGGATGACCGGCTCGGTCTGCAGGACTTCTTCAATGCGGCCGGCGGACACGGAGGCCCGGGGCAGCATAATGGAGAACATGGAAATCATCAGGAAGGCCATGACAATCTGCATGGTGTACTGCATGAAAGCCATCAGGTCGCCGACCTGCATGTTGCCGGCATCCACGCCGTGGGCGCCGTTCCACATAATCAGCACGGTGATGCCGTTCATAATCAGCATCATCATCGGCATCATGGTGGTCATGACCCGGTTGACGAACAGGTTGGTACGGGTCAAATCCTTGTTGGCCTTGTCGAAGCGCTCTTCCTCGTGCTTCTGGGTGCTGAAGGCGCGGATAACCGGCAGGCCGGTGAGGATTTCACGGGTGACCAGGTTGACCTTATCCACCAGCTTCTGCATGATTTTGAAGCGGGGCATGGCCACGGCGAACAGCACGATAACCAAGGTCAGCACGGCCATGACCGCCACGGCGATGATCCATGCCATGGAGGTGTTGGTGTTCAGCACCTTGATCACGCCGCCGATGCCGATGATCGGCGCGTAGAACACGATGCGCAGCAGCATGACGAACAGCATCTGAATCTGCTGGATGTCGTTGGTGCTGCGGGTGATGAGGGAGGCGGTGGAGAAGCGATCCAGCTCGGCGTGCGAGAAGGATACTACCTTGCGGAACACCCGGCCCCGCAGCTCTTTGCCCAGGGAAGCCGCCACCCGGGAGGCGATGAAGCCCACCAGCACGGTCAGCAGCATGCTCAGCAGCGCCAGGCCCAGCATTTTCGCGCCGGTAAGCAGCACATAATTGTTCTGGAGCTTGTCGGTGTCGATGCCCACCGCCTGGTATTCCTGCTTGACGAAGACCACGGCGCTCTGCTCCAGGATGCTATCCGGCATCTCCTTCATTTTGTCGTTAATGGCTGTAATCATCTGGCTGCGCTGCTCATCGGTCATCATGGCGAGCACGTCGAAGACGTCCTTGCCCGCCATCTGGGGCGGCAGGCTCGCGAGCATCTGGTTAGCCATGGCGCCCATTTCCTCGTTGTCGCCCGAGAAGCCCATGACCACCAGCATGGGCTTGCTGAGCAGGCGGCTGAGCGCGTCTATGGTTTCGTCATCCTTGGCCGTGCGCTCATACAGCGGCTCCTTGGCGAGCTGCGGATACTTTTTGAGCGCCTTGTCGGCATCGGCCGCCGTCATGTCGGCCTTATCCAGCTTCTTGTAGGACTGCAGCACCGTATCCTGCTCCGCCTGGGACATGAACAGGAACAGCTTGTTCATTTCACTGACCCGGATGACGGTGGGGGCCGCGTTTTCCACGCCGCCCTGCTGAATGCCCACGTTGACGATATTGGAAGTATACTGGGGCAGGGTCAGGTCGCATGCCGCCTGTCCCACCAGCAGGACGACGATAATCAGGATAGACGCGACAGACGACTTCAAATACTTGATCAGCTTGAGCATAGGTTCCCTTCTCTCTTAGGATTTACAGGCATATCATTCATTCTTTTGGCAAGATTATCCCGGATTTGCATGGCAAAGCGCTTGAGCAGCAGAATTTCCTCCATAGAAAAGCCCTCAAAGCACTCCTCCTCCACCTTTTGAGTGGCGTCACGCAAATCCCGGATGGCGGCCTCCCCCTTTTCGGTCAGGAAAATACGGGTGCGCCGCTGATCCGCCTCGTCCTGCCGCCGTTCCACCAGGCCGTTTTTCGTCATTCGCTGCAGCATGACGGTGACGGTGGAGGCCCGCAGGCACAGACTGTCACACAGTTCCTTCTGATACAACCCGCCCTTGCGATGAATCTCGAACAGAACCGGCACCTGGCCAGGATGAACATCCAGCCGTTCCATCACCTGGTAATTGCGGGCAAAATACAGCCGCATGGTCTGGCTGACGATCCGATGAAAGGAGTTTTCCATCGTCCATTCTCTGTCCACGTCCCGCGCTCCTCTCTGCGGCAGCTCTCCGCGCATCCGCTGTGCGAAGGCCGCCATTTAGTTAGGTGACTAAGCATGAGTTTAGACTTTTCCTTTTTTAATTGCAAGACTTTCCAGAAGATTTCATAATTCTTTAACAAAAAGACAGCCTCAAAAAGTTAGACAGCTAAATAGTTGGATCTTCGTCAACTGTTTTCGTATAAAACAGCAATGGGATCGAAAAATCGCCGCGCATCCGAATTTCAGGATGCGCGGCGACTTTCTGATTGTCAAACACGGCGGCTGCCGTTCATTTGCCTTACGGCTTGTCGGATTCTTTCCTGCCGCGGGCGGCCCAAAACAGCGCCATAAACAGCGCGCCAAACGAGCCGCCCAGTATCAGGCCCACGAAAAAACCGATCATGCAAGCATCTCCTTCGATGTCCATTCGCGGATGTACCGGTTATTTCTGCGGATTGTTTTTCAGAGTGGGATAGGAAGCGGCCTGACTGAAATCCCAGACAGCCGCGTCAAAGCCGGAGAGAGAAGCGGCGGATTTCAGAGCGGAGTCGCTTATCCGGCTGAAGCCGTTAACAGTTCCGGAGGTGGCGGAGACCGCATAGCTGCCGCTGACCGAGCCTTTGTTCTCCCCTACGCTGATGGCTGCCTGTACGGCGCCGTACGCCCGGTCGTTGTGCGCCACATAGCAGCCGGCGATGCTTCCGCCCGCGCCGTTCCAGCCGACAAAACCGCCGACACGCTGGTAGCCGACCACCCAGTCCTGCAGATTGGTGTAGCAGTTTTTGATAGTGCCCAGGTTGCCGCCCACCAAGCCGCCGGCGTAGTAGGTTCTCAGCTGTCCCTGATTCACGGCGTTGCGGTAGCCGCTGCTGATGCCGCCCAGAGCATAGCACTCCTCCACAACGCCCCAGTTGCCGCCGGCGATGCCGCCCGCGTAATTGTAGGCGATAACACCTCTCACCTGCTGCGTGGTGCCGGTGCCGATATCGGAGCTGCAGCGACGGATCGTCCCATGATTCTGGCCGGCGATACCGCCCGCGAAATCGCCGTAGCCGGATCCCGAAATACCGGAGACGGCGTCCCCTTTCACATGCACGTTTTCGATCACCGCGCCCTCGGCGTTGCTGCCTGTCACGGCGCCCACAAAGCGGCCTCCCTCAAACTGGGCGAAATCGAGATTCAGGTTCTGAATCGTGCCCTGGTTGATGGCCACAAAACCGATATAGGTGGCTCCCGTGCCGTACACCGCGTGCAGACCCGAAACCGTCTTGTCGTTTCCATTGATCCGGCCGGTAAAGGGTACGTCGTCGCTGTCTGTCCAGCCAATGGGATTCCAGTAGTTTCCGTTGCTGTTGCCGGTATCGACATCGGCGGCCAGAATAAAGGTGCCGTCCATATCGTCCGCAATATGCAGCAGGCCCGCCTTGGTATCAATGGCGTGGTCATAACCCTCATGGTACAGCTCCACGTTTACGGTCTTGGAGGCGGGCACGGCCGCGCCGTCCGCGGTATCCACCGTAAACTCCGTGCCGACATCGGCGGCAAAACGGTAGGAGAAACCGGGCACGCTGTAGCCGGGAAAGTAATCGCTGTAAAGGATGGTATAGTGGGAATCGTCCTTCAGATAGAAAGTGAATTCCCCGGCGCTTTTTTCGTTGTAGGAATCATAGTAGGCCAGCTTGAACGCGATCGGGCCGTTGTCCGGATCCGTGATATCCTCGTCGCCCGGATCGGGCTGTACGGGATGCCACTCCTGATCGCCCGGATTGGAGGTGGCTGGCGTTTGGTAGGTATCGATTTGGGTGAAGCGGACGACCGGGGTCATGGTGACGGTGTACGTGCCGTCCTTGCCCATGGCGGTGTCGGGCGCATCCATGCGGATGACGCTCTCGCCGTCCCGCACCTCATAGGGCCAGAACCAATTGATCGCGAGGTTCTCGCTCATATTCTGAGAGGTACCCAACGTATTCAGAAAAGCGGAGGCGCGCCGCTCCACACCGCCAGGTTCCGTCGTCGCCGCCATGACGGCATAGGCGTTGACGGCCGCGGACAGATCGTCCATGCCGCCGTCCAGGGTGATGCCCACCGTATCGCCCTCGTTGAAATAGTACACATAGGCCCGGTTGTTCAGGGTATCGTACAGATCGCTGTAATACCGGCCGTTGAAATAATAAATCAGCGGCAAACGGTTGGCATTCTCATACCCCAGGGTGTCGAAGTCGACCTTGACGGCCACCTCGCTTTTGTTGGTGAACTTGAATTGGACATATCCCTCCATACCGGGCGCCACCAGCTTCTCGCCGTTGGTGTCATCCTCACCGAACACGCCGGTGTCGTCAGCGGAGGTCCCGAAAATATCGATGGTGGATCCGGTTTTGGTGAGTTCCTGCGTGCCTTCCTCCACCTGTTCGGCGGTGAAATCAAACAGCGACACGCGGGCGGTGTCGGTGCCGTCCACCGTCTCGGTGTACTTCGCGAGCGTACCGCTGGTCAGCACCGTGGTGACCAGCGCCGCCGCCAACAGCAGAGCGCCGGCGCGGGCCGTGTTTTTCTTCTCTTTTGCTGCCATGTCATGACCCTCCAATTATGTTGTTCTGTTGTCCTTATGTACCGGATGAGGCGGTTACCACTATGGTTGCTCTGGACCCCTCCCGCGTCACCACATATTTGGCACCGGTCGCGGTCACGGCCGCCAGCGCCAGCGCCAGCAGCAGGATAAGGACGGCAGGAGCCAGCCGCCGTTTACGCATCCTATTCACCACCTTATGTATCCGCCTGCACGGCGGTTATGCTCACCTGTATATCGAACCTGCCCGGTGTGTCCGGCACATAGTCCAGCCAATAATACACCGTACGGTTTTCCCCCGCCGGCAAGGGCTGCCCCTCCGCTAGGATGTGTGTTCCGGCTGTCAGCGCCTCTTTTACCGGCGTTCCCGCCAGCAGCTGCGCCGACTTCCGTTCGGGGGAGTCGCCGGTGTATAGGCTCCATGTCAATCGCCCCGCATAGGGCTGCCCGTCCGTGAACACATGCGCTGTAATCCGATAGGCCATGGCCGTCTCGTTGATTTTACCCGCCTCGGTGTTGGAAACGGCAAACGCATAGGTGCCGACTTCGTTGACCGATAAGGGCGCGCCAGCCGCTGTATCGGTGAGGACAACGACGGGCCGGGCGACCCGCGCGCTGTCGGTTCCGCTGGCAAGCGTGTCATACCGGCCCCACGTGGCGGCCGGCACGGCCAGCAGGCTGCACAGGGTCAGCAGCAGGCACGCGCGCCAGCCGGTGTGCCGCCACAGTTTCTCACGTCTCATCATGGTCTGTCTCCTTCGTTTTGAACCGGGAGGTTAAGGTGAGGAGGAGCGAACCCACCCCGCCTCAGCCGGTGTATTTTGCCATTCCGCCGCGTTATCGTCCTAGGTGGGCGCCAGCCCACCGTCGTCCTCTGCCTTGCCGAATGACAAAATACGCCAGCTGAGGTCAAAGAATTTTTGGGGCTGAGCGAGGGGTCACAGCAAGGCGGCCGATCGCGCCATGCTGTCGCATGGCAAGGGAGGCCAACGCCGCTGTGGGCGCTCGCTCCCCCCAAAAATCGGAGGTTGTTCGCTCCCCCTCACCTTATCGATTGGCGAAGTCGTTTCAAGGCGTGTATCAGCGAAGGGTATACGTAGAGGAAGATGCTGGCCGCCAGCAAAAGCAGCAGACCCGGCGGCGACTTGAAGAAGGACAGAACAGCGCCCAGCCGCGGAATAACCGCCACCACCCGGCCCTCCACCACGTCCGGCGGCACGGGGGACACATCCTCCGCGTTGTTGGCATCCCCTTTGGTGACAAAGCCGGCGGCGGTCCGGCGGGTAATCCGGTGGGTAACCAGCGAGCCGCCGTCATGAAACAGGACGACATCGCCGACGGCGTAATCCGCTTGTTCCCGCACGAGGATAAAATCGCCGGTTTTCATATAGGGTTCCATGCTGCCGGACAGAACCGCCGCCCCGGTGAACCCCAGCAGCTTCGGCGGGCCCGTTCCCCGCAGGGAAACCGCCAGGCTGAACACGCTAAAGACCAGCAGCAGGACAAGCAATCCCGTGCAGATCGCCCGGATGCCGGCTATCAGCCGTTTCATTCCCGCCGCCGTTTACGCCGGAACAGCAGGAGGCACACCACCGCCGTCAGCCCTGCCGTCATGGCGGCCAGAAGAGACGGCTCCGGGCCGCCCGTGGCAGGGGCGGGACCGTTCTGCTCGGCGGTGATATCCAGGCGAATGGTATACTGAACATCCTCTCCCGCTCCCAACAGCGTGTCCTGTTCATCCGACACGGAGAGCCACTGCCATTCGAGCGTATATGTTTCCTTTCCGCCCGCCGGCAATTGGCCGGCGCGGACGGCCAGCGTCTCCGGGGAACCCCACTCTTCGCCGCCGGTATAGCCTTTTTCACTGCGCAGTCGGCAGACCATGGGAAGCCCCCAACGGTTGACTTCCGATACAGCCACATCGTAATCCAGTATGTACGCGGTATGGTTTTCCACCGTGAAGACGTATTGGCCGGACTGGCCGGGAACCACGATTTTTTCACCGTTATACGCCGGGTTGTTGAAAATATTCAAATAATCCATTTGTGTCCAGCTGACGCCGTTCTCCGTCACAGATAAGCCGTCCGCCGCCTTGTCCGGCGCGACCGCCACCGCGCCGCTCTCCGCCGCCGCGGAAAATGCGCCGCCCGTCAGCAGGAGCGCTAGGCTCACCGCCGCTATCCACATTTTCTCCTTCATCGATAGGATCCCTCGTTTTCTTTTCAGCCTCTGTCGGAAAACGCAGCCGCCCGTGTTCTCCGACAGAGGCTGAACGATATGTTCAGCCTCCGAGGCACGGCCACACGTGCGCGCAATTCAACCGCTTGCTCAGCCGGAGACTGTGGGAATATCCGGATAAGCGGGCGCGTAGCCGTCCGCCCAAGTCTGAGCACCCGCCGCGTCGGCGGTGATGCCGTCCGTGTTATATGTATCGATCTGCGTCATGCGCACCACGGGAGCCATGGTGACCATATACGTACCGTTCTCTCCCAGCGCGGTATCATAGGCGTCCATCAGGAGCGGCTGGGAGGAGGGATCGTCCGTGGTCAACCGGGCCTCATAAGCCCAGAACCAGTTCAGCTGGACGGAGGCTTGGGTATAGGTCACCTTATCCGTCGGCGCGAGGAAGGATGCGGCCTCCCGGCTGACGCCGCCCGGCTCCCCGGCGACAGCCGCCATATTTTGATAGCCGTTGAGCGCGGCCAGCAAATCGTCCATGTCGCCGTCCAGGATGACGCCGGTTTCATCGCCTTCGTGGCGGAAGAAGGTGTACGCCCCATAGGCGCCGTCATACAAATCGCTGTAATAGCCGCCGTTGAAATAGTAAATCAGCGGCAGGCCGTTTTCGTTTTCATAGCCGAGGCTGTCGAACGTCGCCTGAACGGCCACTTCACTCTTGTTGGTGAAGGTAAAGCCGAAATAGCCTTCCATACCGGGGGCCACCAGCTTCTGCTCGTTGGTGTCGTCCGCGCCCATGACGCCGGTATCGTCGGCAGACGTCCCGAAGATGTCCAGGGGCGTGGCCGTTTCCAGCAGCTGGACGGTTTCCTCGTTTTGGTGCACGGTGTAGTCGAATTTCGCCACTCGGGCGGTATCGGTGCCGCTGACGGTGCTGGTATACTTGGCCATGGTTCCGCTGAGCAAGGCTGTGGTCGCCAGGGTCAAAACCAGAACCGCCGCGCCGAGACGGGGCAGGGGATTGCGTTTGGTTTCCATAGGTCAGTCCTCCGTTTCAGATTGTATATACCTATACTGATAGCCGTGTGGCCGGCACCAGCGTTCGGGTCAAGGTTCGGCCGGCGGCGGGGAGTCCGTGAGAGTATCGCCGGCTTTTTTGCGGCCGCGCAGGTGTTTTCGCAGGACATCCCACCCCAGCAGCAAGAGAAAAGGAAGGATGAGAAAGCAGAAGATGCCCGCCGGCGATTGAAGGAACAGAGCCACGCCGCCCATACCCCTCAACCGCATCCGATAACGGCCTATCACCTGTTCGCCGGTGACGGGATAAATCGCTTCGGCACTGGCGCTGTCCGCTTTGACAAAGAACTGCGCGCCGCCGTCGTTGCCTATCGACCGGGCCGTGATGCGGCCGAACAACAGCCGATCGGCCATCCGGTAGGCGATGACCTCTCCCTCCTGCAGCGTGGAGGGTTCCACCCGGATCACCAAGGCCAAATCGTTGACGCCGAAGGACGGCTGCATGGCATCGCTTTGTATGACCACCGGCGCCACGCTGAAAACCGATGGAACCTGGTCCGGATGCAGGGCGCCGTCTACCAGCAGGAGCAGATTGATGACGAGGACGGGCAGCAGAACGACGCACAGAACGATCCCCAAAGCCGTCGGCAGCCAGCGCCGCCAGCGCTTTTTTGAAGCAGCTTCCGGCGCGGCGATTCTGCTCCATACGCGTCGGAACCAGTCAAGCGCTTTTTTCACGCGGCGGCTCCTTTCCGGATGAGGGCTTCTTATCGGCGGCCGACTGCGCATACAGCATCGCCTTGGCGACGGCGAGCAGCAGCCGCTTATTCTCCGTGCCCAGCCGGCAGAATCCCGCGCAGAGCTTGTCTGTTTGCCTGGGAGCGTTCATCATGCTTCTCACCCTCTTATTTCAATCGGGTTACTAACTATGTAAGTAATATATCATAACATAGTAAAAATGTCAAGAATATAATTGCCCTCTTTTATGAGAGGCAAGCACGTGGGACGCTTGCTTTGTCAACGAGGCTATGGTATCTTTATAAAGAATAAATCTGAACGTCTGCGGGAAACCCTAAGGTACCAAACGCGTTTTTCCGCGGGGCCGCTTTTTCCGCCCGACAAGTAAATGACTGATTAAGAAGGTGATGTTACGTCTATTAATCTGCGGATTAAGGAACTCCGTCAATCCTTACAGCTGTCGCAGGCGAAATTCGCCAAGGCGATTGCGGTTTCCAACGGCTATATTGCGGGAATCGAATTGGGAAAACGGACTGTAAATGATCGCATGGTTATGTTGATATGCGCCACGTTTCATGTGCGGGAAGATTGGCTGCGGAACGGCGAAGGCAGCATGTTCGAGCAGGAATTGGAGCAGGAGCTGGAACAGCTGAAACATCTATTCGGTCAGCTTCGTCCCGAATTTAAGGAGTATGTGCTTAAAGAACTGCAGAATCTGCTGGAACTGCAGGATAAAGCGGACGCCTACCGACGGACTAAATAATTTGTTTGATCCAATTTTTCCCAATATAATTCGAAAATAAATAGAGGCAGGCATACCGTTCGATATGCCTGCCTCCCGCTGTAAAAAAGCGGGGAAGACTGCTCGTCTTCCCCGCCCGTATTCGATTGCTCCGCCGTTTATTTCCGCAGTTCCAGCAGCTTTTGCTTGAGCTCGCCTTCCATGCGGCCCAGCTCGGCCTCGGCGTCCCGGCGCTTCTGCCGCCCCTCTTCCTGAATGCGCATCACCTCGTCCAGGGTGCTGATCAGGCTCTCATTGGTATGCTGGAGGGTCTCGATGTCCACAATGCCCCGCTCCGACTCCTTGGCCGTTTCCACGGTGGCGGTTTTGAGGGCGTCGGCGTTCTTTTTCAGCAGGTCATTGGTCAAATCGGTGACCTTCCGCTGCGCTTCCATGGCGTCCAGCGAGTGGGACAGGCCCAGGGCCAGCACCATCTGGCTTTTCCAAAGCGGAATGGTGTTGACGATGGTGGATTGGATTTTCTCGGTCATCAGGGTGTCGTTGCCCTGCACCAGCCGGATCTGCGGCGCCATCTGGATGGAAATGACCCGGGTCAGCTCCAGATCGTGAATTTTCTTTTCAAAGCGGTTGCACAGCGCGTCCATATCGTTGGCCGCCTGGGCGTCCTCCGGCAGGCCGGACTGCCGCGCCTTTTCCATCAGCTCAGGCAGGATAGTGGTGCGCACCTCGTTGAGGCGGCGCTTGCCCGCGAGGATGTACATGGACAGCTCCTTGAAATAGTTCAGGTTGACCTGATACATCTGATCCAGCATGGCCACGTCCTTCATCAGCTGAATCTGATGGGCCTCCAGCTGGGCGCAGATTTTGTCCACGCTGGTCTCCGCCTTGTCGTATTTGGATTTCATCGCCGCAATTTTATTGGCCGGTTTTTTAAACAGGCTGAAAAAACCGCCCTTGGATTCTTCCTCGGGAGAAAAGGCCCGCAGTTCGGTCACCAGATTGGACACCATCTCCCCGATCTCGCCCATGTCCTTGGTGCGCACGCTTTTGAGGGCGGATTCAGAAAAGCCGGCGATCTTCTGCTGGGCCGCCGCGCCGTAGGTGAGAATCACGTTGCTGTTGGTCACATCGATGGTCTTGGCAAAGTCCTCCACCATCTTTTTTTCCTCGGGCGTCAGATTATTCTCGCTCAAATCCTCGGGAATTTCCTCCGGCTTGGGCGCCAGCTCCGCCATCACCGGCGCCTGAGTGGTCATGGGATCCAGCGTCAGCACCGGGGCCGCGTCCGCGGGGGGAAGATTCATCAATTCGTCAGCCATATTCTGCACCAAACCTTTCTATTCTCTTGAAACTACCGGTTTTTCATTCCGTTTGCTCCGGTCCGCCCGGGATTTGCCTCAACGGCGCGCCCGTATCCACCGGGGCGGAAAACACATCTCTTTGCAGCAGCCCCTCCTGGGACATCATATTTTCCAGCACCTGGATATCGCTGGATATATCCAGCGCTTCCTCCTGGAACAGGTTATCCAGCTGCTTATTGAAAGCCTCCACCACCGTGTCCAGCACCGTTTCGATCTCCTGCATGGTGCGGCGGATGTTTTCACCCCGGATGCCCTGTTCCTCCATATGATCGTAGGAACGCAGGAGCTTGAGCAGGGTGGGAAGATAATACTGCATAAACTTGCGGATAGCCGGGAGCTTATCCGGATTTTCAGAAACCACCTGGAAAATCTGATTGGTTCGAGCCTCGAGTATCCGAATTTTCGCGGAAACCGCCTCATCCTGGATGGCCACGTCGGCCTGCCGCATCTGCTGCAGGTACTCCCGCGCCTCCTTGGGGATCACGGAGGATTTCTCCTGCGCCGCCAGGGCTTCCTGTTCCCGGCGCCGCGCCTCCTCCTGCTCCAGCCGCTTCTGCGCTTCCAGCTCCGCCAAATCCTTCGGCGTCATCCGCACGGCCACGGTCTTATCTGCAATGAGCAAACGGGAAACGATGAACAGGATCAGCGAAGCCGCGGCGCACAGGGCAAAATCCTGCCAGCGGTACAGGGGCAGGAACAGCGCGTACAGCAGCCACCACAGCCCCACCAGGAAAAAGGGCGCCTTGGATTTCTTCTTCACCCATTTCATGGCCATGGGCGGCGCGGCCTGCTGGGTCACCATGGGACGAAGCACGACCGGCGCGGGCTGCTGATAGGGCCGCGGAGTATACGCCGGCGGAGCCTGCGGCTGCCGGGCGGGCGGCGCATAGGGCGGGGTGTTCTGGGTATAGCCGTATGGCGGTGTCTGCCACTGGCCGTTCGGCTGGGCCGGCGGCACGGGCTGCGCCCCCGCGGGCTGAACCGGGTTCTGTCCGTTCTGCGGCTGCTGCCCGGGCGGGTAAGGGGGATACGTATTCATCAGCGGCAAACCTCCCTTCTTATGCCGCATCCGGCGGCGGTATTCTTAAAAAAGCCAGGGAAATGCCCCTGTCGTATCGGCTTGGTATTCCTATTCATTGTACGAAACTTTACAGCCTCTGTCAAGAAAGAATCCGATGAATTTTCCCTTAAGGGACGGTTGCCAAGCCGCCGGAAATTCTCTGCAATAAAAGGGAAAGTCCCTCTTGGCTCTCCAGTCGGCATCATAGAAGAGGGGTGGTCCGTATTAGACCGTTTTCGGCGGGAAGATGCGTAAAAAAGCGGAAACTCTCTTGATTTTTCTTTTCTTTGTGCTATACTAAACTACAACAACGCAGTGATGGAGAGAGTAGGCCGTTTTTTCTTCCACCGCAGAGAGGGGCGTTGCGGCAGCTTGCCGCAGCTGAAAGCGCCCTGTGGCAGCGAACGGTTGAAGTTCACTCCGGAGCGGCGCCGCTCAAACGCCCGGACTTCCGCGGCGCGGTAGGCGGCGACGGCAGGCACCGTTACCGGCCGCAGAAGTGTTTGCTTCGGGCAAAAAGTAGGGTGGTACCACGGAGAATGTGTCTTCGTCCCTTTTCAGGGGGCGGAGACTTTTTTTATTCCCCCGAAAAACCGGACGCTATCCGGGCGGCCCGCACAACAGAGAAAGGCAGGTTATGACGCAATGAAAGAGAAACTCGACGCCCTGCGGGAAAAGGCCCTGCAGGAACTGGAAACCCTGAGCGCGCCCAAGGACCTGGAGGAATTCCGTATCCGCGTCATGGGCAAAAAAGGCACGCTGACCGAGATACTGCGCGGTATGGGCGGCCTTCCGGCGGAGGAGCGTCCCCGGGTGGGGCAGATGGTCAACGAGCTGCGCCAAAAGCTGGAGGAGGCCCTGGCCAGCCGGGAGGCCGCCATCCAGGAAGCCATCAAGCTCAAGCGTCTGGAAGAGGAAAAACTGGACGTGACCATGCCCGGCAAGGCCTGCAAAACGGGAGGGCTTCATCCTCTCAACGCGGTGCTTGAGGACATGCTCGATATCTTCCAGTCCATGGGCTTCGATGTGGTGGACGGCCCGGAGGTGGAAACGGATCACTACATCTTCGAGGCGCTGAACGTGCCCAAGGATCACCCCGCCCGGGACATGCAGGACACCTTCTACCTGTCGGATAATCTCCTGCTGCGTTCCCAGACCTCGTCGGCGCAGATCCGCACCATGGAAGCCCGCAAGCCCCCCATCCGGATAGTCTGCCCCGGCCGGGTGTTCCGCGCCGACGAGGTGGACGCCACCCATTCCCCGGTGTTCCATCAGATGGAAGGGCTGGTGGTGGACAAGGGCATCACCATGTGCGATCTCAAGGGAATTCTCGAACAGTTCGCTCACGAAATTTATGGGCCGGAAACCAAGGTGAAATTCCGTCCCTCCTTCTTCCCCTTCACCGAGCCGAGCGTGGAAGTGGACGTGTCCTGCTCCGAGTGCGGCGGCAAGGGCTGCCGGGTCTGCAAGGGCAGCGGCTGGATCGAAATCCTCGGCGCCGGGATGGTACATCCCAACGTTTTGGCCGGATGCGGCATCGACCCGGAGGTGTATTCCGGCTTTGCCTTCGGCATCGGCCTGGATCGGCTGACCATTACCAAGTACAAAATCAGCGACATCCGCCTGCTGTTTGAAAACGATCTGCGTTTTCTGGAGCAGTTCTGAGAAGGGAGAGTATGCGAGTATGAATATATCTTTAAGCTGGCTCAAGCGGTATGTGGACATCGACGTGCCGGTGCAGGAGCTGTGCGATAAAATGGTGATGAGCGGCTTCGAGGTGGAAAGCATCGAGGATCTGTCCACCACCATGGACCGTGTGGTGGTAGGCCGGATCGCCAAGCTGGAGAAACATCCGGACGCCGATAAATTGCAGATCTGCCAAATCGACATTGGCCAGGACGAACCGGTGCAGATCGTCACCGGCGCGGACAACGTTTTTGAGGGGGCCCTGGTGCCCGCCTCCCTTCACGACTCCCATCTTCCCAACGGGATGCATATCAAAAAGGGCAAGCTGCGGGGCGTAGCCTCTAATGGGATGCTCTGCTCCGGGGAGGAGCTCTGCCTGAAAGAAGGGGACTATCCCGGCGCGGAGGTGCACGGCATTCTCATTCTGGAGGGGGAATGGGCGCCCGGCACCGATATGCGCGAAGTGCTGCACCTGAACGACACAGTTATCGATTTTAAAATCACCGCCAACCGGCCCGACTGCCAGAGCGTGCTGGGCGTGGCCCGCGAGGTGGCGGTGGCGCTGCAAAAAGAATTCCATCCGCCGGTGCCCGTTTATACGGCCAAGGGAGGGGATATCCGCGATCACATCGATATCACCGTGGAGGATACCGATCTCTGCCCCCGGTACCTGGGCCGGGTGGTGAAGAACCTGCGGATCGCCGAATCCCCCGAGTGGATGAAGCTCTGCCTGCGGGCGGCGGGGATGCGGCCAATCAACAACATTGTGGACATCACCAACTATGTCATGCTGGAGACGGGGCAGCCCATGCACGCCTTTGATCTCCGGGATGTTCGGGGGGGCAAAATCATCGTGCGCCGCGCCAAGGACGGTGAGGCCATCACCACCCTGGACGGCAAACCCCATACCCTGACGGCCGACATGCTGGTCATCGCCGACGCCGAAGCGCCCTCCTGCCTGGCGGGCATCATGGGCGGGCTGAACAGCGAAATCAAGGCCGATACCACCGACCTGTTCCTCGAATGCGCCAAATTCCGCCGGGACAGCGTGCGCCGTACGGCCCGCGCCCTGGGGATGCGCACCGAATCCAGCGCCCGCTTTGAGAAGGGCGTGGACATCGCCGGGGTGGAATACGCCATGGAGCGGGCGCTCCAGCTCATCGACGAATTAAACGCTGGCGACATTGTGGAGGGCGCCATCGACCGGCATCAGGGTCTGCCCGAGCCCCGCACCATCCATGTCACGGCGGACAGCATCAACGCCCTGCTCGGCGTGGAGGTGCCCTATACCGCGATGGTGGATATTCTCAACAGCCTGTGTATCACCACCACGCTGGAAAACGGCTGGCTGACCTGCACCGTCCCCTCGTTCCGGGACGACGTGGAGGGGCGCGCCGATCTGGCGGAGGAAGTCATGCGGGTGTACGGCTACGATCACATCGTGGCCACCCCCATGCGCGGGACCATCGTCCGCGGGCGACGCCTGCCGGAACGGAAAAACACCGATAAAGTCAAGGCCGCGCTGGTGGCCGAACGGATGCGGGAAATCACCACGTATTCCTTTATCAGCGGGAAAGCCATTGAAACGCTGAACCTGCCGGCCGAGGATCCCCGCCGGCAGGCCATCACCCTGCTCAATCCCCTGGGAGAGGAATACTCCACCCTGCGCACCCAGCTTGTGACCAGCATGCTTACGGTGCTGGCCACCAATGCCAGCCGGAAAATCCCGGCCGTCCGCTTTTTCGAGGTCAGTAAGCGGTTCGTCGCCAAGAGCCTGCCGCTGACCGAGCAGCCGGACGAGATCCCGGTGCTCTGCCTCGGGCTGTATGGCGAAGGCGAGGATTTCTTCACCCTGAAGGGCGTTCTGGAAAATCTGTTCGCCGCGTTCGGCGTACAGGCCGACTACGCCGTGGCGGCAGAGCCGTACCTTCATCCCGGGCGCCAGGCTTCTGCCCGCTCCGGCGACACCGTTCTGGCCACCCTCGGCGAGATGCATCCCGACGTGGCAGCCAAATATGGGCTGGACGAGCGGGTGTATGTGGCAGAGGTGGAGCTTCGGGCGCTGTTCGCCGCAGCCGGCGGCCCCATCGTATACAAGCCTCTTCCCCGCTTCCCGGCGGTGGAACGGGATCTGGCCCTGCTGTGCGACGATGACCTGCCGGTCGCGGAAATCGAAAAAGCCATCCGGTCCGCCGGCGGCCGGTATCTGGAAAGCGTCCAGCTGTTCGACGTTTACCGCGGCGCGCAGATTACCGCCGGGAAAAAGAGCGTGGCGTACAGCCTGATGTTCCGCTCTCCTGAAGGGACGCTGACCGACGCCGAAATTGAGCCGGCGCTTAAGAAAATCTTCAAGAGTCTGCATGAAAAAGGTTGTATTCTCCGCTCATAATCCCTTGAAAATATGCATAGACTGCTGTATAATGAAAAACATGGACAACTCGTTTTGGAAAACAGAAAGACTTGTTTTCCGTTTATTTTCAGACACAAGCGAGTAATTCCGGCCGTATCCGGTCATATTAACGAATGTCCATGCCGCGTACTACGGCAGACTGGAGGGAGCGTCATGCTGGACAAAACGATGACATTTTCACTGGGTGACGACAAAGAGCAGGAAATGAAGGTGGTGCTGACCACCGTGTATGACGCTCTGCGGGAAAAAGGGTACAACCCCATCAATCAAATTGTCGGATATCTCCTGTCGGAGGATCCCACGTATATTACAACCCATAACAACGCACGCAGCTTGATCCGCCGGATCGACCGCGACGAATTGCTTCAGGTGTTGCTGAAATCCTATCTGGGCGAATAAATCACCGTACGAATGATATTAATACGAATCGAAGAGGATGGTTGCAGCTATGAGTGAAAAGAAGGATCAGCCGAAATTTCCAACCTATAAGGGAAAACCGCTTGTGCGGTGCGGCGATGTGATTTATTACGGCAGCATGAAGGATAAATACGTAATCAAGCTTGAGATCAAGAGCAAGAAAAAAGTCAAAGATATGGACGTAGCCGACCGCGTGACCGTACAGCTGATGTATACCGACCCCAATATCCGCACGCGCAAGCAAATTGTAAAAACCAGCGAAAAAGAAGGGCTCTACCTCGCAATGGACATTGCGGATGCATGGCTTACCAGGGCGCTGGCGGAATAATGACGGCGATAAAAGCCGGATGGAGAACAGAATGTCTGTTGTTCCATCCGGCTTTTTGTCTTTGTTTCGTTGCCCTATATGGGCTGTTAAGCCTCCTGTAACGATTGCAGATCCTCTTTTTCCTTCTTCAAGCGTTCCGCCCCTGCCCCGTAACCATACCGATTGCGGTATTTCCAGGTAAAAAACAAGGAGAAAATGATCGCGCCAAGCTCCGCGGCGGGAATTGTCAGCCACACACCGTCCAACCCCAGGAAAGAGGGCAGGAGTACAATGCCCAACACAACGAACACAAGTGTGCGCAGCAGGGATAAAAGTCCGGAGATCAGTCCGTTGGAAAACGCCGTGAACATGCCGGAGGCAAAGATGTTGATCCCAACCGGCAAAAAGCTTCCCACGAAAAGATAGAAGCCATGCAGCGCCAAATCGTATACCTCCGTGCCCTCCGGTGAAAAGATGCCCATCAGGAATGGCGCAAAGAGAATGGACAGCGCCAGTGTAATGATGGAACAAGCGATGAGAAAGGTGTAACAATAGCGGATGATCCGGCGCTCCTGCTCCCAGTTTTGCGCCCCATAGTGGAAGCTGATGACCGGCGCCACGCCCGAGGTAAATCCCAAGAATATGGAAACCATCAGGAACTGCGCATAGAGGACGATCGTGATCGCAGCCACGCCGTTTTCGCCGAGGTAGTGCAGCATTGCCATGTTAAACAGAAAGGTGGTAATTCCCATCGAAAGGTTTGTCACCATCTCCGAGGCGCCGTTTACGCAGCAATGCGCCAACATCTTCCCCTCAAAGGTTGGCTTTTGGAAATGTAAGATATTTGTGCCAAATACAAAATAAAGGATTCCCACAATGGCAGGAAGGAGCTGGCCCAAGCCGGTCGCGATGGCCGCGCCTGCCACACCCATACCCATCGGCACAATAAAGACATAATCCAAAACGATGTTGATGACTCCCCCTAGCACACTGTTCGCCAGGCCGATCTGCGGCTTTCCAGCAGTCACCATGAAGTAGTCAAACAGGCACTTGACGATATTGGCCGGTGCAAATAACAGGCAGATATAGGAATAGATGTAGCAATCCTCATATAAAAGTTCCGTAGCACCCAATGCGCGCACGATTGGCCCTGTAAACAAAAAGCCCACCAAGGCAAAGAGAATTCCAACCACGATGGACGAAATGACAATCAAAGTAAAATGTCCCCTCGCGCGGTCCTCTTGATTCTCCCCCATCTCCTTTGCCACAATCGCACTGCCGCCGGTTGCAAACATGACACCAATTCCAGAAACAATATTCACCAATGGCATCGCAATATTGACCGCAGACAGTGCATTTGAACCCACAAAGCGCGATACAAAGATACCGTCCACAACTGTATAAAAGGATAAAACCAGCATCATCACAATCGTAGGCACTGCAAACCGCAGCAAGGAGAAAAAGCGAAATTCCCTTGCCAACGCATTCATCGAAAAAATTCTCCTCTCTTTTTAGATTGCAACCCGATAAAATCCATGATAAAGTATATAGTAACTATATAGTCAAGAGGATTTTTCAATGCTTGAGAAAAATATGAAATGGACCTTTACAACGGGAGAATTTGCAAAACTCTGCGGGGTCAGCAAACAAACGCTTTTGTACTACGACCGGGTGGGGATTTTTCAGCCGGAGCGTGTCCTGGAAAACGGCTACCGTGTCTATACCTACCTACAGTTTGAAACATTCAATGTGATTGCCACTCTGCGCGAGATGGGAACTCCTATCCAGGAAATCAAATCCTATCTCGACCGCCGCAGCCCGGAGGAGTTTATCCGCCTCTTTGCACAGCAAAAGCGAGAGCTGGAAGAAACGCTTCAAAACATGGAACGGATCCACCGCATGATGGAATCCAAAATTGCCACCACACAAGACGCTTTACAAGTGGATGAAACCAAAATTCTCTTGGAAAAGCAGCCGGAAAGACGGTTGGCCCTGAGCCGACCGATGCAAAACTGGGAGGAACAGGAATACCTTCCTATCCTGACGGAATATCTCAGCATATGCAATCGAAACAATCGGATGCAGAGTTATTCCATAGGCACGGTGGTTCGTTGGAAAGCCCTTCTGGATGGCAACGTTACAGATTGTACCTACTATTTCTGTTCACAGGCCTCAGAGGACACGCCACCTTCGTTCCTCCATTGCCGGCCGGCTGGGACGTACGTGGTTGCATACCACAAGGGGGATTATGATTCTATGACGGAAGCTTACGAGCGCTTGGCTGCGTATATCCGGCATCACCAGTTATCGATAGTCCCGTACTCCTATGAGGACGACCTCTTGGACGAAATAACAAACCAGGATTCTCAAGAGTATCTCACCAAAATTTCCATTCCGATTCTTGAATAAGCAAAAGCGGTATGTGCCCACTGGATCGGCACATACCGCTTTTTATCTGGATCGCTCTATTACGTTCGAAAGAGAATCGATTTGATCCGCTCGGCGGATTC
>ENA-ORTH01000512-ORTH01000512.1-human-gut-metagenome-genome-assembly--contig:-NODE-512-length-48067-cov-3.826252_pt1 | contig 48067 bp, 47 predicted proteins | sample MGYA00241914_ERZ509192 | MGnify/ENA primary metagenome ERZ509192 (study PRJEB26280, sample SAMEA2338826) | human gut metagenome | biome: human gut; feature: human-associated habitat; material: faeces...
CCGGGGCTATGGGCAACAGCTACATGAAGTCCAACAAGAAGGGCCTGAAAAAGAACGTGGGAAGAGCCCTGCGCAACGTGGGCGATCTGGTGGACAACGTGACGGGCATGTTCTAAGAGGCAGTTCGCTGGAGGCGGGAGGGGAGACCCTCCCGCCTCCTTTTGTCGAATGCCGGCCCATGGTATCGTGAATTTTCGGTGAAATCGCTTTACTTTACCGCGGCTTTCGTGTATGATAAAAGGGTTACAGCGAAAGCTGGCTATATATGGAATCGGGATCCAAGGAGGAAAAACCATGGACGACAAACGGGATGAGCAGGAACGCGACGAGAACCTGGAAACCTTCGGAGAAAACGGGGTTCTGGGCCGTTCCATCAGTTCGGCGGAACTTCGGGAACAGGAGAAGCGCAGAAAAGAGCAGGAAAAGGCCGAGCGTAAGATGAGAAGGCGGAGCAGGAAGGAATATCGCCATGGCATGCCCCGCGAGAAAAACACCACCCTGTGGGTGATGGTGGGAATCCTGGGGGCTGTGGTGATAGCGGTAGGGGTTATGATGGCGATCGAATTTGCGACGAGCGGTAAGGACAAGGCGGCGAATTCCAATGAATTCATCGCGGAGGAAACCGCGCTGCCGGAGATGTCGGCGGAAGGCATCAAGGGGATTATCACGCGGGCCTATTACACCAACGACAAGCATTTTGCCGTGGTGCTCAAGCTTTCCAACGCCTACAATACCAAGCATTATCTGACGTCTTTGGAAGTCAAGGTCAGCAATGGGGACGGCGAGCTGATCGCGAGCGGCTATACGGATTCCATTGAGGATTTCGCACTCGATCCGGAGAGCTACGGCACTTTCACGTTTTATATTTCCCCGAAGTATGTCAAGATTCCGGACGATTCCCTGGAAAATCTGACGTATGAGATCACCACGGGCGGCCGGCTTGAGGACGAAAACGCGACGGCGAAGACAGACGCCACCACCGGCACGGAAGCGACCGCCACCACGAGCGCTGAGTGATCGATATCGAATAATTAGCAGCCGGAAGGGGCCAATGCCTCTTCCGGCTGCTTTTTCACAGCGTACAAAAACGGCCGCCCGTTGAAAAGGGCGGCCGCGGTTTATAAGAGGGAACGAAACAACCGATAGGAATCGTCAAAAATCTCATGAGAAATAAAGAAGCCGAAGAAAGCCAGAACCAGCATCAGGACAAACAGCGCCAGGCCGATGCTGCTCAGAACAATGCCCGCCACCGCCATGCGGCCGCTGCCCTTGGATTTCGCGAGGATACCGAGAACCAGCCCCACGATCCCCAGAAGAACGGTGAAACCGCCGGCGATAAGAACAGCGACGGACAGGATCCCGAGAATGAGGGACGCCACCGCCAGGCCGTCGCCCGAACGCTTAGAAGCGGCCGGATACCCATAAGGGGGCGGCATATAGCCCGGCTGCTTCGGATAGTAGGAATAGGGTGGGGGAGGCGGGCCATAAGCCGGCGGATATGGCTGCTGCATATAGGGCGTAGGGGCCGGCGGGCAGACCGGCGGCTGGGGCGCGGCGGGATAAACCGGCGGCGCATAGCTGGCCGGGGCGGAAAGCGGCGGCTGCAAGGGAGCGGCCGGCATGTCCGGCAGGGCGGGCGCCGCGTGAATGTCCGGAATGGGCGGTATGGGGGAGGAGAAAGGGGCGGGCGGCGTACAGCTGGGTTCCTGTCCGCCTGCGGAAGGACGGAAATCAAAATCGTCTGGCATGGAAAAGCCTCCTCCTGATTTCAATGAAAAGGGCGGGAATATCCCTGTTCAGTATAGCATGAAACATGAAAGACGTATCGGCACAAGACTGGCCGGCTTTCCTTCATCAAAACGTAATAATCCGTCCGCCAGGCGGGAACGCTATAGAGAGACTTTATGAAAAGAGGGCTGCATCTATGCCGGATCTGCCGTTTTCCAGCCGCGCCGATCACGTGGAATCCCTGCTGCGCGTGAAGGAAAGTTTTGATGTGATCGCCAGAAAGATACTCGTCGGCGGGCGGGACGCCGTGTTGTTTTTCATCGACGGTTTCGTCAAGGACGAAGTGATGGAAAAAATCCTCGAATATATTATGTCCCTGAAGGCGGAGGAAGTAAAGGATATTTCCGGCGCCGAGGTGTTTGCCGGCCGGTTTATCACCTATGTGGAGGTGGATACCGAGCAGGATCCGCAGGCGGTGCTGGTTCCGGTGCTGTCCGGTCAGCTGGCCCTGCTGGTGGACGGGGTAGACGGCTTCATCCTGATCGACGCCCGCACCTATCCGGCCAGAGGGGTGGAAGAACCGGACAGTGACCGGGTTCTGCGGGGATCGCACGACGGGTTCGTCGAGACGCTGGTGTTTAACACCGCCCTTATCCGCCGGCGCATCCGCGATCCACGGCTGACGATGGACATCCATCAGGTGGGAACGGTGTCCCAGACCGACATCGTGCTGTGCTATATGGAAAATCGGGTGGATAAAAAACTGCTGGACAAGCTGAAAAAGAAGCTGGACAGCATTGATATCCCGACCCTGACCATGGCACAGGAAAGCCTGGCCGAGTGCCTAATCGGCCGGCAGTGGTTCAACCCCTTTCCCAAGGTGCGGTACACCGAGCGGCCGGACTGTGCGGCGGCCAGCATCGCGGAGGGGCGGATTCTGCTGCTGGTGGACAATTCCGCCGCCGCCATGATTTTGCCCACCAGCATTTTCGATTTTGTTCAGGATACCAACGACTTCTATTTTCCGCCGCTGGTGGGGTCGTACCTGCGGTTTGTGCGGGCGCTGGTGTCGCTGTTCACCATGTTCATGACGCCGGTCTGGTATCTGCTGATCAAAAACCCCGACATCGTCCCGAAATGGTTGGAGTTCATACAGGTACACGAGCCGAATTCCATCCCCATTCTGCTCCAGCTACTGATCATCGAGCTGATCATCGATGGGGTCAAGCTGGCCTCGCTGAACACGCCGACGGTGCTCAGCAACGCGTTTTCGGTCGTGGGGGCGCTGATACTGGGCGAGTTTGCTATCAAGGCCGGGCTGTTTGTGCCGGAGGTACTGCTGTATATGGCCTTTGTGGCCATCGCCAACTTCACCCAGCCGAGCTTTGAACTGGGGTATGCGCTTAAGCTGTTCCGCATGCTGCTACTGGTACTGACGGCGCTGTTCAACTGGTGGGGGTTCGCCGCGGGGGTCGGGCTCTTCCTGCTGACTATCGCCATCACCCCCACTGTGTGCAATAGCGGCTATCTTTATCCGCTTATTCCGTTCAACTGGAGGGCATTCCGCCGTCTGCTGTGGAGACGGCCCATCAGTAAAGACAATACCTGAAAATTTTGCAGGCCCCGGATAAGTATCCGGGGCCTGCGGGACGTTTTACTTGCCAGGTGCGGGGGAGATGGAGTATAATAAGGCGTACCTCACCAAGGCTGGAAGGATAGGGGCTGCTGAAATGAAAGTGTTGATGATTCCCTCCTGGTACCCTACGGTTGAAGCGCCGCTGCTGGGCACCTTTTATAAAGAGCAGGCGGAGGCGCTGGCCGCCCGAGGGGTGGATATGGCTGTGCTGTATGTGAATGTCAGCGGCGATTTCCATCCCGCGCATAACGGCATTCACCGGGACGACGCCGGCGGCGTGCTGACCTATACCTATGTGCATCCCAACCTGACGCCCCGCTGGGAAAAGGGACGGTGCATCCAGCGGACTCGGATGCTGGAAAAACTGTACCGCCGCCTGGAGAAGGAGTGGGGGAGGCCCGATGTGGTGAATCTGCGTTCCTCCCTCCAGGGGTACGAGGCAGCGGCGCTCTGCAGGCGGCACGGGCTGCCCCTGTTTTTCATGGAGCATTCCTCCTATGTGGTGACGGAAGGGCCGGACAGCGAGGCGGTCCGCCGGCTGCACGCCGTTATGGATGCGGCGACGGTCAACGCCTGCGTCAGCTCGGTACTGTACAAGGTGATGGCGCCCTACAGGGAAACGCGGATCATTCCGGATTTCGTGGACGACAGCCGGTTTATTATCCAAGAAACGGCGCCGAGAGAGACGTTCACCTTCCGCGCCATGGGCCAGCTGCGGCCCATCAAGGGGCACGACACCCTAATCCGCGCGTTCGCGCTGCTCAAGAAAATGACGGACCGGCCGGTTTGCCTCGAGATAGCCGGAAAGGGCGTGCTGCACGACAATCTCCAGAAACTGATTGACCAGTTGGGCATAGCGGACAACTGTCGCCTGGTCGGGGCGATCCCACGGGATGAGGTGGTCGGCTTCATGAACGGATGCGACTGCTTTGTGTGTTCCTCCCGCACGGAGATGCTGTCCTGCGTACTCCACGAATGCGCCGCGTGCGGCCGGCCGGCCATTGCCACCCGCTGCGGCGGCCCGCAGGATATTATCACCGAGGAAACCGGGGTGCTGGTGCCGGTGGATGATCCCCAGGCCATGGCGCAGGCGATGCTGGAGATGCTCGACCGGGCGGCCGGCTACGACCGGGAGCGGATCCGGGCTAGCATCCTGGAGCGGTTCGGCATCGAGCCGGTATGCGGGCAGCTGATAAAGGCCTGCCAAGACAGCGCGAAAGGGGGCAAGTGATATGACTTTACCCCAGACGGTATCGCTGCGATTTCGGGAAAGGGACGGCGTGCCGGTGGTGGTTTTCCCGGCACTGGAGGCGGTGCCTTTTGTTCGGCACGGATTTTCCACCCGGCTGGGTGGGGTGAGTCAGGGGATATACGCGAGCATGAACCTGAGTTTTACCCGTGGGGACGATCCATGCGCCGTTCGGGAGAATTTCGACCGTTTCTGCAGCGCTGTCGGGGTTTTAGCCGATCGGGTGGTGGTTTCCGCGCAGGAGCATCATACCACGATATACAACGCCACGGCGGCCGACTGCGGGCGCGGGATTACGCGGGATCGGGGCTACGAGGATGTGGACGGGCTGCTGACCGACGAGCCGGGGGTGGTGCTCTGCACCCAATACGCCGACTGTGTGCCGCTGTTTTTCGTCGATCCCGTCCGGCGGGTGGTGGGAACTTCCCATTCCGGCTGGAAAGGAACGGTCGCGCAGATCGGCGCGGTGACGGTGGAGCGGATGTGCGCGGATTACGGTTGCCGCCGTCAGGATATTCTGGCGGGGATCGGCCCGTCCATCGGGCCCTGCTGCTTTGAGGTGGACGCGCCGGTATACGAGGCCTTTGCCGGTATGGATCTCTGGGAGGAGCGGTTTGTCCGCCGCCGGCCGGGGGAGAAGTTTGACATCGATTTATGGGCGGTCAACCGGCGGATTCTGGAAAAGGCCGGACTGCGGCCGGAGCACATTACGGCGACCGATTTGTGTACCAAATGCCATGCCGACGTCTTCTGGTCCCACCGGGTGACCGGCGGGCAGCGCGGCAGTCTGGCGGGGTTTATCGCCATGGAATTTTAAAGGAGGAGAAGGTGAGCCGCCATGCCCTATTCACTCACGGACACCCTGCTGTATTTCTTCATTTACAGTTTCTGCGGCTGGCTGATGGAAACGATTCTCTGCTCGGTACAGGAGCGCCGCTTCATTAACCGCGGGTTTTTGAACGGCCCGCTGTGTCCCATTTACGGTTGCGGGGTCACGCTGATTATGATTTTCCTGCTGCCGGTGAGGGACGGTCTGCCCAATCTGGCCATTGCGCTGCCGGTCGTGTTCATTGCCGGGGCGGGGTTGGCGTCCGCTGTGGAGTTTATTACCTCCTGGCTGATGGAAAAGCTGTTTCACGCACGCTGGTGGGATTATTCCCATTATAAATACAATCTGGGCGGACGGATTTGCCTGTCCATTTCCCTGGCCTGGGGAGGACTTGCCACCTTCTTTGTGTACATAGTGCAGCCGCTGTTCGAGTCACTGGTGGGCAAGCTGTATGGATGGAACGCTCATTTGCCGCTGGTTCTGGCGGTTACCTTTACCGTCCTGTTTCTGGTGGACTGCGCCTTTTCCGTGCGGATCGCCCGCTCGCTGGGCAACAAGCTGGAGCAGATGGAAAAGCTGGGTGAGCTCATCAAGGCGCATCTGGAGGGGCTGGAGTTGCCGGCCGCCGAGGATGTGGAACTGAAGCTGCAGGCCGCCTATGACCGCTATGCTGCCCGGAAGCAGGAAGCGGCGGCGTCTCTGCGCGGGAAATTAGATGGGTTGCGCGGCTTGGGCCGGGAGGATGTCGCGGACAGACTGCGCCATATGGCCGAGGAACTGCAAGCGAAGCGAACCGGTCTCATGCAGCAGGTCAAGCCCACGCAAAAGCGAATGCTGTCGGCTTTCCCCACCATGAAACGGGGCGGGGACGGCCGCGTGCTGAGCGAACTGAGGGAACATCTGCATATCCGGAAGAAAAAATAAATCGGTACCGCCGGAGTATCGGCGGAAAAATTTCAAAAATGGCTCTGCGGATAATCCCGCAGAGCCATTTTTTATACCGCTTTCAGTTCGGCAATTTGCAGATGCTCCAATACGGCGGTGCCGCTTAACTCCAAATCGCAGAGGTTATAATCCAGCATCTGCCCGCAGGTCAATAGGCACTGCCCGCCGCCGATAAACACTTCCGCGCCGGTGGTGTCCAGCAGGATACGCAGAGAGGCGCGGCCATTTTCCAGGCAGAGAGGGGCGGTAAAATCGTCCCAGGAGATCGTGTCGCTACTCCAGTCCAGATGCCAATGCAGGCCGAAAACACGGATGTCCGCGGTGCCGGCCGCGTCGCCGCTCAACTCGATTTGCAGGTCGTAGCCGGCCTCCCGCAGCGTTTCGCGGCAGGGGAGAGGGCGGGAGTCCGTTTGATGGATTTCCTGATAGAGATCACGCAATTCGGCGATGGGGTTGGCGCAAAGAACCATGCGATCGCCCACCGTGCGCAGGGTCATTTCACAGGGGATGTTCATGCTCATATTGAACGGGGCCGCGGGCAGCGCGTGGTTATTCCAGGCGATCCGCACCCGGCGGCTGTCGCCCTCTCGGAGATTGAACCAGGACTGGGCGGCATAGCTGGCGTTGCCGACATGCAGACGGCCCGCGCTCTGTTCCGCACGGAAGCTGTAGCCGTCGAAGCTGCCCACCAGGTACCGGTCATAAGCGCCGATGAGCACCCATTTGATATTCGTGCCGTCCCCGTCCAGCGGGAGAGGATAAAAATCGGGACACTCCCAGTCCTCATCGATGGCGATCACCTGCAGAAGCGACCAGTCCAGCAGGTTGTCCGAGGCGAACAGGCCGTAATCGTGTTTATTCAGAAACAACGCCAGGATGTAGCGATCGGTTTCAGGGTGATAAATAACCTTGGGATCTCGGTTTTCCTCGGCGAAATAGGGGATAATCGGGTTGCCCTCATATTTGCGGAAGGTCAAGCCGCCGTCCGTGCTGTAGGCCAGGCACTGGCTGGCTTTTTTTCCAGCGGACAGCGCGCTTGCGCCGCCGGCCGCCGTGTAATACAGCAGCAAGGGCGGCCGGATTCCGTCGCCCAGGCCGGAGCGGTTATCGAAATCCACCACGGCGCTGCCGGAAAACATGGTGCCCAGCTCGTCCGGGTACAGGGCGGGTTCCCTCTCCTCCCAGCGGAGGAGATCGGTGCTGACCGCGTGCCCCCAGTGCATGTTGCCCCAATTGCTAGACGCGGGGTTGTACTGGTAGAACAGATGGTATGTCCCGTCCACCGTGCACAAGCCGTTGGGATCGTTCAACCAGCCCTGTTTGGCGGTGTAGTGGAATTTGGGGCGCAGGCGGGAGGCACGGGGCGCCTCGTCCTCAGCCGTCTGGCGCAGGGTGAGCGGCATTTCCGGAACGGTGCGCAGCGTCAGCGTGCGGCCCAGCAGATGCCGGATGGGAAGATACACAACATAGTCGGGATGCAGAGGATCCAGCGGGATATCCAGGTCATACACCAGCGTGTCGCCGTCCAGAAACTCCAGACGCTTGCTGCGGGCGGTGTAACTGACGGGGCACTCGAGGAAGGGCTGTTCACAATGAAGCTGCATAGATCGTCGCCTTCTTTCAAAAAACTTTACGGTCTTATCATAAACCAAAGAGGGGGAAGATATGATTTCATTATAGAGAAAAGAAAAAACGGTGTCAATCCATGAAAGGAGAGGAAACTATGCCACATACAGGCGCGGATAAAACGGAGGCGGTCTATCCTGGCTTCTGGAACACGCTGGCAACCGGTTTTTTGATCGGGATTGGCTCCATAGCGCCGGGGGTCAGCGGCGGCGCGATCGCGGTGGTGTTTAATCTTTACGACCCCATAACGGACGCCGTCGCCCATTTTTACCGAGATTTTAAGAACAAGATGAAGTTCTTAATCCCTCTCTGTCTGGGCGCGGGAGCCAGTATCTTACTGTTTAGTCAGGTCATCGCTTACTTTTTTGGCCATTACAACGTGGCCACCCGGTGCCTGTTCGTCGGTCTGATGGCCGGGACGCTCCCTTCGGTTTTTCACACCGCGAGACGGCAGGGGTTCCGCTGGTGGTATCTGCTCCTCATGCTGGCGGCGACGGCCGGGACGATTTGGCTGTCCTTTGCTCATTTGTTCGTCTATACCGGTGGGGAGGAGGGGCTTACCTTTCCCATCCTGTTGATTTGCGGGGCCGTACAGGGGTTCGGCACCATCGTGCCGGGCGTTAGTTCCTCCTTCCTGCTGATGGGGGCCGGGCTGTATGACACGGTCCTGGACATCATCCGCACGGTGGATATTCCCCGGCTCATCCCCTTTGCCATCGGGTTCGGCACGTTCGTCCTCCTGTTTGCCAAAATCATTCAATGGCTGTACCGGAAGGCTTACGGCTTGGTCAGCTTCCTGGTGGCTGGGCTGCTTCTGGGGTCGGTCTTCCCGGTGATTCCGCCCCTTAGGGCGGATCTGCCGTCGGCCATGGCGGTGCTCCTGGGGGCGGTGGGCTGCCTGCTGTCCTGGTATCTCCTCCGCTTGAAAACCCATGCGCAGGACGCGCAAGGGCTGCCGATTGAATCAAGAGGGGGTTAGTGGTATAATGTCCCCGGAATGGGGAGTGGCAGATGGCTGTTTTGGTAAAGGACACGCGTTTTTATACCACATTTTTCCGGCTGACCGGCACGATTGCACTGCAGAATTTGATAGTATTCAGCGTCAATCTGGCGGATAATATCATGCTGGGAGCCTACGGCGAGACTTCGCTGGCCGGGGTGGCCCTGGTCAACCAAATCCAATTTTTGCTGCAGATGATCGTTATGGGCGTGGGGGAAGGGATCATCGTTCTATCCGCCCAGTATTGGGGCAAAGGACAGACCGGCCCGATTCGCCGCACGGTGGGGATCGGGCTGTGGTGCGGGGTGCTGGCATCTCTGGCGCTGGCGGCGGTGGTCTTCCTGTTCCCCAGCGCGGTGCTGGGGCTGCTGACCAACGACGCCTCCCTGATTGCCGAAGGGGTCAAGTATCTGCGGATTATCTGCTTTACCTATCCGCTGTTTGCGGTGACGAATGTCCTGCTCTGTTCCCTGCGAGGGGTGGAGACGGTGCGCATCGGCTTTCTGGTGTCCCTGACCACGCTGGTCATTAATACCTGCCTCAATTATATCCTCATCTATGGACATTTCGGCGCGCCCCGCCTGGGCGTGAGGGGCGCGGCCATTGCCACGCTGGCAGCCCGCGCGGTGGAATGCCTGGTGACGATCCTATATGTGCGGTTTAGAGATAAGAAGCTCTCTTTCCGACTGGCCGATGTGTTTCGGCTGGATAAAGGGATAGGCCGGGACTATTTTCGCAGCGGGGCGCCGGTCATTCTTTCCAACGCCTCCTGGGGGATCGCCATGGCGATCCAGACGGCTATATTGGGGCATCTCGGCAAAACAGCGGTGACGGCCAACAGCATTGCCACCACGGTATTTCAGATTTTGACAGTTCTCAGCTACGGTGCGGCCAGCGCATCGGCGGTCTTGATCGGCAAAACCGTGGGGGAGGGTAAACTGGATAAGGTCCGGCAGTACGCCAAGACCATGCAGCTGCTGTTCCTGCTGCTGGGGCTGGCGACTGGGGCGGCACTATTTCTCTGCCGGGATTTTGTGCTCAGCTTCTACGCAATCACCCCGGAGTCCCGCAGCCTGGCGCTGGCGTTTATCGCCGTGTTGTCGGTGACGGTGGTGGGCACCTCCTACCAAATGGCGGTGCTTACCGGCATTGTCCGAGGCGGCGGGGACACGCGGTTTGTCCTGTTTAACGATCTGATTTTTATGTGGGGGGGGGTGCTGCCCTCCTCGGCGCTGGCTGCGTTCGTTTTTCACCTACCGCCGCTGATGGTGTTCATCTGCCTGAAAAGCGATCAGATTCTGAAATGCGCGGTGGCGGCGGTCAAGGTCAACCGCGGCGGCTGGATCCGCCAGTTGACCCGTCCCGCCGAATAGACCGGCGGAAGAGAGAAAGGATGCCGGAAACATGAAAACCATTGTATCGGTAATACCCGTGGAGGATGAGGACAAGCGGCTGCTGGAGCAGGCGGCACCCGGTTACCGGCTGCTTTTTGCGCAGCCGCGGGAAATCCCGGCCGACGGCCTGCGCGACGCGGAGGTGATACTCGGCAACGTACCCCGAAGCGTCCTGCGGGAGGCCATCCGGCTCCGATGGCTGCAGCTCAACAGCGCAGGGGCGGATCTCTATCTGCAGCCCGGCGTGCTGCCGGAGGGCGTGCAGCTGACCAACGCCACGGGAGCCTATGGCCCGGCGGTTTCGGAGCATCTGCTGGCCATGACGCTGGAGCTGATGAAAAAACTGCACCTGTATCGGGACAACCAGCAGGACAAGCTTTGGCGGGACGAGGGGACGGTGACGGGAATTGCGGACGCGGTGTTTCTGGTCGTGGGACTGGGAGATATCGGCAGCTGCTATGCCCGGAGCGTTCACGCGCTGGGTGGCCGCGTTATCGGCGTGCGCCGGCACGCGGGGGAGACGCCGCCTTACGCCGAGCGGCTGGTGACGGCGGATAAGCTGGACGAGGTTCTGCCGCTGGCGGATGTGGTGGTTCTGTGCCTGCCGGGAACGCGGGAGACCGCCGCCCTGTTTTCCGCCCGACGCCTGGCGCTCATGAAGCGCGGCGCCTTCCTGCTCAATGGGGGGAGAGGCACCGCCGTTGACACCCAGGCGCTTTGCGACGCCCTGCACAGCGGCCGCCTGGCGGGGGCGGGGCTGGATGTTACCGACCCGGAACCGCTTCCCGCCGATCATCCCCTGTGGACGCTGCCGAACGCCGTCATCACGCCGCATATTTCTGGCTGGTATCACATGCATCAGACACAGCAGCGAATCGTGCGTTTATGCGCAGAAAACCTGCGGCGGTATGTTGCCGGCGATCCCTTGCTGAATCTGGTGGATCCGGCCACGGGGTATCGGCAATTTCGCGGCTGTGATCGTTTCGGTAACGAAGACTGACCAGTCCAACGGAAAGACGGAGTTCTCTGTAACAAATTGTCATAATGTGTGGGTTTTTCACTTCGTTTGCGGTATACTGTGGGTATCATAACAGGAAAACGGGTGATGAACGGGTATGAAAATTAATGCCAACGAGTACAGCGCGGCGGAGGTCATGAAATTTGTCCGGGAATGGACGGAACTTACCCAAAAGCAGTTTGCGCAAAGCATCGGCCGCTCGGAAGCGGTGATTCAGACCTATGAGCAGGGGACACGGAATTACACGTTCGAAACGCTGCTGGAAATAGCGCAAACCCACCATATCCGCATCACAATCGAGAAGATGAAGAAATAAGGAAAGCCGCCATGAGTGCTCATGGCGGCTTTGGTATGTATTGCGCGGGTGTTACAGCCCGGCCTCTATGAAATGAACGGGATACAACTCCCAATATTTTTTGTAGACCATCTGTTCGCCGATAAGGTCTAATTGGTATAGGCGAAAAGTGACCCGTATATCTTTTGGCTGCCATTGCTCTTCATAGGAATACCGGTATGTCATACCTAAACGCCTCATAACGCCGCCGCTGCGCGGATTACGGATATCATGCGTAGCGGTTATATAAGGGACGCCGTCCTGTCTTAACTGTTCGACAACCGCCTGGCCGGCTTCCGTAACGATTCCTTTATGCCAAAATTCCTTGCGGAGTGCGTAACCAAAATCGTGACTGTCATCCATAGCGGCCTGTATATACCCGATGGGGGTATCCACTGTACGCAAGCAAATCGCATATCTATAGGCGCGGTTCTTTTCATACTGGGAGGCAAAGTGCTCCTTATAAAACGCCTTAGCCTCTTCCTGGTTCTTTGTGGGAAACCATGGCAGAAATGTATTAACTTCCTCGTCCCTTAAAAGACGGTACAAGGGCTCTATGTCCTGCTCTTTGAATTGTCTTAACAGCAGTCTCTCCGTTACCAATTGAGGGGTGTTTGCTATACGCATAATCCTTTTCTCCTGTTTTGTGTCGTTGCTGTATTCTATCATACGAATGGATGGAAAACAAGGAGCTCAACCAGAGTTCAATGACAGTGACTCCGCTGCAAGACAGTTGACAAAAGGAAGGTTGTCCAGTATAATAAACAGGTTTGGGCCGATACCGACCCGGCGAATGCGAGAATAGGAGAGAAAAGTATGTCGCGATACGACGTTGTCATTGTGGGCGCCGGACCTGCCGGCATTTTTACTGCTCTGGAACTGAAGGATAAAGCACCGCAGCTGGATGTGCTGCTGGTGGACGAGGGCTTGACGATCGATCGACGGAACTGCCCGGCGCGCAAGACCGGCCGCTGCGTGCACTGCCAGCCCTGCAATATTATGAGCGGCTGGTCGGGGGCCGGCGCTTTCTCGGACGGCAAGCTGTCGCTGTCCGAAGAGGTGGGCGGCAATATCGTCGATTATATGTCGGCCGAGGAAGCGCGGGAGTTTATTCGGTACGCCGATTCCCAGTACACCCGTTTCGGCGCGCCCGATAAGGTGCACGGTCTCAACGACAAAAAGGTCGAGGAAATCGACTACGAATGCAGCCGCCACAACATCCATCTGGTGAAATGCCCAGTGCGGCATATGGGTACCGAATACAGCTTTGAGACGCTGCGCAATATGTACCGCTATCTAATCGAGCAGCCGGGCTTTACCTTCCGGGAGCTGACCCGGGCCCAGTCTCTGCACATCGAGAACGGCCGGGTGACCGGCGTGGTTTTGTGCACCAAGGGGCAGGAGCCGGAGTCGGTGGAAGCCGGCTATGTGGTGGCCGCGCCCGGACGGGGCGGCGCCGACTGGCTGAATCACGTGGCTCACGACAACGGCATTGACACGAAGAACAACGAAGTGGATATCGGTGTGCGCGTGGAGGTGCCCAATTCGGTGATGGATCACCTGACCGCCCATTTGTATGAAGCGAAAATGGTATACTACAGTGATACGTTCGAGAACAAGGTGCGCACCTTCTGTATGAACCCCGGCGGGATCGTCAGCGAGGAGCATTACCAGGGCGGGATTGCCGTGGTCAACGGTCACTCCTACGCGGAGGAGGAGCGCCGCACCGCCAATACCAACTTTGCCATGCTGGTGTCCTCCCGGTTTACCGAGCCGTTTAACCGCCCCATCGAATATGGCCGCTATATCGCCCAGCTGGGGAATATGCTGACCGGCGGCGGGATCATGGTGCAGCGGCTGGGCGATCTTCTCCAGGGGCGGCGCACCGACGCTTCCCGGCTGAGCCGTTCCACCACGGTGCCTACCCTGAAAACCGCCGTGCCGGGCGATTTGTCCTTCGTGCTGCCCCACCGGCATCTGACCAGCCTCATCGAGGCCATGAAGGCGTTTGACAAGGTGGCGCCCGGCCTGTATTCCAAAAACACCCTGCTGTATGGGGTGGAGGTCAAATTCTATTCCTCCAAGGTGGCGGTGGACAACCATTTCGAAACCGCCGTCGATGGTCTGTATGCCATCGGCGACGGTGCCGGCATCACCCGCGGTCTGATGCAGGCCAGCGTGACCGGCGTCGTGGTGGCCCGGGACATCGCCTCCCGATAACGTTCTTAAAATACCCGGCGCTTTCAAAACGAAAGCGCCGGGTATTTTTACATGGCCAAAACGCCGGTTTCATCCTTGAGTAAAATCAAGATTTGCTCCTCCAGGCCGGTCTGGCAGTCGATATAGACCAGCACCTGCTCGTTATCCTCGCCCTGGCAGGTGAATTCGTAGCAATAGGTTTCATTCAGGCCCTCGGAGGGCACCACCACCTGTTTGGCGGCGCCGGTAACGGTCAGCAGCGGGCTGAGCTTGTCCTTGGCCTGCTCCGCCGTGAGGGCGGCCTTGGGCAGGGTGCGGGAGGTGTGATTCATCAGGTAACCGGTGGCGTCGAAGGACACTGCCTGCCCGTTGTCCATGGCGATCCCCACCTTGATGAGATCGGGGTAGAATATCACGCCATCCGGCGCGTAGGCATAATTGATGGTCAGCACGCCGTTGTTCAGGCTATAGTACCGCTGAACAAACCCCGGCAGGTCGTTCTCGTTCATGACCCGATCGCCCATTTGCAGGGCTTCCTCGATCGTCAGGCGGCCTTCCCCGATGGGGCGGGAATGGATGAAATACTGGACAAAACCGCCCGCTTTGGTCACGTTGATGCGGAAGTTGTCGCCGGTGAAGGAGTAGCAGGGGATCGTCCCGCCCATGTCGCCGGCGGCCTGCAGCTTGCCGGAATACCAGTGGCTGGCCTTGGACAAAGCGGCATCGCCGCTGACGGCGGCTTTGCCCTTGAGCAGCTTCGGCTCCTGCTGCTGAATGTGATCGGAGAAGGGGCCGTCGTAAATCAGCGTGGGATAGTCCTCGAAGCCCTCCTCCATATCGTGGAAGCCACTGTTGACATTGGGAGCGGCGACTTCGGCGGCCTGCGCCGCGTCATCAAAGGCCAGCAGCCCGGCCTGGGCCTGGTTCTGCATGCCCGCCACCTGGTTATACACCTTGTGGGAATAGGCGGCCAGAGCCTTCATAGAGGCGGTTTCCTCATCGGTAATGCTGCCCCCCGCGGCCACCCGGTTGGATAAAACCATGCAGAAATCGCCGACCTGCGACAAAAATTTATAGGTGCCCGCCAGTTCCGAACCGTTAACGGGAAGCTGCCCCAGCGTTTCCTTGGCAAAGCCGGCCTCCCGCCACAGCTTGGAGGAAAGGCCCTGCAGCTGACTGGCCGTGGAGGCGTATTTGCCCTTTTCCAGCGTGATGTCCAGATTGCCCAAATAATCCGTCAGTTCGCCCAGCGCCCGCTGGTAGGTGTATTCGATGGTGGTGCGGTGACGGCGGGCGGCTGTATACCCGGTGATGGTGCCGGCCGTCAGCGCCACAATCAGCGCCACGTTGAAGCTGATGAGCCGGACAACGCCCCGGCGGCTTAAGGATGAGGTCTTTCCCATTGTTAATCCAGCCTTTCCATTGCAGTTGAGAGGTATTACCAATATACGTCTATAGCGTTGCCGGAATACGTGCGGATATGCCGGCTGGTCAATGGAAAGATTTAACTGGATGACAAACGCCGCCCGGAAACCATCCGGACGGCGTTTGCGATTCTTAGCGGTTTTCGATGGGCGTGTACTCCCGGTGAGGTGCCACGCTCTTATAGGCGGGGCGGATAATTTTTCCGGCGTTGATAAGCTCCTCAATGCGGTGGGCGCTCCAGCCGGCGATGCGGGAGATGGCGAAAATCGGGGTGTACAGCTCCAGTGGCAGGTTCAGCATGCTGTAAACAAAGCCGCTGTAGAAATCCACGTTAGCGCTAACGCCCTTGTAAATCTTCCGTTCCTCCGCGATGACCTGCGGGGCCAGCTGTTCTACCAGAGAATACAACATGTACTCGTCTTCCCGCCCCTTTTCTTCCGACAGGCTCTTGACAAACTTTTTGAATATGTTGGCCCGGGGATCGGACAGGGAATACACCGCGTGGCCCATGCCGTAGATGAGGCCGGAACGATCGAATGCCTGCTTGTTCAGCAGCGCTTTCAGATACGCCGTAACGGCTTCCTCGTCCTTCCAGTCCGTCAGCGTGTTCTTCATGTCCTCGAACATCCGAACCACTTTAATGTTGGCGCCGCCGTGCTTCGGCCCTTTCAGGGAGCCGAGAGAGGCCGCGATGACGGAATAGGTGTCGGTGCCGGAGGAGGAGACCACGTGGGTGGTGAAGGTGGAATTGTTGCCGCCGCCATGCTCGGCGTGCAGCACCAGCGCCAAGTCGAGAACCCGGGCCTCCAGATCGGTGTACTGGCTGTCGGGACGCAGGACGCGCAAGATGTTTTCCGCCGTGGACAGCTCCGGCAGGGGATTGTGGATATACAGGCTGTTGCCGTCGTGATAATGGCTGTAGGCCTGGTAGCCGTAGACAGACAGCAGGGGGAACAGCGCAATAAGCTGCAGGCACTGGCGCAGCACGTTCTCGATGCTGATGTCGTTGGCGTTGTCGTCGTAGGAATATAGGGTCAGCACGCTGCGCGCCAGCGTGTTCATCATATCCGGACTGGGCGCTTTCATGATGATATCCCGCACAAAGCTGGTCGGCAGGGTGCGGTAATCGGCCAGAACCCGCTGAAAATCGGCCAGCTGCTCTCGGCTAGGAAGATTGCCGAATAACAGAAGATACACGGTTTCTTCAAAGCCATACCGTTTTTCCTGGATAAATCCGCCCACAATCTGTTCAATATCGATGCCGCGATAGAACAGCTTCCCTTCGCAAGGGACGGATTCGCCATTGATTTCGACGCTGGATTGGATTTCGGATATCTCCGTCAGTCCCGTCAGCACACCTTTTCCCTTGAGATCCCGCAGCCCGCGGTTGACCTGGTACTTCGTGTAGAGGGACGCGTCAATTTGGCTGTTGTCCAGACAGAGCTGGGTCAACTCCTTAATCTTTGGTGTGATTTCCGCATATGTGTTACCCACTCGCACCCATCCTTTCTTCTCGTCATTCGATGAATAACCCTCAGTATATCATATGGAGGATGGAAAATTGTGAAGAAAATTAAAATTTCTTATTTTTTCAATAATTTCGGTGAAAACGAATAGAATTTTTGGCAAATGAATAGAAATCTATGGGGTGAGGGGGTTTGAAAAAATACAGAGAGGAAAACTGGAGAGTCCGGGTGAAGCACTGGATAGCCCTTTGGAGCAGAGCGGAATCCGCCGCCAATGTGCTGGAGCTGGTTCTATTGGAGGCTGTCAAAAAAGGGGCCGGTCAATGACCGGCCCCCTTCAAAATGCGGCGAAGGCATATACCGCCATGCCGGCGGTCATCAGCAATACGGGCGAGGTTTTCCAGAATGCGGGCAGCCCCGGGCTGTCCAAACGGCTGGCCGCGGCGCCGAAGGCCGCCACCAGGCAGCCAGCCAGCAGGGAAACGCCCAGGACAATCAGCAGGGCGGACCACCAAACAATGGTGACATCCCGCAGGCACAGCAAAGCGGCGTAGCCCGCAGCCGCCAGCGCCGGATCGGCCAGCATGTCCCGCCGAGATGCGGAGCGGCTGACGCTGCGCCCGATGAGGAGCGTCAGGCACAGAAGGAGCGCGGGGAGAAACTCCCGGATACCGGCGGGCAGATCCAACCGGTACAGCGGCGCCGCGATACAACCGGCCAAAGCGGTGCAGAGAAAGAGCAGGCCGCCCGCCTGCGCGCTCTCTCGCACGGAATACTGCCAGCTCCAGCGCTGCTTGAGCCCGCAGATGGACAGCAGCAGCGCCGCGGTCAGCAGCCCAAGCCCACCCAGGCCGAAATCCTTGGACAAGCCGTCCCACAGCAGACGGACGCCCATCAGCCGGCCGGCGGCCAGCCATTCCCGCAGGCCGCCGAGCAGCAGCAGCGCTCCTGCCCACCAGCCGAATTTCGGCAGATGCTCCTCCCATTCCTCCGAACGGGCGGACATGGCGCCGCTCAGGAACGCCATCACGTAATACAGCACGGTGGGCATCTCTTCCCACCAGCCGGGCTTCCAGGCCATCAGCGCCATCTGCATCACAGCGGCCAGCGCCGCGGTGAATACGCCCATGGCAACGCCGCTGCCGCGTCCGGCCAGCGGGCGGAGCAGCCGGGACAGACAGAGGCCCAAAAGAAGCTGAACCGCTGTCATTTCCAGCAGCAGCAAGGCGCCGCGCACGGAAGCGCAACCCGCCGCCAGTACGCAGAAAAAGGCGGCGGCCAAGGAGATGCCGCGAGGTTTCATAGTCTCAGCCATTGGAATCGTCCCTTTCCGGCAGAGCGGTAACGGCTACTTTACCGCCTGCACAAATACATAGGCGAGGTTGGCCGCCTTGACCACCGCTTTGGAGGAGATGGTGGCGCCGCTCACACCGTCGATTTCGGCGGCGGCGCCGCGGGGGGAGGTCCCCGTTTTCGTCACCTTGGCCTCGTCGAGAGCTTGGTTGGCCAGCTGGACAAAAGCGCTGACATCCACCGACACGCCGGCATAGGCGTCGGTTTTGCCGTCCTCCGGGTTATACTTGATTTTGGCTGGATCGCCGGCGGCTATCAGAGCGTCCTGCATGATTTTGGCTTGCTCATGCCATTTCTTGCCGGTTTCCGTCATCACATAGGTGCCGTCCTCCGACTCTTTCTTTTTGGTCAGAGGGCTGTTTTCTTTATAAGCGTCCCAGTCTACGGCGGAAATCTTTCCGTTTTTGATGGTGATTTCCACATAGTATTTATACCCCTGGTGGTAATCGGCCTGTTCCGCCTTATAATGCCCGTCTTTAAACATGCCGGTAGGGGCGGGGGAGGCGTTGCCGCGCGCCTGCTCCACAGCGTTTTTCGCCAGCTTTACAAAAGCGCTGATATCCACGGACACGCCGGCATAGGCATCGGTTTTACCGTCCGACTCTTGATAGCGGATGGCGTCCGGAGAGTTGGACGCGATAAGCGCATCCTCCATAATCTTGGCCTGCTCATGCCACTTTTTTCCGGTTTCCGTCATCACATAAGAACCGTTTTTCGACTCCTGCTTTTTAGTGGTGGAGCTGTTTTCCTTGTAGGCGTCCCAGTTGACGGCGGTGATTTTACCGCCTTTGACCGTCAGCTCGAGAAAATACTTATAGCCCTGCGTATAGGTGGTTTCCTCCGCTTTGTATGTGCCGTCCTTCATGGCGGCTGTCTGGGAGGAGGGGGAAGAGCTCGCCGGGGAGGAGGCGGGAGAGGAGGAAGTGCCGGCGCTGCCGTCCAGCCCTTTAATGCCGGTATAGCCGTTCAGAGAAACCGGGGCTTTCAGGCCGGCAAAGCGGTCGGTGTACGCGGCTTCGGCGGCTTTGGAGCCGTAGCCCTCCGTCTCCATGTGACTGCCCACCCGCAGGCCGATGAATTCGCTGCCGTCTGGGGTCAGCGCGACGTGAACGGCCATGTCGCCGCCATAGCCCTTGACCGTGGCGGTGACGGCGTAGCCGATGAGAGCGCCGTTTTTGTCTAGGGCTTTATAGGCGGAGGTGATGCCCTCGGTGTCTTTGGTGGCGATTGCTTCCAGGCGATCAGCGTTCAGAATATCGCCAAAGGCGATTTTGGCGGCTTCATCCTCCTGGCGTTTGACTAGCGTGTCGGTGATGGCGCTCATGCCAAAGAGCAGCGCGACCGAAACCACGGCTACAATCACCACGTTGAGGATGGCTTTCATTTTTGCATTCATGGGATGTCGTCCTTTCGTTTGAAATGCCTCAGTTCAGACCTGCGGCCGGATTTCCTTTTTGGTGGCGATGCCGTACACACGGCGGCGGGTGAGATACTCCAGAAGCGGGGCGGCCAGATTCATCAGGAGGATGGCAAAGCAGATGCCCTCCGGATAGCGGCCCCACAACCGCAGAACAGCGGTGAGCAGCCCCACGCCGCCCGCGAAAATATATTCTCCCGCCGGTGTGGTGGGCTTGCTGGTGAAATCGGTGACATATAGGAAAGCGCCCAGCATCAGTCCGCCGGAAAACAGGTGGGCAGTGACCGGCCCGGTGAAGGGGATAGCCCCGCCCCACATCCACACAAAGAGGGCGAACACCCCCAGACAGGTGACCGGTACCCGCAAGCTGATCCGGCCACGGAGGTACAGGTAAATCCCGCCGACCAGGATGAGAACGACCGATGTTTCCCCGATGCTCCCGTTTTCAAAACCGAAGAGCATGGACAGCACCGACGGCTGCATATGCACATGGGACAGAGGGGTTGCCGAGCTGAGCGCGTCGGCACGGGTGAATCCCGTCACAGTTTGAGGAAACGCAATCATCAGGAACGCCCGCCCGGCCATGGCCGGGTTGAAAATGTTCCGGCCCACCCCGCCGGGTATCTGCTTGACCACCGCGACGGAAAATATCCCCGCCAATATCAGGGCCCAGAAAGGGACGCCGGCCGGCAGGCAGAGCGCCAGCAGCACGCCGGTGACCAGGCCGCTTCCGTCAAAAACCCGCTGGCCCCGCAGTCGGTTGCCAATCTCATCGCACAGGCCGCAGGTTATCACGGAGACCAGGATCACCCAGAGCGCCCGCCAGCCGAAATTCCACACGCCGCCGATACTCATGGGCAGACAGGCGATCAATACGTCCAGCATCACGTCCCGGCTGGAAAGTCCCCGCCGGATATGGGGGGCCGCTTTTTGCAAGGTCGGTTTCATTGCGCGGCCTCCTTTCTCGTGGCTTTCTGCTGGTTCAGCCGCCGGGCGGTGCCTCGTGCCAGCGACACCCGCGCCGCGAGAAACCGCTTGGCGGGGCAGACGTAAGAGCAGCTGCCGCAGGCGATGCACTGCTGGGCGTTGTAATCGGCGCAGATGTCCGGATGTCCGCCGATGACCGCGCTGTCAATGGCGAAAGGCATCAGGCGGGATGGGCAGACCCGCGCGCAGGCCCCGCAGCGAATGCAGTTCTGTTCCGTGTTCTCCGGCCGAAGGATGGCCAGCAGGCCGCCGGTGGTTTTGGTAACGGGCACATCTAGCCGCTCCAGCAGGGTGCCGGTCATGGGGCCGCCCGCTATATACAGCGGACGGCTGTTCCCGTCGTCTCCCGCTATCCCGCCGCAGTGTGCCAGCAAATCGGCCAGCAGGGTGCCAATGGGGACCCGCAGATTGGCCGGCCGATTGACCTGGCCCGAAACGGTGACGATCCGATGGGTCAGCGGCGTGCCGTCCATGGCATCCGCCAGGGCCGCTGCCGTGGCCACGTTGGAGACCAGCACGCCCACGTCGGCGGGAAGCTTCCCGTCCGGCACCTCAAGGCCGGTGACCGCCTGGATCAGCTGCCGCTCGCCCCCTTGAGGGTAGCGGGCCGGCAGTGATAAAACTTTCACGTCGGCGTCCCGCGCCGCCTGTTCCAAAGCAGTTACGGCGTCGGGCTTGTTGTCCTCGACGCATATGGTGACCGCCGCCTCCACCACACGGCCCATGGCTTGGGCGCCTTTGATGACCTTTTCCGCTTCCTGCAGCATCAGGCGGTGATCGCATGTGAGATACGGCTCGCATTCGCAGCCGTTGATCAGCACCTGATGAATAGGTTTGTCGGTAGAGAACTTGACGGCGGTGGGAAAGCCGGCGCCGCCCATGCCCACCAGGCCCGCATCCGCCATCAGGCAAACAATCCCCTCCGGCGTGTTGTTCCAGGACAGGGGGGCTTCCGGCGTATGGAAGCTGTCGTTCTCCACCGTGACGCAGAGGACTTCCTCGCCTCCGATAACCGGCATGGGGGATAGGGCCCGCACGGTGCCGGAAATACCGCAGTGCACCGGCGTCCCGCCGTCCTCGGATGGCCGGCCGACGAGCTGTCCCTTTTTGACGGTCTGCCCCACGTCCACCACCGGCACGCAGGCAGCGCCGAACCCCTGCCGGAGCGGAATGACCAAACGGGCGGGTGTAAAGTTTTCAATGGGAAGAGCGCTGGTCGCCGCCTTGTTTTCCACGTCATGGGGGAAGGCGATGCCGCCGCTGAAGGGTTGACTCAACACGATCTCCTGCCTTTCTAAGAGGAAAATGCGGGGAATCCCCCGGTGGTCCGGATGCTGCCGTCCTCCATCATCCACAGGGCCTGGAGACCCGGCGCTTCCTCCGCCGTTTGCCTGGACTGCTCGTAGGGCAGGGCAAACAGGGCGGTGGAATAATAATCTGCATCCGCGGCGTCATCCGTCAGAACGCAGACCATGCGGTAATAGGAGGCTGGCCACCCGGTATCGGGAGAGAGAATATGGGCATAGTATGTCCCATTTGCTTCAAAATACTTTTGATAATCGCCGCTGACGCCCACGCAGCGGTTTTGCAGCGACAGCGTTCCAAGAATTTCATCCGGCTGGCTGGAACCGGACAGGTTGAGCGCGGCGTCCGGATGGCGCACCGCTATTTGCCAGCCATCCTTATCCGGCGGTGTGCCGGCGCACACCAGTGTGCTGGTGCCGCAATCCAGCAGGAAGGCGCCGATGCCCGCTTCGGTCACGATTTGCGCGAGTTTTTTCGCCGCGAAGCCTTTGGCCACCGCGCCGAAATCCAGCGTCATGGCCGAATCCGACAGCGTCAGCCGCTTGTCCCGAACGCAAACGCCGTCCATGGACACGTGCCGCATCGCTTCCTCGACGGCTGCGGCGGTGGGGGGGACACCACTTTCCCGCGCCTGGTTCCATAGCGACAGGACCGCTCCCATCGCGACGTTGACGCCCTGCACGCTGGTTTGCTTCTCTCGGCAGTAGGCCAGCAGCTCCAGGATTTCCGGCGGGGTGTCTTCTGATGGAACCGTTCCGGCCGCCGCGTTGATGCGTGCCAGCGGGCTGTCCGGATTGTAGTGGTTGAATAAAGTATCCAACCGGTTCAATTCGGCTTCCACCTGATTGGAGACCTGATCGAAAACAGCTTGCGTGGGGCAATAGGCGGTGAAATTCGTCACGGTGTCCAGCGGCCCGACGAAGGATACGGCATAGCGGGCCAGGGCCGGCGTCCGTGGCTGCGGTTTCGGCGTGCAGCCGCTTAGAAGGCAAAGGCAGACGAAGGCGGGAAGAATTCGGTACAGGATGATCAATGAAGCGGCCCCCAAAAAATTTACGATTCTTTTTCTTTTATTGTGCACGAAAATGTGTTAGGATATGTATAGCATCGATTGACAAGGGCGAACACGCCTGCCGTCGGCCAAAAAGGTGGCCTGCGGCGTTCTCTGCTTTGGCGGGCGTCAGCCCGCCCGCAGCCTGTGGCCTTGCTGGCCGCCTTTTTGCTCCGACGGCAGGTCCTTCGGAGTTTTTCGGCAGTGAAAAAGAGGAGATGGCAAGGCGGACGAGGCCGCCGGGCTGGCGCCCGGCAACGAGGACAACGCCGCCAGCACCCCTTTTCACGCCGAAAAACCGCGTTTCCCCTTGTCAATCGATGCTAAGCATCCCATACTAAACAGCAATAACGCACGGTCAGAGGAAAGGATGAATGCGGCGATGATCATCGATTGGAAAAAACGGCTGGCCGCCGGCGGCAGCGCCTTGCTGCTCGCATGTAGTCTGACGGCTTGCGATCTCGGTAAAAAGGACCCCGCTTCCAACGCGTCCACGCAAACCACGGAGGGAGCCAGCACGACGGCCTCCACGGCTTCCACAGCCGCCCCCACCACGGGCACGACCGCCCCGACGCGGGACGAAACCCTGCCTTCCGTCGCTTGGGTGACAGCGGACTCGATGCATGTGCGCAGCGGGCCGGGCCGGGATTATGAGGCGATCGGCGGCACCAAGATGGGGGAACAGGTGCAAATTCTCGCCAAGGAGGGCGATTGGTATAAAATCCAGATTTTGCAGCTGGTCGGATACGTCAGTGGGCAATACCTGACATTTGAGGATCCGAAGAACGCTCCCGCCGCCACAACGCCGGCGGCCACCACCACGACCGCCGTTTCCTGAGTGCCTAAAACAGCCCTGCGGCAATTCTGGCCGCAGGGCTGTTTTTCTGTAATACGAACGGAATCATCCCCAAAATTCAAGAAAAGCGGCTCCTTTTCAAAAATCCGCGAACCCCTGCCCGGCCCCTTGCGTAAGATGGGTTAAACAACAGCACAAGGGGGTAAGGCGGATGCTGGCTGTGCGAAAAAGTCTGAAATCCCACCGGGGCTGGCGGGCGCGCCGATGGCCGACGGGCGCTGGAAAGAACCTGGCGGTCTGGCGCTTGCTGGCTTTTCTGATCGCTCTGATTCTGCTCATCATTTTTCTTGACCATCAGATCCATCCGCTGGTCAAATCTTTCGGAGAAAATCAGGCGAAATTCACTTCCACCAAGGCGATAAACGAGGCGGTGACCCAGGTGCTGACCGATGAACAGATCCGTTATGAGGATTTGGTGACGGTGGCTCGAAACGAAGTGGGCGATATCGTATCGGTGGAGGCGGATATCAGCAAAATCAACCGTCTGAAAGCGGAAATTACCACCGTGGTGCTGGAGCGATTGAAGGAGTACGCGCATCTAGAGATGCGGATTCCCCTGGGCAGTATTCTGGGAGGGGAAATGTTCAACGATCGCGGCCCGCGCATCCCTCTGCGGGTGACCATGTCCGGCAACGCCCTCACCACCATGAACAGCGCCTTCAGCAGCGCGGGAATCAACCAGACCTCCCACCAGATCACACTGCATATCGAATCGCAGATTGTGACCACCATCCCCGGCTATACCAACTACATCAAGGTGGAAACCGACTTTGTGGTGGCGGAAACCGTGCTGGTGGGCAAGGTGCCGGATTCCTACACCGAGGTCGACGGCAGTCAGGCCGAGCTGCTTGGAAAAATATTCGCCTACGGCAGTGATTCCAAGTAGAAATTCCCTGGAAGTTTTGGTATACTAAAGGACATGAAACCAAAGGGAGGATCCAGTCATGGATTTTGAAGCGGCACAGCAGCGGGTAGAGGCGCTCAGGGAACGTATTGAGTATCACAGTAAACGATATTACGACGAAGACGCGCCGGAAATTGAAGACGACGAATTCGATGTACTGACCCGGGAGCTGCGTGAGCTTGAAGCGGAATATCCTCAATTAATTACTGCCGATTCTTACACCCAGCGGATACACGGAGAACTGTCCAATCTGTTCACCCCGGTTGCCCACGAGGTGCCGCTGGCCAGCCTGCAGGATGTCTTTTCTTTGGAAGAACTCCGTGAATTTGATGCCCGGGTAAGGGAAACCATCCCGGAGCCGGTGTATGTGGTGGAGCCGAAAATCGACGGCCTGTCCATCGCGCTGGAATACCGGGACGGCCAGTTCCTGCGGGGCGCCACCCGGGGGGACGGGCAGGTGGGGGAGGATGTGTCCGCCAACCTGCGCACCATCCGTTCCATTCCGAAAAAGCTGAAACGGCCCCTGCCCCGCATCATCGTGCGCGGAGAGGTGTATATGCCCCGCCAGAGCTTCGCCGCTCTGGTCGAAGGGCAGGAACTGAACGGGGAAAAGCCTTTCAAAAACCCCCGCAACGCGGCGGCGGGTTCCCTGCGGCAGAAGGATCCCAAGGTGACCCGCGGCCGCAACCTGGATATTTTCGTGTTTAACCTGCAGCTGATCGAGGGGGAGACCGTCGCCTCCCACGCCAGTTCTCTGGAATGCATGAAGGAACTGGGCTTTCATATCATTCCGTTCTATACCCGCACGGCCTCTATCGACGATGTGATTGCCGAGGTGGAGCGGATCGGCACGGTGCGCGGCACATTGCCCTTCGACATCGACGGCGCAGTTGTCAAGGTGGATGACTTTTCACAGCGGGAGCAGCTGGGCAGCACCTCAAAATTCCCCAAATGGGCCGTGGCCTATAAATACCCGCCGGAGGAAAAGGAAACCACCCTGCTGGATGTGGAGATAAACGTCGGGCGCACCGGTGTGCTGACGCCTACCGGTCTGTTCGAGCCGGTCACCCTGGCCGGTACCACCGTCAGCCGCGCCACCCTGCATAATGAAGATTTCATTCACGAAAAGCAGCTGGCCGTCGGCGATCGGGTGGTGTTGCGCAAGGCCGGAGATATCATCCCCGAGGTGGTGCGGGTGGTGTCTCACCAGGAGGGCGCTCCCGTCTACCAGATGCCGCATGTCTGCCCCTCCTGCGGCGCGCAGGTCGCCCGGGAAGAGGATGAGGCGGCGCTGCGCTGCACCAATCCGGAATGCCCGGCGCAGAAGCTGCGCAATCTCATCCATTTTGCCTCGCGGGACGCCATGGATATCGAGGGCCTCGGCCCCGCGGTGCTCGAGCAGCTGGTGAACAACGGGTTGGTCAGCTATGCCTACGAACTGTACAGCCTCGATCGGGAAGCCGTGGAAGCGCTGGAGCGAATGGGGGAGAAATCGGCCGACAATTTGCTGGGGGCCATTGAAAAATCCAAGGAATGCGATTTGTTCCGGGTGATCTTTTCCCTGGGGATCCGCCACATCGGCCAGAAAGCGGCCAAACTGCTGGCGGAACGGTTCGGCACCATGGAGGCGATCCTGAACGCCAGCGCCGAAGACATCGCCGCCATCGACGGCTTCGGCGGCATTATGGCGGAAAGCGCCGTGCACTTTTTCTCCCTTCCCCAGTCCCGGCATTTTATTGAACAGCTGCGGCTGGCTGGGGTCAATATGACCTGCAAAGCCGAGCGGGCGGATGTCCGCTTCGCCGGGATGACCTTTGTGCTCACCGGCACCCTCCCGACTTTGAAACGGGAGGAGGCGGCCGCCCTCATCGAGCAGCACGGCGGCAAAACCGCCGGCAGCGTCTCGAAGAAAACCAGCATCGTCCTCGCCGGAGAGGACGCCGGCAGTAAGCTGACCAAAGCCCAGCAGCTGGGTGTGCGCATTATCGATGAAGAGGCATTTATGCAGATGCTGCAATAACAAGAGTATAAAAGACGCTGTCAGTCCAATGAAGGCTGGCAGCGTCTTTTTATGTGGTTAAGGGCGTTTGTGTTTGGTATATAAAACGATGCCCGTTATACCGCCTCCGACAATAATCAGGGCGGCCAGCACACACAGTATAATGCCGAAGACAGGCGCTTTAGAGGAAGGCTCTTCTGTGCCAGAAGAATTTCCGGTATGGTCGCTCATGGATGTTGATTGACTGTCCGTCGTGTGGGCTGTGGTACTGGCGGCGGTCGTGTTGATGAGAGGAGTGTCCGACGAAGTGGTGCCGACCGTCCGGGTGGTAGTGACCTGGCCGATGCGGGTAGTCGTTGGCGGCTTTTGAGTGGTCGTTGGCTTGTTGGTCGGCGTTGGAGTCGTCGCCGTGCCGATCCGCGTGATTTCAAAGGTAACCGTTTTATCGTAATACCGTACCTGAATCGTTTGCTTTCCTACCTTGGAGGAATCCACTTCCGATAACATGGAGGCATCCACCGGTACCTCCCAGGTTGCGCCTTCGTATTGCGCTTGCAGTACAGCGCCGGAGAGATCAAGAGATTGCCCGACTTTTAAACTATCGTTTTGGGGACGGCTTTTCCAGGTAAGAGAAGATAGATGCAGATCGAGACGAATCGAAACCACGCGATGGTTCGCGGACAGTTCCATCGTTCCTTGTTTCAGCTCGGGGGCAAAGCTCGGTGTCCCCGGTCGGTTCAGCGTCACTTTCCAATTGCCGTTGGGTAGCTTTTGTACCGATAGATAGTCGTATAGGCCTTCTCCGCCGAACCCATCCGTATAAGGGATCATACAGGCGCCGGCCGCTGCATCCCAATAGGGGAGAACGTCCGGGAGCTTGTTCAATACATAATGCTCGTTCAGCATCTTTGAGGCCAAATCCTTCGGAATTTTAAAATAATCCTTCCCGTCCGCCGCCGTCACGATATATTCAAAAAGTGAATTGGCTTCGCCCTTAAACATATAGGCGATGATGGCGGAGGCCAGCAGCGACTTGCCATTTTGTGAGGTCATCGCTCCTTGAAAGTTAAAATTCTCCGGTGTCCAGCCGTCGAAGGAGCTCCCGCTTCCGCCAAGATGCCCGCTCACTTGTTCGACAGCAGAATATTGTATTTTGAAAAATTGTTCCGCTTTCTCTTTAACAGCATCGCTTTCAGCATCCGCGCGAACCATGCCGGGACACAAGCTCCATCCTATCAAGAGGAGGCCTATACAAACCAATCTGTTTAAACGTCTGGATTTCATAAAAACCACCTTTTTTCGATGAAATTTACAGCATATGCGGATATTATACATGGATAATTTGGATAAAACAAGGAAATGTGTGGAATCCTCACCAAAATCAGGATGGACGAGCTTTTCTATTTTTTTGTTCTAACCGGCGGGACAGGCACATAAGTATGGGACGAGGTGAGGACAGGCATGGGAGATTTTTTGAGTGGGGCGGCGTATCTGCCGCCGTCAATTCGCGATGTGATCATCGGAGTGCCGGCCAGGATTCAGACCGCGACACAGGAGATCCGGCTGCGCGCGGGGGCTCCGGTGGTATTGTCTACCCCTGCCGGCGAATTGCTGGTGACAAAAAGCGGACAAGTTACCGAATTATCCTCCGGCAGCCTGCTGACCTGCGATCCGCTTCAACTCGAGGACTGTTTTCAGCGGCTTTGTGAATATTCGGTACATACCCATCAACAGGAAATCAAGGACGGCTATGTCAGCACCCGCAGCGGCTGCCGGGCGGGGATAGCGGGCAGCGTCGTCACCGAAAACGGCGCGATTGTCACCATGCGCCATATCACGTCGATATGCATCCGCATCGCCCGGCGGCACGACGGCTGCGCCTCCGCCCTGGCGGCGGAGCTGATCGGTCCTTCCGGCCTGCGCAGTGCCCTGATTGCGGGGGAGCCCTCAAGCGGCAAAACCAGTCTGCTGCGGGATTTGGCCAGACAGTTGGCCGGCGGCCGGATGGGACGGCGTTACCGGACGGTGGTGGTGGACGAGCGGGGAGAACTCTCGGGAGAGGGTGGCCTGTCCGAGTGCGATGTGCTGCTGCACTGCCCCAAAGGCGCCGGCATTCAGCAGGCGGTGCGCTGCTTAGCTCCGGACGTCATTTTGTTCGATGAATTGGGATCGGCCGAGGAGGTGCAAGCCGTGCTGGCGGGACTCAATGCCGGAGTGGCGGCGGTTGCTTCCGCCCATTGCCGGGATATCCCCTCTTTGCTGCGCCGCCCCTGCGTCCGTATGGCCCTGGACAGCGGCGCGTTCGACTGTGTGGTGGCTTTGGACGGCCGCAAATCACCCGGTGTCTGGCGGCGGATTTACGAAACGGGGGAGCTGTATGATTATCAAAGTCATCGGCCTGCTGCTCTTGGTGGCGGCGGGGGCGTTTCTGGGCTTTTCGGCGGCGGCCGGTCTGAGTCGCCGGGCGGCTGCTCTTGAAAAAATCCAGCGGCTGCTGATCCAGCTGGGCTCTCAAATCCGGTATACAGCTGCCCCGGTGGGCGAATTGCTGGCCGCCGCCGCCTCCTCCCCGGAATTCCAGAGTCTGCCCTTTCTGAAAGCGGCGGCAGCGGATCTGCAAATCGACGGGGATTTTCATACTGCCTGGCGTCAGGGCGTCAAGGAGCAGGGGGAAGCCAGTGGCCTGACGGCGGCCGATCGGGAATTGCTGGTTCATTTCGGCGACGGCTTGGGCCGCACCGACGTGGAGGGGCAACTGACAAATTGCCGGCTGTACGCGGAGCAGCTGGGAGAGCGGCTGGAGGAAGCCCGGCGGGACGCGGCCACCAAAAGCCGGCTGTACGTAACCCTGGGGGTAACCGGCGGCATCGGACTGGCGCTTTTGTTGCTGTAACGCGGATAAGGCTTTGCACGGATAAGAAAGGCTGGGAAATTGGATGGACGTGGATTTGATTTTCAAAATTGCGGCGGTCGGGATTATCGTGGCGGTGCTCAACCAGCTGTTGGTGCGTTCCGGTCGGGAGGAGCAGGCGATGCTGACCACCCTGGCCGGCCTGATTGTGGTGCTGACCATTATTGTCACGGAAATCGGTGATTTGTTCAGCACGGTCAAATCTGTCTTCGGGTTGTGACGCCATGGATATCGTGATGATTGCGGGCGTGGTGGTGGTGGCGGCTTTCCTGGCCGTCATGCTGCGCCAGCAGCGGCCTGAGCAGGCCATGGCCGTCAGTCTGGCGGCAGGTATCGGCATCCTGGCCCTAGTGCTGTCCAAGGCCTTACCCGTCATCGGAACCCTGCGGGAATTGCTGAGCACGGCGGCCCTTCCGGAGGAATATGGGGCGATCCTATTCAAGGCGCTTGGTATCTGCCTGCTCACCCAGCTGGCCGCCGACGCCTGTAAGGATGCGGGAGAATCCGCGCTGGCATCCAAGGCAGAGCTGGCGGGCAAGCTGATGCTGCTGATGCTGGCCCTGCCGTTGTTTGAGAAAATCGCCCAGCTGGCCGCTTCCCTGATCAATGGGGAGGCGATTTCATGAAAAAGACGCGCCGGATTTTTCTCCTGGTGTTTGTGCTGCTGACGATGCTGCTGGCCGCGACGATTCCTGCGGCGGCGGAAGCGGAAGAGCCCAGTGCCGATGAGCTGTATCAGGAACAGCTGGAGGCCAGCGGCGCGCAGGAAATTTGGGATAAGCTGCCGGAGGAGACGCGGCGGCTGCTGGACAATCTGGGGATTACCGGACTAGACAAGGACAGCCTGTCCGGCCTGACGCCTCAAGCCTCCTTAAGCGGCCTGCTCGGTCTTTTGGCTGACCAGGCAGGCGGACCGCTGCGATCGGCGGGGATCCTGCTGGGCATTATCCTGCTGTGCGCCCTGATGGACGGCATGAAGCAAGCGGTGCGAGAGCCGGCAATTTCTGATGTGTTTCAAACCATCTGTACCCTCGCAGCCTGTGCGGCGGCGCTGATTCCGGTTTCCGGCTGTATCCGGTCGGTCTGCGAAGCGGCGGAAAGCACCTCGGTGTTTATGGTCAGCTTTGTGCCGGTTTATGCCGGCGTCCTGCTGACGGGCGGACAAATTGCCGCCGCCGCCTCCTACCAAACCATTGTGCTGTTTGTGGCGGAGCTGTTTTCGTGGCTGGCCACTAGCATCATCCTGCCCTTGATGACTATTTCCTTGGCGCTCGGCATGACCGGATCGGTCACCAGCGGCATGAAGCTGGACGCCGTGGCCGGCTTCATCAATAAAACCGCCGTTTGGCTGCTGAGCATATCGTCCACCCTGTTTGTCGGGCTCTTGTCCCTGCAGAGTCTGGTGGGGGCGGCGGCCGACACGCTAGGAGGGCGGGCCATTAAGTTTTCCCTGTCCAGCTTCGTCCCGGTGGTGGGAGGCGCCCTCAGCGAAGCCTTTAACACGGTGAAGGGTTGTCTGGGCCTTCTCAAGTCGACCCTGGGCGGCTTCGGCATTCTGGCCACCGTGCTCATCGTCCTGCCGCCCATGCTGGAATGCGCGGCCTGGTCTCTCTGCCTGAGCCTGTGCGTCATGGCGGCGGATATGCTGGAGCTGAAAACTATGAGCGGCCTGCTGACGGCGGTGCGGTCGGTGACCAATACCCTGATCGGCCTTCTGGCGTCCTGCTCGCTGTTTATGATTATCGCCACCAGTATTATGACCCTGGCGGGACGGGGAGGTTGAACAATCGTGCTGACGATACGGAGGGAGGGCAGACATGGACGGGATTAAGGCATGGGCCATTGCGCTGTGCGCGGCGGCGGTCGGCTGCTCCCTGCTGCATATGCTGGCCCCCAAGGGAGGCATGGGGCGGCTGTTCAAGCTGATTATCGCGGCCTTTTTCCTTTGCTGTATGATCGCTCCCCTGATGAATCTGAAATCCATGACCCAGCTGGATATCGACGCCCTGCCGGAGGATGTGCGGGCGGATGTGCTACAGGAACGGGTCAACGGGCAGGTGGAACGGCAAATTAACGCCGCGCTGCTGCGGGTCACCAACGATACTTTGAAAAATTATAACACCCAGGCGGAAAAAGTCGTGGCAAAGACGGATACTTCGGCGGATGGCGGCATATGTATTACACAAATCGTCCTTTACATGGACAAACAAAACATCCGAGACGCCATGGTCGCCAAACAGGTAATGGAAAAGCGGCTGGAGGTGGAAGTCATCGTCCAGTCGGCGGATTGACGGAAAGGATGGAAGAGTTCCATGGAAGAAAAAGAAAACGGCAGCGGGACGCTTACGCGCCTTTCGGCGTTTCTGAAAGGGGGAAAAGGCACCAAAATCATTGTGGCGGTTGGCCTGGTGGGAATGGGGCTGATTTTGGCGTCCAATTTTTGGACACCAAAATCTGACAAGCAGGTGGCCGCCGCCAAGGCCTCGGCCGAGGAGTTCGTCGCTAAGACGGAGACCAAGCTGGCCGCCTTGGTGGGCAGCATCGAAGGCGCGGGAGCCTGCCAGGTGATGGTCACCCTGGAAAACGGTGTGGAGTATGTGTATGCCACCCAGGACAAGATCAATACCAACCGGGTGGAAGACACCAACGGCGATTCCAATAAGGTTTCGCAGAAGGACGACTCTGAAAAGTCCATTATTGTGGTGGATACCGATCAGGGGCGGCAGGGATTGCTGGTCACCGAGATTCAGCCCACGGTCAAGGGCGTTGTGGTGGTCTGCCAGGGCGGCGATAACGCGGCGGTATCCCAGCGCATTGTCGACGCCATCACCACGGCGCTGAATATTTCCTCCAAACGGGTATGCGTTACCAAATCCAATTAAACTGTCAGCAGGAAAGGAATGGGGAACAGTGAGCAACATCTTTGGGAAAAAACAGGTGCTTTTGGCGACTTTAATCGTGGCGCTGGGCGTGGCCGTATATTTGAATTACTACTTTTCCAACCAGTCGCCCGTTATCGATACGGGGGCCAGCGTGTCCGACACGTCCAAGAACATGGGAGACGCACAGTACGTGGGCGGCTCCGCCCAGTCCTCCGAGCCTGGGGACAAGGCCGACTATTTCTCTCAGGCTCGCAAAAACCGGGAGGACGCCCGGGCTCAGTCGCTGGATCTTATCAAAGAAATGATGAATGACGTCAAAGCCACCGATGCCATCAAAAAGCAAGCGCTGGAAAAAACCGAGGCGGTGGCTGCCGCCATCGAGCAGGAAAGCAAAATCGAAAGCCTTATCAAAGCCAAGGGCTTTGCCGACTGCGTGGTGTACATTGAGGGAGAAAACTGCAATGTCGTGGTCAAAGCGGACAGTCTTCAGCCCCAGCAGACGATTCAAATCACCGAGATTGTCACCGCCCAGTCGAAGATTGTCGCACAAAATATTAAGATATCCAACGTAAATTCATAAAAAACAGTTGCCCCTTTCTTGGTTTGTGGTATAATAACAGGAAAGCGAAGGTTTGCATCCGTCCAGATAAACGGGCGGATGGGCCGGCTTTCCGCTATCAAGAAATAGGGGGTTCTCAAACATGGATGATAAAGGGTTGCGTCCTTCGGAAGGAAGCTGTATTATCTCGGAGGATGTGATTGCGACTATCGCTAGCACGGCGGCGCTGGAGGTTCCCGGCGTGGCGGGCATGGCGGCGCGCCCTGCGGATATTCACGGCATTATGTCCACCAACGCCGCGACCAAATCGGTCAAGGTGCTGAACAATGAAAACGAGACCATCGTGGACGTGTACATCAATCTGCGGCTGGGCACCCGTATCCCGGACGTAGCGGGGGATGTGCAGCACGGTGTCAAGGTCGCGGTTCAGTCCATGACCGGCAAACCGGTGACAAAGGTCAACGTGCACGTGGCGGGCATTGTCCTGGATGATGAAAAAAGCAAATAACCGGCTAAGCGGGCCCTCCGCAGAGGTGTGGAGGGCTCTCTTGTTGATCGGCGTGTCGTTTCCTGTCGGGAAACGGCCGAATACATAGGAAAAGGCGGGGTGCCGTATGACGAGGCGGGAAGCGCGCGAATTGGCGTTTATACTGTTGTTTGAAAAGACCTTTACCGAGGAACCGGTAAGCGAAATCCTCCAGCGCGCGGGAGAGGCCCGGGACGTGGAAGGGGACGCCTTCGCACTGTCGCTGGCGCAGGGGGCGGAAAGCCGCACAGAGTCCATCGATCAGAGAATTGCCGCCTGTTCCTTGAAGTGGAGCAAGGATCGGATCTCCCGGGTGGCGCTGGCCATTATGCGTCTGGCGGTGTATGAGATGCTGTATGTGGACGACATCCCTGTCAGCGTTTCCATCAACGAGGCGGTGGAGTTGGCCAAAAAATACGGCGGCGACGAGGATTCCTCCTTCGTCAACGGCGTGCTCGGCGGCATTTCCCGCGAAACTGCCCCGAAGGATGACGCACAGGCATGAGTGTTTGTCTCGGACTGGATACCAGTAATTACACCACCTCGGCGGCCATCTGGCAGGACGGCGCTATTCATCAGGTTAAACGCCTGCTGCCGGTAAAGCCCGGGGAACTGGGGCTGCGGCAGAGCGACGCGGTGTTTCATCACGTGCGGCAGCTTCCGGACATCGTCGAGGAACTGCGCGGCCTCTGTGACGCGCCGATAACAGCGATAGCCGCTTCCGACCGCCCGCAGCAGCGGGAGGGCTCGTATATGCCCTGCTTTCTGGCGGGGATGGGGGCCGCCCGGGAATTGGCGGCGGTTCTCCATGTTCCCTGCTACCGGTTTACCCACCAGCAGGGCCATGTGGCCGCCGCCCTTTTCGGCGCGGAGCGCACCGCGTGGATACGCGAGCCGTTTCTGGCCTTTCATGTCTCCGGTGGGACGACCGACGCCCTGCTGGTGCAGCCGGACAAAGAGGATATCCTCCGCTGTGAGACGGTGGGGCGTTCCCGGGATTTGAAGGCGGGACAGCTTATCGACCGGGTGGGCGGCCTTCTCGGCCTGCCCTTTCCCGCCGGTCCCGCCCTGGAGAAACTGGCCTCCCGCGCCCCGGGATGGGGCTCCGCCGGCCGTCTGCCCCGCCCCTCTTTAGAAGGGGCGGACTGCCATTTGTCCGGGGTGGAAAACCAATGCCGTACCATGAAAGAAAAGGGCGCGCCCGACGAAGAAGTGGCGCTCTTTTGTCTGCGCAGCGTTCTGGCAGCGGTTAGCGGTATGACGCAGGCTCTGCTGCGTGTTTACGGCAATCTGCCGGTGGTCTACGCGGGCGGCGTCATGTCCAACAGTCTGCTTCGGCGGGAATTGGAGGCCGCCTATAACGGCACGTTCGCCCCGCCGGCCTATTCGGCTGACAACGCGGCGGGCATTGCCCTGCTATGCAGTCTGCGGGAGAAAGGAGCCGGCCGTTTATGAAGGTCATTTCCGTCAGTCAGCTGAATCGCTATGTCAAATCCATTCTGGAAGGCGACGCCAATCTGGCGGCCGTCTATATCGGCGGCGAAATTTCCAACTTTACCAACCATTACAAGTCGGGGCATCTGTATATGTCCCTGAAGGATGAGAACGCCATTGTCAAAGCGGTGATGTTCCGCGCCTATGCCTCCAAGCTGCAGTTTCGTCCGGAAAGCGGCATGAAGGTCATTGTCAAGGCCCGGGTGTCTCTGTATGAAAAGGACGGTTCTTTCCAATTATATATTGAAGAGATGCAGCCGGACGGCGTCGGTGCCCTCCAAATAGCCTTCGAACAGCTGAAAAAAAGGCTGGCAGCCGAAGGCCTGTTCGACGAATCGCGAAAACGTCCGCTGCCGCCTTATCCGACCCGGGTGGGCGTGATTACTTCGCCGACCGGCGCGGCGGTGCGGGATATTCTCAACATTCTGGGCCGCCGTTATCCGATGGCGCGGGTCATATTCGCTCCCGTTCTGGTGCAGGGGGAGGGGGCGGCCCCCTCTCTGGTGGACGCTCTGCGCCGCTTCAATGAGGCGGAAGCGGCGGATGTGCTGATCATCGGCCGGGGCGGCGGCTCTATTGAGGAGCTTTGGGCCTTCAACGAGGAGGCGGTTGCCCGGGCGGTGGCGGCGTCCCGCATACCCGTCATCTCCGCCGTGGGGCACGAAACCGATTTTACCATCTGTGATTTCGCCGCGGATTTGCGCGCGCCCACTCCCTCCGCCGCCGCCGAATTGGCGGTGCCGGATCAGCAGCAGCTAATCCGCAGGGTGGCTCAGCTGGAGCAGAATGCCCGACGGGCTGTCGCCGCCGGCGTGCAGGATGCCGCCAAGCGGTTGGAGGCCGTGCGCGCGAAGCGCTGCTTGTCCACGCCACTGTTTTACGTGGAAGAGCAGGCCATGCGGCTGGACTATATCACCAAAGCCTTTGTTTCTGCCGCACAGATGCAGACCGCCCGGGCGGATCGCCGCCTGGCCGCCGCCGCTTCCAAGCTGGATGCCCTCAGCCCGTTGAAGGTGCTGTCCCGCGGCTACGCCATCGGCTATAGGGCCGATGGTCGTGTCGTCAAGAGCACGGCGGATGTCGCCCCCGGCGACTCTCTGGATTGGCGCCTCTCCGGAGGCAGCATCCGCTGCACCGTGGACGAGGTGCGCGCACAAGGGGAAGACACATAAGAAAGGATGGCAGCCATGGCTACCGAATGGACTTTTGAAAAAGCGATGACCCGCCTGGAGCAGATTGTCTCTGTGCTGGAGAGCGGCCGCTGCACGCTGGACGAATCTTTGAAGCTGTTTGAGGAGGGGACCAAGCTGACGGCTTACTGCTCCAAGGCGCTGAAAACCGCCGAGCAGAAAATCGTCAAGCTGACCGCTGTAGAAGAGGCGACTCCCGCCCCGGATGAGCTGGTGGATAGGCAGGGCCAGGATATGGGCCAGGCGCTGTCCGAATAAAATTAGCAGGAAAGGCCGGGAGACACCGAGATGAGCGAACTTTACACCGAGCAATTACAGGAGCACCTGCGCGTATTTGAGAAGGAATTGCCGGCCTATCTGCCCGCCGCCGAAGGCCTTTGCGAGACGGTGGCCCGGGCGATGACCTATGCCTGCGAGGCGGGCGGCAAGCGGATTCGACCCGTGCTGACGTTGGAGTTCTGCCGGCTAGCCTGCGGCGACGCCAGGCGGGCCATGCCTTTTGCGACGGCGGTGGAACTGATTCATTCCTATTCGCTGGTTCACGACGATTTGCCCTGTATGGACGACAGCCCTCTGCGCCGCGGCAAGCCCTCCGTTCATGCCGCCTTCGGGGAGGATATGGCCCTGCTGGCCGGGGATGCGTTGCTGACTCTGGCCTTCGAGGTGATGCTGCGCGCCGATAACCGACAGGCAATCCCAGCTGAATCTGTACTGGCCGCTGCCTTTACACTGGCGAAACGTGCCGGATATGCCGGCATGGTGGGCGGCCAGGTGATCGATTTGCAGAGCGAGGGAAAGGCCATCGGTCTGCCGGTCCTGGAGAAGCTGCAGCAGGGCAAAACCGCCGCGCTGATGATGGCCGCCTGCGAGATGGGCTGCCTGGTCGGTGGGGCTTCCGCTTCCAAGACGGCGGCCGCCCGCGCCTATGGGCAGAATTTAGGCTTGTGTTTTCAGATCGTTGACGATATACTGGATAGTACATCCACGGCGCAGCAGCTGGGCAAACCGGCCGGCAGCGACGTTGAAAATGAAAAAGTGACCTACGTGTCCCTCCTGGGGCTGGAAGATGCCCGCCGCCTGGCGGAACGGCGCACCCGGGAGGCTGTGGAATACCTGGAGCCCTTTGGCGCCGAAGCGGAGCATCTGCGGCGGCTGGCCCGGGCGCTTCTGGAACGGAAGAAATAAGTCCGGACGGGAAAACGGATAAAGGAACGGATGAGACAATGTCGGTTTTTAAAGAGTTTTTTGAAAACAAGGTGCTGTTTACCGCCGTACTGGCGTGGCTGTGCGCCCAGGTGTTGAAGGTGCTTCTCACCCTTGTACTTTCCAAAAAACTGAATATTGAGCGCCTGTGGGGTGCCGGCGGGATGCCCAGCGCGCATTCTTCCATGGTATGCGCACTGACCATCTCCCTGGCACGGGTTGACGGTGTTAACTCTCCTTTGTTCGCTTTGGCCGTGATATACGCCTTCGTCACCATGTACGATGCAATGGGGGTTCGTCGGGAGGCGGGCGTTCACGCTAAACTGCTTAACAAATACCTCAATCAAATTGAGAATCAAAACGCCGATGTAGACGGTGACGGCATCCCGGATAAAGAAGTGGATGAGATTGAGCTGAAAGAGTTTATCGGCCATACGCCCCTGGAGGTGCTCGGCGGCGTGCTGCTGGGTATTTTGGTCGGCGTAACGGTGCCCATGTAGGTGGCAGATTTCTGCCCGCAGATGGGCGGTTTTGGAAGCGAGGCTTTTTGGCATGCCAGAGGAAACGATACTCAGCCGGATTAAGTCTCCGGCCGATTTGAAACAGCTGACCTATCCCGAGATGACCGCCCTGTGCGGGGAAATCCGGGACTTTTTAATTCAGACCGTCTCGCAGACCGGCGGCCATCTGTCCTCCAATCTGGGGGTGGTGGAGCTGACGGTGGCTTTGCATAAGGTTTTTGATACGCCGCTGGATCGCCTGGTCTGGGACGTGGGGCATCAGTGCTATCCCCATAAGCTGCTCACCGGGCGGATGGAGCAGTTCCATACCCTCCGCCAGGAAAACGGCCTGGGCGGGTTCCCACGGCCGAGCGAGAGCGAATACGACACCTTCATCGCGGGACATAGCAGCACCTCTATCTCCGCCGCCAACGGCATGGCCAAGGCGAAAACCCTGGCGGGAGAGGACGGCTATGTGGTGGCGATTATCGGTGACGGCGCCCTGACAGGTGGACTCGCCTACGAGGGGTTGAGCAACGCTGGGCGTAGCAAAGACAAGCTGGTGGTTGTGCTCAACGACAACCGCATGTCCATCAGCCGGAACGTCGGCTTCGTCGCCCGCTATCTCGCCAACCTGCGGGCCAAGCCCCGCTATGTTCGGTTCAAAAATGCTTTTGGCAATTTTTTGTCCCACATCCCCTTGCTCGGTAAGGGGTTGTACAACTGCCTGATTCGTGTCAAGACCAAACTCAAGCAGGCTGTCTATAAAAATAGCTCCATGTTTGAACAGATGGGCTTTCATTATCTCGGCCCCATCGACGGACACGATTTGAAGGATTTGACCCGGGCCATGGAGACCGCAAAAAAAATCAACCGTCCGGTCCTGCTGCATGTGGAGACAATTAAGGGAAAGGGCTATACCTTTGCAGCGGAGAGCCCGGATCGGTATCACGGCGTGGGCAAGTTCGACGTGGAAACCGGCCAGGCGCCGGAATCCGCACCCTCTTTTTCCACCACCTTTGGAGAGTGCCTCTGCCGCCTGGCCAAGGACGATCTTGAAATTTGCGCCATCACCGCCGCTATGAAGACCGGCACCTGCCTGCAGGATTTCTCCCTGCTTTATCCCGAGCGCTTTTTCGACGTGGGGATCGCGGAAGGGCACGCCGTCACCTTTTCCTCCGGCCTGGCCTGCGGGGGCATCCTGCCGGTGTTTGCCGTGTACTCCACCTTCCTGCAGCGCAGCTACGATCAGATTTTAAACGATACTTCGATCATCGGCAACCATATCGTGCTGGCTATCGACCGGGCCGGTATTGTCCCCGACGACGGCGAAACCCATCAGGGAATTTTTGACGTGCCGTTTTTAACCACCATCCCCCATGTCACCATCTACGCACCTTTCAATTTTGCCGAGCTGGAGATCAACCTCAAGCAAGCCCTGTATGACGTCAAGGGCATTGCCGCTGTCCGCTATCCCAAGGGCGGCGAGCTTCCCTGTCCGGCGGGCTATGTGCCGAATTTTAAGCCGTATACCTATCTGCGCTCCGGTAAGAAAGCCGTGCTGCTCATCACCTACGGCCGGATTTTCGCCAATGTCCTCTCCGCCGCCAAGGAGCTGCTTCGCCAGGGCCTGCCCGTTTCCGTGCTCAAGCTGACCCGTATCCATCCTCTCGATGAGGAATGCGTGCAGATCGCCCGTCGGTATAGCCATGTCCTCTTTTTTGAAGAGGGCAGCCGCCGGGGCGGGATCGGTGAATATCTGGGCTCGCGGCTGATGGCCGAACGATTCAGCGGCAGCTACCGGGTGCGGGCTATCGAGGATTTTCTGACCACCTGCTCCACCGCCTCCGGCCTCCATCAGGTGGGGCTGGATGTCGAGGGTATTGTGGCGGCTGTACTCGCGGAACGATCCAGCGACGCCCCCACGGAGGAACCCGATGAGCCCGCGTGAGGGGAGCCGGCTGGACGCTGTTCTGGTGGAGAGAGGCTTCGTCAGCGGCCGGGAAAAGGCTAAGGAATTGATTGTCGGCGGCCTGGTGCGTGTCAACGGCCATCCCGCGGCGAAACCGGCTCAGCTGGTAAAAGAAGCCGATGCGATCGACTGCGATACCCGGTCCCTTCTCTATGTGGGCCGCGGTGGGTATAAGCTGCAAAAGGCGCTGGATGTCACCGGCTGGCGGCTGGAAGGCGTCACGGCCATGGACGTCGGCGCCTCTACCGGCGGTTTTACCGATTGCATGCTGCAGCAAGGGGCCGTGAGAGTCTACGCTGTGGACGTGGGCCATGATCAGCTCCATGAAAAGCTGCGCACCGACTCCCGTGTGATCAACCTGGAAGGTATAGATATTCGGAAAACCGAAAAAATTCAAAATTTTGTTGCGGAAAGTTCTGTACTTTTTTGCTCGGTTGATGTATCATTTATACCAGTAGAAGGAATTTTTGCTTCGGTTCTTCCATTCCTGGCCGATAGGGCGCGGATCGTCTGCCTGATAAAGCCGCAGTTTGAGGCCGGCCGGCAGGCGGTGGGGAAGAATGGGGTGGTGAAAGACCCCAAGGCGCATAAACAGGTGCTGCACGCCCTGCTCGCTTTCTTTGCCGGGCAGCGCTGCCGCCTGGAACAGCTGACCTATTCGCCGATTACCGGCGGAGAGGGCAATATCGAATATCTGGCCGCGCTGACCTACGCGCCCGGCTCACCGGTTCCCGTCAATGCCTGGGATGTGGATGGCCTGGTGGAACAGGCGCATCGCTGTCTGCGCGGACGCCCTAACAACTAAGGCTTGCGGGACGCGTTCCCAAAGCCTCGAAAACGCGGAACACAGAGGCATGGGGCCGCCGAAGCGGAGGTGCGTCTCCGTGACCGGCTCGCCGGCGCTGCCCTGTGGACAGCGTCGGCTTTTTTAACGGGAAACGCCCGGACTTGCCGGCGCGGAAAGGTATGGGAAGCATGTATGCGTGTGGCCGTTATCCCCAATTTTAAAGCCTCCGGCAGCGGTGAGTCGCTGGGCGGCGTCTGCGCTGCTCTGGAAAAGCTGGGCGCCGAGGTGCTGCTTCCCGCCGAAACGCAGCAGTTCCCCAGTGAGGAGACGGACGAAATCATCGCCGCGAGCGACGTGGTGGTGGCCCTGGGAGGGGACGGCACCATCATGCACACCGCCAAGCGGGCCGCCCGGTATTTCCGCCCTGTTCTGGGCATCAACGGCGGCCGCCTTGGCTTTATGGCCGGCCTGGAAGCCGATGAACTGGGAAAGCTGCCCGCCCTTATCCAAGGGCAGTATACGGTGGAGCACCGGATGCTCCTGGATGTGGTGATTCGAACCGCTGCGGGGGAACGGCGGTTTACCGCCATGAACGAAGCAGTTGTCTCCCGCGGGGCCCTGTCCCGCTTGATTGAACTGGAGGTTTCCAACCATGCCGAACCGGTGATGACGTACCGAGCGGACGGTATCATCGCAGCCACCCCTACCGGCTCCACCGCCTATTCCTTATCGGCTGGCGGTCCTGTGGTGGATCCGGAGGTGGACTGCCTGCTGCTCACCCCTATCTGCCCCCATTCTTTGTATTCCCGCTCCTATATTTTTCACGCGGACGCCGTGCTGTCCATCCGCCCGCTCATTCCAGCGGGGACCAGCGTGTTCCTGACCGTGGACGGGGAGGAGGGGGCGCCCATTACCGGCAGCGATCGGATTCTGATATCCCGCGCCGCCGCGGATGCCCATCTAATCAAGCTCAAGCAGACATCGTTTTATCAGGTGCTGAATCAAAAGCTGATAAACAGGAGATAGGTTTTTAAAGGGAAGCGCTGCTTGTCTTTTAAACGGGAACGACTGCGAAAGGATGGTTGTTGTGAAAACCAAACGGCACGCGAAAATCCTGGAAATCATCCACAGCACGCCGGTGGATACCCAGGACGAACTGCTCAAGCGGCTGCGGGAATGCGGCTTCGACGTGACACAGGCCACAGTCTCCCGGGACATCAAGGAACTGCGTTTAATTAAAACTCTGGACAGCGACGGGCGGTATCGGTATTCCACTGTCAAGCAGGAGAACGATCACATCTCCTCCAAATTTCATTCCCTGTTCAGCGACGCGGTCGTCGGGGTGGATTACGCGGGCAATATCGTGGTGATCAAATGCTTTGTCGGCATGGCTCAGGCGGTTTGTGCGGCCATGGATTCCCTGCATTGGGACAATGTGGTGGGGACCCTGGCGGGCGATGATACCTTCCTGTGCATCACGAAAAACGAAGCCCAGTCGGTCGAACTGGTGACGGAACTGAAAAAGCTGATTCGTACCCTCCAATAAGAAATTTGCCTGGAAAGGGGCGGATGCCTCGATGCTGGTGAGCCTGCATATTGAAAATATCGCCGTAATCGAGAAGGCGGATATCGTCTTCGATTCCGGCCTGAATGTCCTGACGGGCGAAACCGGCGCCGGTAAGTCCATCGTCATCGACTCCATTAACGCAGTGCTGGGAGAGCGGATCCGCCGCGATTTGGTGCGCACTGGGAGCGCACAGGCCCATGTCTCCGCCCTCTTTACCGGGATTTCGGAGGAGGCGGCCGCCCGTCTTGGCGAAATGGGCTTTGAGCCGGATGAGGATGGCACTTGGCTCATCCAGCGGAGTATTTCCTCCGAGGGAAAGGGTTCTTGCCGCATCAATGGTCGTCCGGCCACCGTCGCCATGCTGCGCACCGTGGGCCGGATGCTGGTCAATATCCACGGCCAGCACGAAAACCAGGCTCTGCTGGCGCCGGAAAAGCATGTGGAGTACCTGGATCGGCTCGGCGGTCTGCTGCCGGTACGGGCGGTCTACGAGACGGCCTACCGCCGGTACTGCGATATCCGCCATCGGCTCAAAAAGGTGGATATGGACGAGACGCTCAAGGAGCGCCGTCTGGATTTGCTCCGTTTCCAGCTGGAGGAGATCGAAGGGGCCGCTCTGCGCCCGGGAGAAGAGGAAACCCTCCTGTCCCAGCGGACGTTGTACCGGAACGCGGAACGGGTGGCCTCCTCCCTGCAGGCCGCCCGCGCCGCGCTTAGCGGCGACGAGGAAACCGGCGGCGCGATTGCGGCTCTGTCCGGGGCTGCGTCGTCCCTTGCAGATGCGGGCCGCTTCATGCAGGAGTTGCAGCCGGTTTCCCAGCGGGTGGAAGGGCTGCTGTACGAGCTGGAGGAATGCGCGGAGGATCTGCGCAGCTATGCGGATCAGCTGGATTTCGACGCGGAGGATTTGGAGCGGACTGAATCGCGTCTGGAAATCATCCGCCGTCTGACCACGAAATACGGCGGCTCCGAGGAGGCGGCTCTGGAATTTCTGGAGCAGGCTCGCCAAGAGTTGGAGACCATTGAAATGTCCGACGAACTGGCGGCCCGTCTGCGGGCGGAGCTGGAAACTGCCCGGGAAGACCTCATTGCCGCCGCGGAAAAGCTGACGACTGCCCGTCGGGACGCCGCCGCCCTCTTTACCCGCCGGGTGGGGGAGGAACTGGCGTTTTTGGACATGCCCGGCGTAACTCTGGAGGTGTCCATGGAATCCGCTCCCCTGACCGCCGTCGGCGGGGATCGGGTGGAATTCCTCATCGCGGCCAATCCCGGGGAGCCGGCCAAGCCCATTTCCCGCATTGCCTCCGGCGGCGAGCTGTCCCGGATTATGCTGGCTATGAAATCGGTGCTGGCCGAGGTGGACGATATCGATACGCTGGTTTTTGACGAGGTGGACACCGGCATCAGCGGTCGCGCTGCCCTCAAGGTGGGGATTAAGCTGCGTCAGACGGCGAAAAACCGGCAAATTCTCTGTGTCACCCATCTGGCGCAGATCGCCGCGCAGGCGCATCATCATCTGCTGATTGCCAAGCAGGTGCGGGACGGCCGCACTTATACGCAGGTCGCCCCCCTGGACGAGGAAGGGCGCGAGCTGGAGCTGGCCCGTATCATCGGCGGCGAGGTGAGTGAGGCCGCCCGCGTGGCCGCCCGGGAGATGCTTTCCCAGATGTAGCCGCCGGTTGAATTTCCAGAAATCCGGGGCTTGACTTTTCCGGCGAAATGTGCTTTAATGCCCTCATAGGCAAAGAAGGGAAGAAGTACTCCCGGCTTGTCCGCGCAGAGAACCGCTGGCTGGTGAAAAGCGGAGGGACGGCAGGAGGAAATACATCCCGGAGCCGCGAACCGAACCGCCTGAAAGGCGCAGTAAGGGAGCCGTGCGCGCACGTTACAGCGCAGGGGCATTGGTCTGAAAGATGCCCGTGAGGCCTGTTTCGTAAGGAATGGGTAAATAGAGGTGGTACCGCGGTATTTCCGCCCTCTGCTGGTTTGGCAGAGGGCGTTTTTTGTTGTCTGCCGGCCCCGAACGAACGGAAAGGAATGGTCAAGACATGAATGTGTACGACGAACTGAAGGCCCGCGGCATGATCGCCCAGGCCACCAACGAGGAGAAAATCCGCGAGCTGCTGGGAGGGAGCGAGCCGGTCACCTTCTACATCGGCTTTGATCCCACGGCGGACAGCCTGCACGTGGGCCACTTTGTGCAGATGATGGTGATGGCGCATATGCAGCGGGCTGGGCATCGGCCCATCGCCTTGCTGGGCGGCGGCACCGGTATGGTCGGCGATCCCACGGGAAAGACGGACATGCGCAAGATGATGACCGTCGATACCATCCAGCACCACGTGGACTGCTTTAAAAAGCAGATGTCCAAATTCGTGGATTTCTCCGATGGCAAGGCTCTGATGGTGGACAACGGCGACTGGCTGCGGGATTTGAATTATATCGACTTTCTTCGGGAGGTGGGCGTTCATTTCTCGGTCAACCGCATGCTGACCTTCGAATGCTTCAAAACCCGGATGGAACGTGGCCTGTCCTTCCTGGAATTCAACTATATGCTGATGCAGAGCTACGATTTCTTCTACCTGAATCAGCACTACGGCTGCCAGCTGGAGCTGGGCGGCGATGACCAGTGGAGCAACATCATCGGCGGCGTGGAGCTTTGCCGCCGGAAGGCCGCCAAAGAGGTGTACGGCATGACGTTCGCCCTGCTGACCACCTCCGAAGGCAAGAAAATGGGTAAGACCGAAAAAGGTGCCGTTTGGCTGGATCCAGAGAAAACCTCTCCGTATGAATTCTATCAGTATTGGCGCAACGTGGACGACGCGGACGTCATCAAATGTCTGAACCTGCTGACCTTTGTGCCGGTGGAGGAGATTCGGGAGATGGCCAAGGCGGAGGGCAGCGCCATCAACGCGGTCAAAGAACGGCTGGCCTATGAGGTGACCGCCCTGGTGCACGGCAAGGAGGAGGCGGACAAGGCACAGGAGGCCGCCCGCGCGCTGTTCGGCGCCGGTTCCGCCAGCGCCAACATGCCGTCCACCACCGTTGGCGAGGACATCTTTGCGCAGGATGCCGTTTCGGTCATCGACCTGCTGGTGCTGACCAAGCTGGCACCATCCCGCGGCGAGGCCCGCCGCCTGATCGAGCAGGGGGGCATTGCCGTTGACGATGTCAAGGTGACCAGCCTGACGGAATCGGTTAAAAAAGCCGCCTTTGATAAAGGCTATGTGGTCTTGAAAAAGGGCAAAAAGGCCTTTCATAAGGTGATTCTGGGATAACGAACGCCATTTATGGGGGGCGGAAGCAAATTTTCATGTTGCTTCCGCTCCTTTTCTCTTTATTTTCACGCTGTAGTGTGCTAAAATACAGAAGGGAGATGCGGGCCTCCCTTTTGGGGGAGCCCTATGGAAAGATAAGGCGAAAAATAGGGGGATAAACCATGAATTCAAAAATCAAGGATACGAATACGGATTTTTTGTTTCAGGCGATTCTGCAGCTGCACACCATGGAGGAGTGCTACCAGTTCTTTGAGGATTTGTGTACCGTGGCGGAAATCAAGGCCTTGTCCCAGCGGATCGTGGTGGCCAAAATGCTCAGCGATAAGCGGGTGTACAGCGACATTGTGGCTGCTACCGGTGCCTCCACCGCCACTATCAGCCGGGTGAATCGTTCCCTGATTTATGGCTGCGATGCGTATGATATGGTCTTTTCACGGATGCTGAAGGAAGACGGGGAGTAAAACGCTGCGGGAAAGGACGGGGAACCATGGGCGGTTACGGCGTGTTTGCGGAATTCTATGACCGGCTGACCACCGATGTGGCTTATGGGCCGTGGGCGGACTATCTGCTGTCTCTGTTTGAGAAGCATGGAAGGGGACGCCCCGAGACGCTGCTCGATCTAGCCTGCGGTTCTGGCAGCCTGTCGCTGGAGCTGGCCTCCCGGGGCGTGGATGTCATCGGCGTGGACGGCTCGGAGGACATGCTGTCCCTGGCCATGGCCAAGGCGGCGCGGGGGAATCTCGAGCTGATGTTCCTGGAGCAGGATATGCGGGAGCTGGATTTGTTCGGCACGGTCAGCGGCGCGGTCTGCCTGCTGGACAGTCTAAACCACATCACCAATACCGCCGGCTTGGCAGAGGTGTTCCGTCGTCTGGGCCTGTTTATCGAGCCGGGAGGCCTGCTGGTGTTCGACGCCAACACCCCGTATAAACACCGAGAGATTCTGGGAGACAATGCCTTCGTGTTCGAGGAGGAGGATTTCCTGTGTGTCTGGCGCAATCGCTTTATCGGCCGTACCTGTGAGGTGGAGATGACGCTGGATTTCTTTGTGGAGGAAGGCGGCCTGTATGAGCGAATGACCGACGTAGTCAGAGAACGCGCCTACTCGTTGTCCACCTGGGAGCGGCTGCTGAAGGAAGCCGATTTCGAGCTGTTGGCCGTGTATGGGGAGCGCACCGAGGAGCCGCCGACGGAGGATTGCCAGCGCTGGGTGCTGGTGGCGGCTAACCGCACGGCCTATTACCAAAAGAGCGTTTAGACGCAAGAAGACAAAAAATGGTTGTAACCAATTGGAAAAGGATTGTATACACTATGAGTAAAGTGATTCGCTGCCTGACGACCGACGCCACTGTGATGGCTATGGCGATGGACGCCACCGACATGGTGGCCGAGGCGGAACGCATCCACCATCCGTCCGCCGTCGTGACTGCGGCGCTGGGCCGCCTGTTGACCGCTTCCTCCATGATGGGAATACTGCTCAAGGGCCGGGACGACTCAGTGACCCTGAAGCTCAGCGGCAACGGCCCTGCCGGCACGGTGATGGCCGTGGCGGACAGTGAGGGGAACGCGCGGGGCTACGCGGCCAATCCTGTGGTGGAAATCCCGCTGAAGACGAATGGCAAGCTGGACGTCAGCGGGGCCGTAGGGACCCAGGGGATGCTCTATGTCATGCGGGACTCGGGCGGGGCAGAGCCCTATGTGGGCTGTACCCCCCTGGTTTCCGGCGAAATCGCGGAGGATATTACCCAGTACTATGCGGTCAGCGAGCAGACCCCCACCGTCTGCGCCCTGGGGGTTCTGGTGAATCCCGATTTGACCGTGCAGGCGGCGGGTGGGCTGCTTATCCAGCTGCTGCCCTTCTGCCCGGAAGCGATCATTGATCAGGTAGAAAAAAACGTGGCGGCACTCGAGCCGATGACGGTGATGCTGTCCAAGGGGATGACGCCTGCGGATATCTGCGCCAAGGCCCTGGAAGGCATGCCTTTCGATATTCTGGATACCTATGAGCCGGCGTATCGTTGCACCTGCTCCCGGCAAAAGGTGGAGCGCGCCCTGCTGTCCATGAAACCGGAGGAACTTCTCCAGCTGCCGGACGACGAGGGAAAGGTGGAGGCCACCTGTCAATTCTGCGACGCTGTATACCGGTTTTCCGCCAAGGATTTGGAGGTTCTGGCAGCGGAGTCGGCGCGTACCACGAAATGAGAAATTATTCAAAAAAGTTTGCAGAAACCTGTTGACAAACCGCCCCATCCGTAGTATTATATACAGCGTCGCCGACGGCGGCGCCTTCGGGAGCATAGCTCAGCTGGTAGAGCACCTGCCTTACAAGCAGGGGGTCACAGGTTCGAGCCCTGTTGTTCCCACCAAATGGCCCGGTAGTTCAGTTGGTTAGAACGCTAGCCTGTCACGCTAGAGGTCGTGGGTTCGAGCCCCATCCGGGTCGCCAGTTTTGCCTTTGTAGCTCAGTTGGTAGAGCA
>ENA-ORTH01000514-ORTH01000514.1-human-gut-metagenome-genome-assembly--contig:-NODE-514-length-48059-cov-3.314245_pt1 | contig 48059 bp, 31 predicted proteins | sample MGYA00241914_ERZ509192 | MGnify/ENA primary metagenome ERZ509192 (study PRJEB26280, sample SAMEA2338826) | human gut metagenome | biome: human gut; feature: human-associated habitat; material: faeces...
TCTTTTTAATTTATAAATACAACATTTCCCTTTATCTTGAAACGAATGCCGATCAACTGCTGCAAAACAGCCAGCACATCCTCCAGGGTTTCATGCGGGGCAAACTTGACGTTGTAATACTCGTCCGCATATTTCTGGGAATTATAATGGATCGTCACATTAAACTTCCGTTCCAACGAAGCCATCAGATGGCTGAAAGAAACATTCTCGTAAATCAGGTAGCCGCTACGCTCCATCTTATAAAGCAAAGCATCGACCGGCCGGACCGTTACCGTATGCGCCGCATGCGAATAAACCAGACGTTCGTTCGGCTTCAAGATAGCCGGCAGGTGTTCGCCTGCCTTTACATCCACTTTGACACTCCCCTCTTCCAGGATCGTGCTCGTGCAAGAATCAGCCGGATAGGAAGCTACTGTAAATACCGTACCCAAAGCCTGCACGTCCAGATAAGTCGTCTTCACAATAAAAGGTTTTTCCGTGTTTTTCCGAACCGTGAACGACGCTTCGCCAGTCAGGTAAACCGTACGGGTTTCCGTATCCGTAAAGTCTTTCGGGTAAACGAGCAGTGAACCGGCATCGACCCATACCTGCGAACCATCCGGCAAAATGACCTGCCGGCTCTCGCCATAAGGGACAAACAACTCTGCCATCTCTACATGCCGGACAGATTGTAGGCGATCCGTAACAAAAAAGGTCACTGCTCCCGTTAATAACATCAATGCAATTACCGCTGCATATTTGATCCACCCGCGATACATCGGGATAGTATTCCGACGGACCGGTTCAACCTGTAAATGTCTTTGCAGGGCATCCCAGTCTTCGCGGGTTTCAGCAGTCGCCTCTGCAGGCAAATGTTCCCAAAAGGCCTGCAACATATCGCTCTTTTCAGAAGCTCCGCCTTCCGCCCGTAGCCAGCGGCCGAACAGGACACGTCCCGAACGGGAGAAATGCTTTCCGAAATAAAGCTGTATGATTCGTTTTATATTATTATCATTTGTCATAAAATCCCATGCTTTATAATGGAGTCGGTTTGCTGTGGGAGTACACACAATCGAATATGCCTTTTTTCTCAACTTTCTTTCATTCTGTTTGGCTGATTTGATTTAAGTGTAGTTTGTTTTCGACAATGTTGAGATCATATTTGACAATACGGTTCAAGTGTGCAAAAGAAAAAATAGATAAAGGACTTTACGAAGAATGGCAAGGGCGGCGGTCAGGTGGTTTTCCACCGTTCGTTTACTGATATCGAGGCACATGGCGATTTCGTCATTGGACAAGCCTTCCTCACGGCTCATCCGATAGATTTTGCTTCGCTGGGGAGACATTTGATCGACCGTACGGTTGATGATCGATTGTAGCTCGCGGACGAACAAGGCTTCTTCCTCTGATTCTGCCGGGGAGGCTTCCTGCAAGTATTCGTTCGTATATTTTTCCGATACTATAAGACGATCGAAGTAGTCATACACGGTAAAACGCGCCATCTGGAAAAGGTAGGAGGAGAAAGAACGGACATTTTTAAGTTTTTCGCGGTCTTTCCACAACGAGAGAAACAAATCCTGGGCCATATCACGACTGACTTCCTTATCGTGTGTCAGACCGATAAGGAAATTTACCAACCGAGGTTGGTACTGGAAAAATAGATGCTCGAAAGCTTCCACATTTCCGGCAGCGATCTCCTTCAACTTATTTTGCTCCTCTGGTAATTCCATAACAAATGCGAAGTAGCGAAAAATATCAGAATAATCAAAATAAAAGTTTGCAACTGAGTTGCATTAATTTTGTTATAATTTTACAGAGTCAAGAAAAACAATACGATTTATGTCAACAAAACAATGCGAAGAGAAGCTCAAAGATAAAGGTGTGCGCCCTACAGCCGCCCGGATCCTTATATTACAGAAATTGTCGGAACAGACACATCCTATTTCCTTGCTCGAACTGGAGGCGCAACTTGAGACATTAGACAAATCGACCATTTCACGCTCTCTGGCGATCCTGTTGGAGCATCACGCCGTCCACGCTTTCGAGGACGGAAGCGGGTCGATGAAATACGAAATCTGCCGGAGCGACACCGATACTTGCTTTATAGAAAACAGGCATATCCATTTTTACTGTGAGGTTTGCCATAAAACCTATTGTATGGACCCGATAAAAATCCCGGTCGTACAGTTGCCGGAAGGCTTCATCATAGATACGATCAACTATACGGTCAAAGGGATTTGTCCGGCATGCAAGCCAACGGATCTGTAAAATGCAATCGAGTTGCAAAAGTATCTTCGGATCTTTGCATCGAAATAATAAAAACAGATTGATTTATGGAAGCAAAAACTACTTGCCACTCCGGATGCGGATGCGGATGTGGACACGGACACAATAAAGGAGAAAAACGTTGGGAGATAGCATTACCAATCCTGTCTTTCATTCTGTTAATTGCGGGACTGATCTTGGACCATACCGGACAAAGCTGGTTCTCGCCGGCGGTAAAGCTCATCTGGTATCTGACAGCTTTCCTACCGGTAGGGCTGCCTGTCATGCGAGAAGCTTATCGTGAGGCTTTGCAAAAAGATTTTTTCACTGAATTCTCATTGATGTCGATTGCTTCGATCGGAGCTTTCAGCATTGGCGAATATCCGGAAGCTGTAGCTGTCATGCTTTTCTATACAGTTGGAGAAATGCTGCAAAACAAGGCCGTCGAACGTGCTTCACAAAATATCAGCCGCTTGCTCGATGTCCGTCCCGAACGTACGGATGTATTCCGTGAAGGTAAATATATCAACGTCTCCCCGAAAGAGGTGAAGACAGGTGAACGGATCGAGGTAAAGCCGGGCGGACGCATACCGCTCGACGGGATTTTGCAGGAAACCGAAGCGTCGTTCGACACCTCCGCCCTGACAGGCGAAAGCATGCCCCGCATACTTCGGAAAGGGGATGAAGTCCTGGCGGGAATGATCGTACTGGGACAAACCGTCCGCATAGAAGTGAACCGCCCGTATGACCAGAGTGCATTAGCCCGCATTTTAGCGTTGGTGAAAGATGCTGCCGAACGTAAAGCTCCTGCCGAGCTGTTCATCCGCCGGTTCGCACGGTCCTACACACCGGCTGTGATCGTGTTGGCTCTGCTGATCGTCATAGTTCCGGCACTTGCCGGGCTGGTGGTGCCGTCTTTCCAATATGTCTTCCATGACTGGTTGTACCGGGGATTGGTATTTTTGGTTATCTCCTGCCCATGCGCCTTGGTAATCAGTGTACCGCTGGGATATTTCGGAAGTATCGGGGCGGCTTCACAAGCCGGTATCTTGTTCAAGGGTGGCAATTATCTGGATGCTATCACCCGGATAAATACCGTCGCATTCGACAAAACCGGTACATTGACCACCGGCCGTTTCGAGGTGACGGATATGCTGGCACATGGAATTCCCGAACCGGAACTATTGGCCTTGCTTTTATCCGTCGAACAGAAAAGTACTCACCCGATCGCACAGGCGATCGTCCGCTACGCAAAGAAACAGAATATCTCTGCAATCAACATCTCGGAGATGCATGAACTGGCCGGACATGGTATGGAAGCAATCATCGGTGGACAGGAAGTACTTGTCGGGAATATCCGCCTGATGACAGAGCGCAGGATTTCCATCCCCGAAGAGTTGTCCGACAAGGTGGCGACCGTCGTTATCTGCGCCATCGGCAAAAAATATGCCGGCCATCTACTATTGTCCGATACATTGAAAGACGATGCAGTGGAGGCGATTGCCAAACTGAGGAAGTTAGGAGTGACAGATATCCGTTTACTGTCGGGTGACAAAAAAGAGATTGTCGAGTCTTTTGCCAAACGTTTAGACATCGACCTGGCATACGGAAACCTGTTGCCGGAAGATAAGGTGACGCATATCCGGGAAATGGTTGAAGAGCCGGGTAAATCCGTAGCTTTTGTCGGAGACGGAATGAACGATGCTCCAGTATTGGCACTAAGCCATGTAGGGATTGCGATGGGCGGACTCGGTTCGGATGCAGCGATCGAGAGTGCCGACGTCGTTATCCAGAACGACCAGCCGTCCAAAGTCGCAACGGCTATCGCTATCGGTCGCAAGACACGTACAATTGTCCGTCAGAATATCATAGGGGCACTTGGTGTAAAAGGGATTGTACTGTTGGCTGGTGCATTGGGATACGTCACGTTGTGGGGAGCAGTCTTCGCAGATGTCGGTGTCGCTCTGCTGGCGGTCTTCAACTCGGTCCGCATACTGAACAGGAAGGTTTGGTAAAACGGGGGTGTGTCAAAATCTCCTTGTCCCCGCACTTGATGCGGGACCGCAAAAGGACAGACCTTATCAATCGGATTTTTATAAGGTCGGTTTTAATGCGATCCCGCGTCAAGCACGGGAACAGGACAGTTTTGACATACCCTCATACATTTTGACACGCAGCCTCGTTTATGATCGTTTTTCACTTTCCTTTCAGAAAAGGTTTTCCATTTTTCCAAACCACCTCTTCCTGTGTGATATACCAGGTTTTTCCGTTATCGTTATTTCCCTGATAGAACAGATAAGTTCGACCGTCCAAATCGGTAAAAATATGAGGATGGCCGGATTCGCTGGAATTCCATTCGCCGGGTTTGCCGTTCTTCCGAAAGACGTTTCCAGACAATGCCGTCTTCGCTTTCCGCCACTCCGATCTGTTGAGGGGCATTATTGTAAGCTCCGGCATAAAACATATAAAGTTTGTCACCTTTCTTTGCGATCGAAGCCCCTTCGATACATTTTCCTTCCCACGGATACACGGGATACAGGATAGAGGAATCCGTTACCTGTACCCAGTCTTCCCGGTTGAAATTGGTATTGCCCGGAGCAACAGCTACTCCCTGCATCTGGATGTCGTAGTTTTTATCGCGGGTTGCAAAATAGAGGAAATAGCGTCCTTTGAACTCACACACTTCCGCATCTATGGCACGCCCACAAGTCCAATCTCCGACCGGATGGAAAATCGGATTCGTCGGATTCCTTCTAAAATGAATGCCGTCATCCGATATGGCATGGCAGATGGCATCTTTCTTCCCATTCCCGTATGTCTGATAAAACAAATGCACCTTTCCATCCTTCACCAACGCACCGGGTGCACAAAGTCCTTTCTTCTCATAATCAGCTTCGGGAGCAGGCGTGATCTCGCCCACCTTCGTCCAGTTCATCAAATCCTTACTCTCCGCAATCCCAATATTCCATCCGGAATCAGGTTCCCCCTTCATCGGCGGAATGGAATGGTACATCAAATAGCGCCCCTTAAAATTAACCACATGCGGATCTTTCGAATAAGGAACCCCGACACGGGAGGTATCGCCGTATAACATGAGGGGACGAGCAGAAGAGCCCTGTGATAAAATTAACTGAAAGTTTCCCCATAACAATAGAATAATCAAAACAAGTTGCTTCATAAATACTATCTGATCTTTTTTAATTGACAAATGTAACTAATATTCTTCTAAATAAATTCGTAAATCGGATTTACAATAAATGATACAGCCTATCCTTCTATCCTTTTGCCATTAAACAGGGAAACAAAGGGCAAGCCATATACATTATTTATTTCAAGTAAGGTTTACCATCCTTCCATAAAACTTCTTGCTGTGTAATATACCAAGTCTTACCATGATCATTATTACCTTGATAGAACAAATAAGTCCGTCCGTCAAGATCGGTAAAAAGGTGAGGATGACCAGATTCACTTGAATTCCATTCTCCCGGTTTTCCATTTCGTAAAAAAGGTTCTTCCGACAGACGTTTCCAGTTCAAACCATCTTCACTGACAGCAACCCCGATCTGCTGAGGAGCATTATTATAAGCTCCGGCATAAAACATATACAGTTTATTATCCTTCTTAACAATCGAGGCACCTTCAATACATTCTCCCTCCCAATCACACTCTGGATACAAGATCGATTTATCACAAGCTTGTGTCCAGTCTTCCCTGTTAAAATCAGTATTCAAAGAAGCTGTTGCCACTCCTTGCATTTGTATTTTAAAATCCTTGTCACGAGTTGCAAAATAAAGAAAATACTTTCCATTGAATTCACAAACTTCAGCATCAATAGCCCGTCCACAGTTCCAATCACCCGTCGGATGAAAAACCGGATTACTCGGGTCGCGATCAAAGTGGATACCATCAGTTGACACAGCATGACAGATTGCATCATTTTTTCCATTTCCATAGGTTTGATAAAACAAATGAATTTTACCATCCCGAACTAAAGCACCAGGTGCACAAAGCCCATTCTTTTCATAAACGGCATTCTTTTCCGGCGTTATTTCACCGACTTTCGACCAATTAACCAAATCTTTACTGGATGCGATGCCAATGTTAGCACCAGAACCAGATACATCCAACCTCGGTGGAAGCGTATAATACATCAAATAACGTCCCTGAAAATTCACGACATGCGGATCTTTTGAAAAAGGAACTCCACGACGAGAAGTATCTTCATACATCATCCTCGGTTGCTGGGGTTTACCCAGCAACGAGAAAAACAAACAAGTCAATAATAAAACATATACTCTCATTTTTATTGATTCTAAATGATTAATTGCCATAACCAGGATTCTGGGTAAATTCCTCCGGATTCGAAACATTTGTCAACTGATCACGCGGTATCGGGCGTAATACATGATAATCTTTAAATTTCCCTGCAGTCATAGGACTGATTTCAGGATCATTCATACGCTCCATCAATTTGTCCGTCCGTTTCAAATCATACCAACGATGCATTTCTCCCATCAATTCACGAGCTCTTTCATCCAAAATAAAGTCAATCGTCACATCGGAAGACTTAATCTCCATCTCCGCTTCATGCCCAGGTACAGCGGCACGGCGACGAACTACATTAATATATTCAGCTGCTTTCTGAGCATTTCCAGACAGGAATGCAGCTTCAGCAGCCAACAAATATGTATCAGCCAAACGATAAACAAAAACATTACGCGATCCGGCTGTCCAGTTAACTTCTGGACGCAGGGGATCCAAATGTTTCACCAAATAAGCATACATTTTATAAGAAGTAAAACGAGTATTCGACGGCCATTCCGCATTCGGATTCTGCTCAGACTGGACATCCATCAGAGGATCGATTTGTTCACGCATATATTCCGGAAGAAATACCAAAACAGGCCAAACTTCTTTAATCTGTTCCGGTGTCCAAGGTTCTCTTGGATCAATCATGGCCAACTCTCCTTTTGTCCAAACCTTTTCTTCCACTTTTTTGGTAAACGGGCTGAAAACATTCTCCGTCACAGAATTTTCCGTTACATTCCACCGAGAAATAAAACAATCATCCCAACGTTGATCTTTCGTTTTGTCAAACAAACTTATTGCAAAATCAGAAGAACGCTCACGGCTCCAAGGTCTGCCATACTCAATAACTCTCTTTACAGCAGGATGTTCTTCCGAATAGGCTGAACAAAAGTACATATGGGCTGTATTACCATCTCCATTTAATTCCGCATTTTGCGTATACAAAACAGAGAAAAGGACTTCCGAATTATTTTTATTATTGATATCCCATAATTCTGCGTGCGATTTAACCAACGAATATTTACCAGAATTGATCACCTGCTCGGCATAATTCAAAGCTTTTTTCAAATCGTCATCACTCCGTTTCAAAGTAAGATACACTCTCGACAGATGGTGCATAGCTGCATATTTTGTTATATGCCCGAATTCAGATGCCTGGTAAGTTTCCGGCAAGTTTTCTACAGCAAATTCCAAGTCTGTAACAATTTGATTCCAAACTTCATCTACTTTTGTTTTATGTGCAGTAGTCTCTACTGAATTTGTCGGCTTCAACGGCATAGGAATATCACCAAACTGCTGTACCAGATGATAAAAATAGTGTGCTCTGATAAATAACGATTCTGCAAGAAAACGTGTTTTTAGATCTTCATCCAATCCAGGAATATCATTATTTTCCAGACTCTCAATAACTGCATTACACTGATTCACGGATTTATAACAACTATACCAGAAACTCCTGACATCAGCATTTGTCGCATCAATCGTCCAATTATACCATTGCTCATGTCCTTGATGACCGATCCATATATCCGAAGGACCTTCACACATATAAATCAAGTATTCCTGTATATACATTCCCCTTAAGGTTGAATACAATCCATTGACACCATTGGTTATACCATCTTTCGTCGTATAAAAATTACCAACAGTCACTTTATTATAAGCCGTCTCATCCAAGAAGTCGCAAGACGACAAACATAGCAGAGACAACGAACCTATCAATATTTTATTTAGTATTTTCATATTCTACTTTCAATTAATCAGATTATTAGAAACTTGCATTTACTCCAAATATAAATGAGGTTAACGGACGGTGGTCTGTATAGCTATTACAGTTTTCCGGATCCAGTCCTACATAATCACTCTTTGTCCATGTATATGGATTTTCAACCATAAAATATACCCTGAATTTTTCACTATAAAACTTTTTCGAAATCTCTTTCGGTAAAGTATATCCCAAATTAATATTTTTCAGACGTATAAATGACAGATCCCGATAAGCATAATCACTTGACACCAATAACTCCTGTGGATTAGTTATCGCAGGTTTCGGACAAGCATTAGAAGGATTATCCGGTGTCCAAAAATCAACATCCAGATGATTATAACGAGTTGATCCAGCCTCGTCAGTCAATACTCCTAATAGCTGTCCATACTTCTGACGTGTATAGAAATAAACATTCAAATCGAAATTCTTATAATAGAATCCTGTAGAAAGTCCTGCTGTCCATTTGGGTATTTTATTGAATGTATGCAAATCGCCTTCATCATAAACCCCATTATTATTTACATCTTCTATTTTAGGATTACCAGGTTCACGTCCATACTTTGCCGCTTCCTCTTCTTCTCCATATTGCCAAACTCCTATATATTTATACAGACGTTCAACGTAGAGAGGTTGCCCAATGAACCATTTATTTCCCGGACTATCTTCCTTTCCATTGAACAACTCGACAATTTCATTCTTGTTATAGCCAAAAGTCAAATCTACTGTCCATCTGAAATCTTTTGTCACAACAGGTACAGTGTTCAAGGCTATTTCAATACCCGAATTACGTGTCTTACCTACATTTTGCCAAGTAAATTCATACCCTGTATTGATCGGCAAATTGCGTTTCATCAATAGATCACGTGTATTACGAATATATCCGTCAATAGAACCACTGATCCTGTTATTCAAGAAGCCAAAATCCACGCCGACATTATATTCTTCTGTACTTTCCCACCCCAATTGATTATTAGCCAACTCGGTAGGCAGATATCCCATTGCCGACTGCTCAGTTGTCCCGAAATAATACACATATTTACCTAAAGCTCCTTGTGTTGCATACTCAGAAATTGCTGTATTACCGGAATTACCCCAGCTCAAACGTAATTTCAGATTAGAAAGCCAATCAACTTCCCGAAGGAAAGACTCATCATTCATACGCCAAGCCAATGCAACAGACGGAAAGAAGTCCCATTTATTACCTTTTGCCAAACGAGAAGAGCCATCGTAACGTCCAGTCAATGTCAACAAATACCGATCCTTAAATGTATAATTAACTCTTCCCATAAATGACAACAAAGCCCATTTACGTACAGAAGAAAGACGTGTAAATACATCTGGTGCTTCATTCACATTAAACCACGAACCGTAATAAGGCATATCCTGTCCAGTCAAACCGACCAATTCTGCTTTATCTGTCTGCATATCATGCACCAACGATACATCCAAACTATGATCATTCAATACCTTCTTATAATTCAGGACATTCGTAAAAGTAATCTGTTGCTCGTTCGTTTTTTTGTATTCAGCAGACGGAGAAGCCAACTGGCGAGCTTGAGAAGTAGAACTCTTATAAACTCCATTCTCGATTGACGACAAGCCATATGTCAAACTTGTTCGGAATTTCAAGCCTTTGATTATTTCCCAATCTGCAAATAAGTTCAAAAGGATACGGGTACGTTTTTCTTTATTGTCTACATTATTCTTATCAGTATCAAACAAAGGATTCGAATGCAATACCGTCTGATACCAACCGCTATTGTAAAAGCGCATATCTCCATTCTCGTCATAAACCTCCGTTAGTGGATCAATAACTGTTCCATATTTCCAGACACTATTATCTCCATTATTACGAGTTGTCAATGCTAAAAGAGAAGAATAGCCTACCGTCAAGTTCTTTGCTAATTCCATATCCCCGTTAATACGGGCTGAGAAACGTTCATATCCCATATTATCAATAATACTTTGGTCTTTATTATAGCCTAACACTAACATATTACGATTACGACCATTCGATTGATTGATACTGACATTATGATCCGTTTTATAGCCCGTACCGCTAAACATCAAATCTTGCCAATCTACAAACTGTCCGGAGTTCAAGGCTTTTAATTGAATATCATCAAATATTTCCTTATCTGTCTTTCCATAATTAGCCATTCTTTTCCAGTCTGCATATTTTTCACCGCTCATCATATCATAATTTTTGAATGACTTGGACACACCGACATATCCGTCATAACTAACAGACAGTTTAGCTTCCTTACGGGCACGTTTTGTCGTAATGATAACAACACCATTTGCTCCTCGAGAACCATAAATAGCAGTGGATGAAGCATCTTTCAAAACATCAATCGACTCGATTTCTGCCGGATTGATCTCATCGATCTTTCCTCCGAACGGAGCATCATCCACCACTATCAACGGATCATTGCCCGCATTGATCGAATTATATCCACGGATCACAATGGTAGAAGATGCTCCGGGAGAGTTTCCCATCGTAATATCCGCACCTGCAATTTTACCTTGCAATGCTTGCATAGGATCTTTTATCACAGCCTGATTCTGAATCGATGAAGAAGAAATCTGTGAAACAGATCCTGTTAGGTCACGTTTTTTGACAGAACCATAACCTACCACAACCACTTCATCCAAAGCTTGCGTATCTTCCTTCAATTGGATGTTCAATGTTGTCTTACCTTTACTAACCGCAACATCCTTGTCCAAATATCCGATGTACGTTATACTTAATTTGGAACCTTCGGATATCGACAAAGAGAAATTCCCATCCATATCCGTAATCGTACCATTAGACGTTCCCTTTTCAACAACATTCGCCCCAACAACTGGTTCGCCATTTTCATCTTTCACGATGCCTTTCACAATGATCTGCTTTTGCTGAGTGATAGATGATCCTGCGGCTTCCTTCTTGGAAATCACAATCATCTTGCCCTGGACAGAATAAGACAATCCGTTATCCAATACGGCAGATAGCACTTCTTCCAAAGAAGCATCTTTAAAATCTCGCGTAATCTGCTTCCGTTCATTTACCTCGTCTTTCTTGTAAATGATGGAATACTGTAGTTCTTTCTCTACTTCCGCTAATACTGTTTTTAAAGGAACATTTTTAAATTGCCGGGTGATCCGCTGTGCATTCATGGAGGTAGCCCCAGAAAGCATCAAGGCAAGGATTAACGCCCTTCCTACATGTTTTCTATACATAAACCAATAAATTAAAGAATTAGATTTAATAATATATTAACAATTGCGCTATTGTTTTCGAATATAAATATCCCGGTCCCGCCGTTCATAACGGATCGGAATAATCTCGGATAGAGCGTGAAAGACATCTCCGACCGTCTCTTCATTGCGAAGTGATACGCGGAAAGCTATATCTTTTTCCAAGTCGTCTCCCAAATGAATCTGAACGTCATATTTACGGGATAGGCGGACTGCCAGCTCATTGAGCGTGATTTTATCATATTCAACTCTCCCTTCTGTCCAGGATTTATATTGAGAAGCCTGAACCTTCTGACGGGAAAAACTTCCGTTTTGTTTGTCAAGACTCAGCAATTCTCCCGGTGCAACCGGAATATGCCTCCCTTTATATAAAATATCGATAGAGCCTTCCAATAATGTCGTTTTAGCAGAAATATCTTCAGGGTAAGAAGATACATTAAACTTTGTTCCTTTCACCAATACACTATACTGATCCGTTTTAACCACAAAAGGAGTTCCATCTGACTGTTTAGTCACTTCGAAATAAGCTTCACCAGTTAAAAAGACTTCCCTGTTTTTAGAATTGAAGTTACCGGCATACTGTAAGGAAGAACCGGCATTCAACCATACAACTGTTCCATCCGCCAGTATCAGCTTGCTTTTTTCTCCATAGGCAGTTTCTAAAGCAAACCGGTTATCGGTGGTTTCCGTATTCCGATAAAGATAGAAACTATATGTTCCACTCAATAATAGAACACATGCAATTGCAGCAACAGCGATAAACCGCTGCAATTGCATGTGTTTAGTACTAAACACACCATTCAGCGATTGACGCACCTGCATCCGGCGTTGCAACTGTTTCCATTCATTCGAAACTTCAGGAATCAGTTTATAGGAAAGCATCCACTCCTCCTCCCATTGGCGGAACATTCTTTCATTAGAAGGTGCATCATTCACAAACCGGAAAAGAATCTCTTCTTCGGAGGGAGTAATGCGTCCTTCAAAATAACGTATTGCCAACTGGTGATTATAGATCTCCTGCTCTTTCATAATTTTTGCTTTCTATATGATGTAACAACCCAAATGAATTTTACCCAACCCCCTTCCTGAAAAAAATTCCCCAAAACAAAAGAAACAGGACTTCGTTCATTCGGAAAGCAGCCAAGCTAATATCGCGATATAGACATCCAACGGATATTTATCTTTAAAATGTGCGGAAAAGCGTGCTAAGGCTTTGGCTATATGTTTTTCCACTGCAGTAGTCGATATTTGGAGAGCATCTGCGATCTCCCGGTTTTTCATTTTCTTAAAACGGCTCATCTCAAATACTTCACGGCAACGGGAAGGCAAATCACTCATAACAAGACTGATCTGTTGTTGCAATTCCTTATACAGAAGCGTATATTCCGGACTTAGGTTAAAGTCCCAATAATAAAGTTCTTCCTGCCCGACCACCCTATCCAAATGTTCCAGATTATGCTGCTCGACCAGTTGCAGATGCTTCAAATAATTCAGACAGGCATTCCTCACCATTGCGAAAAGAAGAGATGAAATGGAAACAGCTTCTATCAGATCACGTTTTTCCCAAAATCTCAAAAAACTCTCCTGTATGATATCTCTGACTGCTTCCTCATCCGTCACAAAACGAGCAGCATATCCCCGCAACCGAGGATAATAGCTATTGAACAGAAATTCGAATGCTTCGCCGTTTCCGTTCTTTATCTCCCGAAGAAGAGTCTTCTCGTCTGTGAAGTTTTTCATAATGATTATCTATTATGTTTCATCTCCTTATTCTTGCAATTATAGAAACCCTCTATATAGATATTCAAATCTTTGTCTATCTCAATGACGGCAAAACTATTATTTTCGGGAAGGCTTCCTTCTATCATTCCTTTCATTGTAAAATAGTGGATTCCATGCCGAAAACTATAGTTCCCGGCATGATGGTGCCCTTGGATAACGGCTACTACCTTGCCGCTTTGCTCAAGTATCGAAACGATCTCTTCCGCATTGCCGATACAAAGTTCCTTGTCAATCCCGGAGAAAGTATCCAACAATTCGTGGATAAAGATCACGACCGGCAAATCGTCTTTCTTCAGTTCCTGCCAGAGCCATTCCTTCTGCCCGGCCGGGACAAACGCTTTCGTCCAATCGAAATCACCGGAATCATAATCGGAACCATCCTCGTTGCAATTACCGTCGAGCACGATAAACTTGATCTGGTTCCGTACGAAGGAATAATAAGGTTTTCCTTTCGCACTCCCGTAATTGCTCGTATGTGCGAGAAATTCAGATTTTGAGATACTATCCATATCATGATTGCCCAACACATGATAAACAGGGCCGTCGAAGGTCTGAAACTTTGCTTCTATCTCATCTAAAAACGACAAAGTCTGCCCTCTTTCAGGAATATCCCCCATATCCTTCAAGTCTCCAAGTTCAATCATGAAATCTAATTTCCGCCTATTAAAAACGTCTATTGCTTCCGATAACTTTGTGATGGATTGTTCATAATAGCGAGTTCCGTGTACATTCCGATGAGCAAAATGTATATCCGTTACCAAGCCAAAGCGCTGTCTCTTTTCATTTTCCCGCGCCAACAAGCCCGGACAGGATAAAAGCAATGCCCCAGCGCATGATCTCTTAAAAAATAATCGTCTATTCATGGTTTATCAGATTGATCAGGGCAAATGTAAACAATATTCCCGGAGAATTGGATAAAACTGTTTACCTTTGCCTTATCAAATACGAATCTGCTATATGAAACTAAAAGTAATTATCCTGCTTATCAGTCTGTTATCCGGCTCTATCGAAGCCCAGACAATTCATTACAATGCTTTCTCACACAACGATTATGAACGTCCCCGTCCGCTATTCGATGCCCTTTCATTCCAATTCAATTGTGTGGAAGCGGATTTATGGCTAATCGACGGCGAACTGTATGTGTCCCACGATTCGGTCGCCCCCAACCCGGATATCACATTCGAGAAACTGTATCTCTTGCCATTAGTCGAACGGATCAAAAAGAACGGAGGCAAAGTATATCCGGACAGCGACCGCCCGTTTTACCTGATGGTCGATTGCAAGACAGACGGCGAAGCGATGTACCCCGTCTTGAAGAAGAAACTGGAGCCATACGAATCTCTTTTCTGTCATGAAAAGGACGGGAAACTGCAAGAAAGTGCCGCGTTGTTCTATCTGTCAGGGAGAAGTCCCCGTAAGGCTATTGCTGCTGAAACCAACCGATTTATCTTTCTAGACGGTACGATAGAAGATTTAGGGAAAGGTATTCCGGCCGCCCAAATGCCTGTCATTAGCGATAATTATTCCAAATACATCGGCTGGAAAGGCCAGGGAGAGATACCCGCCGAAAAGCTCGAAAAGATGCGCGAATATATCCGGCAAACCCATGCGGAAGGCAAACTATTCCGCTGGTGGGGTGCACCGGACACACCACTATTCAAAAAGTTCTTTATCAAAGAAAAAGTGGATCTGATCGGGGCCGACGACCTGAAAGCGTTGAGCTTGATTTTATAGAATCCCTAAAAAATCTTTTTTCATCCCGAATAATTCTTTTTTAAATGTCTACTAATTCTGTAATCGTCGGCACTGATTTTATAATCACTGTCACTGATTACAGAATTAATAGGCACTCCGATGTTTTCTTATGCTATGTAGATAAAGAAACCAAGACTACTTATAAGACGAAATATTGAATAACTTCTTCATCTCACCCGTTTTCACCTTAGCCGTAAACAGGTCTTGCAAATCCTTAACGGATAAGGAGTAAGACGGTGCGAAAGCAGGGGATTCCATGTATTCCAAAATGCTACGGTAGAACTGCCGGGCTTCCGGTTTGTCCTGTACGGCTTTCAAATCGGACATGCAAACTAAGAGTTTGCCGTTCCCTACTTTGAATTCGAACAACAAGCCCAACTTATGGTTGCGTTCAACATTGTCGATTATCTGCACGATCGGCCGGTAAGCGTCGGACAGACGATCCAGAATCATAGGGTAGCTCTGCTTGATGATTGGGAACCATTGCCAGTTGGTGTGGAACTCGGTCGGGAAATCAGCCAATGCAGGGTGGCCGGGATCAGTCAAGATTCCCAATGTACCGGGAGAAACTGGGCGGTCCAAGTTTTCGCAGATAGTCCGGAACATACGGTAATTCCAATAATCCGTCTGGAAAAGTCCGCCTACCGTTTGATCCTTATGTTTGTCTTTCGAAGGGAACCAAAGGACTTTGCCCCCCTCTGTCAGGTATTTCAGATGGGCATCCAAATCATCCGTCACACAAATGTCTTCAGATGGTGCAACCTCTTTATCAGCCGCCGGATAAATCCAAAGGGAATAATCATTCCGGTAAGGAGTGCCGTCTATCGACAAGGCGAGCGTGACTTTTTCAGCCTTCCGGACAGAAGCGATAGCCGGTTTCAATGTGCCTACCTTTGCCAGCTCTCCTTGTTTAACCTGCAAAGGTAAAACTCCCTTATCTAAAACTTGTTGTTTGCTGTCGGTCAATGTCCAAGACAATTGTTTACTATTCAAATCGCTTTCAGAATAATTGGCTATCTCAACCTCTCCGGTGAGCGCCTCATCGTTTGTCCAACAGAACTTCTCCGTGCAGAACAGAGGAACCACTTCCGAACAGAAATGCCGCCATTCTTCCGGCGCGATCAACCCTTTACTTTCCATAAAAGCATCCAAGATTCCGACATAAGCTGAGCCCTGTCCCGGATAATCCTGCAAATCGAGCAACTGGAAACCGCCCCATTCCGGCGTACGCAGGTTCATCTCGATATCCGCCCGGTACAACAGGGCCGACCATTTACCGGAAGCCATCATAAAGTCATGCGCCTGGTCGATCATACCGGCCTCTTCCAAGCGTTTCTTGAAGATTTCGAAATTGCGAGGCTTCAATACACCCGTATATTTCTTGATCTCTTCATAATTCGGATATACCTGGAACTGCCCCGTCTCGTGGCTGATAATCGGAACATCGCACAAAGCATTGGCAGACGAGAAATCCATCTCCGAATTCGGGTACGTGTGATTCAGATACCCGCCGTCATAAGCGTCAGCAAATGAGAAAGAGGCACGGGCATGGGTGTTGAACTGCTTGTCGTCTTCACGCCCGACACGGCAAGTCGTGAAATAATCTTCATCCGCCTGCTTTCCTTTAAAGCCTAAATAATTATTCGAACCGGAAGCATAGATATGGCGGTTATCCTCCTTTTTGAAGGTCTGGATCAGCATGGCAAGTCCTTCTTCGCCGGACATCTCGTTTCCTAATCCGAACATCACGAAAGAGGCATGATTGCTATAAGCCCGATGCAGGTTCCGCCCTTCTTTCAACAGATAATCGCATAATTCGGTATCATCGATATCGATATTACCCCAAACAGGAAGTTCCGGTTGCAGGTAAATGCCTTCGATGTCGGCAGCCTCAAAACAGGCTTCGGGAGGACACCAGGAGTGGAAACGATAATGGTTGATGCCGTACTGTTTCGCTACCTGGAAATAGTGCCGCCAGGTCTCCACATCCATTGCGGTATGGGCAATCAGAGGGAAGACACAGGCGTCATGTTTTCCGCGCAGGAACGTAACTTTGCCATTCATGGTGAACTGACGTCCTTTTGCCTTGAAATCGCGCAAGCCGAAAGTCGCCTGCTCCGTATCGACCGATTGATCTGTTTTTAGTGAGACAGAGAGACGGTATAGAGCCGGTGTAAATTCGCTCCAAAGCAAAGCCTTATCCCCCAGCGCAAGTTCGAACTCCTGTTCCGGTTTCGTCCAGTCCACTTCAATTGTCTGTACCGGTGTTTTATGTTGTTTATCCGTATTCCAGGCTTCGGCATAAAAGGACAATATACCTTTTCCCACCCCTTTGTCCGGGTTACGAAGGGTTACTCTGGCAGTCACGACTTTTTTCGCGACATCCGGATACAGCTGGATGTCATCGATCCCGCAAAGAGGTACGCTTTCTAGATAAAAATCACCGATAATTCCATTCCAGTTTGTCTGTGTGGAAGCAGAATAAGCATGTGAAGAGCCGTAGACCTTTTCTGGCACGGCCTGCTTGCCGTTATCGACTAAAATAGCAACGGTATGGGTTCCGGGAAACAGATAAGAGGACAGATCATATTGTTGAGCCGTAGAGATATCGTTATTTGCCCCAACTTCTTTTCCATCGATCCAGATCGTCGTGGGCTTCGTGCGTTCCATTACCAGGCGGACAGATGTTCCATCCCATTCTTCCGGTATATCGACCTGCTTCGTGTACAGCGCTTTCCCTTCAAACACATATTCTCTGGAAAGGGATGTAGTCAGTGTCATATCCGTATTGTAAGTTCCTTTTTTCCCCATATCGGTAGTACCGGGCAGGAAAAGAGAATCCGTACAAGACTTTGTCAACCAATCAGGAGCAATCCCCGCACCGGCAGTATCCAGTTGCAATCCCCAATTACCCTCCAAGGGAATGCGACTCCGGGTATCAGGAGGCAGTTGTCGGGTACAAGCGGAATAAAATCCAGCGGTTAACAACAAGGTAACAAGTTTAATCGAATTTTTCATCTTCTTCAAGTTTATATTTACATGCTTCAGCAGTTTTCGTTTCACCCGGTTTACAAACAATATCGAGATAACTGAACGAATTACCCAGTTCATCGTTCGTATGTTTGGCATCCATCCCGCTAATCATGGCTACATTACCCGGAAACATGGCTCTCCAAATCAATTCTTTCCCGGACTTGTTCGCGAAGGTGCTACTTCCGGCAGATTGATGCAAGATAGATATTTTTCCTGAGAATACAGGAATATTTTCTATCGAAACCCAACGGGTAGCATCCGTAAAGCGCGGAAGGGTGGTAATACGGTTTGCCGTGACATCGGCATCTACGCCGGCAAGTCCACACACAATTCCTTCGATCACACCGCTGGCTACTTCGGGATAATCCCGACGTTCATTCTCATAAAGCTCCTTTAGATAATGATAGCCCATATCCTGCCTGCCGTATTTATAAAAGATCTTCGGATAGTAAGACATGCTTTCCACGTTTGTCTCTTTCTCCGACAGGATCGCCAATAAACGATTGATACGTTCCGGCTTGTCTACGATACCGAACCAAAGAGGAAAAACATTACATCCGCCTTCTTTCAGGTTTTCATTCTCCAACTTATAGGCATAATAGTTTTGAGTCTCTTCATTCCACCAACCGGTATTATATAGGCGGGCATACTCTTCCGCCTTCGACTCATAGTGGAGGGCGGCCTCTTCATTTCCTCCCAGCCGTTGAATCTGTGCATACGATTTCAATCCTCGGTAGATCGTAGCGATCAAATCGCCGGTTACCGTCAGCCCACGAACCGATTCCTCATAAGAAGGGAGCCCACGGAAGGTTTTGAACTTCGGATCGACACGTGCATCGTCTTCGTGCATCACCCCCGGACGTTCCATGATCTTATCCGCCTGCAACTGCCATCTGTCGATATATTCATTGGCCGATAAACGGAAGAACTCTTCAAAACGAGGATCATTGATGTAGACTTCATTTCCTGTCCAGAGGTACAAACGGTAACAAGCGTTCATCACATCGAAGTTCGCATTCAGGTTATACCAGAAATCCTGATCCGAGACATAATCAGCCGAAGCCGGCAGGTTATTCCTGTCTATCTCCCAATAGCTGCAATAGTCCTTCGACTCGGAAATATTCTCGACAAACTTACCCATCATATTCGCATTTTGCCTGCCATGCCCGTTCAGCTCCTCGCCTATACATTGATGAGAGACATCCCGCATGCAGAAAGCCTGGCGATTCGGCAAAGCCGCTTCATACCAAGGTCCGACCGGATCGGAATCCTCCCCGACATACCGATTCGAATTACTTACGGCCCAATCGAAGATTTTCACCAGGGCCGTATCATCGGATGCCACACAAAATGAGGTATGCGCAGCATCCGCTATATCAGGATACATCTCCTGCCCTGGCTGGCCGCAAGCACAACTTAAAACAAGGATAAGAGATAAATATGATAATTTCATTTTTATACGATCATTATGTTATTACAAAAAAAGCGCATCAGAATATCCTCGGATAGTCCTGACGCGCTTTCTCCCTATAATTCAGAACCGGTTATTATTTCCAACCTTCGTTTTGGGTGATACGACCTGGGTTCAAGTCGATCTCTGCTTGCGGAATCGGCCACCAGAAATCTTTTGCCGTATAAGCATCTCGCTCCGCTGGAATCAAAACGGTATGTTTAGGCGTCCCGCTCGAAAAGTCGCGATATTCGATACCTTCGATCGGCTTGTTCATCACATCCAACAAAATGTTCCAGCGACGGATATCGGCAAAACGAAGGCCTTCCTGCGCAAGTTCTACACGTCTTTCGTTGCGGATCAGATCCCGGAGGCTGCCGTTATACTGTTCGGCAACCATTTTGTCGATATCGTTCGTATTGCCGGCACGGTCACGAATCACTTTTATCAGGGACTTGGCTTCGTCCGTACTTCCTCCGGTTTCCACCAACGCTTCCGCCCTCAACAGATAAGCTTCCGCATAACGGAAAATTATAAACGAGTTGTAAGTTGTCCATGTTTCTTCTTCCTGACAATATTTTTTCCAAGACAGGCCGGTAGGCGTCTTGTTCCATTCGCCACCGCCGCCTTCTGCCAAGACATCACCTACGCTGACTTCCTTGTCTTGCAAAGCCCCGTAATCCTTGTTAGGATCAAAATAAGTTTTACCATCTTTTTCAACCACATTGTTCGGAATCGTATTAAAATACTTGCCACGCATTTCCATACCTGGAGCATAGATAGTCTGGTAAAAACGGGGATCTTTATTCAGATACGGCATAGTTTCATTTCTCTCGCCCACATATTCAAATGCATCAGCTAATGCCTTCACCGGAGTTGTCACGCAATAACCACCGATAGACTGATTATACCAATTACCCCAACTGTTCGTCGCATCCAATGAATAGCGTCTTACCAGGATCACTTCATCCAAGTCTTCACAACCAGTTACAAACAACTTGTCAAAATCGGCCAGCTGCGGAGCAGATGCAACCAATTGGGCCGTTTCATCCAACGTAATCTGGAAATAAGATTTATCATTCAGATAACCGGCCGCATAAGCAGCAGCACGTGCACGAAGCAAGCGGGCAGCCGGTTTTCCGATCTTCGATTTATTGCTTGGCTTATCCGGTAATCCGGCAATTGCCTTGTCCAGGTCATCCAGGATAAAATCGAACACTTCCTTCGGGTCCTGTACTTGCTTAACGTTTTCACTTTCCGCTACTGTAGCCGGATTCTCGGTATAAAACATGATATGTCCGAAGATAGAAACCAAATCCAGATAAAAATAGGCACGCAATGTACGAGCTTCACCCAAAACCTGGTTTCGGTTAGCATCGCTTTCCCCGCCCGGCCACTGGTACTTATCGATATTGTTGATTACGTTATTCGCACGCTGGACGGAAATATATCCCTTATCCCATTTGTCAGCTGGGAAAGAAGAGGCTGTACTCCCGATGCCTCGCCCCAAGTCATATCCTCTATTCCAACTATGCGTAACCAAACCATTATCTGTCACGCCATCCATCCACAAATCATAACTTTCGACGTTCAGTCTCTCATACAAGGCGGTCAACGCCTTTTCATAGTCTTCTGCCGACTTGAAATAACCGTCCGCCGTAATAATACCTTCCGGTTCCAGATCAATATTACTGTTACAACCGCCTGCCATACAAAGGGTAAAAGCCAACGCCCCATACAGCAACGATTTCTTATATATTTTCATAATGCTCTATTTATTAGTTTAGATTAAAAGATAATGTTTACACCGAAGTTTACGATTTTCAACGGAGGAAAATCATTGATTCTATCACTTTTTCCTTCTGGGTCCAGACCTTGATACAAACTACTGAATGTAAGCAGGTTCGAGCCAGAAACATACAATCTCAGCTTTGTGATTCTCAGCTTGTCCGTGATACCCTTTGAGAAGGTATAGCCCAACTGGGCGTTTTTCAGACGTAGATAATTTGTCTTTTTCAGGAAGAACGAGTTGTAGGTAGATGCATTCCGGTTATTGGCTGCTTCCAAACGAGGCATTTCGGCATTTCCATTCTGGTTCTCTTCCGTCCATCTGTCGCGGAAATGTACACCGGTGAAGGCTTCATAGCTCGGTCCTTCGATCCATTCCCCGTACATCATTCGGTTCGCTCCGCTTGATCCCTGGAACAACAAGCTCAGATCGAAACCTTTATATTCGCCGCTGATATTCCATCCATATGTGAACTTAGGAATATTGGAGGCAAAAATCTGACGGTCGTCCGGGTCGATTGTTCCATCGTTATTCGTATCGACCAATTTCACATCGCCGGCATGAAGATCAGACATACCACGCGGGTCCGATTTATATTTGGCACGGTATTCTTCCAATTCCTGTTCGTTCGCGATCAAACCGTCTGCCTGATAGATGTAGAAAGCATTCAAAGGCGAACCGATCGTTTGAATATTATAACCGCTGATATTCTTGTCATCACCACCGCGGTCGATCCATTCGTTCTTGTTATAAGCCAAGTTGAAAGAAGTGTTGAATGTAAACTCTCCGAATGTTTTACGGAAACCGACCATAGCTTCCACACCTGAGTTACGAACCACTCCGGCATTTTGTTCAGGAGCATCCAGACCAATGAAATGAGGGATACCCAGTGCTAACAAAATATCTTTCGTATCTTTTGAATACCAGTCCAATTCACCATAGATCGTGTTATTTAGGAAACCAAAGTCCAAACCGATATTAGTCTGTTCCACTGTTTCCCAAGTCACATCCGGATTCGCCATCTTCTTCTGGTAAACAGCAGAAACAAGGCTACCGTTCATGACCACATTCGAGGTGTTATACTGAGGCAGATACATGAAAGCATCGATACGCTCGTTACCGGTCTGCCCCCAGGAGGCTCTCAGTTTCAGATTATCCACAAATCCCAGATTTTTCATAAACCCTTCTTCCGAAATACGCCATGCAGCAGAGAAAGACGGGAAAACACCCCACTTATGGCCTTTCGCAAAACGGGAAGAACCATCGGTACGGATATTCGCTTCAAATAAATACTTATCCTTAAATCCGTAGTTTACACGTCCGAAGAAAGAGTTGATACCCCACTTGGTCGGATATCCTTCCGCAAACTGACTACCGGCCGAACCTAAAGAAATGTCCGGTAAAGCATCAGAGATCAAATCTTTACGCTGAGCCATTGAATAATAGTTGCGGTAAGAGATTTGCTCCATACCGTAGAGCAACGCCAAATCATGGTTGTCGCCGAAACGCTTTTTGTAATTGGCCAGGAAACGAAGTGTCATCTGGTAACTGTTGTTACGTGAATCTTTTACACTATTCGGATTATTACGTTGTGTAACCAGTTCACCAGCTTCATTGTAATATTTATAATTCTTATAATGGATCTTTCTTCTGTCCCAGGAACCGTTCAAAGAAGCCATACCCGTAAACACCAAATCCTTGATCGGTTCGAAATCGGCTTTTACCTGCCCATAAACCACATCCATATTATAACGGTCTTCCCCTACGACATCCAAATCCATAAGAGAGATGGCATTTCTATTCTGTTTATCCAAACGGTAATCGCCATTTTCATATCTGACCGGCGATGTGGGCTGCATGCTCCATACATCATACTGCACGCTACCCAAAGATTCCGGCCATAGGCGGTCGACGTGGCGATATGTCACGTCACTGCTAACTTTCAACATTTTGCCAATGTTCAAATCCGTATTTACACGATAGCTATAACGCTGATATTCTGTATTTTTAACCAAACCAGGCTGATCCAGATAGTCAAATGAGACCAAATAACGTCCGACTTCACTACCACCTGTCAAGTTTAATGTATGCTGTGTGATATAAGTAGGTTTATACACCTCATTCGCCCAATTGATATAAGAATGATTATACGGATCATCGCCTCTTTCCGTTGCCAGAATATCATCTTCCGAATATTTGATCGAACCACCGGAATTGACTAATGCTTCATTAACCATCGTCATATATTCGCGTGCGGAAACCTGTTCGGCTCTTACCGCCCGGTCTTGGAAACCAATCGTACCATCGTACGATAATTTCACTTTACCTTCCTTACCACGTTTGGTCGTTACCAGAATTACACCGTGAGCAGCACGTGAGCCATAGATAGAAGCAGATGCAGCATCTTTTAAAACGGAGATATTCTCGATTTCGGAAGAAGGAATCTGACTTAAAGACATTTCGATACCGTCCACCAATACCAGCGGTTTCGCATTGCCAGTCGTTCCGACACCACGCAAGTAGATTTCAGGATCGTCACTACCCGGAGCACCGCCACGGTCGACTACCGTAATACCGGGGCTCAAACCCTGCAAAGCTTTTGTGGCATTTACCACTGTCATTTTATTGATTTCATCACCTTCCAGCTTTGTAACGGCACCAGTAGTCGTCACTTTACGCTGAACACCGTAACCGACAACAACAACTTCGCTCAATGCTTGGGTATCTTCAACCAACTGAATAGCCAATGTCGACTGGTTGCCGACCTTTACTTCCTGCGTATTATAACCGATATAGGATACCTGTACAACCGCACCTGGAGCGACTTCCAGTGTAAACTTGCCATCGATATCAGTGATAATACCGTTTGTAGTTCCTTTTTCAATCACATTGGCGCCAATAATCGGTTCGCCCAGGTCATCCGTAACGACACCTGTAATCGTTTTCTTTTGTTGGGCAACGACCGGAGCGGATGTTTCTTTTGCTTTGTAACTCGACAAGACAATATAAGAGCCCTTCTGGGAATAATTCAATCCCAACTGGATAGAGAGATTATCCAAAACTTCCTTAATGGACTTACCGACCATATTAACGGATATCCTTTTATTTACATTTACACCGGCATCATAAATGAAAAGGTAATCCGTCTGTTTTTCAATAGTATTCAAATAATCTTTCACTGAAAGATTATCACCCTGCAGGGTGATCTTTTGCGATATCGCATTCTCTGCATGCAAGCAGAAAATGGCTGCAAATAATAACATATAGGTTATTCTCATAATCCTAAATAAATGTTTATGTCGTGATTTTAATAAGAGACAAAACCCCGACAAAGGTATTTTATTCATAACTTTGTGATATTTAAAGATTAATACTTGTGTTAGACATGTGTTAGTTGTAAGGCGGTGAATCTCGCACATTCATCGCCTTTTTACATTGTTTTTCGTGTTCCACTTCATTCCATAGGCATTTTCGTTTTTAATTTAAGGTTACACATTTACTTTATATAGATAATCGTATTATCGTCGCTGCGGGAAAAAGTAAAACGCGTACTGCGTTGCAACACCTGCAAAATGAAATCCACCCCGTCCGAAACACGACATTTACCACTACATTTATAGTCATGCAGACTTTTGTTTTGGATTACAATACGGATATCATACGTCTTCTCAAAGCGTTTCATCAAATCGGCAAAACGGATATCCTCAAAGCAAATCAATCCCTCTTTCCAACGATAATCATCCAAGTTACGGATCGATTCCACCACCATTTTACCTCCCGTCCATTCCGCTTTCTGCATCGGAGCAAGCCGGATGGAAGGACCAGGCTCCATTTTATTTGTTAACTCAATGGAACCTTCCAGCAGGGCAGCTGAAAATTCGCAATCCGACTCCGCCTCATTCACCCGAACATTAAACTCCGTCCCCAAAACTTTTATATCACATTTCTTTGTCTGTACGACAAATGGATGTTCCACATCTTTAGATACATCAAAATAGGCTTCACCTTTCAACGACACACGGCGGATATCCTCACTAAAAGAGGCCGGATAAGTCATTTCACTACAAGCATTCAGCCAGACATTCGTCCCGTCGGACAGGGTGAGGTTCGCCCGCTGCCCCGGAGGAACGACGATCTTGTTCATCTCCAATACAGGAGCCGGTTTTCCCACATTATTAGATATGTATAGGACAGACACTAGCAATACGGAAATTGCAGCAGCGATCTTCAGCGATTCTCTGATAACAAAAGGCAGGCTGAAACGGTGACCGGATTGCACCATGCTGCTATTTTTCGTCTTATGCAACAACAGCACATCAAAATATTTCCGCTCCCTTATCAGCTCTTCCCGATTCTTATCAGAAGCATCCACCCAATCGCAAACAGCCTCTTCCTCTTCAAAAGAGGCTGTTCCTGCAAAAAATCGATGTAATACATTTCTGTCCATACGTTATATAAGCACCTCTCGAAAGCAACCCCCTAAAATTTTATCCGAATATTTTCACCTTCCTTTATTTTCCGGTTGCTGATCGTTTTTCCGTCTGCGATAACGGCAACTTGCAGTTGATCGCCAAGACGCTTCACTTCAATATCGAATACTTGATTGAACGCGCAAATCTTACGCAGGTTCATATGATCCCACTCTTGCGGCAGGCGGGGAGTAAAGACAAACGAATTCAGGCCGGTCGGACGAATGCCGAACATCCCTTCCGTAATGATACGGCAATACAAACCGCTTTCGGCAGACAGATGGCGCTGGTTGCCTTCCGGCCATGCCTCGATTGCATAAGGGACATGTTCACCCAACAGACGCTGGGAAGAATAGAATCTCAAATAATCGGTAGCCTTCTCCGTCTCACCGCAAGCATACACACCACGCAACGCATACAAGGTGGAGCGATCCCAGAATGTTTCACTTCCGGCCTGCGTCAGCAAACCGTTCTCCGTCCACAGGCGCGGAGAGAACAACGCCTGGATGGTCGCATCTTTCCGATCCTGTATCCCGACCGTGAGCGGAATGCAGATCCAAGAACGCAGGACATCATTTCCTTCATAATATTTATAGGTATCAAATCCTTCGACGGCCCCGCCGAAATAGCGGTCGATATTTTTCTTCAGGGCTGTAGCCTGGCGAGCATAGGCTGCAACCGGCTTACCTAAATCCTTCCCTAAATAACCTGCTGAGATCAAAGCATCATAATATAAGGAAGAAGTACAAAGATTTGCTTTCCCTGCTGGGAAACGGTTTTCCAGTTCATCCGCATCGGAAGCCACAACACCACTCTCGTTCAAATTGCGCCGACAATATTCCAAGCACCATTCGATCAATGGCCACAACTTTTCGGCTTCTGCCTTATCTCCTTTGGACAAAGCATAACGGGAAGCACCATAAGCGACCATCGCCGCATCGCCACGATCACCGGCTCCTGCCCAGACATCAATGCCTTCCGCTATGATCGAGCTAGGCAACGGCTTGTATTCCGGATTCATGAAGCGGGCAAAATGTTCATACGAGCACAATGCGGAACGGTTTCCGACCTCATATCCCAAATAAGGGAAGAAAGGGTTGATATATTCCGCCTGGTCGTTTGCCCAGATAGCAGCATAGTAGGATTCGCCTCCGGGGCCATGCATAAGGCCTCCTTTCGTATCGTAAATACTTTCCGCTCCACGGATTTTTGCAAAGGCGAACATTGTATTGATGACAGGATCGGGCGTATCCAGAACCAGGTTATCCCAGAATCCGGCAATCAAATCCTGCCGGGCCTGTAATTCCCTGTCAATATCGAACGATAGCTCACTTTCATTCTTTTTATATCCGGCAAAAATCGCGCTGAATGTCAGTTCCTCGCCCGGTTGCAACTGACGGGTTGCCTGTCCGTTGATAGTCGAAACCAACTTATAGCTACCATCCACCCCTTTCGCGGCATCTGTCTCGACAACCGAACGGGAAGAAGGGATTTCTATCGATATCGTGGATTCACCTGTATTCCGTAAAATATATTTTTCACAAAAAGCCGGATTCGAGACGGAAGGGAACAAGACACGCGTCAGACCAAGTTTTCCTTTACGAGGAAGCACGTATTCGCTCTGCACGACCATCGTGCCGTTCAACGTGACCTCTTTTACCTTCTCGTTCAGTAAAGACTGTCCGTTTACCTCGACCATATCCGTCACATCCCAAGCAAAACGACGCATCAAGCTGGCATGCGTATTATTCGGAATCGTGCGGAGCATCGGCCATACCATACTTCTGTTCAGCATAAAGGAGCCATTCGCATCCACTCCGTAGCGAAGCACGGTCGAGACTTTCAACCCGCTCATTTCGATATGGTCCTCATGTGGGACGCGCTCGTCTATCTGCCAAGTAATACCACCGGCAGGATTAATAACCCAGCGATCGGCTGCCGAAACGGAAAGGCAGCTAATCCATAAAAGAGATAAAAGGCAATAAATCTGTTTTCTCATGTTACTTAATTATAATGTGTTTTTCAAGTTTCTTTTCATAATAAGCACCTCAAAAAGGATATCCCCTAAAAAAAATATCATTCTTTCTGAAACACTTTCATTTCACATTCACATGAACAAAACAATCGTCATATAGTCCTTCAACTTCACTTTCAATATCTTCAATGCTTTGGATATGTGGAACTCCACACTCTTGACGGAAAGCGAGAAATGGGCAGCGATTTCCGGGTATGTTTTATTTTCATAGCGGCTCATGATAAAGATCCGGCGGGTTTTGTCGGACATCATTGCCAATGCCTCATCCACGAGCCGTCCGGCCTCCGAGCTGAAAATTTCCTGAGGATCGCAGGCTTCAAGGGTGGCAATCCTCAGACTATTCACCCGTTGCTGATGCTCCTGGATACGTTGTTCCACATCTTCGCGGACACGAAGATGACGAAGGTAATTCAGACATTTATGTTTGATCGCTTCCAGGATATAGGCAGGAATATTCGAATCGGAAGAAAGAGAATGGCGATTTTCCCAATAATACATGATTCCCTCAACAGCAATATCTTCCGCTGCCGCTTCATCTTGCAGGTACGTATTGGCGAAACGCACAAACAATCCATGATATTCGGCAAACAACTTATTAAAAGCTTTTATCTCCGAGGCTGTTTCCATAATGTATCTTTTCGCCGATAAAGATAGTACAAAAAACGCTGTTTCCAGACTGTTATTTTAGAAAAACAATCTGAAAACAACGTTTATATCTCCTCTCTCGTTTATGCGAATCAGAGACCCATGTTTTCAACCGCTTATTTTACTTTTTCGAACCAAGGCAGGCGTTCCAGAGGGGCTGTCACTTCAATCGTTTTCGGTCCCTTGAACTTCTTACCCGTATCGTCCACCCATACACCTTCGGGCAGCATCACTTTGCGCGTGTGTTCCTTGGTCAGTACCGGGGCAACCAGATATCTGTCACCCAACATGAACTGATCCTTACAATCAACGAATCCCTGGTGCGGAAACGCATATTCCATATGCCGGATGATCGGCTCACCGGTCTTTGCGGCATGATACGCCTGTTCCAGAATATATGCTCCCATCTTCTCATGCAGACGGGCATAATCACGGCAAATCGCCAGATGCTTTTCATCGAGGATGCGCCAAGGTGCCACCGAAAACTGCATCATCGGCATCAAGGCATGTACCTGGCAGGAACGCACGATCAGCTCTTGATCGAGCTTCGTCTGGTCTACTCCCAGGAAAGAGGCGAACTGGCCTCCGCCGATCATATCCGGACAGGCATAGGCATATCCCAGCAAACCGGCAGCAATCATATCAGGGATCAGCAGGCCGACCGCATTCCAAGAGTAATCTTTATCACCCAGACGCTGAACCAGCGCTTCACCTCCCATCTTCCATCCGGCACGATATTCGTTAAACGGGAAATCCAACCCGATCTTCGCCCAATACCGGCACATATCCACTGAAGTAGCCGACTTATCGTAAAACTCCAGTTCCGGATCGTTATAATGACCGATATCACCGGCATCGAACTTGAAACCATCCGCCTCATATTTCTCCTGCATGCCGCGCAATTGTTGTTTCAGATGTTCGGCAGCGGCCGGATTGCTCAGGTCATAGCAGGCACTATAACCGTTCCACCAAGGAATGATGGCCGCTTCATTCGTCCCCTTTTTTTTGATCAGGAATCCTTTCTGCTGAAGCTCACGAAACTCCGGGCTATCCGGACTGACGAACGGGCAAATCCAGAACATGATCTTGAATCCCTGTCTGTGCAGACGATCAATCATTCCTTTCGGATCAGGAAAACGCTCGGGTTTAAAGTCGAAATTGCCATAATATTTCTGCCAGTTGTCATCCACCATGAACACGCCGACCGGAAAATCATTCTCCAATACATGATCCGCATATTTCAGGATATCCTCCTGATTCTGGTTATACATCAGTTCGATCCAGGTATTATACTGCGGCATGGAAAAGAACAACGGATCCGGCAAATCACCGGAAGGTGGGAAATGTTTGGCAGAAGCAGCCATATAAGCATCCTTCAACGTACGGCCCGCCAATACCGGCTCCATCTTCTCATAATCGGAATACAAACGCAACTCTCCATTCTCGACCTGAAAAGAAAACGGCTTGTCACTCCAGATATACCGTCCCTCCGAAGAAAGCAGAAGCGGCACGTTCTGATTGTTCAGGTTCTCGACAGAGAGGTCGAACAAACGCAAGTCACCTTCAAAAGGCATCTTCGATCCCAAGCCGACTGCACCGCCCCACCATTTCTCTCCTTCGAGAGACGTTATTTTCGATTCGTACTTGCTCGCAGCAAAGCAGGGCAATGCCAAGAGAACCCAAAAAAGGAGACAGATTGATTTACGTGTCATAATATATTCAATGTTGTTATGTTATTTGCCGAATATTTCCACAAATATACGTTTTACTGTCGAAATACAATCTCCTTTCGGTTCGCTCGAATAAACATTTGTTGCCTTCGTCCAGCGTTCCTCGATTGCATAAAAGTCGATAGCCGCCGTTTTTCTGCCATCCAAAAGCCGAGTCTGATAATCGAACCAGGTTTTCCAGCGCATATAATAGAAATCTTTCAGGATACCATTCCATTCGCGATGGGCATAATCGCGCAAGCCGCCTTCGTCGGCCGCCAATCGGTTACCCCAAGTCGTAATCTGTACACGGGCATTCCACTCGTACAATTCCTTTTCTTCAGGAGTACTTCCGAGGCTGCGGGCACGAGCGATCCAGGTTCCAACCTTAAATTCAGGACGCGTTGCCAGCAATTCGTCCTGCAACAGGATCAAACGCAGGAAACGGTCGGAAGCATCCTTATACAACTTTTTGTCGCCAGCGGCAAAAGCGGCCTCAACAACCTTCTCCGTAAGACGTCCTTTCTCGGCGATCGCCTGGCGGACGATATCGACCAAATCATACTCGAAATTATTGTTTCCCTTGAACTCATCGGCTACAGACACCATCATGGCGGCAGCACGGATCACATTGTTCGGATCATAATAGTCTTTCATCTCCGACCAGCTTGAAACCTGATACGGATGTTCGGTAGGACGGGCACAGAATACAGATTCATGAGTTCCCTGCTGCGTATTTGCATCCGGACAGTTATAGATGGAATTGCTCAACAGTATCCAAGCGTCCTGCACCGTGGGATTGCTCTTTCCGTAACGGGCAACCGTATACTCCCTCAACCACTGATCCTTGTCGAAACGCTGCGGACGCCAAGGCAGTTCCGTCAACAGTTCAAACATGACCGGGTTGTTTTCGCTCCCCTCCATCGTCATGCCGACTCCTTTCAGCGTTTTACCGAACGGACTTTCCTTCGCCTTATAGAACTCGTCGATCACGTGCTTCATCTTCCCGTGTAATCCAACGTTTCCACCATAGTTCAGCAACATACAATAAATCCAGTCATGCTGTCCGAACCCGTCCTTCCGGTACCAAGTAGATGCAGGATCTCCCCACTGCGGACGACTTTCCGCGAACAGATCCAACACGATCAGATCTCCCGCCTCCAAATTTCCGATCATCTGCGGACGCGGGTTCGCCTGCCATGCCTGAGCCACCCAGACGGCTTTCGGATTATTCTTCTTCATTGCCTGCATAATGGCCTTTCCAGCTGCATCCAGATCCACGCCAGCCACACTTCCGCCTTCATGGAACGGGTCCATACTGTAATAGTCCGCTTTGCCGTACAGCTTGTTCATCTCCTTATAATATAAGGAAGCGATCTCCTCGAAACGCGGATCTGTCGGTTGCAAAAATGCCGGACGGCGATATCCGTTCCATAATCCCGGATCAGAGACATTCAAACCTAACTTCTCTTTTGCATTATGAGGAACCATACCGGAGTATCCGGGGAATACCGGCTCGATGCCATATTCACGCATCCGCTTCACGATCCGTTTCTGCAAAGCGATCTGCTGCTTATACCAACTATCCGGATTCGGGCCGCCCCAACCTTCCAAGTTGTTCATCAACCACCAAGCCTGGAAACCGGGACCGGCTACAAAATCGTTGATTTCTTCCTTCGTATAGCCTAACTTGCTCAGCACATTGTACCAAACGCCATCCGTCCCGACCATCGCCAATGGCAAGTTAATGCCATGCAACGCCATCCAGTCGATCTCTTTCTCCCAACGCGTCCAATCCCAAAAGGCCATCGTATAGGAGAAGGTACAATAGTTGAAGTCATAGCGGTATTTCATATCCGTCTCATGACGTTCCTTCTGCTTCACTGCCGGCAAGACCTCCGGCAATTCGGCCTGCATGCCATTCCAAGAAAGATGAATTCCGGCATAATATTTCAGATACCAGTTCAGCCCGGTCGCGATACTCACATAATTATTACCCCGGATCACGACCTTGTCACCTTTCTGGTCGAGTTCGAAAAAATCGACAGGAGATTTCACCTGTTCAATCATAAATTTACGCGACGCACCTTTGTCGATACGTTCCAGCAACCCTTCGATAGGGGAAGCCGCTTTTACGGCAAGCGCAACCAGCAACATGCCGAGAATATGGATGATTTTCATTTGACAGAGATTTTATTCATTAAGATATTGACGCCATACTTTCCGTCAGGAGACACCCACCACTGCGTATCGCCGTTTGCACAACGGATCGCAAAACGATTGTCATACTGCAAACGGGCGGAGCCGTCGGGAATCCATAGGCCGAGGCGATACATTCCCTTTGCCAGGCCGAGCGGAATCTGCAAGTCGGTAGAAATCGTATGCAGGAGCGGAGTGCAGGAGCTGTCGCCCGTTTCATACGGTTGCCAGTCATTCACATTCGCATCCGTCAAGGCGACATGGCAAACCTTACCGGACTCGTCAATCAAGACCAGATAAACAGGATGTTCATTAAACAAAGTCGAGAAACCGCGGTTTATCAAAGATATTTCGACAGGATTAGCCTGTCCGGCAAGCAAAACCGCCGGAGCCGTCATCTCCTGCAACTCGATACGGTAACCGAGATGGTCCCGGATATAATCGAATACATTCCGTTCCACTACAGAGCCATCTTTCCTGATGAAATACCCATCCGACACCGGCATCTTGTTCTCCCGCAGGAATTCTGTGGAAACAGGAGTTTCCTTCCAGTACATCATCGAATACTTATCTTTCGTATTCTTTTCCTTATAGTTATGAATCACGCTAAGAGAAGTGAAATGTTGCAGGAACAGGCGGCGTGCCGTTTGCAATCCATCAATGATCCACCCGGCTTCAGGATTATCGGGGTCCTCATTCATGCTCCAGGTTCCCCAAGGTAATTCTCCGTCGACCGGAAAACAAGGAGACTCACGCACAATCTGCTCATAAGCAGGCGTACCTTCTGACATTCCGCCATCCCACTGATGCTTTTTGATCACAATAAAGTCGTCATGGAAAGAAATCCGTTTATAATCATCAGAAGCCGTATCCAGCAGGTTCTTATATTCGGGAACCCGTATCTGGACAGCCCGCCCTTCCGGTGTCATCCGGCAGATATGTTGCAAAATAGTCCGTTTCGTATCGTCCGACTTTTCGAGACCATGAAAAGAACTGTGCCATTCTCCCCAAGCACCGATCATGCCAGCCTGTACAACCTGAATCACATCCTTATTCTCTTTAAGGAAAGGCTTGAGCTGTTCCGTATGGCGAATGATGTCTTCCAATGTAGGACCAGTAGCCGCCCGCCCCAAAAACTGGGTTTCATAAGCAAAACGGAGGACCGCTTTCTTGCCTAAGGACCTTAATTTGTCAAAGAAAATACCCATTGTCCGAAAATCCTCTCCTGTCAGCTCTTTTCCGACTGCTCCCGTCAAATAGAAGTAGGTCTGAACCAGTGATACGCTATCGGAAGCATAGAGTTCGGACTGTTCTTCCAGATAAGAAGTGATATCAGGATATTTTTCGGGAGCCCAGACATAGTTCTTTTCCGTTACATCCAGTGCCACTTCAAGTCGGAATCCTCTTTCGGGGTTATACAGCCCTTCCATTCCAGCCGGATCATCCGCATAAATACCCCGGAAAGTACGATGCTGCACCCCGGAATCGCAAGAGGTGAAAAATCCAAGCGTCAATGCGGAAACCAGCATAAAGGTCGCAATGTTTTTCATATCAATCGTTTTTAGTTGTTGTTATAATCAATGTAGCCTCCTGCCCTTTCAGCAAGTCATCCGGCAGACCGGTAATCTTCCCGTTCACGATAACCGTTCCGGCATCCTGAACCAAGCGCAAGGCTTTATCATCCAACGGTTCCCATTCCACAAACTGTTGTGTTACCGTCCCGTCGTTATAATGCACATTTACAAACGAAGGCGTGTATAACAACTCGCGTGTCACATGTCCGTCAATATCGCGCAAGGTAGCTTTTCCTTCGGATACCTGCAAGCGTGCCGGCTCGATAGAAGTGATGCGTAACTCATTTTCCGGTACTGCCTGACAGCCTTCGGGTATCTTCTTGTACATGCGGATATAGTCGATATCGAAACTCTTCGGATACGGGACGGAAGGATCGTAAGTCCCTGTCCAGCCGTTTTTCGCTTTCCGATTGTCATAAAAAGAGATAATCTGGACCAGCGGATAAGTGATCGCCGCCTTATGCGTCATCACCCGTATGCCATCCACATACACAGTCACACCTTCCGGTGTCCAGTCGAAGCCATATACATGAAACTCTTCCGCCAATTTCTTATTGGCGAACCAAGGATGTTCCGTGTGATACTGGATCGTCGAGTCTTTCCAGCTGTGTACGGTAGACCAGATACGATTGACATCAGTCCCCAATATTTCAAAGATATCGATCTCGCAACTTTGGTTCGGATCATCTTCAAACCCGATCAACCACCAGGCACAATGCACCCCGCCCCCAGCTTGCATCTTGGCACGCATTTCATAATAGCCATACTGGTTTATTTGTGTAGCTTCCGTCTTGATCGAATGAAGGGCTTTCCTTTTCGGATCATAGTGATGCATACCGGTACGGCTGGCACTCATAAAACCCGATATATACATTCCCTTATCAAACTCATTTTTTGAATCCCGGTCGATCGTCAACCGGACCACCCCGTCTTTCATCTCATACGTCGGTGTACAGACAGTCCGGTCTTTCGGCCAAGAAGGCAGATACTCAGGAATCCATTTCGTCCGGTCGATCTCTTTCCCTTCAAACTCATCGTGAAAAATCAAACGGTAACCCTCTTTCTCCAACGGGCTGGCGGGATAATCCTGCGCCTGTATGTTCTGTGAGCCGACCTGCAAAAGGAAACAGGCAAGAAGTGTACTGAATAGATATTTATTGCTCATGATATTTATTTGTTAACGGAGAGAAAAAAGGCCGCGAATGATGCGGCCCTTTCTCAATTTAAATATAGACTCTAAAAGAATCGGATCAATAACCTGGATTCTGAACGATTTTGCCCTTACCTTCGTTGATTACAGCTTGAGGCAGCGGGAATAAAACAAACTCATCTTTAGTCGTCGTACAACCACGGTCTCTTGCATTCTGGATAAACTGTCCGTGACGGATCAGGTCGGAACGGCGGACACCTTCGAACCAAAGCTCATGCCCTCTTTCATCCAATACTTTCTGCAAGAAATCGTCTACTCCTTTTACATCACCCATTGTATATGGATTCAGCTTGGCACGTACACGAACTTGATTCAACAGATCCAGTGCTTCGGAAGTTACGGCATTTCCCTTACGAACAATTGCTTCAGAAAGCAAAGTCAGGACGTCTGCGTAACGGTAAACAACCAAGTCGATCTGGCTGCCGTCACCTGTAGATTCGGGGTCTTCGCCATATTTTACAGGAACAGCTCCAGAATAAAGGTTACCATGTTTGGCGATATCAGACTCTTCATTAAACAATACACCATCAGTACCTACATATTCGCCAACCAAAACAGACAGACGGTCATCACCATCCTCAAAGGTACGGTAGAAAGGCCAAGGAACTTTATAACCATCCCACTTCTGGATAGAAGTATTCTTAGTCGGATAGTTTCCCGGTAAAGCATGGTCATGCCACAACTGAAGATTTGTACCTCTTTCTTCCGTACAAGCAAAGATAATTTCCTTGTTCCCTTCATTTTCAAGCGTAAAGATATCTGCATATCTGTCCATCAATCCATAACCGTATTCGGCTTTCAACAATTCACGGCCACATTCTTCCGCTTTCGCCCAATTCTTCTCATGCATGTAATACTTCATTAGAATTGTATACGCCAAACCTTTATCAAAGCGTCCGAACTGTGTCGTACGGGTAGGCAAGCCTTTCAATGATTCAGTCAATTCCGTTTCAATGAAATTTGTCATCTCTTCTTGAGTCGCACGCGGCTCAATTACTTCATCCAACGGATTCTTCAAATCTTCCAGTGTCGGAATTGGAATAGGCCCATAGAAATCATACAATAAAAATGCCAGCCAACCACGGCCTAAATGAGTTTCAGCCATCAGTAAAGCCTTCTTCTCGTCACTCATTTCTACATTTGAGATACGATCCAATGTCAATGTCATTGTACCCAAATATTTGGCATAATCCGTATAATTGAGAGTCGTATAAGAATGATTCGGAGTCCAGTTATGAGTTGTCAGCGGAATCCAGCTATCATTCACCCAACAACAAACAGCAATATCGGTTGACATATCACCAATAACCTGGAAACTGTGAGCCGTACTGAATACACCGCTATACTCCGCACTACGGAAAGGAGCATAAACACCTCCCACAACAAGCGCCTCCGCATCCTTTTCATTCGTCGGGAAAAAATCCGGATTGATCGCATCATATCTTTCCGAATCCAAATTAGTACATGAGGCCAATGCGCAACAGCACATTACTGTATATAATAATTTCTTCATGACTTTATCTTTATTTTTAACTGTTTATACTATTAGAATGTAATATCCAAACCGAAGCTGTAAGTACGAACATTCGGATAAGCCCATTGCAACTGAGATGGAGCACTGTCTGAACTTGAAATGTCAGTTTCTGGATCGAGACCTGTATACGGAGTAATCGTAAACGGATTGTTCACGTCGAAATACACACGTACGTTAGACAGAATATGTTTGCTGGTCTTAATAGGAATATTATAACCTAAAGTAATGTTACGACAACGGATGAACCAAGTCTTTTCATAATAATAGTCACCGACTCCATAGGCACTTTCAGTCTGGAAATATCCGGGTAACGTACCGTTCGGATTGCTGGAGGACCAAAGATCCGATATTGAAGTAGGCTGATTATAACCACGGCGCAAGTCATTAACGTTATTACTCAACCATTGTTTCTTATAACTTCCGGCAGAAAGCTTATCAAACTGTCCATAGAAATAAACATTGAAATCAAAGTTTTTCCAACGCAAAGTATTATTAAACCCAAATAAATATCCAGGGTCAGCAGATCCGTAAATCACTTTATCTGCATCATCCAACTTACCATCAGGCTTTCCGGTCTTCATCGGAATGCCATGCTTATCAACTTTAATGGAACCATCGGATTCATAAACATATCCGTCAATATCTTTGATCTTCACCTGTCCGGGTAATGCACCGGGCATATGGTCGATCGTTTCACCTACTTGAACCAAACCATCTGACAAATAACCGGAATAGTAACGCATCCATCCGTTATACTCATCATAAGCATTCGGTTTCCATTTCGGATCACGTTCTTTCCACTTGTCACGATAGAGAGAGAATGTCAAGTCTGATGTCCATTCAAAATCCTTATTACGGATATTAGTCGTATTGATCGTCAATTCAAAACCCTGGCTCTGAGTCTTACCCACGTTCGCAATGATTTTATTCACCTCGTTATAAGACAGCAAAGTCTGTTCATTCAACAAATCGGAAACGACTTTATGATAATATTCAGCAGTTACATTGACACGTCCATCCAAGAAACCTAAATCCAAACCAACGTTCCATTCACGGGCTGTTTCCCAAGTCAAAACATTGTTTCCGAGTTGACTCAAATAGACACCATTGATCATGGAATTGCCAAAGATATTATTGTTACCTACTTTATAATAGCTATAAGCTTTATCTCCTACGTTGGAGTTACCTGTTTCACCATAGCTCAAACGTAATTTACCATTAGACAATACATTTCTCAAAGGAGCCAAGAACTCTTCTTCCGTAAACCGCCATCCGGCAGCAACTGAAGGGAAGAATCCCCAACGTTCACCCGAAGCAAAATTTGAAGAACCATCGGCACGCAATGTCGCTGTCAGCAGATAACGGTCTTTAAACGTATAGTTCAAACGACCGAAGAAAGAAGCCATACGAGATTTGGTTGCACTCGATCCTACAGTCGGACGTTTTGCATTACCCGCGCCCAAGTTGTTATACAAGAAACCGTCTGTAATGAAGTCATTGCTTTTTCCTGAAAACATTTCATATGTAAACAACTGATAAGAATGACCAACCAAAGCGTTGAAGTTATGGTCGCCTACCTGTTTCGTATAATTAGCAGTCAATTCCATCAAGTAGTCGGAATTATCACCCTGCGCAATAGAGGCCGCACCATTCTCACGTTGTCCATAAAGCGTTGTCGTTGGCAAATATTGTTTCAGTTTTTGATAGTTACGGTCGATACCGAAATTTGCCTTCAACAATAAGCCATCTATCGGGCGAACTTCAAAAAATGCATTTGCCAATAAACGCTCTTGAGTCGTCTTATCTGTAATGTCCAGCAATGAAACAGGATTCGGCAAGAAAGAAGCATCGGAGTTCATCGAATAATTGCCATTCTCATCCCGAATGGGCAAAGCCGGATTAAACTGAGCCGCAGAAACCAAAATTCCGGCATTCTCATTCTGGCCACTACCTAAAGGCACGTTGTCATATTCATTACGTGTCGCCGTCAAATTAATCCCCATCTTTACATATTTGCTCAACTTCTGGTCCAAATTGGCACGAAGAGAGTATCTTGTCATTCCATTATTTTTAATCACACCATCCTGATTAAAATAGTTTCCAGAAACCAAGTACTTCGTATTATCGTTACCTCCTGTTATAGATAAGTTATGAGAAGTCTGAAAACCTAAACGGGATATTTCATCAAACCAATTCGTATTATTAGCCGGATTGGCAATCTGAGCATCTGTATAAGGCAATGTCAAAGCCGGCAGGGAAGGGTCTGTCGCCTCTTTTCCTCCATAAATGCCAACACCGTTCGTACGCATCCATTGTTCACGAGTATAATCGTTTGTTGCCCGCATAAAACCGGAAGCGTCCAACATCTCGTAAGATTTGGCTATCTGCTGTACAGAAGCCGATCCGGAATACTGTACCTTAGCCGCCCCGCTCTTACCTCGTTTTGTCGTCACGATGATCACACCGTTACCGGCACGAGCACCATAAATAGCTGTCGAACTTGCATCTTTCAGCACTTCAATAGATTCAATATCGTTTGGATTGATAGAAGCCAGGATATTATCTTTATTACCTCCTGAATATTGATTACCACTATCCAATGAACCCGGAGAATTCACAGGAAAACCATCAATAATGATCAACGGGTCATTCCCCGCCTTATCAGAAGAAGCGGCACCGCGAATACGGAAAGTTGATTGTCCACCCGGCTGGGCACTAATCGTGCTGACCTGCAAACCGGCAGCCTTACCAGCCAAAGCATGACTAACTGTAGACACTGTTGCCACAGGAGTGTCATCCATCTTGACAGATGCAACTGCACCTGTCATATCCTTCTTCTTCATCGTACCGTAACCGACAACAACCACTTCTTCCAAAGCCTGTGTATCTTCTTTCAACAGAACGTTGATCACATTCTGGTTCTTCACAACAATGTCCTGAGGGATGTATCCGATAAAGGAAATCTGCAAAGTCGCGTTAGCCGGAACTTCGATGGAAAAGTTTCCATCCATATCGGTAGTAGTACCGTTAGTCGTACCTTTCTGGATAACGTTTGCACCGGCGACAGGGCCGAATGCATCGCTTACAGTACCGGTCACCTTACGATTCTGCTGCGTGGTGGCGGTAGAAGCCGGAGCTGCCTCGGAAGTCAGGACAATGTGACGATCCTTGATAGTGTATTTCAAACCTGTTTTAGCTGCAATAGCATCCAACACAGTCTGAATATTAGCATTCTTTTCATTGATAGAGATCTTTTCGTTCTTGTTGATCTCTTCCAGATTATAGAAAAACAGGAACTCGGACTGCTTTTCGATCTGTTTCAACACTTTTTCTAAAGTTTCATTCTTAGCTGAAACATTTAGAGTAGCAGTTTGCGCATAGGTGGAAGCAACCACGCTTGACAGACAAACAGCCAACATTAACACGGTTAATTTCATGATTTTTATAGTTCTTTTCAGGTTAAGAGAAACAACTATACGTTGATTATTCATACTTTTGAATGTTTTTAAGATTAAACATGATCCCACGGCAATGGGAGTTTAATTGTTCACACTTTCAGAAGAGAAGATCCGGCAAGATTTTCTCTTCTTTTTTGTTTAAGACTAACTGGTGTCCATATTTCCTACTAAGATTAGCAATTTGTTTTTATTTAGATTTCTGATATTGTCACGTGATGATCGTCGATCTTATACCGGATCGGGATTGACAGATGGATAATCTCCATAATATCCTTGATACTCTGCCCCCGGTAGAAAGTCCCGGTAAATGTCCGGCGGTTCAGTGCTTCCGACTTAACAGTGAACTGCACGCCGTAAACATGGCTCAACCGATACAGAATAGCTTCAAGACTTTGTTCGGGGAAATAATAATATCCGGTTGTCCACGAAACAAACCGGTTGGCGTCGACCTGTTGCAGGAGGGCTGATCGCGTTCTTTTGTTATAGACAAACTGTTCGTTCGGCTTTAAGACCATAGGATGTAACAGGTTCTGCGTGGTCAGCAGGACAGAACCTTCCAGCAGTGTCGTAGTCAGGAGCGAATCGGTCGGATAAGCGGAAACGTTGAACTTCGTCCCGAGTGCTTCGATAGATTGTTCTTTGGTCTTGACAATAAATGGTTTATCTTTATCTTTGGCTACTTCAAAATAGGCTTCCCCTTCCAGTTGCACGATACGTTCGGACTTACCATAACGGGAATCATAAGAGAAAGAAGTCCGGGTTCCGAGACTGACGCGGGTTCCGTCCGGCAACACAACAACATCCGCTTCAAGCCCGTCTCCACCGACATAACTGGTAATCCGGTCGTCATATTCTCTCGAAGAAAAGATAAACACAGTAGAAGTAATGGCTGCGGCAAACATTGCCACAGCCGCATAAGTACTTATGCGGGTCAATAAGGAATATCTTTTACGCTGGCGGGACTTTCTCTTATCGAGAAGGCGAAGCCAGCTATCGTGTATTTCAGAAGCACCACGGGAAGGAGCGCAGGCTTCATAAAGTGCTTTGGTCTCGAAAAACAATTTTTTGTTGTCTGCACTTTCATTCACCCAGGCATAAAAATCGTCCAAAGACCGACCTTGCAGCCGTCCTTGCAAATACCCGATGATTAATTCCGAATGTTCGTTTTCCATTTTCACTTAATTATTAGATGTAGATACAAAGTCGACACATGGTTAACTTGGTTCTTACATATACACAACGAACGGGAAAGAAAAAATACTCACAAGAAAAACATTTTTTTTCGTCATAATCCGGGAATTGCCTTCACCATGTGTGTCTCGTCCTAATTTGGGTTGACTGTGTATTAAAAAATCCTGTTATAGGTGGTCTATAAAAGTAAAAAAACAGACAAACCAGTAAATGAGTCGGGGGGACGAAAAGTATCATAGAGTGGCAACTGCCATACTTTTATCGTCAGGCTATAAAGTCATAGAGCTTTTGACCTACGTCGAATACCTTTTTGACTAAGGTCGAAAAGGCTTTTGACACTAGGCAAAAAGGCTTTCGACTTAGGCCAAAAATACAAGGAGCTATAATACAGGCCTTAATTTTTTGTATATTAGGACATTAAAAAGCTTCTATAACTCCTTTATTTTTCACTTAAGAGATTGTTTTGATTCTTTCGTCTCATGAATTAAGATGGCTTTGGTCAGATTCGTCGCTCCAATGAGTGAAAGCAGATCTTTAAGGTGAAGGCAGTCCAGATGCTTGCCTTCACTTTTTTACACATTGATTTTCAACGTATAGCAAGACAGGGTGAAGCCAACGCGCAAATTCTTTATAAAAGAAATATCAGTAGGAACAGATTCGAACAGTTCTTACGCAGATAAAGGAGGGAACGATAAAGCTGGTTCTCGACCGTACGGACAGAGAGATCCAAACGTTCTGCTATTTCGGCCGCTTTCAGACCTTCGAGATAGGACATACGGAAGATTTGCTGGCTTCTTTCAGGCAGTTCGGCAACCTTTTTCATCAGCAGATCGAGCAAATCCTTTCGCATGAAAAGTTCGTCGGATGCCTCAAAGAAGTCAAGCTCTTCCAATTTTAACTGAAGGGCGCGGTGATCGATGATCTCCTGCTCCATATTCATGCGGCGGAGACAATCCAGGCAGGCATTCCGGACGGAGACATAAAGCACCCGTTTCAGGTCATTCTCCGGAAGGCGGAACACCTGCTTGTCCCACAATTTCAGGAATACATCGTGGACAATATCTTCGGCAAAGAAACCGGAAACGAACTTCTCCGCAAAGCGCATCAACATCGGGGCATACTCCGTATAAATACGCCGGTATTGATCTATGTCCAAAGATGCATTCCCCATATTTGCAAATATAGAAAAAAATCTAATTATTCATTAACAAACACTTCATGTACACCCGGTTCATCGAATTTTATCGGTTCGACCTTTCCGGTGACAGCATTCATACATTGAACTACATCGTTTCCGGTAGTCTGGACCTTGACCACCCAGCCGTTCTCTTTCTTGCAGACAGACAAGATATCCGTCGTATTGGAAGCCGGCATGACAGCCAAGCCGTCAGCGCAATGGATGGTTTCAATATGATAACGGCGCACAACAACCGGAAACTTTTTACCTTTATAGATAAAGGTGGCCGAACGCTGGTCTTGGTCGCTCGCCCAATCGGTATTCAACAGATAGATCGTACGGCGGTCCGAATGATCCCAAACCGTGAAACCGACTGAAGGAGCCGCCTCCATCCAGCCTTGGCAGGTTTCCTCACCGGCAGCCTTGGCTGCAATTTCTTTCATGGCTTCCACATAATCAGCTTTCAACATCGTTTCGGCTGGATAGGCTTTCTGGGGGAAATAGATGATTTTTCCCGAACCGCAGACGATCTCCGTCTTAGTGGTCAGTTGCCGGTAATTTTCTCCCAACATCTCACGGATAACCGCATCGTCGGCAGGGAAACGGACCGGCTGGTCGGGCTGCAACTCTTCGTTCAGATGGGCCGCCGTGAGCAAAAGCGTTCCGCCCTTGAATACAAAATCGCGGATACGCAGGAAGTCATTCGCGTCGTAACTGTTCCATCCGAGGAAGATCATCGCCTTATACCGGTCCATCACGTCTTGCGGCGCTTCGACAGGAAGCAAGTCAACCGTACCGTAAGGGGTGGAAGTAAACCAACCTTCCGGCCCGCAGCCATCCACGATATTGTCCGGATAGAAGACATTCAGCAGATCGAAACTCTCGCATGCCTTATTGAACTTCCATTTATCACCCTTCTGCGACCACAGGCTGCCACGACCGAACGACTTCCAGGCGTCGTTACGCCCCTGGATCACGGCAATATTGCTTCTCAAGTCGCCACGGCGGGAATGCGTTTCCACGAAATCGAGCATCTGATGCTGGGCAAACAGATGTTCCTTGCCGGAAACGGAATAACGGTCGTTCATATATTCATCCGTCCACAAGGCCTCTTCCGTATTCATATGGGAAGAACCGTGCATATAAGCAACGGCCAACGACATATACAGGCGCAGAGAATGTTTCGGATCAGTAAACGGCCCTGAGCCCCATTGCATGGCATGAAGCGTCCCGTAAAGCGGACGGCTGTAGGCGCGGGATGCACCACGCAGGGAAGAGAGTATGATTTCTTCCGGCCCGTACATCTGTTCGGCTCCCAGCCAGTCGTAACCGGCTTGATACAGATAGCGGAACAGCGTGGACGGTCCCGTATGGCGCGTGCTCGGACCTTTGGAATAGCGGAAATTGGCAACGAGCTTGCGGGCGCCGTCGGCCATGTCCGTCACCCCTTCCGGATCATAATGGATAAAGACGCCGTGGTCGGTATAAATCGGACGATGTTTGGCAAAGATTCCACCATAAGGGCGGTTGCGTGCCGCCATATCGGAGAATACTCCCTGGTACTGGAAATGCTGCCAGTAATAGTAGCCGCCGTCATTCTCATGCGCCTGCTTGCCACGGAACATCGGGGTAGCCAATGTTTCCAAAGAAGGATTGATCCGGCTTCCTGCCAGCGTACGTCCTTCGACTTGCCAGGCATACGGGATTTTCAACTGGTCCAGCAACCGGGTGTAATGGCCGATGACGGCAGGATCAGCTACTCGGAAACCGCTCCACTGGTAGGAAGGACGGAACTGATACCAGTTACCGATCCGGTTGGAAACATACCATTTGAAGAAATAATCATACGGCGTATATTGCTTGTCGATATAAATTTCGTCACCAGACGAAAGGTAGATCTGTTCAGCCTCCTTGTCGATCACCTGGCGGATTTGCGCCTGTTCCGTACGGCTGCCGTCGTCAAACACCAACGGGATGGCGTGACCGGCCTCGCCTGCACGCATTTCCACGACATGCAGGCCGGGGGTTTCAAACAGGCACTCCTGCTCGGCGGGAGTGGCAGCACCGTTTGCCTTCACTTTGAGGCTGACATTCGGCCTGTTCGTTTCTACCAATATACCGAAAGAGGCGTTTTTGGCAACATATTCAGGAACGGAAACGACTTCAAAATCGCGTGCGGTCTCTTCGATGATCTCCAGGCCGCGCAGTTCATACGGATAAGCAGCGCGATGCGGCTCTTTCCGGAGCGTCAGCTTCATCTCTCCACTGCCATGCAAGGAAGACGGAAGCGGGATATAGAAGTCCGCCACATTGGAAGCGCGGTCGAAGATGTTTCCTTCGAAAAGCGTCTCCCCGTTAAATTCGAGCTTCCACATCGGCCAGCTGCGGGTTGAGAGGTTACAGCCGATCCAGTAGTTGTAGTTGTCCGGTTTTTGGGCAAACTTGGTGAACGGTATGGAACAAACCGCTTTCTTGTTTTGTATCAGGCGCGGAGCTTCCACCCAACATTCGCCGCTGAAATGCGTCCCGCCGATACGCAGGAAAGCACAAGCCACATTTTCCGGCAATGTGAATGTCTCAGACACCGTCTGATATTTTCCCGTACCTTCCGAGACCGGCATGTAAAGCACGGAATCCGGCTTATCATAGATATCGTCAGCCGCCCGTCCCGGTTTCCGGTAGAACAATTCGATCTCGACTCCGAAATCCCCATTCCCGGAAACAGTCAACCCCTGTTTCTTCACGACCGGCAGCGTTACCGTCAGTTCACCCGGTTTCAGCAACTTACCGGAAATGCGGTAATAGGCATGGCGCTCGAAATTATCGTCTTCGCCTTTGAAATAAAGCGAATAACGGTCCTTTTTACGGATCACCGAATCCAAGTTGTCGTCAATATAAAACTCGGACCGGCGGAACATTTCTTCACCTCTGTTCTGGAAAGGAGCAGGCATCTTCACCCCTCCGATCACACGCAAAAATTTTCGCGTCGGGATTCCGGACTGTCCGAAGGTAACGGTTTCGGAGATACTCTGATCGGGTTGGAGCAGATGTGTTTTTTCACTTCCTGCGGGAGTAAAGACGACCGTTCTTGTCTCTTTCCAGGAAGATGCAGCGTATGCCTGAAGTACGGCAAAGACGATCAGGCATAGGGAGATACATGTTTTTTTCATATAAACTTAATACAAATGTTTTTCGTTCAAATCACTTTCCAAATGTACGATTTATTTCCGTATTATTATTACTCGCAGTTTTTATGTACTTTTGTAGATATAATTATAAGCACCTAAGACTGAAAAGATGATAGTTGTAAGAGACACGGAGACATTGAAAGGGAAAAGGCTGGTAGCCACTATCGGCTTTTTCGACGGAGTTCATCTGGGACATCGTTTTCTGATTCACGAACTGAAGCAGGTGGCCGAAGCCACCGGATTGCCTTCCGCCGTCATCACGTTTCCCGAACATCCCCGTGCTGTCCTGCATGCCGACTATCAGCCGAAGTTGCTCAATTCGTTCGAAGAGAAATTGAAACATTTGGCTTCCACCGAGATCGACTATTGTATCGTGCTGGACTTCACCCTCGAACTATCCCGCCTGACGGCAAAAGAGTTTATCACTACCGTATTGGCAGACCGGTTGCATGTGGACACGTTGCTGATCGGCTACGACCACCGTTTCGGGCATAACCGCGAGGATGGCTTCGAGCAGTATGTAACGTATGGCGAGGCTTGCGACATGCGGGTTATCAAAGCTTCGCAATACAGCGAAGGAGAGGCGGCCGTCAGTTCTTCCGAAATACGGAAACTCCTTGCGAAATGCCGGGTGGAGGAGGCGGCTCATCTGCTGACTTATCCTTACGGGCTGAGGGGAAGTATCGTCAGCGGTTATAAGGTCGGTCGGAAATTAGGTTTCCCGACCGCCAATATCCAAGTGGACGAGCCTTTCAAGATCATTCTGGGTATCGGCGTATATGCCGTTCGGGTATATCTGAACGGACTGCGCTACAAGGGAATGCTGTACATCGGTAACCGCCCGACCCTGGACAACGGGGACAACATCACGCTGGAAGTAAACATCCTCAACTTCTCAGGCGACATCTACAATAACGAAATAACAGTCGCGTTCATACAACACGTACGAGGTGACATCAAATTCGACACCCTCGACCAACTGATCGACCAACTGAAAAAAGACAGGGAGACGGTGGATAGAATATTAACGGAATAAAACATAATCATGTACTACGACGCAATAGACCTATTAAAAGGGATGATTTCACGTCCTTCTTTCAGCAGGGAGGAGGGAGAAACGGCTGATTTTCTCAAGCAGAGCTGGGAAAAAGCAGGGTATAAGGTGAACCGCAAAGGGAATAATCTGTGGCTGATCGCTCCCGGTTTTGATCTGGACAAGCCTACCCTGCTGCTCAACTCCCATATCGACACTGTCAAACCGGCTTCGGGCTGGACGAAAGATCCGTTCAATCCGGAGGAGACGGAAGACGAGCGTCTGTACGGCCTTGGCAGCAATGATGCCGGCGCGAGCGTAGTCTCTCTTTATGAAGCATTCAGGGTGTTATCAGGGAAGGAACAACCCTACAACCTGATCTTCCTAGCTTCATGCGAAGAAGAAGTTTCCGGCAAGAACGGGCTGGAAAGCGCTCTTGCCGACCTTCCCCCTATCGCATTCGCCGTTGTCGGCGAACCGACCGGCATGCAACCGGCCGTAGCCGAAAAAGGGTTGATGGTCCTGGACTGTGTCAGCACCGGCAAGGCAGGACATGCCGCCCGGAACGAGGGGATCAATGCGATCACGCTTGCGATGAAAGACATCGAATGGTTCAACACCTATCAGTTCCCGGAAAAAAGCGATTTCCTCGGACCGGTGAAAATGAGCGTCACGATTATCCACGCCGTGACACAGCACAATGTCGTTCCGGACCGCTGCGAATTCACCGTCGATATCCGGACAAACGAATTCTATCCCAACGAAAAACTGTTCGAACTGATCAAATCGCAGGTCGGCTGCGAAATAAAAGCCCGCAGCTTCCGCCTCAACTCCACCCGTACAGATTTGCAACATCCGTTCGTACGCCGTGCCGTCATGATGGGAAAAGAGCCTTTCGGTTCGCCTACTTTGAGCGACCAGGCCCTCATGCACTTCCCTTCCGTGAAGATCGGACCGGGAAACTCCGCCCGTTCCCATGCAGCCGACGAATATATCGGCCTGATGGAGATACGGGAAGCAATCGATATGTATATCAAGCTGCTCGACCAATTGACGATTGACAATTGACAATGGGCTGGCGCTTTGGGCGTTTTATTGAGCCGGTTGTTGATGCTCGATTCTCAATTGTCAATTGTCAACTGTCAATTGTCAATTATTTTATTGTCCGTAGTAAGCGTTCGGACCATGCTTGCGGCTGAAGTGTTTCTCTACCAGCAGCGGGTTCATTGTTAAATTGGGATTCACGGCATAAGCAATGCTTGCCATTT
>ENA-ORTH01000516-ORTH01000516.1-human-gut-metagenome-genome-assembly--contig:-NODE-516-length-47903-cov-11.774787_pt1 | contig 47903 bp, 33 predicted proteins | sample MGYA00241914_ERZ509192 | MGnify/ENA primary metagenome ERZ509192 (study PRJEB26280, sample SAMEA2338826) | human gut metagenome | biome: human gut; feature: human-associated habitat; material: faeces...
CCTCAACGGCAGCCTCCAGATGCTTCATGTTCATGTATTTCTTGTTGCCCCACTGCGCGCCGGCAACGTGGCGCAGACGGGCGCAGACCAGCATGAGGGCCGAATTGCCGTCTAGGAAACAGCCAACTACCCTTGTACGGCGGCGGATCTCCCGGTTCAGCCGTTCAATGACATTGTTGGTGCGGATGCGCGTCCAATGCTCAGAGGGAAAATCCGCATAGGTCAGCGTTTCTTCAACGCCATCCTCAATCTTCTAGGCGGCCTCTTTCAGCTTCATGGCGCTCAATTCTGTCACCACCGCTTTCGCCTTTTCGCGGGCAGCTTTCTTGCTCTCCTGCGCGTGAATCGCCTTGAGCATCTTGGCAACCAGCTTCACCTTGGATTTCGGCACAACAGAGAAGATGTTTCGATAAAAATGCACCACACAGCGCTGGTACTTGGCCTCCGGGAACACTTCGCCCACGGCTTCCAGCATCCCCAGGCACTTGTCTCCGACGATGAGTTTTACGCCGTCCAGTCCGCGCCCTCTAAGCCATTGAAATAAGTTCACCCAGCTGGCCTTGTCCTCTTTCATGCCCTCAGCTAAGGTAATTGCAGGAGCTGACCTTTTATCGGTTCCTGCTTTTTTGTCAAGGTCGCCGGGGCATTGGGCAGGTACTTAATATCTGATAATAAATATTGAAAATTGAAAGTACCCACGGACTCCTGAAACACGAAAAGTACGATTTTTAATATGAATCATAAAATAAAGAGATATACACCATCAGCACTCAAGTGGTATATTGACAACACACGGAGTCGAAGCCGCAAAAGATGGTGTGCGTCAGCAAAACAACGGGAGGAACAAGGAATGGAATACGCAGCAAAAACACAAACAGTACGGACGTCGTCTGGAACACTTGGAAAGAAGCGTGATGGGTCCTGGAAACGTCTTGGTGCAGATATTCGCACAAATTGGCTGGTATATCTGATTGCGCTTCCGGCGCTTGCCTATTTCTTTATTTATTGTTATATGCCCATGGGAGGGCTGGTTATCGCTTTCAAGGACTATAAAATTTCAGGCTCCATGTGGGATGCTGAATGGGTAGGTTTTCAGCACTTTACAGATTTTTTCCAAAGCTACTATTTCGGGCGCCTTTTGAAGAATACCTTGCTGCTCAGCCTGGAAACACTTGTGTTCGGGTTCCCCGTTCCCATTATCTTTGCGTTGCTGCTGAATGAAATGCGCAGTGTCCGATTCAAAAAGGTAGCGCAGAGTATTACTTATATTCCGCATTTTATCAGCATCATTGTCATCTGCGGCCTGATCATCGATTTTACGAGCCTGGACGGCCTCATCAACACGATCATCAAATTTTTCGGTGGCATGCCTGTCAGCTTCCTTTCAAAGCCGGAATGGTTTCGCCCTGTATATGTGATATCGGACATTTGGCAGACCTTTGGATGGAACAGCATAGTGTTTATGGCGGCGTTGACAGGTATTGACACCGAGCAGTATGAAGCTGCCCGGCTAGACGGCGCCAGCCGCCTGCAGCAGATCATCCATATTTCGCTTCCGGGTATTACTCCCACCATTGTTACCCTTTTGATCATGCGCTTGGGCGCTGTGATGAGTATGGGATTTGAAAAGGTCTTCAACCTGTACAACCCGGCTACCTACCAAACGGCGGACATCATTTCCACATTTGTTTACCGGCAGGGTATCCTTGGGGCCAATTACAGCTCCTCTGCGGCCATCGGCCTGTTCAATTCTTTGGTGAACCTGGTGTTGGTCGTCGCAGCGAATAAAGTAAGCCGAAAACTTTCCGAAACGAGCTTGTGGTGAAGGGGATAGAAATATGAAGATAAAACAGAAGCCCGGCGACATTGCGTTTGATGTCGTAACTTATATCATTGTTATCTTCCTGATACTGATTACGCTGTATCCCTTGGTGTATGTAGCGTTCGCGTCTATCAGAGACCCCATCAAGGTCTCTCAAAGCGGCGGGATCCTGTTGTGGCCCACCGGGGTCCAGTTTGAAGGTTATCGGCGTGTTCTGGAAAACAATGAGATTTGGACGGGATACACGAACACGATTTTCTATACGATTGTTGCAACGGCACTGAACGTGGTGTTGACGGCAGGGCTTGCATTTGCGCTTTCCCGCAAAAAGCTGATGCTCAAAAAACCGCTGACGCTTTACGTTATGTTTACCATGTTCTTTAATGGTGGCATGATCCCGACCTATCTGAATATGCAGAATCTCGGTTTGCTGAATACAAGGATCGCGGTAATTCTTCCCGGGCTTGTGAGCGTCTATAACTTTATTATTATGCGTACAAATTTCGAGGCGATTCCCGCGAGCCTGGAAGAATCATCCAAGATCGACGGGGCAAACGATTGGGTGGTGCTGTGGCGCGTAATCCTTCCGCTGTCCATGCCGACGATCGCGATCATGATCCTTTTCTATGGCGTGGGGCATTGGAGCAGCTGGTTTAACGAGATGATGTATTTGCAGGATCGCAGCCTGTGGCCGCTGCAGCTTATCATCCGAGAGATTATCGTACTCAGCGGGTCCGCGGCGATGAGCGACGGTACGGGGATTTCGTTTGAGATGAGCGAAATTATCAAATACGCCACTATCGTGGTTTCCACGCTTCCAATCCTGTGTGTGTATCCGTTCCTGCAGAAATATTTTGTTAAGGGTGTTATGGTAGGCGCTGTCAAAGGCTAGCCCCGGCAGTGTCGGCCATGAAATAAACCAAAAAAGTGAAGGAGAATGCAAAAGATGGAGCTGAAAAAACGTTTATTGGCACTGGGGCTTACAATGGCGCTGGCACTTACATGCCTTACCGCCTGCGGAGGCAGCGCGTCTTCCAGCGCGTCCTCATCCGCCGCAGCAAGCGGGAGCACTTCCACCGCACAGGAGGAAGGCCAGTATACCGGCGAACCGGAGCCCCTTACACTTCCGCTTTCTGAAGAACCCAAAACAATCACGGTCTATGCAAGGAATTCCTCCAGCGGCGTTTTGAGCGATTACGGCCAGCTCAAGGCTTTCCAGGAGGCTGCGGAACGCCTGGGCGTGACGATTGAATGGATCATGCCGGCGCAGGGGAGCGAAAGCGACCAGTTCAATCTGATGGTGGCATCCGGTGAGTATCCCGACATTATTTTCTGGGACTTTTCCTCTACACCGATGAAACTGACGGGACTGCTTGACGACGGTATCGTCATCCCCATGGATAACCTGATCCGTCAGTATGCGCCCAATTATCTGGCCTGGCTGGAAAGCGACGAGGCTATGATGAAGCAGGCGCTGAGCGATGAAGGCACTTATAACGCGATGTATAAGCTGGAACCGGATCCGGCGCGCCTGGTCACTGCGGGTCCCACTATCCGCAAGGATCTGCTGGATAAATATGATTTGGAGGTTCCTGTGACAATCGATGATTGGCACGAGGTCCTGACTGTAATCAAAGAGAATGAGTCCAGCGTCACGACGCCTGTTACGGCGATGAAAGGTACGGACGGCAGTGTGCACATTACGATGTTCATGCCTGCATATCATACCTACACCAGTTTTCACAATGACGTAGACACCGGCGAGATTGTCTACGGGCCGATGACAGAGAACTACAAAGCGTTTCTGACAACGATGGCCCAGTGGTATGCTGAAGGCCTGATCGATCCCGAGTACATGACGACAGATTATCAGACGGCTATCGGAAATGTCACCAGCGGAAAATCTGTTGCAGGCTATATGATGGTCGGCGGGATGATCGGCAATATTACACAGAACGTGCGCGCCACAAACCCTGAATTCGAGCTTGTTGGTGCGCCGTGGCCCGTGCTGAACGAAGGCGAACAGCAGCACACGATCAATCCGGAAGCAAACATTCGCGTAGGCGGTATGGCAGGTGCGGTCACCAAGGATTGTGTAGACCCCGTGCTGGCGGTAAAACTGATGGATTACTTCTATTCCGAAGAGGGCGCAGATTTGCTGAACTGGGGCATCGAGGGAGAGAGCTATACGATCACAGACGGTAAAAAGACTTATACCGACGCTGTGCTGAACGATCCGGACGGCAAGACTGTGGCTGAAGCAATTCAGCAGTGGGCGCAGCCGCTGCAGGGCTTTACAAAGCCGATGGAGTACGAGGCCTGGAAACAGATCACGTTAGTGCTGCCTGAACAGATTGCCGCGAATGAAACCTGGTCCGCCGGCGTGTCAGATATGATCCTTCCGAATCTGGAGCTTCCGTCGGATAAAAACAGCGATTACACGAAGATCATGAACGACGTCAGTACTTATATGAACGAGATGTCCATGCAATTCATTACTGGACAGATCGCCGTGGAAGACGGCTGGGACAGCTATGTGCAGACACTGAAGGATATGAAAGTAGAGACTGCATGCACCTATATGCAGGAGGCATGGGACGCGTTTAACGCCCGGTGAACAAAACCGAATACTGCTGCCACGACGTAAAAGCCCAGCCGCGCGGCACCCCGGCCCGGATTGTTTCCGGACCGGGGTTTAGCCGGTTTATAAACCTGGGAGAATTTTCCGGCTTGCGGAACCCGGCCACAAAGATTAAGATAAAAAGCCGTCTATTATATCCGTGGCAAAGACGGCAGATTACCCGTGGTGGAGGAACATTATGATAGGTTCAAAGAGGCGGAACGGAAGAGGGGTACGCCGTATCCGCTCCAAAGTATTTGCGAAGCTGCTGCTTTCTTTTCTTGCGATGCTCATGATCCCGGCGGCTCTGACTGTGGTGGACTTTTTTCGATATCAGAATATTCTGTGGGAAGAGACGCTGCGCTATCAGGCTTCCCTGCTGGAACAGGTACAGAAAACGGTAGATGAGCGGCTTGAAAACATCCGGCTCGTGGCAATCGATATTTCCATGGACAGCGCGGTCAACCGCTATACGGACAGCGAGGGCCTGGAGGGCGGTTCGCTTGGAGTATCAAATTATCAGATCACGAATCTTCTGAACAATTACCGCCAGGTTTACCGCTCTGTCACGGATATTCTGCTGTATACCATGCACTATGATAAAATATTGTCCACACAAAATGTATACTCCGGTCCGCTGGAAGAGTATGCCCTGCTGGAGGACCCTTCTTTGGGCCGCAGCCTCGTGGGATATTTTGAGGAAGAACGCCTGTACTGCCAATTTGTTACCATCGGACCGGGCGCTGCGGCAAAAGAAAAGGCGCTGTTTCTTCTTCAATCGGTTCCGCTGTGGAGTATCGGCAGAGATGCCACCGGCGTTATTGCAATACAGGTGGATACGGACGACTTGTTTCGGGATATAAGCGAGATCAGCGGGCTGCAAGAGGGGCTTGTGTGCCTTTTGGATGAAAAAGATGTGCCTCTGGCGGCAGTCGGCGATATTACGCTGCTGGAGGAGTGGACAGGCGCGGATGGTAAGGAGACAGAGGAGAGCGGTTCTGATTATATTGTAAACAGCGTGGATTCGCGCCTTACCGGATGGCGCTATATTTCGGTACAGCCTCAGCAGCTTTATGCGGAACGGCTGCGTGCTGTGCTGGGAACGCATTTACTGCTGGTTTGTGCCCTGACGTTGGCAGGGATCGCTTCGGCCTATCTGTTTTCCCGAGGAAATTACATTCCCCTGGAACGGGTTATGGCGAAAATACGAAAGGAATCTGCGCTGGGTGAGCATGTCGGACAGGATTCGGAGTATGAGTATATCGAAGCGTCTATCAGCTCTCTGACACAGTATATGCATGCGCTGCAGAGCACGCTGGAGCAGGAGATGCCGCGCATCCAGGAGAACATGCTGTATCAGCTTTTGACCGGCGCGGTGGCGGATTATGACGGGTACAGCAATGGCATGATGGAAATGGGGCTTCTGATGCCTTATCCTTCCTACGTGATTGTCTTATTGGAAATCACCAGCTATCCCTCGGGAAAAACGGAGGAGCAGGAGGTGTTTAAGGTGATGCTGCGCCAGCAGGCCAGCCGCTTTTTGCCGCAGGACGTCTCATATGGCGCGGCAGATATTGGGCAGGATAAAATTGCGTTTCTGCTCAATGGGCGGATAGAGGGCCTGGAGGCCGCTGCGGATGAGGCGATGGAGCAGCTGCTGGACTATGCGCGTGCAGAGCTGTTGCTGATACTGACAATTTGCATCAGCGAGCCGGTAAACGGGTTGGAAAATGTAACGGGGGCTTATTATGCCACACAGCGTTTGCTCGACCGCCGGCGGATTGCAGGCGGTGCGGGTGTGGCGCGTGTACGCGAGAACCGGGAGCAGGACAAGCTGTGCGCGTGCCCGGAAGAACTGCTGACACGGTTGGCAAATCTGGTTTCTGTAGGTGATGAAGAACAGGCATTGGCTGCTTTGGAGAAAGGATATCAGATGAGCTTTGCCGGCCGCAGCGTAGATATCCATATGGCGCGCAGCTATTTTATCACGCTGGTGGATACGGCGCTGCGCGGCGTACGTGTACAAGGGGACGCATTCGATGCATTCTGGGCCGAGAACAACCCCATCCCGGCGCTTTCCAGCGGGAACACGCCGGAGTCGATGCAGGCTGTCGTCCAGAAGTTTGTGCGGCAGGTGTGCGACCTGGTAAGGGAAGAACGCAAAGGGCATGCGGACGCATTGAAAACCGCGATCCTGGGATATATTGGCCAGAATTATTCGGATAACAATTTGAGCCTTTCCGGCGTGGCGGATCATTTTCAAATCACACCAAATTATCTTTCGGCGTTTTTCAGAGAAAACGTGGGGGATACCTTCCTCAATACATTGACAGGCATGCGCATTGCCAAAGCGAAACAGCTGCTGCGGGATACCAATGATGCCATTGAAACAATCGCCCGGAAGGTGGGCTATTCGGGCAGCAATTCCTTTATCCGCAACTATAAAAAACTGGAACACATCACACCAGGAGAATACAGGGACATCCTGCGCAGGAATCAGGGATAAAAATATCGCCGCACCGGTTTGGGTGCGGCGATATTTTTGTGCAAGGTCAGGTTTTGGGGAGTTCCTTTAATTTCTGGTTCAATTCCTGTACGACAGTTTCATCAAAGGAGCCGCTCATGCGGTTGACAATTTTGAACAGCGTGAAAGCCTTCGCTTTTTCCAGCATGGGATTATCTTTCAACTGGGGAAGATATTCTCCGATCAGCTTAACTGCGCGCGGTTCTGCCATCAGGTCGCCGATGGTATCCATCAAAGAGTAACGGTCCTGGGGGAACAGATCTTCCTCGCTTTGCCCCAATGTAAACCAGTTTTTCACATTAAAGCCGGGATTGGGGTCAATATAGGCATAATCTGTATTGGGAGTATCCACGCGCGTCCAGGAAACAATATCAGTACAGTTTCCAGCGCGTGCGGTCACGGTAGTAACGCCCGCATGCAGCGGTACATTTTGAAATTCAAAAACCGCATTTCCTTCCAGTGACGCAAAGGGTGTTCCGTCTACTTCCAGAGAAACACTCGGCTGATTAGAGTAGACACGCACAGTGATCACATCTGATGCACGCTGTTCATAACGGCGGGAATTGATGTGTACAAAGGGTTCGCTTGACCACTGGGCTTTGTAGTAATAGAAGGCGTCTTTGCGCAGGCTGCGGTCGTAAGTAACGAGGCCCTTGCAGTTACGTCCTTTGGATCCGCCTTCATTGCGCATGGCGCTCCCGAAATCGAACAGATTCCATACGAAGGTACCCCAAACATAGGGGCGGCTGTTGAGAATAGGATACACTGTTTCATGGAAACGGCACTGGAATTCTTCGCTGTAATCCTTTACGTGGGGCGCATCGGAATGGAAAGCGGGGTTTGCGTCTACGCCGTATTCTGAGATGCCCAAGGGCACGTCGGGATTATCTGCGTGAAAGCTGTCCAGAAAGTTTGCATACTCTTCCATTTGCCCGTAATACCAGCCGAAATAAACATTATAGGCCACAACGTCTGTGATGTGATTCAAAGGACTGTTGTTTTTGACGCAATACAGATTGGAGCTGGTAGTAAGCCGGTTGGGATCCAATTTATGGGCCAGCGTCTGGAGCCGCTCCACTCCCCGATACATGGACAATATTTCGCCTGTGATGGCAATTTCGTTTTGCAGTCCCCAAAAACAGATGCTTGGGTGATGGAGGTTTTGAAGGATCAGTTCCGTCAACTGACGGCAGGCGTTCTGCATCAAGGCTTCATCGTCCGGCATGGCCAGCATGGGAATTTCGGCCCAGACGACCAGCCCTTCCCTATCACACAGATCATAAAAATGCTGGGGATGCTGGTAGTGAGAAAGGCGGACAGCATTCGCGCCGATATCCCATAAGATGGACATGTCCTCTTCCAGCTGTTCCGGATAAACGGCGTTCCCATAGCTCTGCCTGTCCTGATGGCGCGCAACGCCGCGCAGAGGGACGTGTTTTCCGTTGAGGAAAAAACCTTTTTCAGGATCGACAAAAAAGCTGCGCAGGCCGAAAGTAAGAACGACTTCATCAGTTTGACCGTCCGCTCCCGTTACACGGGCGGTGCAGGTATACAGAGCAGGGGCGCGCAGCCCGTTCCACAGTACCGGGTTGGGCAACAAAATTTCTGTGTTTGGCGCGCTTCCCGCGGTTTCGGCACGGGCTGCAGAGGAGCCGTCCGGCGCGGTGACCTCATAGCAGACCTTGGCGTTGTCGCCGTTAATGAGGTGTGTTTCAATGGAAAGGTGCCTCGTGCCATTTTCATCCAGTATGGGTGTAAGCAGTACGCCCTGTGTCCCATAATAGGACAGATCGAAATGTGTGTACGGGACACAAATGAGGTTCACATCTCTGTACAGGCCGCCGAATATGGTGAAATCGCCGGAAAGCGGATTGACATCATGGCATTCGCTGTTGTCAACCAGAACAGTCAAGCGGTCCGCACCGCCGGGCGTGCAGAAATCTGTGATGTCGAAACGAAAAGTGGAATATCCACCACGATGCTCGCCCAGAAATTTGTCGTTCAAATATGCGCGGCACACGGTGTTGGCGGCTTGAAATTCCAAATAGAATCGCCCGTTGGCTTGCGCCGGCACATGGAGCGCACGATAATAAGCGCAGCAGGCTCTCCGATAATTTTCGCCGCTTTGACCATCTTCGGCATTCCAGGTGTGCGGGAGACAAATTGCCTGTGTTTTTTCAGGGGAAAACAAAAAAGGTGGTTCAAGATTTGCGGGAGATATGTCAAAAAGCCAGTCATTATTGAGGGAAATCACAGTACGCATTTTTATTCCTCACTTTATATAAAATCATTGGGCTGATTTTATTATAAATGATATTTGGATGACTCCAATCCTTATTTTCTATTGTACATACCAAGTATTTATGATACCTGATTCAAAAAGCATCGGAGCAAAGGAAAACTGAACTCCAGCGCTTTTTGTATAGGTTTCTGATTATGCATTGAATCGTAATTTTGCAAAATAGAAAGTGAAAGGTACTGCCGCGCATAATCAGAATCACATTGAGAATCTTCTGGCCACCGATTATTTTGGTCCAGAAAGATAACTCGCATTAGGGATTTTCCCTGTTCTTCGACTTCCATCAAACGGATAGGAAAAACTTCAAAAATTCCATCGACCAGTGAACTATTCCGCCAAAAAAGGACATTGCAAAGAAACCACCCCCGAAGTAGGATAGAAGAACAACGGGGGTGAATTCGTATATGGCGAGAAGCTATACTCATATCAAACAGTACTACGAAGAAATGGAACAGATGCATCAGGAAGGACACAGTTGCCGGGAGATCGGAGAAAAGTTTGGATTTACAAAAGAGCAGGTCAAAGAATGTCTGCGAAGGCCAAGGCGCAAAGCTCAAAAGGAGCAGGAACGTGTTCCAAAACGACGCGGGAGGCAGGCAAAGCAAATCCCAACTACCCTGTCAGCGTTGGAAAAAGAAGTGAAACAGCTTCGAATGGAAAATGAATTGCTGCGGGATTTTCTCAAAGCAGTCGAAAGGAAGTGAGAGCCCAAGTCAAATATATGGTCATACAAAGATATGCAACCAAGTATCCGGTTGTTTCTATGTGCCGTTTCTTTGATGTATCACGCAGCGGATATTACAGCTTTCGAAAGCGAAGCAAGCAGTTGAATCAGGAATCTCTTTTGGTGGGACAGATTCAGGCATGTCATAATAGTGGGAAGTATATGTGCACGTATGGCTGTCGTCGGGTCCAGCTTTGGATCGAGCGTCAATACGGCAAGCATTACAATTACAAGACGGTTTGGCGTGTTATGCACAAATATGGTCTGTTGTCGAAGATCCGCCGCAAGAGATTTGTTCATTGCGGCGAGAAAACACGGACCTATGCGAATCTGTTGAATCGTAATTTTCATGCTGACAGACCCAATCAAAAATGGGTAACCGATATCAGTTATATTCCAACCAAGCAGGGGACTCTTTACCTTTCCGTCATCCGCGATTTGTTTGACTTAAGCATTGTTGCCTACAAAACCAGTACCCGCCAAAGTATCAAACTGGTGCTGGATACGATCCACACGGCAATAGAAAAAGAAGAGGTCACTGCAGAGCTGCTACTCCACAGTGACCAAGGCTTTCAATATGCTTCTCAAAGCTATTTTGCCCTAACTACACAATACGGCATTACTCCGTCTATGTCAAGACGGGCGAACCCATACGACAATGCCATGGCAGAAAATTTCTTTTCCATTCTCAAATCCGAATGCATTCGTCTTTTCAAGCCAGAGACCATCCATGAAGCACAGGCTCTCATTGAGGGATATATCGCTTTTTACAACAACGACCGCCTTCAGCTTAACTCCAAGCTCTCTCCTTTTCAAAAACGACGCTTATTTGCGTAATTCTTCGCTATCCTACTTATGGTGGTTTTATTTCTGTCTTTTTCTTCTGGAACAGTTCACTAGCGAGTGGTTTTCGGCTTGCAAATCACTTAATTGCTTTGCAAATTCATTACACGCAGTGTGACGGATTCTCGTCGAAAACCAAAAATATTTTTTGATATCTATGAAAAACGGGCTTTTAGGAATTATTCCTAAAAAGCCCGTTTTCCCTTGATTTTATGCGACAAAATCGACTGACATCTTTTTTGTCACATGAACTTGGTGGGGCCTCAGGGACTCGAACCCTGGACCGGTCGGTTATGAGCCGAATGCTCTGACCAACTGAGCTAAGGCCCCCAATCACGCCGCGGCACACAGTGATGCGGCTTATATATTATACAGGATTTTCTCCAAAAAGAAAAGCCCTAAAAATTTTTCTGTTTTCCCGCGGTTCACGCTTCCCGGCAGGGAATGCGCGCGGCCATCACTGCGGCAGCAAGAGCGCCTGCCAAGCCCACAAAAAAGATGCAGCGCAGTGCGTGGGGCGGGTAGGCCTCCAGCACGCCGATGAGCGCAGAGCACAGCACCGAGCCCAGCAGAGCTGAAGCCCCGTTGAACAGTGAGTTGACGGAAAAATACATGCTACGCGTGGCGGACGGACTGGTGGCCACCTGCATTTTCAGGAAACCGACGCCCATGCCCGCGTAAGGCACCGCCCCCAGTATGGACAACACCGGAAACAGGTATGCTGCATTTTGCCGGGTGGCCGCCGCCCACAGCGCGGCCACGCATGCCATCATCGCAATGGTCAGCGCGGTAACATTCTTCCATCCGATGCGCGCAGCCAGACGTGCCATCAGCGGAGTGCACAGCGACCGGCACAGGTTTCCTGCCGTCACCCAGACCATGATTTCAAAAAACGTCAGTTCCAGCACCTGAATCTGGTACACCGCGGCAAAGCCGCCGATGAACATGCCCGAAAGGCTCCACACCATATTCGTCAGCATCACCCTCCGAAAACGGCGGTTGCGCAGCGGCTCCAACAAGGCGGCCGCAGCTGGGGCAGGCTCCTCCTTTTCAGGCCTTTCCGGCGCAGGCAAACGCAGCAGCACCGTCAAGCTGGCGGCCAGCAGCATGGTCTCCAGCACGCCTACGGCCAAAAAGCCGGTCTGCTGTGCGCCGTGCCGGGCAGCACGGTCAATAATCAGGCTCACGGCGCAGAACACACCGGTATATGTAAGCATGAAAAACATCTCACGCACCGAGTAATAGTCTCCCCGGACACGGCCCTCCACACTGCTCACCAGCCAGTCCGTCTGAGACGGACATGCAAATTGATAAATGCCGATGGCCAACACATAGCACACCACCATCAACGGCGCGCCGGCAGTCCTTGGCAGCAGCACCGAAAAAAACACCAGCGGCAACAGTACACGCCATGTGCCGTTACACAGGCGCAGAAAGCGCAGCGGACGTGTTGTGCGCTCGTAGGCAAGGCCGCCCGCCAGCTGTAGGATGGGCAGCGTGCCGCTCAGGCCCGTGACCACATTGGACAGCGCGAGTGAAAAACCGTAATATGCCGTCAGGCTGGCAATGATGGCGCCTGTGCAGGCCCAGTATGCCGACATGGAAAGAAGGTTATCGAAAATAAAATCGCGCGGTGTCTTTTCCATTTGCTGTCCGCCCCCGCATCCGTTTGATGCTTATTTTGTTGTACTATGGGATGCGCTCCGCCGTTCCCGCCTGTAAACAGCAGACAGCGCAGCATAAATCCCAGCACATCATAGCATGGCCCCGCACAAAATACCAGATGAAAAATCATATTTCGGAAATTTTCGATATCCTTTTTGAACAGACTGCAAAGCCGCGATCCCTACGGTTCTGTTGTACCCCTTTGCGGCGGCATGCTATAATGAAACCAACACTGTCTTCCCAACCGGGAAATGCCGTTTGTTTCTGCCGTTTTTGACAGCTGCGGCCGTTCCCGCGCCGCACGCATCCGAACGTATTTTACAAAGCACCAAAAGCTTCCGGAGGAAATGTATTATGAAAGAACAACCTGTCATCGCAGTCATCGGCGCAGGTGCGCTGGGCGTCATGTTCGGCCAGCGCATGACGCAGACACTTGGCCCGCAGCGTGTATTCTTTGCTGCGGATGCACAGCGTGCAGCCCGTTATGCGGCACAGAGCTTCACCTGCAACGGCGCTGCCTGCACCTTCCGCTTTGTGACGCGGCAGCAGGCGCAGCCTGCCGCGCTGGCGGTCTTCGCCGTCAAAAGTACCGGGCTTGCCGCCGCCATTGAAACGATGCGCCCGTTCATCGGGCCTGAAACACTGGTCATCTCCCTGCTCAACGGCATTACCAGCGAGGGTGAGCTGGCCGCAGCCTACGGGCCGGAGCACGTGCTTTACTGTGTGGCCCAGGGGATGGACGCCGTAAAGGACGGCCCCGCCGTCACCTACCGCAATATGGGAAAGCTTCTTATCGGCAGCGGTACGGGCGCGCGCACCTCGGCTGTGGACGCGGCGGCCGCACTGCTGCTGGAGGCGGGCGTGCCCTGCGAAATACATGAAGATATTCTGTACCGCCAGTGGAGCAAGCTGATGCTCAATGTGGGGCTGAACCAGGTATGCGCGGTTTACAATGTGCCGTACCGGGGCGTACAGTCCCCGGGGACGGCGCGGGACACCATGCTGGCTGCCATGCGGGAGGCACAGGCCCTGGCCGCACGGGAGGGTGTGACGCTGACAGACGCGGATATTTCCGCCTGGATGAAAATGACCGATGCTTTGAACCCCGACGGGATGCCCTCCATGCGCCAGGATACGCTGGCCCGGCGTCCCACCGAGGTAGAGCTGTTCGCAGGCGCCATGCGCCGCCTTGGGGAGAAGCACGGCGTTCCTACACCCGTGAACGATATGCTCTACCGCCGCATTGCCGAGCTTGAAGCCGCGTATTGAGCATGCGGCGCGCTATAATCCCAATGGTACAGAGAAACCAGCGGAGCCTGCCCTTTTTATGGGGCACAGGCTCCGCTGGTTTTTCGTCTGTATTCCGCGCTGCAGCGCTCATCCATTGGCGGGCAGCTTTTCCGCAAAGCCGGGCACGTGCACGGCCGGCACCTCCATGCCGCCGTATACCGGCACTTTCTCGGCTGCGCCGCCCTGCGGGGGCGTGCCGCCGCTTTGCCCAAGGCGTTCCTTGGCCACACTCAGCATCAGCTTGATACGGTTCTCCTGGTTCACCCGCGTTGCGCCCGGGTCATAGTCGATGGGCGTGATGTTGGCGCGGGGATATATGGTGCGGATCTTATTGATCATTCCTTTGCCGCAGATGTGGTTGGGCAGGCAGCCGAAGGGCTGGGCGCAGATGATGTTCTCAAAGCCTGTCTGCTGCAGCTCCATCATCTCGGCCGTCAGCAGCCAGCCCTCACCCATCTTGTTGCCAATACCGATGATTCCGTCCGCCATTTTTTTCGTGTCCAGAAACAGTGTGGGCGCATGGAACTGGGGATGCTTTTTAATCGCCGCGATCATCAGCTTTTCCCGCACGGTAAGCCAGCTCATCAACGTATCGGAGCCGAGCTCCAACAGCTTGCTGCCGCCGTACAGGCGCACGGTCTCGGCCATGTTGGCAACACAGTACTGCACAAAACCCATCAGGCCCGGCAGGTTCACCTCGCAGTCCTCGCCGTGGAGGAACTGCTCCAGATTGTTATTGCCCAACGGTGAATATTTCACATAGATCTCGCCCACGACACCCACTTTCACCTTGGGCGTATAGGTAACGGGCACCGCCGCAAAATCCGCCGCGATAGCTGCAAAGTTCGCAGCCATATCCTTTTTCGAGAAGCCCTTTTTTTCATCGAACTGGCTCGCCACCCTCCGCGTCCAGGCAGCCACAAGCGCATCCGCCGTGCCCGGATCGTTTTCATAGGGGCGCGTCTGGTTGGCAAGGCTCATCAGCTCGTCTCCGTAAAACACCGCCGCAACAATCTTTCGGATGAGCGGAAGCGTCAACTGAAAGCCGCTGTCCTTTTCCAGGCCGGAAAAATTCAGGCTGGCCACGGGCACCTGAGGAAAGCCCGCTTTCACCAGCGCCTTACGCAAAAGGTGGATGTAGTTGGACGCCCGGCACCCGCCTCCCGTCTGCGTGATAAGCAGGGCCGTGTGATCCAGATCGTATTTTCCGCTTTTCAGCGCATTGATGAACTGCCCGATGACAAGAAGCGCAGGGTAGCAGGTATCGTTGTGGACATATTTCAGCCCTTCCTGCGCCACGGCATGGCCGCCGGAGCCAAGCACCTCCACATGATAGCCTTCGTCCTCCATGGCGGCGCGCATCATCTCAAAATGGATGGGCGCCATGTTGGGGATCAGGATTTTATGTGTCGCTTTCATCTCCGGAGTAAATTTGGGATAAGTATGGACATTTTCCATGGGCATGCCCCTCCTTTGGGCAAATACGCAGTTATGGATACGGGCGGGAGCATTACTCCGCGTCCGGCGTTTCGCCGGAGGCCGGCTCTATGGCTGCGAACAGACTGCGCAGCCGGATATTCACCGCGCCCAGATTCGCGATCTCATCGATTTTGATCTGTGTGTACAGCTTGCCTTCCCGCTGCAAAATTTCTCTCGTTTCGTCGGTGGTGATGGCGTCCACGCCGCAGCCGAAGCTCACCAGCTGGACGAGGTTCATATCCGGCTGGTCCGCAATGTATTTCGCCGCCGCGTACAGGCGGGAATGATAGGTCCACTGGTTGAGGATGCTGGTGGGGAATTTTTCCACCAGATGTGAGATGCTGTCCTCTGTGATCACCGCCGCTCCATAGCTGCAGATCAGCTTGTCGATGCCGTGGTTGATCTCCTCATCCGCATGGTACGGACGGCCCGCCAGAACGATGATCTGCCGGCCCTCGGCCCGCGCCTGGGCGATGATCTCCCCGCCCCGGACACGCACGCGGGACATATGCTCCGCATATTCGGCATAGGCCGCGTCCGCAGCGCCCTTCACCTCGCCCAGGCTGATGCCCGCGAAGTATTTTGCAAGGATGGCCGTCATCTTCCTGGGAAAATCCCTTCGGCGGTGAATGCCGATATAATCATAAATAAAACGGATATTCTCCAGCTCGTGGCAGTTGGCCGCAATGACCTCCGGGTAATAGGCCACCACAGGGCAGTTGTAGTGGTTGTCACCCAGGCCCTCGTCCACATTATACGTCAGGCAGGGGTAAAAAACGGCGTTCACAGCCATCCGGCTGAGCCGGTGGATATGGCCGTGCAGCAGCTTTGCCGGGTAGCATACAGTGTCGGAAGGAATGGTACTCTGGCCCTCCAGGTAAAGCTCCCGGCTGGAGGGACCGCTGGTCACCACCGAAAAGCCCAGCTTCGTGAAGAAAGCATACCAGAAAGGCAGCAGTTCGTACATCCCCAGCCCCAGGGGGATGCCAATAGTGCCGCGGATGCCCGGCTGGGGCTTGTATTCGGCCAGAAGGCGCTGCTTGTATTCGTACAGATTCAGTGGGTTTTCCGCGCCCCGGTGGGACACCGGACGGTCGCACCGGTTGCCGCTGATGTATTTTTTGCCGCCCGGAAAAATATTGACCGTAAGCTGGCAGTTGTTTCCGCACAGGCCGCAGTTGACGCTGCGCACCTTCTGGGTGAAGCCCTCCAGCTCCTCCAGCGTAAGCAGAGACGATTGGCTCTTTCCCTTTGCCTTGCCGTACAGTGCCGCGCCGAACGCGCCCATCAGGCCCGCGATATCCGGCCGGATGACCTCCACGCCCATTTCCATCTCGAACGCGCGCAGTACAGCCTCGTTGTAGAACGTACCGCCCTGCACCACGATCTTGCGGCCCAACTCCTCCGGGCCGGAGGCACGGATGACCTTGTACAGCGCGTTTTTCACCACGCTGATGGCAAGCCCGGCCGAAATGTTCTCGATGGACGCGCCGTCCTTCTGGGCCTGCTTGACGCTGGAATTCATGAACACCGTGCAGCGGCTGCCCAGGTCCACGGGCTTATCCGCAAACAGAGCCAGCTTCGCAAACTCCGGCACGCCGTAGCCCAGCGCGCCCGCAAACGTCTGCAAAAAGCTGCCGCAGCCGGAGCTGCATGCCTCGTTCAAAAAGATGTTGCTGATGGCTCCGTCCTCGATCTTGAAGCACTTCATATCCTGCCCGCCGATGTCGATGACGAAATCCACGTCCGGCATAAAGTGCTTGGCCGCCGTAAAGTGGGCCACTGTCTCCACCACGCCGAAATCCACGCCGAAGGCGCTTTTCACAATGTCCTCGCCGTAGCCCGTGGCTGTGACGCTGGCCACCCGCAGGCCCGGGCGCGCCTTGTAAATGTCGATGAGCATCTGCCGGATGATGGGGATGGGATTGCCGCTGTTTGGCTGATAGCTGGTGAAAAGCAAATTGTCGTCTCCGTCGATGACGGCGGCTTTTACCGTGGTGCTGCCCGCGTCGATGCCGATATGCACAGGGCCGGTGCTGTCCGCAAAGGGACGGCGCGGCACGCTCGCCTTTGCATGCCGTGCGCGGAACGCCTCGTATTCCGCTTCGTCCCGGAACAGCGGCGGGTTGAACGCATAGGTGGCCGTGGCGCTGTATGCGTGCAGCTTTTCCACCACACCCGCCAGGTCCAGTTCCTTGTCGGAATACAGCGCCGCGCCCAGCGCCACAAAATAAAGGCTGTTTTCCGGGCAGGTCCCCGTCACGCCCAGCGTCTTGTCGAAGCTCTTTTTCAGCTGGGGCAAAAATGTGAGCGGCCCGCCCAGATACAGCACGTTGCCGCCGATCTTCCGGCCCTGCGCAAGGCCCGCGATGGTCTGGTTCACCACGGCATAGAAAATGCTGGCCGCCACATCCCCGGCCTTTGCGCCCTGGTTGATGAGGGGCTGGATATCGCTTTTGGCAAACACGCCGCAGCGGCTGGCAATGGTATATGTTTTTTCCGCATGCCGCGCGGCTTCGTTCATTTCGTCGGGCGTCATCTTCAGCAGCGTTGCCATCTGGTCAATGAACGCGCCAGTGCCGCCCGCGCAGCTTCCGTTCATGCGCACCTCGGTACCGCCCGTCAAAAACAGGATCTTCGCATCTTCGCCGCCCAGCTCGATCACCACGTCCGCATCCGGCGCGTAACGCTTTGCCGCCACCCGTGTGGCAAACACCTCCTGTACGAAGGGCACGCCGCAGGCGTCGGCCAGGCCCATGCCGGCCGAACCGGAGATGGAAAGCTGCGCGGGCGCGCCGTGCAGCACCTCAGTGTGCATGCGCTGCACCAGCTCCGCCGCTTTTTCCACGATGTGGGAAAAATGACGCTCATAGGTTTTGTATGTAATATTCAGCGCGTCGTCCAGCACCACGCATTTGATGGTGGTGGACCCGATGTCAAGCCCGATCTTCAAACTGTTCTCCCTTTCCCCTTAAGCGGCGCGCTGGGCGCGCCGCAGCCCGCCGGTAAGACAGGACCTCCTATCTTAACCTTATCTTTACCTTATATCATAGTATTTTACCGCTTTTTGTCGAAAAATCAACGGACAGATGTGAATATTTGTCAAATTTTTTACGGAAAATTCGTCCTTATTTACAAAATACTGGCGTTATGCCCAAAAACACAGCCTTTTCTTATCAAAACAGGCCCACAGCGCGGAGCCGCAGGCCTGTAAAACCAATTATTCTGTGCGCAGCGCCTCTATGGGGCTCAGGCGCGCCGCCTTGCGCGCGGGGTAAATGCCGAAGAAAATGCCGATGGCGATGGAAAACAGCGCGATATAAACTACAGTGGAGGGCGCCACATAGCCCTCCATGCCCATCAGGCTGCTGATGCCGTAGCCGCCCCACAGGCCCAGCACAATACCGATGACGCCTCCGATGAGCGTAAGCGTACCCGCTTCAATGAGGAACTGGAACGTGATGCTGCCCGTCTTTGCCCCCAGCGCCTTGCGGATGCCGATCTCCCGCGTGCGCTCGGTGACGCTGACGAGCATGATGTTCATAACGCCGATGCCCCCCACCAGCAGGCTGATGCCCGCGATGGCGGCGATGATGCCCGTAAACATCCCTGTCACGCTGCTGATCTGCGCGGTGTACTGGCTTACGTCCATAATGCCGTAGCAGTCCCGCCCGGCGTTGCCGTGTCGGCTTTCCACCAGACGCAGCACCTGCTGTGCCAGCGGTACACTGTTCGCAGTGTCCTGCGCCAGCAGCGCGATCTGGAAATACGGCTGGCCCACATCGTCGGAAAGAGTGGACAGGCTGGACAGCGGCGCCGTCATCTGCGCAGTGATCTTGCCGTTGTAGCTGTATCCGCTCTGGCTTTCGGTTATGCCGATGATCGTGAAATCCGAAGTGCGTCCGCCCACCGTGAGCTGCACCGTCATGCCCAATACGTCGTCGGTTCCAAACAGCGCCTTTGCTCCCGCGGAATCCACGGTCACAACACGGCGCGCGGCATCATAATCCGACGCGTCCCAAAAGCGCCCCGCCTGCAGCGTAGCCGGAAACACCAGAAACATGCTGCCGTTGCCCGCCGAAAGGCTGGCGCCTATTTCTCCCTTTGGGCCGCGCACACTTCCGCTGGCGCCGCCGGCCATCGTCACGCCCGCAACGCCTTCCATACGGGCCACGGCCTCCACGTCCCCGTCGGTAAAATAATCGTTCACAGTGGTATCCTCGCCGGTCACACTCAGATACACCGAACCGGAAGACAGCATGCCCAGTTCGCTGTCCATCATCCGCTGCCCGCCGCCGCCGATGCACAGCACCATAATGACAGCCCCAATGCCGATGATGATGCCCAGCATCGTGAGAAATGAGCGCATTTTGCTGCCCATGATGTTGCGGTACGCCATTTTGGCGTATTCATAGATCTGACGCATCCGGACGCCCCCTTAGCCCATCATCACAGCGCCCATACCCGCGTCCGCGGGCATCTGCGCCGCGGCGGCGGGGTCGCTGCTGACAGCCATGCCCTCCGTCACATCCTGCGGGTTGAGGATGACCTCATCCCCCGCGGAAATGCCGGAGGCGATCTCCACCTGCGTATCGGAAGAAAGGCCTGTCTTCACATCCCGGCGCACAGCCGCGCCGTTTTCCACCACATAGCAGAACTGGCCGCTCACATCCGTATTGACGGCGCTGATGGGCAGGCTCAGCACTCCTTTCGCCTCCCCTGTGGCAATGACCACGTTGGCCTCCAGGCCCAGTTTGATATCGCCGTCCGGCGCGTCCAGCTGCACTTTGGCGTGCACATAGGCCGTGGCCGTGCCTGTGGCGGAGGCCCCGGCCGTGGCCATCGCGTCGATGGACGCCACCGTTCCGGTGTATGTCCTGCCCAGCGTGGTGACAACGGCGCTCTGGCCCGGCTTTACCTTTTCCAGATCGTAGCGGGAGAGCGCCACGTCCACATATACATCGCTCAGGCTCTGGATCGTGCACAGCGGACCATAAGCCGCCGCGCTGGAGCCCGGCACCGCACTGAGGGAGGTGACGACGCCGCTGATGGGTGCGGTCACGCCGTCCCTGCCGCGGGCAAGGTCCTCCTTGGCGCTTTGCACGGAGAGGGATGATGGCACCTGTGCCAGCTCCAACTGGCGTTTGGCGCTGTCGGACAGGACGGCCTGCTTTTCCGCGTCGTAGGTTGCCTTGGCCGCGCTCAGCGCCTGCTGCTGGTTCGCGAGGTCCGCGGCGGCGGCGTCCAAAGCCGCTTTAACAGACAACGCCTCCTCGCTCTGCTTATCCGCGAGGGCCTCGTACTGCGCGGTCAGGCTGTTCACCGCGGCTGAAGCCTTGTCTTTCTGGACGGCAAGATTGTTCAGGTTCGCAGCCGCGTCATTGAAGCGTGCCTGTGCGCTGTCGCTGGCGGTGAGCGCGTCGCTTTTCTGCAGCTGGCCGCTCTCATAAGCGGCAGAAGCCTGCCGGTAGGCGCGCTCCAGCGGCTCTGTATCAAAGGTGGCAAGCAGGTCGCCCGCGTTCACGATCTGCCCCGCTTCCACCTTCACCTCTGCAAGAGGCGCGGTGACGGGCGACGGCACCACTACGGTCTGCCCCGAGGTGAGCGTACCCGTGGTGGACAGGCTTTGGCTGATGTCTCCGGCTGCCGCCGTCTGTGTTTGCACATAGGTCGGCAGCGGGCCGCGCAGCGCGCTCAGAACGGCGTTGCCCGCCAGGGCCAGCACCGCAATGCCCGCCAATGAAAGCAGCACGATTTTTTTGATGCTGCGCTTTTTCTTCGGCCGTTTGGGCGGCTGCAAAAGCACCTCGCCGGCCTGCGCCGGGTCCTGCACGTTCTGCGCCATCAATTCCTTTGTTTCCATTTTAGAAAACCTCCCGTTCCCCGTCGTCTATTTTTCCGTCTGTGATACGCACGATGCGCTGAGCCTTGCGGGCCAGCCCTTCGTCGTGAGTGATCAGTACAATGGTGTTGCCCTCGGCGTGCAGAGCACGGATGATCTCGAACACCCTGGCGCCCGCTCTGGTGTCCAGGTTGCCCGTCGGTTCATCCGCGAGGATGAGCGGCGGATGTGCCGCGATGGCGCGAGCCACGGCCACACGCTGCTGCTGGCCGCCGGACATCTGGTTTGGACGGTGGTCCATACGGGACGCAAGGCCCACACGCTCCAGGGCCTCCAACGCCAGCAGACGCCGTTTTCCGGCGGGCAGGCCCCGGTAAATGAGCGGCAGCTCCACGTTTTCCAGCGCGTTCAGGTTCTTGATCAGGTTGAAGTTCTGGAAAATAAAACCGATTTGTTCATTGCGGATGGCTGAAAGCGCATTATCGGAAAGCGCGCTTACGTCCTGCCCGTTGAGAAAATATGTACCGGACGTCGGCGTGTCCAGACAGCCAATCATATTCATCAGCGTGGATTTCCCGCTGCCTGAATGGCCTACGATGGCCACAAACTCCCCCTTGTAGACCGCGAGGCTCACGCCGTCCAGCGCGCGCACCTCGTTTTCTCCGGGATTGTAGATCTTGTACATATTCCGGATATCGATGATGGCCTGTTCCAAGCCCATCCCTCCCTGTGCCCGCTGCGCAGGCATTTTTTCCATCTGACATTTATGCAACGATATTGTCCGGCCGGCTTCTTCATTTTCTGCGCGCAATAACGAAAACCGTTCCCTTATTTTCAGCAAAAGGCCAAAAATGCAGATTCCCACACAAAATATCCGGCTGTGCATGTACTATATTTTCCCCGCGCCGCATATCCAAAAGCGAGGAGGTGTCCCCTTATGGAACGGATGGACGGCGTAATGGAATATATCCGGCCCGAGCTGCTGGTGCTGGTGGCGGTGCTTTACATCGTCGGCAAAGCACTCAAGGTCTCGCAGGACGTAAAAGACAAGCACATCCCGCTCATTCTGGGCGGCGCGGGCGTGTTCCTGGCCATGCTGTGGGTGGTGGCAACCGGCAGCTTCGACGGCGTACAGAGCATTGCGCTGGGCCTGTTTACCGGTATCGTGCAGGGCGTACTGGTGGCCGGCTGCAGCGTATACGCCAATCAGCTCGTCAAACAGGCGGGCCGGGCGGATTGACCCGAATGCAAAAGAGCATCCCCGGCGCACGGATACCCCGCGCCGGGGATGCTCTTTGTTTTCTGATATTCTCAGGGAACGTACACGTTTACATACTTCACGCCGTTTGCCACGGATTCGGCATAGGTCTCGTAGAACAGGTCCACCTGCATGCGGTTGGACTGCACAAACGCACCCGTATCTGTCGCAATGGCCCAGCCATATACGAATTTGCCGTCAGCGGAGGTGATATACACCTTTGTACCGTAGGGAATGAGCGTCGGGTCGCACGCAAAAGTACCGTAATACAGGCCCAGGCCGCTTGCGCCGCGTCCGCGGGCGGAATAATAGCCTGTCGCCTTCATGGAATACATTTTGCTGTAGCTGCTGGGCACGTTGTTTTCCACCGTGATGCCCTCGGGGGCCTGCAGCGGGCTGACGGCGTCGGAATTGTATTTCCGGTAGATCTCCGGTATCATCTCGGTGACGACCTGGGTATCCACCACCTCGGTGCTGGAATATCCGCCGTCCACATACTTCTGGCGGTAGGTCACGTCCACAAGGCCGTCCTGCCCCGCCTGCACCAGCACCTCGTGGGAATATTTCCCCGTGCTTTCGGCGGTTTCGTCCAGATACTCCGTCTCATAGGGAACGGTCTCCCGGGCGGTATTCTCAGTATATGTTACACGGTGTACGCGCACACGGCCCATGCCCTCGGTCACCGGGCTGTCCAGACTGGGAGTGGTGTAATCGTCCGGCCCCAGCGTCACGCCCGCGCGGGCCAGCACGTCGGCCACAGTGCCGTCGCTGATCTCCGCCTCGTAATATTCTCCATCCGCCGCTACAGAGACCGGAAAAGCCCGCTGCAGAGAAAGCAGCAGCGTGCCGTCCTCCACCTCGTGCAGACGGGTGCTGTCGTTGCTCTCCAGTTCCATACCCGCCAAGTCCAGCAGGACCTCGGGCTCCGTCACCGCAGCCATCACTGTGCGCTGCGCACCGGCGGAATCCGCCACAGTAACCGTATTCACCGTAGCGGCCAATGCCGTGCACACCAGCCCCAGGCTGCCCGCCGTCGCCGCCACCGCAACGATGCGGGGCCCGGCGGCGGCCAGCCAGCGCCGGATATGCTCCTGTCGCTTTGTCATGCAAAAACTCCTTTGGTTCTCCGTCCACACACCGGGCCGCACAGCCAAAACAAAACGGACGGCCCGCACCAGACCGCCCGTGTATCAACAAAAAAGAACAGCGCCGCGCGCGTTTTTGAAAACAAAAACAACGGATGCATGCGGCAGGGGCAGGCCTTAGTACCTGTGCATTATAGCAAAAGAAAGCCGCCGCGTCAAATTTTCGGCTTCAAACCGCCATTTTTCTATACAATTGGTAATATTTTACGCAGATTTTTTCTTTTTTGCCATCCTGTCCAAACGCTCCGCGCACGCTTCGCCACGGCGGCGGACATTGCATGTTTCCCCCTGTGCAAACCCTGATTTTTATGGTATAATAACCCCCAAAGCTGCCGTTTACACGGCTGCGCGTGTGCAAGGCACACGCCCCTGTGCTGATGCACAGGGCTTTGGGAACATTGAACCACGCAAAACCGCAGCAGGTGCGGTTTTGTTGGGGCCGCTTTGCGGCGTCATGGTATAATATGCCCGCTTAGCGAATGCGAGCCGCAGGCGAAGCAAAAGCAGGGCGGCATAGAAACATGATATACGAAGCATTTAGAGACCCGGCGGCAGCACCGCCCGGCGCCTATCATTCTGATTCGACGGAGGAACGCCCCTTGGCACAGAAAAACATCCGCAATTTCTGCATCATCGCCCATATCGACCACGGCAAGTCCACCCTGGCCGACCGCATCCTGGAATGTACCCAGGCCGTGGACGAGCGCCAGATGGAGGCCCAGCTTCTGGATAACATGGAGCTGGAGCGCGAGCGCGGCATCACCATCAAGGCGCGCGCCGTTACCCTGCACTATACGGCAAAGGACGGGCAGGATTACGAGTTCAACCTCATCGACACGCCGGGCCATGTGGACTTCAACTACGAGGTGAGCCGAAGTCTGGCCGCCTGCGAGGGCGCTGTGCTGGTGGTGGACGCCAGCCAGGGCGTGGAAGCGCAGACGCTGGCCAACACCTACCTTGCGCTGGAGCACGATCTGGAGCTGGTGCCCATCCTGAACAAGATCGACCTGCCCAGCGCCGAGCCGGACCGCGTGGCCCACGAGGTGGAGGACGTGATTGGTCTGCCGTGCATGGACGCACCCCGCGTCTCCGCCAAAATGGGCGTGGGCATCCAGGATGTTCTGGAGCGTGTCATCACCGATATCCCCGCGCCGAAAGGCGATGCAGATGCGCCGCTGAAAGCGCTGATCTTCGACGCGGTGTACGACCCCTACAAGGGCGTCATCGTCTATCTGCGCGTGTTCGACGGCCGCCTTTCCGTGGGCGAGCCCGTGAAGCTGATGCAGACGGGCGCTCAATTCACGCCCGTGGAGGTCGGCCATATGGGCGCTACGGCGCTGGCTCCCTGCGGCACGCTGGAGGCGGGTGAGGTAGGTTATTTCACCGCGTCCATCAAAACGCTGGAGGACACCCGCGTAGGCGACACCATCACGGGTGTGTCCGCTCCCACGGCTGAGGCGCTGCCCGGCTACCGCAAGGTGACGCCGATGGTGTTCTGCGGCATTTATCCCGCCGACGGCGCGGATTATCCCGACCTGAAGGACGCGCTGGAAAAGCTTCGCCTGAACGATGCGTCCCTGAGCTTTGACGCAGAGACCAGCGTGGCGCTGGGCTTTGGCTTCCGGTGCGGCTTTCTTGGCCTTCTGCATCTGGAGATCATCATCGAGCGCCTGGAGCGCGAGTTCGACCTGGACCTTATCACCACCGCCCCCAGCGTGGAATACCGCATCACGCTGACAGACGGTGCCGTAAAACTCATCGACAACCCCACCAATTACCCCGATCCGGCGCAAATCGCCAAGGCCAAGGAGCCGTTCGTGGATGCGCATATCTATACCCCTACCGATTATGTGGGCAGCCTGATGGAGCTGTGCCAGAACCGCCGCGGCATCATGCGAGACATGAAGTACATGGACGCCACCCGTGTAGATCTGCATTATGAGCTTCCGCTGGGCGAGATCGTATACGACTTCTTCGACGCTATCAAAAGCCGCAGCCGCGGCTACGCCAGCTATGACTATGAGATGAAGGGCTTTGTGGAATCCAAGCTGGTGAAGCTGGACATCCTGCTCAACGGCGACATGGTGGACGCGCTTTCGATGATCGTCCACGCGGATACCGCTTATGCCAAGGGCCGCCGTCTGGCGGAAAAGCTGAAGGAAAACATTCCCCGCCAGATGTTCGAGATCCCCATCCAGGCGGCCATCGGAGGCAAGATCATTGCCCGCGAAACCGTGAAGGCCATGCGCAAGGACGTTCTGGCCAAGTGCTACGGCGGCGACATCACCCGTAAGAAAAAACTTCTGGAAAAGCAGAAGGAAGGCAAAAAGAAGATGCGCCAGCTGGGTACGGTGCAGGTGCCCAGCGAGGCGTTCACCGCCGTGCTCAAGCTGGACGAATGAGCGCAGCGCCCGGCCGCCGAAGCTTTCTGCCTTTGGTTTGAAGGTCTGGAGAAAATATTATGAAGCTGAAATGTGTGAATATTGCGACGCCAAACCCCTCCGCAATGAGCCGATTTTACTCGCTGGTACTGGGCCAGCCCTGCCGGCGGCGCGCTCCAAACCGCTTCGAAATTCCCGCCGGCGGCGCTTTTGTCGTTATCACGCACTCCGACACAAAAACACCTGTCAACCCCGATTGCTGCGGACTGGAGTTTGCGGTCGACGACGTAGACGCGGAATACGAACGTCTGCTTACTGCGGGTATTTCTGTGGAACGCCCTCCCGTCACTTACCCGTGGGGGTACCGCGCCATCGGATTTCGCGATCCGGACGGCAATAACATCGATTTTACGGCGTATGTTGGTAAACCGGAATAAGGAACACGACGGCAGCATGCAAAAGCGGACGGCTGATAAAACAGCCGTCCGCTTTTATTCTTGTCGCCCGTACACCTTACAGCTCTGGTTCGGCCGAAGCCGCCGCGCCGCTCTGCGCGTCCGAAGACGCGCCCTCGCCGCCGATGACGCCCGTGGGGCTGACGCCGCCGAACAGCAGCGTGCCTTCCCTGTCCTTACCCACGATAGCCACGTAACTCTTACCCACATTGACCTGCAGCGCCGCGCCGTTCTCGTCCTTCAGGCGCAGCGGGTCCTCCGGATTGCCTTTTTCCCATGTCACCGCGCGGAACTTGCCGCCGTAGCAGTAATAGCCCGTACCGCTGCTCATAGCGAAGTCCGTCACAAGATTGTTGGGGTCGTCGGGATTTTTCAGTTTTATATCCGTAAAAAGCACCAGTACGTTGTCAAATGCAAGCTGTGCGCCCGTGGATTCATCCACCTGCGGCGCGCCGTAAGCTGTTTTCAGATACTTGGCCGCAGCGGCGTCATAGGTGAGGGTCACCGCACCGGAATCCGAAAAGCTGAACGCCACGTCTGCGGCGTCACCTTGGGCAGGCACCACCGGTTGAGCATCGTGAGCCACAAAATCGAACAATGCCTGGCTGGCGCCCGTTCCCGAAAGCCCCAGCTTTTCCATCCCCGCTGCAATCAACGCCGCGTCTGTGTACCAGCAGTGCTCATTGGCGTAACCGGCCGCACTGCGCGCTTCATCAAACACAAAGGACGTGGACCCCAAATACATGCCGTTGATGGTGGAATACTGATACTGGTTGAGCAGATTTTCAGCATAAATGCTGGTGCCGATGTGCACGATAACCGAGTTCAGCGGCATCGCGCACTGAAGATGCTGGTCCCGCGCGGAACGCACCGGCCCCACCTGGGGCACCGTGTCCTTATCTGCGTACAGCGCAAGCAGGCGGGTGATGCCGCCCTCCGTCACCATTTCAAAAACCGCGTCGGCGCTGCCGATGCCCCGCTGGGGCAGTGCGGCCTGCGCATTGTTCACCATGACGGCCACGGGCCTGTCACCCGCCGCCAGCCCTTCGGCCAGCGCTTCGCCTGTGATGAGGTTGATCTCCGGCGCAGGGCCGTCCGGAATCAGCGGGCTGGCTCCCGGAGCAGAGGCGGAGGACGCGCTCTGCGTCCCCGACGAGGTGTTGTCGCCGCACGCCGTCATGCCAAACGCCAGCATAACGGCCAGCGCAAAAGCGATCATGCGTTTCACGGGCTTCAACTCCTTTCCGTTGTTGATACATAAAACCGGGTCCGCCCCGCGCGCGTTTGCGGGCGGGGCGACGCGGGACGGCCGCGGATCAGCCGTCCGTTTCTTCAAAGTTTTCCAGCGTGCTGTTGTCGCCGGTGGGCACCTCGGCCGTATCCGTGGCTGCCGCGCCCGCGTCATAGCTGAACTTTCCGGCCTCTTCCAGGTCCACCACTGCAAGATACGTCTTGCCGGGGTTCACCTTTACGCTGGTCTCGTTGCCCTCGGCGTCAACCAGATACAGCGCCTCAAGGGGAGAGCCCTTTTTCCAGCGGATCGGTTCCGCCTTTCCGCCGTTGAAGTAGTAGCCCACGCCGCCGAAGGTGTAATCCACTTTCTGAAGGTCGTAGCCGGATCCGCCCGGATCAGGATACACGTCAAAATCCGTGAACAGCACGATGACGTTGTCGAACGAAAGCTGCGTGCCGTTGTTCGCGTCGGTGCTGGGCAGGATATCGCGGGCCGCATAGCTGTACTGGCTCATCAGATACTTGCCGGCGGCGGCGTCCCAGTCGAAATAGGTGCGGTAGCTTTGAGAGTGCTCGATGGTGATGCCCAGCGCGTTATCGCCTGTCAGCACACGGGCGGGCTCATTGTAATTGACGAAGTCGAAGATCGGGCTGGTGTAGTCGCGGCGGGTATCGGCACCCAAGGCATCAATGGCTTTCTGGATAAAATCTCCATCCACATAAGCCGTGTGTTCCCGCGCCACATTCCCCTTACTTGCATCGCGTGGGAAATCACCCATCCGATCCAAATTCAAATCCATATCCTGATAAGAGTAATCCTTAACATACTGCGTCTGCACCACGCTCTCGCCGATATGCACATAAAGCGGCTGCAGCGGCAGGATAAGCTGGAAGAACTGGTCACGCGCGCTGCGCACGGGGCAGATCTCGGGCAGGTCCCGGTAATCGGTAAACAGGGCGCAAAAGCGGGTGATGCCGCCCTCCACCTTGATCTCGATGAGCACGTCGGCTTCGGACAGGCCGTTCTGCGGACGCGCCTGCTGGTAAGAGGTATTGGAGATATTGTTCACCATGACAGCCGTGACGCGCTGGCCCTCGGGATAATCGTCACTCTTGGGCAGGCCGGTGAGGACGGCCGGGTCATACGGCGGCTCCTGCGGCTCAGGCTCCGAGGAGGAAGCGGCTGGAGCGTCCGTCGTGCTGCCGGACGAAGCGGGCTTGTCGCCGCACGCCGTGAACACGGACGCCGCCAGAGCCAGGATCAAAAGCATGGAAAGAAATTTTTTCATCTGATGGTCTCCTGTTGTTGTAGTGATCTATTTTCAATATCGGGCACTACTGCGTCATTCCGAGTACCGGGCCGCTCAAGACAATTGTCCGGGCAAAACGTTAGCCGGGAATCGTGCGGTGCTGCCAAAAATATTGAAGCAAAAATGTTTTATTCCGCCGCCTGCCAAACAGGCGCCGTATCGTTGATGCGGAAATAGGAATACATGTCCAGCCCCACCACCGCAATATAGGTGCGGCCCGGGTTGACTTCCACAGGCGTTTCGGCGCCGTCGGCGGACACGATGCGCAGCGGCTGTTCCGGCGCGCCTTTCAGCCATCGTACCGGCTCGCATCGTCCGCCGTTGAAATACCAGCCCACGCCGCCCCACGCAAAATTCACTTTCGTGAGAATGCCGCCGGGATATTTTTCGGTGTCCGTGAACAGCACCAGCAGGTTATCGAACGTGACGGCCTCACCGGTGTTCTCATCCAAATGCGGCGCGCCGAACTGTGATTTTACATATTGCGCTTTCTCTGCATCGTAGCGGAACGCGCTGTTGGCATAGCTGGAAAAACGGATATAGAGCTGGGACGCTTCCCCACCCGCCAGCACGCGGGGCTCCTGAACGTAGGGGACAAACTGGAACACGGCCTGCTGTGGGCCGTCCATCTCGGTGTCCAGCCTGTATTGGGCGGCCGCCTGAGAAAACAATTCCCCGCTGGTGAACCAGCAATGCTCAATGGCCGCCGTCAGGTTGCGCTGTGCATCCAACTCCAGCGCGCCGGCCTGAAAATAACCATCCAAAGATTTGGCCTCATAATGGTATTGGCTGAGAAGCGCCTTCGCATACGTGGAACCGCCCACATGCAGGTACATCGCTCCCAAGGGGAACATAAGCTGCACATGCTGGTCCCGAGCGGAGCGCACCGGCCCCACCTCGGGCATGGAAGTATAATCGGAATATACGGCCATCAGACGGGTGATGCCGCCCTCGGTCACCATTTCATATACAAGATCCGCACTCTGCAGGCCACGCTGGGGCAGCGCCGCCTGAACGTTGTCGAGCATCACGGCCAGAGGCCGCATGCCCTCAGGCCAATCATCCGCTTTAGCAAGCCCTGTGAGGGGGTTCGCCGACGGGTCTGTCACGATAGCGGGCGTTTCCGGCTCGGGCTGCGGCTGCGGCTCCTGCGCAGACTGGGACACCGAGGAAGGCGCCGGCGCGCTGGAACTCCCGGAAGGCGGCGCGCCTGAGGCCGAGACCTGCCCGCCCGCAGTGCAGGCGCAAAGGCACATCACAGCCGTACTCAGCGCCAACAGGGCGCTGCACAAACGTTTCGTCATGCCTGTCAACCTCGCGATCGGCAAAACGAGACGGAAAGAAGCAAATAAGAAGAAAAGGCGGCATCTGTATAGACGAAGCAGCCTTATCTTTTGTTTCGTTCCCTATCCCGTTTTCACCATAGCGTTTCAGCGTAACTATCCTTATACAATATACACAAAACCGAAGCTTTTGTAAATAGGAAGGCAAACATTTCACACAAGAGCGGTGCCTTCAAGGAGGCAGGAAAGCCCCGGGAGCCGCGCTTTTCCGCGCACCGGCGGTGCGCGCACGGCGGCTGCCGGCGGGACAATTTTCCGGCGGGGTATTGACAGAATACCACCTGGCTGATATAATAGTCAAGCGTCATTGGAGAATACAGTATTTCCGTCTTTTCTCTTTTTCTTTATGAGCCATTAGCTCAGTCGGCAGAGCATCTGCCTTTTAAGCAGGGTGTCCGGGGTTCGAATCCCCGATGGCTCACCATTACCAGCAAACTCGAACTTGCTCTTGTATGAGAGCGGGTTCGGGTTTGTTTTTTGTCTGGACATGATTTTAAAGTAGAGCAAGCAGGCCGCACAGGAGAGATATCTTCTGCGCGGCCTGTTTGCTTTCTATGGAATTTGAATGCATTCCACAAACTGCTCGAAAGACATCTCCCCTACCTGGTATTTGACCATTGCCTTCTGCGCGATATCACGCCATTTGTTGTAGTCCTCGCGCATTTTGGCGTTCCCCTGTGCGCGGGCGCAGCGCATCTGGTATTTGTTCCGCAGCTGCTGATAGAGCTGCCGCGCCTTGTCCGCTTTCACCTGTGCGGCGTATTTCTCCCGTGCCGCGACCTCCTTGCAGGATGCTCCAATGTCTTCATCGCACACGCGGTCGCAGTATTTGGTGCGGCTCGAAAATGGCAGGAACAGCCTGCCGCAGTTTTCACAGCGTGCGACACGCAGATCAAGCGCGCACATCTGCTGAAATTCCAGAAATACAAGCGCAGGCAGGTTATCACTTGCGTAAAATGTGGCGGCGGCAACGCCGCCCTTCTTTATGCCCTCCGGTATGTACTGCTGCAGCTTGATGTGTACATCATCCAGCATTCTGCTGCATCTGCCATAGAGCTCTCCATCATTCTCCGCCAGCTTTAACAGCCGTGCGGACGGAGCAGAAAGCGGCTGGCCGTCCTTACCGCAAAGTGTTACACCGATAAGGGCCCGCAGATCCTTTTGGAAGGCGCTGATCTTCTTCAGAAAGTTGATAAAATAATCCAGCACCAGCAGTGCCGTTTCACACAGAGAACGGTCCTCGGTCTCCCATTCGATGTAATACTTCATCTGCTCGGTATATGCCGGAAAGCTCCGGCAGTAACCTTCCATAATGTTTCCGGTGATCGCCTGATTTCCCAGGTGGATGAGCCTCTGGTGTACCTCGGATCGGGACAAGCCTGTATCGTTCACGCCGGAGGCCAGGGCCTCAAGATACGGCTCACTTTCCTGGTCGTAGGCACGCCATACTGCCAGGCAGTATCCCTCCAGCAGGTCAAAGAATGCCGGAGAAACGGTCTTGACACTCAGGGACATATTGTGATAGAACTCCGCGACCTGATAATACACACAGGTCTCCGGCTCGGACAGCCGCTGCGGCATCGTGCAGGTTTCGCCGAAATCCACGCCTGTATAGGCGCGGCGCAGCGCGCGTGCCTGTTCCAGATACGGTTCCCAATCAACGTCGAGTGTCCCGAAAACGAGCGAACCCAGCGGATAGGCGGTTTGTTCTTCTCCGCCTGTACCGATGTATTCGGTCTTGCCGTTAAAATAGACATAGGTTTTACCGCGCATCCTGTTCCCCATCCTATCCTGTGTGAATTTGCCTGTGTTTCACAGCAGCTCACAAAGCGTGTTCTTTTATCCTACACGAAATCATAGTAACACATCTTGTCATTGAAAACAAGCAGTGATACGCTTAATGTGTCGGGATGTATGCTGACATATATCACAGACACGGAAAGCGGCGGAATGTTTCAGAGCGAAACCGTTCCGCCACGGGCGTCAACGGCAGGACAGCGTGGAGATGGGCGGCGGCAGAACAAAGGCCAAACAGAGCAGCACAGCCGCCACTTTCCTCCCGCCGCAGCGGGCCCACGGACACTTTGCCGGCCCTGGCCGGAAAGTGTCCTAGTGGGTCAGACGCTTTCAAAAGCGTCTGCGCGCCCCGCAGGACGGCGGATGCACAGGCCGGTACAAGGAGAAAGGAGGAGCCGATAAGGAAAACGAGCAGGACGGTGGTGCGCAATGAGCGTTACCGCAAAAACGCAATCGGAGTACGGGAAAGGCATAACGAGCGAAAAAATGAAGCGTACTCGAATCCGGATGTTTTACTGGAGTACAGCAGCCAAAATGTTGTTTTCAAAACATGCGGTGCACCAACATATGCACAGCAATTCGACAGGATGGTTGCGGAGGGAGCCGTAAGCACCCGTGGCTTAAAGCCGGACGCCTATGTATTCGATGAAATGGTATTTGATGTAAATACGGAATATTTCGAGCGGCACGGCGGATATGAGTACGCAAAAAAGTTCTATGCCGAAGCGTATGAACTGGCCAAACAGATCGCAGGCGGAGAACAATATGTGATATCGGCGGTGATGCACGCGGACGAGAGGAACCGGGAAGCCAGTGACAGGCTGGGAAAAGATGTGTTCCATTACCATATGCATGTTATTTATCTTCCGGTGGTGGAAAAGGAGATCCGGTGGTCAAAGCGCTGCAGGGACCCCACACTGCGTGGGACCGTTCGGGAAACGGTCATGCAGGTAAGCCATAGTAAAAAGTGGCCGATGGTCCCGGCGACAGATGAAACTGGCAGGCCAGTGCTGAAAAAAGACGGCAGGCCGAGGCTTATCAGTTCTTACAGCCTGCTGCAAACCGCTTTTTACGAACATATGAAAGCGGCGGGTTTCACGGATTTTGAACGCGGTATCGAGGGAAGTACGGCGGAGCATCTGGATGTGCTGGAATACAAGGTCAGACAGGACAGGCAGGCTGTGCAGGAACTTCGGCAGGAAATTGGAGACCTGGGTACACAGGCGGAAGAAGCCCGAAAACAGCGGGATGAACTGCGCGGCGAGGTTACAGCCGCAGCAGGCGATTTACAGGCTGTACAGGCCGACATAGGCGATGTGCGGCAGATGCATGGGCGCAGCAGGCGGAAGGCTTTGACAAAACGGATCGAGCTGCCCGAGGATGATTATGCGAGGCTGCTGAAGCTGGCGGAATCGGCGGCAGGATTGCAGGTGGAAAACCGCCATCTGGCGCAGGAGCTGCAGAACAGCGGCACGATGCTGTGGCGGCTGCGCCGTGAGGCGGAAGATACGGAGGAGCGTCTGCATCAGCTTTGGATGGATACGCGCTCTTACCGCGAGGCGGTAAAAATCGCGCCGCGGCGTGTCAACGAATTTCTTTCGGGGGTCCTGCGGGAGCACCGCCGGGAGCAATCGGTGACACGGCAAAGCCGGACGCAGCAGCGGAGCCGGGATTGGGAAATGCAGTTGTGAGCAGATGGAATGAGCAGGCGCCGGGGACGGCCCGGCGGAAAGGAGACCGGATGGGTTAAAGAAAAGCAGGTACATGGCGGAACGGGAGAGTAACAGGCGGAAAGAAAACACAGCACGTCAGGGCGTGCCGGTGGAGGATCTGGAACAGTTTGCAAGGTTCCTACTTCCGAAAATCCAGGCGTTTTACGAAACGGAAGAAGGACAACGGGCGTTTCAGGAATGGAAAGAAAACAGAAGTAGATAAAAATTGCGGCAGGGCATCTTTACGGTACCCTGCCGTAGTTTATATATTGAAACGGATAAGGAGGAAAGATGATATAGAGAACAGGATTTGTGGATATATCAGGGTTTCAACCAGAGAACAAAACGAAGGCCGTCAGGTTATTGCACTCCATGAGGCGGGCGTGGATACCCGGTATATTTATATGAATAAGCAGTCGGGCAAAAATTTTGAGCGGCCGCAGTACAAGAAGATGCTGCGAAAGATGAGAAGCGGCGACCTGCTTTATGCAAAAAGCATTGACAGGCTGGGGCGCAATTATGAAGAGATACTACATCAATGGCGCTTGCTGACAAAAGAAAAAGGTATTGATAGCGCGGATTAAATCAGAGATTCCTTAGGTACAGACGAACGAGAACTACAGCCTTGGTTGCCTGTTCACAGGCCGTCGTTATCAGATCTGCTTCAACATGAGCGGGGAAAAACAAGCAACCTCGCTGTGCGTCAGGCTGTGGCCAAGGAGCTGAACCGTGAAGAAATTTTCGCTAAGGGTACGAACAGCCTGCAGGCGCCTGCCTACGGCTTCTATCCACCCTTCCTAGACTAGGAGGACATTGGCGAGCAGGATATGGAGAGTGCTACCCAGCTTCTGGAGAGCGCTGGCTATACCAAACACTCCGACGGGTATTACTTCCACATGTCTCTGTTGGTGTTCAGCGACGGTACCTATGCCGACGGTGCGAAGGTCATTAAGACACAGCTGGCACAGATCGGCGTCGGCGCCACTATCGAGGAACTGGAAGAGGCGCTTGGGTGTAAAAGGTGTTCAGCGGCAACTATGATATGTGCATTCTGGCTGGTTCCCAAGGCCACGATTCCGACATCCTCACCAACTGTGTGGGTACAGACGGTGGCCTCAACGTTTCTTTCTACTCCAACGAAGAAGTTGATAGTCTGCTAGCCCAGGTGCGCGTCATCACGGGCGAGGCTGAGCGCGACGCGCTCTATAAGCAAGTGCAGACTGAACATTCCGGCTAAGAGCACCGTCATGCCGTCTATACGGCAGAGAAGCCCCTTGTCACGCTCGGCGGCTGTGACGAGAAGCGGAGAGATGAAATAGCAAAGGATGACATGTGACATATTTTTTTGACAAAAAAGATTGCGGCGTAAGATTCCTATGCTATACTAATACTGATTCAATATTGGATATGGAGGCAAGTGCAATGTACGGAATTTTAATTGTAGATGATAACTCGCTTGTCCGCATGTCACTGGTGAACTTAATCAACTGGAAGCGACATAACGCTACGTTGGTTGCAATGGCGCATGATGGAAACGAAGCGTTTCGATTGTGTGAAGAGTATCTTCCGCATATTGTCATCACCGACATAAAAATGCCCGGCGGTGACGGAATTACGTTGATGAAGAAGATACACCGAGATTATCCAACGATTCAGATTATCGCAATTAGCGCCCATGGAGTGTTTGAGTACGCCAAGCAAGCCATGCAGGCGGGATGTCTCAACTATATCCTGAAGCCGATTAGCAGTGAAGAGTTGAACGAGTCCATTGCCTCGGCCATTGCAGTCATTCAAAGCAGGGGCAGCCGGACAGACGAGGAATTGTACAACTTATACGAATATGCGCTGAACAACTTTCCATCTTCTGCTGAAAAATATTGTGTAGCCTTTTTGGCGGGTTGGGAGCTCCCGACGGCAGAGGAGATTGAAAGCGTCTGCATGACAAAGTATTCGGGGCAGGTACTGAAGGCGCCAACTCAATATTTCCAAACCTTCTTATTGATTTTTGAACAGAATAATGTCTCGAGCAGCTTAGAAAAGATAACAAACGTATTAGACGGCCGAAATGGCTGCAGATATGTGATCGAGTCCATTCCAGAGGCGGTGTTGATTGATGAGGTGGGGAGTTATTTCGTTGACATCAAAAAAAAGATTGCTCTTATGGCTTTTTGGGCCGGCAGCCTAATTGTGCACGACGAACGTCTCCTCTTGGAAAAGTTAGAGGACGAAGTGAAGATTTATTGGTCTTTGATTGATTACCAGGGCATGGCCAATGCGTTGAAAAAACGCTTGAGCAGAAACGGGATCCGCGATTTCTCTGCGATGAGGGAAAACAAAAAACTGATTGAGGATTACATACGGCTGCTGACGACGCTCTGTTTGTCCCGATTCGACGAAGTGTGTGAGCTGATGCTGAACATCCGCAATCAAGAGAAGTTCTTTCACTATAAGAACATATTTCAAATTTTGGAAGATATTGAACAGCTGCTGCTTCTGATTTGTGAGGATGCGGCAAAGCAGAAGCGGGGCAGCATCGGGATGTCCTGGGAAATTCGCCGGGTGATTGACATGAACTATCCGGCACCAATCAATCTCTCGCTGCTCTCGTCCATCTGGGCGTATTCACCCTCCTACATCGATAGGAGCTTTCGGAAGATGTTTGGGATGAGCATAAATCAGTATCTCATCCAGACGCGGCTCAAAGCGGCGCAATCCCTGCTGTGGTCCACCAACTGGAAAGTCAGAGACATCTCGGAAAGCGTAGGATACAATGACTACTTTAACTTTGCAAAACAATTTCGGAAGCAGTTTGGCATGACGCCGACCGAATATCGAGCACAGCGTAAGCGTGATAAGACATAAAAGTGTTCAGAATAAAGACATGTTAATTTGTGGGCTTTGCGTTATACTGGAACTGCCTCGGGGACAATACAAATTCAAATGAATTTGTGAAAAGGAGAATGAATGAGATGAGAAAACGGAAAGCTTTTTGGGGAGTGACTTTAGCCTGCGTGCTTCTACTTACCAGCTGCGGCGCACAGACCTCCAGTGCCGCGCCTGCTTCGCAAGCGCCTGAGTCAACGGCACAGTCTGAGTCTCAGCATGGAAATATCTTCCAGAACTCAGATGCGAACGTCAGTGAGGGGAGAATCACGGTACTGACCAATGTGACGGAAGGCGACCGCTTGGAAGAATTGAAGAAATATGCTCAAGAATTCGACGCAAAATATCCCGGAACTCAGACGGTGGAATTCGAATCCATCGACGATTACGAGAACCAGGCGAAAATTCGTTTGTCTGGCTCGGATTATGGCGATGTCCTGCTGATTCCGAACACGGTGGAAGTTGCGAACTTGGGCGAGTACTTTGTACCGCTGGGAACGTATGAAGATTTGTCGAAACAGTATTACTGTGTTGACGACCGCGCTTACGACGGTTTGGTATACGGAATTCCGGTGTCGGTGCAGTTCACGGGAATCTTCTATAACAAAACGGTTTTCGAGGAAGCTGGCATTACGCAGATCCCGCGCACGATTGATGAGTTTATGGACGCCCTGAAGATGATTAAGGAAAAGACGGATGCGATTCCTCTGTATACGGCATACGCAGACCAGTGGACGCTGAATCAGTGGGAGGCCAACACGCTGACAGTGGCTGGCGATGTGAATTATCCGTACGTGATGCAGGCCCACGATCGTCAGAACTTCCTAAAGGGAAGCCCGAACTACAATCTGTACCGCATTATGTATGAGGCCTCTGCGGTAGGTCTGATTGAGGATGATCCCGCCACGGCTACTTTCGACGAAGCGAAGCGTCTGATGGCGAATGGTGAAGTGGCGACATACGTATGCAGCTCTTGGGCCATCGGGCAATTCCAAGAGGCGGCCATGGATGCCGGAATGAGCGAGGATGTGATTGGGTACATGCCGTTCCCGACCCCGACGGCCGATATGAAGCAGCTGGTGCGTTTGGGCCGTGACTATGTGAACGGCGTCAGCGTGCATTCTAAGCATCAGGACATCGCGCTTGCGTGGGTGAAATTCTTTGCAGAGACCGACTACGCCACTCGTCTTTCTTCCAGCGTTTCTCCCTTGGTAGGAAGTGAGCTCCCGGCCATCGCCACGGATTGGTACGATTTGGGCGTGGAGTTTGCAGCCTGCACGCCTGCCCAAGGAGAAAATCAGGGCCTACTCGATAAGATTGATAAGGAATCGGAGGTCGGACTTCTGGAGGCGGACTTTAAGCAGCGCATCATTGACGCTGCCATCGGCAACAGAGATGAAACCTACGATGATATCATGAATGAACTGAACAGCTCTTGGGTAGCGGCGATGGATACGCTGGGAGTACAATAAGAATCTGCTTTTTCAAATGTAGATGATTATTCTTTTACAGAATGAAGCGTTCTGCCCAACGCTTCATTCTGCTTTTTCTTACAAGACACAAAGAAACGCTCGATTAGATTCAGCGGTGAATCAAAACCAGCTGAACTAGGGTAAAGAGCAAAAGAAAAGGATATACATTGATGAAAAATTTCAAGTTTTACAGATTTGCTGATTTGAAACGAAAAACTCAGCAACGAATTATCATTGTGAGTTTTTTACTGTTTCCCGTGATGTTGCTGATTGTGTTCAGTTATCTACCTCTTACCCAGCTCCTGCTTTACAGCTTTACCGACTGGAACGGCACCAGCAGGAATTTTCAGTTCGTAGGCTTTGAAAATTACGCCAAGCTGTGGCAGGACCCAGAACAATTTGCTGTCCTGAAGGTATCGCTGTACTACATCATCGGCACGTTGATTCAGACGGCGCTTGCCCTGTATTTTTCTACGATTTTGAGCTTTAAGGTAAGGTTTAAAAACTTTTTTAAGGCTGTTATTTTTTTCCCTTATCTAATCAACGGCGTAGCTATCGGCTTTATCTTCCTGCTTTTCTACCGCGGCGGAGGAATGCTGGATGTTGTAATGCAGCTCTGCGGATTGGGAACGCATATTCACAAGTGGCTGGGAGAGCCCCGCGTTGTCAACTGGTCGATTGTAGCGACATCCATATGGCGTTACATGGGATTTATGTTTGTGATCTTCTATGGCGCCATTGCCTCGATTCCCTCGGACATTTATGAAGCGGCGGCCATTGACGGTGCAAATGCGTGGCAGAGGTTTTGGTTCATTATTGTGCCGTCCATCCGTCAGGTGATTTTCGTGAACCTGGTCATCAACATCAGTGGTGCGCTGAGTATTTACGAGATGCCGTACATTATGACGGGAGGTGCCAATGGAACAAAGACTTTCTTGATGAACATACTGGATACCGCTTTTAAATACAATAAATACGGCGTCGCTTCCAGTATGTCGCTGGTTTTGCTGGCTGTTGTTTTGTTGGTGGCCGCACTGCAAAAGGCCGTCATCGGGAAGGAGGAAAAGATGCAATGAGTGCAAAGCAGCATTCCACTCTGCTCGGGAAAGTGCTAGTGGCGCTGAAGTATATTTCCCTCATCGTCATCACGCTTGTGTGTTTGGCCCCCATTATATTGGCCGCTGTTACATCGCTCAAATCAAAGACGGAAGTGTATGATTTGGGCGTTCTGCAGTTGCCCGAAACGCTTCATTTTGAAAATTATATCACAGCATTTGTGGATGGAAATATGCTGAATGGCTTTAAGAACACGGCTATCATGGTTGGCGTGTCGCTGATTTTCGTGATCTTGAATGGGACAATGGTCGCTTATATCTTGAGCCGGTTTGAGTTTCGCGGAAAAAATCTTCTAAAAAATGCTTTCTTGTTCGCCTCTCTCGTCCCGAGCATGAGCGTTCAAGTGATGGTATATCGCATTATCAGTGCTTTAGGTGTGTACAATACGCGGATGGCGGGTTTCCTTCTGTACATCGGCACCGACATAATCGCCATCTATATTTTTATGCAGCAGCTCTCGACTATTTCCGTATCGCTGGATGAAGCGGCAATCATTGATGGGGCAAGCTACTTCACGGTATATCGCCGCATCATTCTGCCGCTGCTCCGGCCAGCAATCGCCACGATGGTCATTATAAAAGGAGTCGGAATTTACAACGACTTTTATATCCCGTATCAATACATGCCGAAGAACAGCTTGCGCGTAGTAGCCACGACATTGTTTCAATTCAAGGGGCAATATGGCACGCAATGGGAGGTCATCTGCGCGGGGGTCGTCATTACAGTTGTCCCAATTCTGATAATATTTATCTTGCTCCAAAAACAAATTTATAATGGGCTGATCCAGGGCTCAGTAAAATGAAAAGGAACTGTTCAGAATGATAGAAAAGAAAAAAATGCTAATGTTTATCTCCCAGTTGGAGATGCTGGAAGTCTCGGTGATCATCCCTACTCTGTCCTGGGTGGCAGAGCAGGCCGGAATGGTTTTCGAAGCTTACTTGGGGAGTGAGCGGGACGGGGTTCTTTTTGCAAAAACGGGCAGTACGGTGTTAGGTGGCAACCATTTTCAGCAGTTTAATTATTTGAATGCGTATTACGATATTTGTTATTGCGTCTATGGGCCGATCAGCTTGTTCGATTCTTCAATCCAAGCATTTTCGAAAAATGTGATTGTACGAACAGAATCCATCCAGGACTTTTACTGCGGCGTGCAGGATTACTTTGGACTGGAAGAAGAAAAAATTGTATTGTTCGACATGGAGTACACCAACGACGGAACCACCAGCCGGGAATTTTTTCCGTATTTCTATCCGGAAGTGCTGTTTCAGCAAGCGTGGGGATACATAGGGCGGAAGGAGGATTTCCCGCCGGAAAGAATTGTCTCGGTGGTTTCTCCGCTCTCGGACACGACCAGAGTGGAAACCCTGTCGGCCGAAATCGCTCACCGATACGAAAAGCAGGCGAAAGGAGTTGCCTTTGGCGATCCGGATGCCATATTGTCCATGATGGCCACACTCTGCCGGGACAAATATGTCGCTCTTTATGGGTCGGCGAACTCTAAGAAGGTGAAGGATATAGAAGTGTCGGCCTACACCGAGCAATACACCTGCGTCATGGAGGATATCAAGCAACTGACAGAGATAACAGACAATTACGTTTTAGTCGGGCGCCAGATTGGGGACGGGGACCTATTTGAATGGGGAAAGCACGGCATCTGCATTAAAATCATGGATCCGAACCGGCCGGCGTTTCCGAGCGTCTCTACCATTCCGTATCGGTGGGCCAATACAGAGCGCTGCTGGGATGAGAACGAGCCCAGCGACGAACAGCTGATACAATATGCTAAGCAGGGAAAAATCCTTTCCACCTTAGTATGGCATTCGGGCGAGATGGCACACAACGAGGCCATGATCAATTTGATGGAGCTGGCTTCCTTCACTGGCATAAAAATGGGAATTGGTGCGCACGCCGCCCGCTATCAGACAAGCCCACAACTGTGGGAACTGCTTTCTGTGGAGCGCTCACAGGGCGGAGTGTGGGGCTTGATCGAACCCATTCTGCACTGCGGTGGCATGGGTGTCATGGCCGAGTGCGGCTGCCCACCGGAAGCGCTGAAGCGCCACTGCGTTCGCGCGATGAAAGAAATTGAAGAGATTGCCGGAAAAGCGGGAATGCCAAAGGGCTATATGGCATTTATGGACACTGATTTAAAAACGCTCACACAGCTTCACCCCGAGTTGTATCATGCGGTGGAGGAAATCGGCTTGGATTACTTCATTTCTTCCGCGCTGCCGGGAAGAAACCGCATTCTATATCAGGGAAAGTCTATGATTGCCTTCAATCTCACTCCGCGCAATGTATGCAGCGGATCTCCCTATGTGCGCATGTCTGTGATGGAGGACATCGTTGAGTGCGAGCGCACTGCGCCCGGCTGGATTATGGGGGTGCTCGACTCGCCGGTCGTCTCATTTACGCCCTACATTTGGAACAGGGGCAGCAAATTCATGGAGGTCGTCAACTGGATGGTGCAGGGGGAGACGATCAACGTTCTTCCGCATACGATCTCGAGATACATTCGAATCCTAAAAAAAATGGGGTACATTGAATAATGTTTATGATAAAGCCTTTGAAAGAGGCCTTAGAAGAATCCTATACCAAAATAAAGGAGCAAGAAATTGCCCAGCTGTATGCCAGTTGCTACAAAACGGCGTGGGAGACGACGCTGGTCTTAGAGGAAAACGGAAAGAGTTACGTTTCTACGGGCGATATCCATGCCATGTGGCTGCGGGACAGCGCGATGCAGCTTCTTCCGTATATGAACATGGCGGATGTTGATGTTGTGGCGAGGGCTCTGCGCGGCGTTGTGCTTCAGCAGGCGTATTTCATTCAAATCGATCCCTATGCCAACGCGTTCAACCGAAAGCCCGACGGCAGCTGCTTTTGTGCGGACCATACGCGAATGAACCCATGGGTCTGGGAGCGAAAATATGAGGTCGATTCCTTGGCGTTTTTTCTGTTCTTCTTAGAAGCTTATTTCCGTCAGACGAAAGACAGCACAGTATTGACCGAAACCGTAGTCTATGCGGTGCAGGCCGTATTGGAGGTTTGGCGCACAGAGCAAAAGCATGCGGAATGCTCCTCGTATCGGTTCGAACGCGACTCTCCGCTGAAAACGGAAACATTGAGCAACGGAGGGCGGGGCACGCCTGTAGGTTATACGGGAATGACATGGTCCGGTTTCCGGCCGAGCGACGACGCGTGCGAGATGCATTATTTGATTCCGGCCAACATGCTGGCGGTCAGTGTGCTCAACCGCCTGCAAGAACTTCCCCTGCCTGATGCAATCCTGAAATCCGCCAAAACACTCGCATGGGAGATTGATTCCGGCATTCAAAAGTTCGGAGTCGTCGAGCATCCTCGGTATGGTCGTATTTATGCGTATGAAGTGGATGGCCTCGGAAACTATGTTTTGATGGATGACGCGAATTTGCCCAGCTTGCTGGGTGCCCCGTGGTACGGCTACTGCCAGCCGGAGGATGCAATCTATAAAAACACGCGCCGTTTTCTTCTCAGCAAAGACAACCCGTACTATTTCCGCGGGAAGTTTGGCGCGGGAATTGGAAGTCAGCATACTCGCAAAGGGTATATCTGGCCGATTGCGCTTGCCGTCCAGGGCCTGACGGCCACGCCTCTTGAGGAGAAAAAGAAGATTCTGGCGATGCTTTTCAGCACCACCGCGGACACCTATCACATGCATGAAAGTTTTGATGCGAACGACCCGGCGCATTTTACGCGCGCATGGTTTGCGTGGGCGGATTCGATGCTTTGCCTCTTGGTGCAGCAAATATATAAATTATGACGCACCCTCTGCGCAGCTGCGATGCCATTTGGGGCGCGGAAGCGTTTCAGTTCGCAGAAGGGAGACCGTCAAAACGGAGCCATTCAAAAAACGGAGGATTGTTTTCATGATAACGCAGGAACTGAACCGAGGCTGGTGCATCCGGCCGTGTACGCGCGGAGACTGGGAAATAAAGACAAATGTCCCCTGCAGCGTGCTGCATGCGATGCTAGAGGCAAAACTGGCGCCTGATCCTTTTTATAGAAAAAACGAGTATGAGGTTCGCGAGCTGTTTGATCAGAATTTTTGCTACACGTTACGCTTTGTGCCTCAAAAAGAGATTCTGGAGCAGCAGTATGCGGAATTGGTGTTCTACGGGCTGGATACCCTGGCCGATATCCGGCTGAACGGCGAGTTTCTCGCGTCGGTGGATAATATGCACCGCACATGGCGTCTGCCAGTCGCCGGCAAACTGAAAAAGGACGAAAACCATCTGGAAATCACCTTTCGATCCTCGCTGAGATACATCCGGGAAAAAGGTCAGGATCCCTTAATCCACTATGTGGCAAAGGGCTGTATCCGCGGAAACAATTTTTTGCGAAAAGCGCATTGTATGTTTGGCTGGGATTGGGGCCCTCAGCTGCCGGACACCGGTATCTGGCGCCCGGTGGAGCTGTGCGCTTTTTCCGGCGCGCGCATCGCCGACATACGCGTGAAGCAGGAACACTGCGCGGGAACGGTCTCTCTGCAAACGGAAGTGCGTCTCGAGCAACTTGCCAGCTCGGGGGAATACGCTGTCTGCTGCACGCTCACTTCGCCGTCAGGCGATGAACTGTGTGTACGGGGCGTGTCGGCGGAGGGAATGGCAACGGCATGTTTTGTGCTGGAATCCCCACAGCTCTGGTGGCCGAACATGTATGGTGAGCAGCCGCTATATGCCTTGAACGTGGAACTGCAGGACAAAGACGGCCAAGTGCAGGATGGATGGCATAAGCAGATCGGCCTGCGAGAGCTGACGGTGAGCCGCGACCAGGACGAATGGGGCGAGGAATTCTGTTTCCGGGTCAATGGGGTCAAGATATTCGCCATGGGCGCGGACTATGTGCCCGAGGATAGCGTGATCACGCGAGTGACGCCCGAGCAGACGCAGCGCCTGCTGAAGGATTGCGCCGCCGCCAACTTCAACTCGATTCGCGTATGGGGCGGCGGCTACTATCCCGACGACTGGTTCTATGATGCCTGCGACCGCCTTGGCTTGATTGTCTGGCAGGATGCGATGTTTGCCTGTAATGTATACCGGATGGATGCGGCGTTTGAAGAGAACATCCGTGCGGAGTTGCAGGACAATCTGGCGCGCATTCGCCATCACGCATGCTTGGGCCTTCTCTGCGGCAACAATGAAATGGAGTTCGGCTGGGTGGCTTGGGCGGACGTGGTGACACACCATCCTGCGCTGAAAGCAGATTACATCAAGCTGTTCGAATATGTAATCTCGCAGGAGGCACAGAGAAATGCGCCGGACGTGTTTTACTGGCCGTCCTCGCCTTCCTCGGGCGGCTCTTTCGATAATCCGAACGCAGAGAATCGGGGCGATGTCCATTACTGGGACGTGTGGCATGGCATGAAGCCCTTTACGGATTACGAAAAGTTCTATTTCCGTTTTTGCTCAGAATTCGGATTCGAATCGTTCCCCGGACGCAAAACCATAGAGGCGTTCACGGAACCCGGCGACCGCAATATTTTTTCTCCCGTGATGGAAAGCCATCAGAAAAACGGTGCGGCCAACGGCTTGATTATGTACTATATTTCCAGTTATTACCGTTATCCGAAGGACTTTGAAAGCCTGCTCTATGTTTCGCAGCTTTTGCAGGCGGAGGCGATGCGGCATGGTGTGGAGCACTGGCGACGTAACAGAGGCCGTTGCATGGGCGCCATTTACTGGCAGCTCAACGACTGCTGGCCGGTGGCGTCGTGGGCCAGCATCGATTATTTCGGACGCTGGAAGGCGCTGCACTATTATGCGCGCCGCTTCTTTGCACCGCGCATGGTGACGGCAAAGGTGGAAGAGACTAAACTGCGCCTGTGGGTTCACAACGACAGCTGCACGGCGCTGGATGGCACGGTGGAGGCGGAGCTAAGAGACACGGCGTATGGCCTTTTGGCTCGTGTGGCGGTGCCGGTTCAGGTGTCGCCGCTCAGCGTGCAGGAACTGGATACGGTGGACTTTGCGCAGAAGCTGGAGGGACGTGGACAGGACACGGTGTTTGTGGCGTATCGGTTGTGCGAAAAGAATTGCACCGGCGCATATGCCAGCGTGCTGTTCTGTCGGCCCAAACAAATGGAGCTGCCCAGACCGAGTTATACAGTGCGCGTGGAGAATCGCGGCGAAGCGTTTGACATTTATGTGAAAAGCAATTGCTATGCGCATCAAGTAGAGCTGGAGACGGACTTGACAGATCGCCCATTCTCCGACAACTACTTCCCTCTGTGTACGCCGCAGGGCGTATGTGTCGCATTGGAAAAGAACTCTGTGGAGCCGGAAGTGACGGTGGAACAGCTGCGAGAAAGCCTGCGAGTGCGCAGTGTGGCGGATACATACTGAGAATTGAAAAATGCCGTTCCGGACGGGATTGCTTAGGAATGGGAACGGACGTCGGCGCTGGAGATGACGCAGCGAGCGGCCCCCCTTCCCGTTCTAAGCTAATTGCGCTTGCTCCGTCTCGCCCCTGCAGTAGGATGACTGCAGGGGCATTTTCTTATTGCCCGACGCATGTCCTTGCCGTGTCTGCGCGGAGAAAAACATCGCGCTCGTGTCGCCGGCCTATCCGCGACAGGCTTCTCAAGGTGGAGCAGAATATCCTAATCCGCTGGAAACTGCGCGCCGAAAAACACGCAGGCAGAGTGCGTTAGGAAGTAGATGAGGATATAGTGGCATACTGTCGATTGGCGGGGATTCTGTTTACGCTTGCTCTATTGGGTGGTGCTGTGTTGTTTTTTCTGGTTAAAAATTGGAATTTGGATGCAAAGCGATATTTATTATTCAGTATCTTTTCGGTTTATACATGCATTATGTTTTTGCCTTCCATGCATGAACGGTATGGATTCTATGCGACGATTCTTTTGCTCCTATACTATATTCTATATCGAGAGGTTGGAAAATGAATTCTTACATACTTTTTTGTTGAATGTTCTGTATATGTTGCCGTGTTAACTGAACTTTCACTTCTTCCAGGTTTTAATATTTTGGCTTATATAAGTTTCTTAAATTGCAATAACAAATTGAACACTTTTAGAATAAAGCTCGGTATAAGCGAGAATCAACTTTGGATTACGTAGTGATGGGCGCAGGCCTGAACAGAGAAATCCAAAGTCGGCCGCGCTCAGGTGGAGTAAATGATATCTAGTAGAATGTAACATTTAAAAGTATCATATTTGAAAAAACTGTGGTATACTCAAGCTATGAAAGCATAGGAGGGAAACCATGGCATCCATCAAACATGTAATCGAGCTTAGCGGGGAAGAAAAGGAACAATTGAAAGCGATCGTGTCAAAGGGGACTGAATCGGCACAAACAATTCTACGCGCTAATATACTGTTGGCTTCTGACCGCAACAACAAGAAGCATCTGACAGTTGTGGAAATGGCCGAAGCATTTCATTGCGCAACAGGCACGATTCAAAAGGTACGCACAAGCTATGCGAACAACGGCATGGAAGCAGCAATTCGTCGTAAGCAGAGAGAAACGCCGCCTCGTCAGCCTAAAGTAACAGGTGATGTAGAGGCTCATATTATTGCACTGGCCTGCGGAGAACCACCAGAGGGCTATAGCAGATGGACAGTCCGTTTGATTTCGGAAAAATGCGTAGAACTGGGATATGTAGAGTCCTTGTCCCATATGACAGTCCAGCGTCTTCTAAAAAAAACGAATTTAAGCCTCACTTAAAAAAGTGTTGGTGTATTCCGCCGAAGCAAAATGCCGCATTTGTAGCCGCCATGGAAGATGTATTGGCTGTGTACAGTCGCGCTTATGACGAAAGATTCCCTGTGGTGTGCATGGACGAGAAGCCGGTGCAATTCTTTGAAGAGGCTCGAAAAAGCTTTCGAGCAAAGCACACTGGAATCTGATACGAAGACAACGAGTACATCCGAAATGGCACCTGCAGCATTTTTCTTTTTACCGAGCCTTTACGAGGCTGGCGGTATGCCGACGCTCAGGAAACGAGAAAAAAACCGGATTGGGCAAAACAGATTGATTGGTTGCTGACCGTTCAATATCCCAATGCGGAAAAGGTCGTGTTGGTAATGGACAATTTGAACACTCACACCATAGGTTCTCTGTACGAAACCTTTCCTCCGGAACATGCATTTGCTCTGGCAAGCAGACCAGAAATTCACTATATGCCCAGACATGGCAGTTGGCTTGATATTGCAGAGATAGAACTCTCCGCTTTAAGCCGTCAGTGCATCGGAACACAAAGGATACCAGATCTTGAGACCTTGAAAAACCTACTCGTTCCATGGGCTGCTGATCGCAATCTCAAACAACATGGAGTGTCTTGGCATTTCACCGCCGATAATACTCGTACAAAGCTTAGACGTCTGTATCCCGTATTCCAAGCTTAAATGTTACAGACTGCTAGAAGATGTTATATCTACTACGGTAAATTATTCGGTGAATATCTTTCTCTTAGTACTTCACACAAGATATTTGGATCAATGTATATCGTCCCGGATATTTGCTTCGCGGAAAGACAGACGCAGCACTTGAATATAGTTTAAAATCGAGTATAATTAAATACTTGGAGGTGTGCTATGGTCACGGTAGGAACAAGGCTGCGTATTATCCGGAAGGATGCAGGCCTATCACAAGTGGAATTAGGAAAGCTGGCGGGAAGCAATCAATCCGCAATCA
>ENA-ORTH01000522-ORTH01000522.1-human-gut-metagenome-genome-assembly--contig:-NODE-522-length-47683-cov-10.462312_pt1 | contig 47683 bp, 50 predicted proteins | sample MGYA00241914_ERZ509192 | MGnify/ENA primary metagenome ERZ509192 (study PRJEB26280, sample SAMEA2338826) | human gut metagenome | biome: human gut; feature: human-associated habitat; material: faeces...
GCAGCACCAATGGCAATCGTTCAATTCGTGAAGTAGGAAACTACTTCACTTTTTTAAAAGGTGAAAAAATGAACTTAGAAAAAGAGATGAATGAATTTGCAAAAGCTAACCATGTTCCTGTAATGATGGATGAAGGTGTGGAGCTTTTGATTTCAAAAGTTAAGGAATATAATTGTAAGTCGTTTCTTGAATTAGGAACCGCAATAGCTAGAACAGCAATTCGTGTTGCTTCTTTGAATCCTGAAATGCGTGTTGTGACAATTGAGAGAAATCCTGAAATGATTGAACAGGCAAAGATAAACATTAAGCAGTCTGGATATCAAAATCAGATTACTCTCATTGAAGGAGACGCTTTAGAAGTAGAACTTCCTGATCAAAAATTTGACTGTATCTTTATTGATGCAGCGAAGGCACAATATACACGTTTTTTTAAGAAATATTCACCACTTTTAAATTCTAATGGTATAATTGTTACAGACAACATGTATTTTCATGGATTGGTTGAACATCCGGAAAATACAAATAATAAGAATACCAAGGATTTGGTACGAAAGATTCGTAACTATCACGAATTCTTATCTTCTCTTGATGAATTTGAGACTACTCTATATTCAAAGGGGGATGGAGTTGCCGTAACAAGGAGGAAATAAGTATGAAAATTCTTAAGTTCTTATTAGGTGTAGGCGTTATTGGAGCTGCCGGGGCAGCTATTGCCACAAAGAAATCGCGCGATAAAAAACGTCAAGCAGAATTAGATGAATTTTTAATGCCAGAAGATGATACAGTTATCATTGATGTTCCAAAGAAAGAACCAGAGTCATTAACAAAGTTAGAAGCTGATTTGTATGCTTTGGAAAATGAGAAGGAAAACATTCTTCCATTAACGTTCATTTTTAGTTTTGAAAATTTTGAAGAAGCAAATAAATTTAAGAATGAATTAACTTTAAGAACGATCACTTCTACAATTAATGATCAAGATCGTTTTGTTGAAGTGATTTATAATGATGTCATCACACATGATGCATTCACTGTTCTATTGAACGATTTCAAAGAAGCCATGGAGAAAAGTCAAGTTACATACCAAGGATATCGTTACTTTGCCAAGTAAATCCTTGGCTTTTTTTATATAGGCTTGTATAATTATAACGTTTAAAAAGAATAGGAGGATTTAAAATGTCAGCTGTAGAAGTTTCGCATTTATCCTTTTCATACGATGGACAAAATGATGTTATAAAAGATGTATCTTTTGAGATTCCCAAGGGAAGTTATACTACGATCGTAGGTCATAATGGATCCGGGAAGAGTACGATTGCTAAGCTCTTGATTGGTCTTTTAAAAGCTAAAAGCGGGGAAATAAAGATTTTAGGTAATACTTTAAATGAAGAAAATGTATATTCATTAAGAAATCATGTAGGTATCGTTTTTCAAAATCCGGATAATCAGTTTATCGGCTCAACGGTTGCCGATGATATTGCGTTTGGATTAGAGAATCATTGTGTTCCTCAAGAACAAATGCAGGCAATTATTGAAGATGTAGCTGCTCGTGTAAATATGAGCGATTTTTTAGATAGTGAACCTACTAAGCTTTCAGGTGGACAGAAACAAAGAGTTGCAATAGCTGGTATTTTGGCTATAGCACCAGATATTATCATTTTTGATGAATCTACAAGCATGTTAGATCCACAAGGAAAAGCAAGTATCAACGAACAAATTCAAAAACTTCATGATGAGCGTAATATAACGATCTTATCTATTACACACGATATGGAAGAGGTAGCTCAAAGTGAATATGTAATAGTATTAAAAGATGGAAAAGTGGAAATGCAGGGGACACCAAAACAAATCTTTGAACACAAAGGTAAATTAAAAGAAATGAAGTTAGAACTACCTTTTGCGCTTTCTTTTTCTGAAAAGTTAAAAAATGAAGGTATTTTTAAGGATAGTTATTGCACATTAGATGAGGTGGTGAATGAGTTATGTCAATTAAGATCCACCAATTAGAACATGTGTATAATCCAAATACACCATTTTCGCATGCTGCTTTAAAAGGCATCAATCTTGAGATTCCAGAAGGGAAAGTAACTGCGATTATTGGGCAAACGGGTTCTGGTAAATCTACGCTTGTTCAGCATTTAAATGGGTTATTGATTCCAACGGCAGGTACTTTAGATATTTGTGGTTATCATATCCAACCATTATTGAAAATAAAAGATGTAAAACAGTTACGAAAAGAGGTTGGGTTGGTTTTTCAGTTTCCAGAATATCAGTTATTTGAAGAAACGATTGAAAAAGACATTGCCTTTGGACCTAAAAACTTTGGTGTAGAAGAGACTGAAGCAAGTCAGCTTGTTCGCAATATTTTGCCGGTTGTTGGATTGGATGAGTCGTATTTAGATCGATCTCCTTTTGAGCTGTCAGGTGGTCAAAAACGTCGTGTAGCAATTGCAGGTATCTTGGTCTTAGATCCTAAGGTACTAGTATTGGATGAACCTACAGCTGGTTTAGATCCACAGGGCGCTAAGGAAATGATGACATTATTTATGCGCTTAAATCGTGAACAGAATAAGACGGTTCTTTTGGTAACACACGATATGGAACATGTCATGAAGTATTGTGATCATGTTATTGTATTGGATCATGGTGCGGTTAAACAGACTTCCGATGTAAAAACATTTTTTGAACATCCTGAATGGATCGTCAATATCGGAATCAATCCACCAAGTATCATTCGTTTGAAGATGCGTTTAAAAGAGGCTGGCTTTGATATTCCAGATGAAATCATTGATGAAGATGGACTTTTAAAATGCATCAAAAGGCAGGTGAAGATTCATGAATAATATTGCCTTAGGAAGATATATGCCTTTAAACTCTGTTGTTCATAAAATGGATCCACGTGCTAAGATCATGATTCTATTGTTCTTGATGATTGCGGTATTTATTCCAGCAGGTGTTTGGGGATATGTGTTGTTATCATTGTTTATTCTGGTAGCTTTATTTTTATCAAAATTACAACTAAGTTTTGCCTTAAGAGCTATGAAACCAATGATCTGGATGATGGTATTTCTTTTGGTCATCAATATTTTAGTTATAAAAACTGGAACACTTTGGTTTGAGCTTGGTTGGTTTAGCATTTATTCAGATGCGATTTATCAAACTCTTTATATTGTTGTTCGTTTAACTCTAATGATCATTATGACAACGATATTAACTGCTTCCACAAAACCATTAGATCTAACATTGGGAATTGAAAAGCTTTTAAAGCCTTTTGAAAAGATTGGTTTGCCATCTCATATTATTGCGATGATGATTTCTATTGCCTTGCGTTTTATTCCTACATTAATTGAAGAAACGCAAAGAATCATGAATGCACAGGCTTCTCGTGGGGTAGATATGGAAAATGGAACGATCAAAGAGAAAATAATGGCTATTTTATCGTTGATCGTACCTTTATTTGTATCCAGCTTTGATCGTGCTGATCAATTAGCCAATGCAATGGAAGCAAGAGGATATAATCCTATGCAGGAGCGTACAAGATATAAAGTGTTAAAGATGACTGGGATTGACTATGTTGGATTACTTTCTTCAATAGCACTTTTAGTATTGTGTATCGTTTTGGCGGTTATATTATGATATACAAAGTAATACTTGCATATGATGGATCAAACTATGCAGGATGGCAAAAGCAGGAAAATGCATTAGGTATTCAAGAAGTGATTGAAAAAGCACTTACTACGATTCATAAAAAAGAAACTTTTATCACAGCCAGTGGAAGAACCGATGCCAAAGTTCATGCCTTAGGTCAGGTGTTTCATTTTGAGGCAGATAAAAAAATTGGACCGAATCGTTATAAAATGGCCTTGAATGCATTGTTGCCAGAAGATATTCGTATTTTAAAAGTCAGCGTGGAAGCAGATGATTTTCATGCTCGTTTTAGCGCAAAATCAAAACGATATGACTATATTTGTACGTATGAAAAAGAAAATCCATTCGTATATAAATATAAGGAAATACTAAATTATACTTTAAATATAGAAGCTATGAGAAAGGCTTCTGAATATCTTGTGGGAACGCATGATTTTACAAGTTTTTCTTCATCTAAGATTGATCCAAGAAAACCTAGAGTCAAGACCATTACGCGCATTGATATCTTTGAAGAGAATCAGGATATTCGTTTTGTTTATGAAGGAACAGGTTTTTTAAGATATCAAGTTCGTATGATGACAGAAACTTTGATCATGGTTGGTTCAAATAAAATAGAGATAGAAGAAGTAAAAAGAATACTCGATAAAAAGGATAAGAGTGCTTGTCGTTATAACGCAAGTCCAAATGGATTGTATTTAGTACATGTTAATTATTAAAGGGGTAAAAGATGAAGCAGACAAACTTTCATACACACACATGGCGGTGTAATCATGCTAATGGAAGTGATGAGGAATATGTACTGGAAGCCATAGAAAATGATTTTGAAATCCTTGGTTTTGCGGATCATTGTTGTTGGAAATATGATTCGGGATTTGTTCCCTGGATTCGAATGAAAGAACAGGAATTTCCTCATTACAAAAGCAGTATCATGAATCTGAAGAAAAAATATGCAAAAGACATCAATATCCGATTAGGAATGGAAGCAGAGTATTTTCCTGATAAGATGGATTGGATGTTAGATTTTTGTATAGATGAAGACATTGATTATTTGATTTTTGGTAATCATTATTATCAAAGTGATGAAACAGGGATTTATTATGGTTCCATTGAACCAGAATATGTGCAATCTTACTTTGATAGTTGTATTGAAGGAATGAAAACAGGAATGTACGCTTATTTGGCACATCCTGAATTGATCATGCGAAATAAGTATTTAGGCTGGAATGAAACGGTTGAAATTGGATTTCATCGTATTTGTCAAACAGCAAAAGAATTAGATATGCCTTTAGAATATAATGTTCTAGGTATGATGTATAATGAACGATATAAAGTCGATGCATATCCAAATTCACGTTTTTGGAAGATTGCATCTCAATATAAGAATAAAGCAATCATTGGTATGGATTCCCACCAGCCATTTGATTTAAACAAGAAAAATTATATGAAGGCATTGGATAATTTATCAAAATATAATGTGGAAATTATAGATGATATAAAAAGAGTGGATTATTTAGCAATAAAAGCAAAAAAAGCACTAAATAACCTTGAATTCTGATTGACAATTAAAGTCGTTTTGAATATGATAGTAGATGGCTGAACTCTGGCCTTTTGAGCCCCGGTAACGCTCAAATCAAGGAGGAATAAATATGCGTCAAACAACAATGGCAAAACCTGCCGATGTAAAACGTACATGGTATGTAGTTGACGGAGAAGGACAAACCTTAGGTCGTCTTGCGACAACTTGTGCTCATGTATTGAGAGGTAAACACAAAGTTACATATACACCAAATGTTGACTGCGGTGATTATGTAATCGTTGTGAATGCTGACAAAGTCGATATGACTGGAAACAAACTTAACACAGAAAAATACTACAATCATTCTGGATACTTTGGAGGATTACGTGTTCGTACTGCCAAAGAAATGAAAGAAAAATATCCAGTTGAATGGGTAGAAAGAGCAATCAAGGGTATGCTTCCACACACTAAATTAGGTGATAAACAACGTACTCACGTATTTGTTTATGCAGGAAGTGAACATCCACATGCAGCTCAGCAGCCTGTTGAGTTAAAGGTGAAAGGATAAGGAGGAATAGAGAATGCCAGCAAAGAAATCAAATAGCGTTCAGTACCACGGTGTAGGCCGTCGTAAGACATCTGTTGCTCGTGTCTTTTTACGCCCAGGAACAGGAAATATCGAAGTAAACGGAAAGACTTTGGAAGAATACCTTCCATTGGAAACTTTACGTATGGTTGTTAAATCACCATTGGAATTGACAAACACTTTAGATCAGTTCGATGTAATGATCAATGTGTATGGCGGTGGATACACAGGTCAGGCAGGAGCAATGCGTCATGGTATTACTCGTGCATTGATGGAATGTAATGAAGACTATCGTCCAGTATTAAAAGCTGCAGGATTCGTTACTCGTGATCCACGTGCTAAAGAACGTAAGAAATACGGTCTTAAAGGTGCTCGTAGAGCTCCACAGTTCTCAAAACGTTAATTTTCTTGGAATTCTTGAGAAAAACGCAAAGAGACTCAAAACCACTCAAAGCCCTATTTAATGGGGTTTCGGGTGGTTTTTTGTTTGTTCTGAAAAGCTCTGGGCAGTGCTGAATTTTAAACGGTAGGCAGCACGTAGCACGCTAGTAGGCAACAATATTAACTCCACAATTAATTTTCAGCACGTACACCTAAAGAAAAGCCTCAAGTATAAAAGTCTTGAGGCTTGATCATCTTTTGCACCACCTATGATTTTCGCCTTTAATCATATCATAAAAAAATTAAGCTTTCACATTCTGAAAGCTTAAAATACCAAATTCTGAATATTTTTCTTATTTCTTTTCGTATTCTTTCTGGGCAGCGGCTTTGAGTTCTTCCTGTGTCATCTTTTTGGTTTCTTTTCCCAGACACAAGGCTTCAAAATTCTGATATACATGTTTGGACATAATATTCTTTGTTGGTTTTTCAATCAGTTTTGAAAGAGCTTTGGCAATCAAATGAACACCGGTATTGATTTCAACATCCATTTCCAAACTCACTTCATTGTCTGACAATTCTTTTAACTTGAAATAGATAAAATCATGATCGTGTTTTTTGTTGCTGGTGCTTTCGATCTTTACGATTTTGTTCTCTTCATCAAATGTAGCCCAATATGTCGATACAGACCCCACATCGTCATTGATTGCTTCCCATTTTGTCGGAGAAATGATCCGTACTTCTGTCCCTGGTTCAACATCTAATTTGGCAGGATCCTGCAAGGCCTTCCATGCCGTTTCCATTGAAAACGGAAATTCTTTAACTGTACTAAATTTCATAGAATAGGTTTCCTTTCCTCTTTTTTTTATAATAAAAATCAGATCACGAACATGATCTGATCATAAAATTATTCTTTTGCAGAAGTAAACAGCATTACTCCTAATACCATGGCAATGCAGTCCGCAATATTAAAAGCATTCTGAGTGAACTGAAGGTAGATCAAAGAAACTAAACCAACAGCAGCAAAAACAAATCCAATCACTTTTGCGACCGGTTTATTTCCCATAACGGCACAGATACCACCAATCAATGCCAAAAGAGCTACCGCTGCAGATAAAACCGCAACCATCACTTCCTGACTTTCATGTCCTGGTAAAAGTCCCTGCACGCTTCCTGTATATGCCATAATCGTTAAGATAGCATAAACAATGCCAAACAGAATCATTAAGATCCCTGATACTTTCATAGTAGAATTTGATTTCATATATCCTCCCTGCGCAAATGCGCGAGGACATTATACATAATAATAATAATAACAACAAGCGTTTTTCTTTTATATATTAAGATTTCTTAATGTTTTTGCGTTGTAAAGCGCATACATCCGACAAATCTTTAAAAAGGAAGGATCTATACAAGGTGCCAGACCTTTTTTCAATGCCGAAAGAGTTATAGGATTAGAGCTTAATTTTCCTCAATTCCATATCGTTCTTTAAACTGGTCATAACGCTGCTCTTTTAGATCTTCGATGCTTTGTTTTCTTGCCTGATCGAAAAAATGCATTGGGATAAAGGCGACTGCCAAAATGATGGTACCACCAATCGCCATGATCATCAGCCAGCGAAGTCCCGATCGAAGCATGAATTTTTCTGTCATGCGGTTGATCTCATTGACATTGAGGACTTGGGCGTATTGTTTTTTTTCACACTTTGGGCAATGAAACTTTTTGGCATAATAACTATAATGAGGGCGATTGACCAAGGTCCCTTTCTCAGCCTTGGTTTTCGTTACGCTTCGGTGCTTTGAAAAATGACTTTTTGTAAATTCTGAAGCATCGACATCATAATATGTGCCGCACGTTTCACACTGTACATGCGCAACAAAATCATTTGAAACAATGACATCCCTACTATGCCGGATAAAACAGATTCCGCAAAAGATCACCCATGTCATCAAAACAACACCCATGATAATCAATATAATTACATGCGATTCCAAAAGCATCCCCTTCTTTCCGTTTAGATTTTTTTTGATTTCAAAATCGTCTAAAAGCTTCTTTGATCTTCTCAATACAACGATCCACGTTTTGAGAACTGTACCCGCCTTTAAATGAAGTCTCTTTAAATATGTTTGTCTACTACTGGCTAAAGTATTGATATCAAAAATAATGTGCGATTCTATAGATCCAGACTGTTTTCTTTTAATAGAAAATCATAGATACTCATTGTCACAATGCCATTTTCATCTCTTTTGACATTCACAATATCTTTGACAATGATTATTTTCTTAAAAGAATCTGCAACGTTTATGAGCGAAGTTTTTTCTTGTATCTGTTTTTCAGGTGTCGGCATACTGAGCGCTGATTGGATGTAGTATCTTTGACTTCCTAAATTCGCAACGAAATCGATCTCCAGCGCTTTCCGAATTTGCTTTCCATTTTCACTCATTTCTCTTTTTTCTACGACTCCTACATCAACACTATATCCCCGATATCTTAATTCGTTATAAATGATATTTTCCATAAGATGCGTTTCTTCGACTTGTCTAAAGCCGAGCCTTGCATTTCTAAGACCGATATCTTCAAAATAGTATTTTAAAGGCGTTCCGATATATTTTCTGCCTTTGATATTATACCGTTGTGCTTTAGAGATAATAAAGGCATCTTCCAGGTATTCAATATATTGTCGAATCGTATTTATACTTATCGCTGATCCAATAGAGCTTTTGAAAGCAGCCTGGATCTTAGGAGGATTGGTCAAAGAACCAATAGCTGAAGCTAGTACATTGATTAGATTTTCTAATTCCTGAGTTTTTTCAATATGGTTACGTTCAATAATATCTTTTAAATAAGTCTCATTAAATAAATTGGTTAGATAATTTACTTTTTGAGTTTCTGTTTTCATAGTCGAAATAAGCGGCAGTCCGCCATAAACAATATAATCCGCAAAGCCACGATACATGTCTCCGTCATATACTTGCATAAATTCTTTGAAAGTGAGTGGGAAAACATGAATCTCGTCACCTCTGCCTCTAAACTCCGTGATCACATCTTTTGACAAGAACTTAGAATTAGAACCCGTTACATAGATATCGACATTAGAGATATGTAATAAAGAATTGAGAACTTCTTCAAAATCATTGAGCATCTGTACTTCATCTAAAAGAATATAGTATTGTTTATCGTCCTCAATAAGAGTTTCGATATAATCAAGAATGACATCCGGATCCCGGTATATCCGATTTTTTCTTTGATCTAATTCGATCTTGATAATATGAGATTCCAAAACACCCTGACTTAAAAGATACTCATAAAACAGTTTAAACAATAAGTATGACTTCCCAGATCTTCTTATACCGGTCACAACTTTGATCATTCCGTTGTTCATGCGATTGATCAAATCTCTTAAGTATTTATCTCTAGCTATATTCACAAGGTTCACCTCACTGATTATTTTTGTCACATTTGCCGTTTTTAATCAAAAGAACAACTATTTCTTTTATTATGATCTCTGTCAGATGGGAAATCAATATTTATATTGACTTTTTTTGTCACATTTGCCACTTTTAATCAATTCTCTTAATATACGAAAACCTGCAAGAATGAAAACAAGGATTGTGTGTTTTTATATTGCTGTGCAGCAATCGTATTTTTCAGGACACAGGATTCTAATCTTCAATACCATTCTACCGGTTTTGTTTCAATAAATTGATAAGTTCTGATTTATCTTTCTTACACACTGCATAAAAGTCCATATACGCATCTTCATCAATGATTGGAATATTGATTCGATTTTTAATGGAATTTGCATTCATACTTATATTTGTAACAAAACTGGGAATTGATGAATATTCTGCAATCTCTTTCAATTCGTTAGGATCACTTTGTTTTAAGAAACGGGATTTATTCATATGTTTGTCTAAGATGCTAGTCCAACGCCCTATATCTGAAGATAAAAGGAAAGTTTGGCCATCTATATCACTAAAGCGAATGCTTTCTTTAAATCTTGATAAAAAATGCGTTTCAGGAACTGAGACATACAGGTGTTCTGTCATTACCTTTCTGCATATCACATTATCAATGCTTATCGGGTTATTAATAAAGACGATATCATAGATATTGTTTAAAAGATTCTTTAATAGGTCTTTTTCATCTTCTGTTGAAACGAAAATCTTTTTATTCAAACTGGTCGGCGCAAACAATGAAGGAAATTTGAACATTGGTCCAGGGGCTGTTAAGCCTATATTTAAACTTTGATTTTTCTCTTTTAAATCTTTTGCTTTAGTTTCTAATTTATTGATCATCATCATGATATCTTTAGCATAATAAAGAATTTCTTTACCATCATCATTGAGCGTGATCTTATTTCCGGTTCTGTCAAAAATAGTAAGATCAAGTTCAGCTTCAAGTTTTTGCATTGCCTTCGATAAAGACGGTTGCGATAAGTGTAAAATTTCACTGGATTTCAATAGTGAACCTGTTTCTGAAAAAACGATAAGATAGGATAAAAGCTGGGAATCGATCATATTAACACCTCTTTCAGTATTCGATTTTATTATACTATCTTTCTAAATCGATATAAACGTTTTAAACATTGACATATTACAATGCAAGTGGAGGTGATGAAGATGAAGACGCTTATAGCTTATTTTAGTTGGTCAAACAACACCAAAAAGCTGGTTGATAAGATCAATGAAAAGAAAAAGTATGATGTTATTCGAATCGAAAGAGCGATTCCTTATTCCGATGACTATGATACCTGTGCTTACAAAGAAGCGAAAGAAGAAGTAAACAAAAAGATTCATCCAGCAATCAAGCCGTTGGACATTGATTTTGGCAACTACGATCAGATTTTGCTGTTTTTCCCAATTTGGTGGTATACATTTCCAATGCCGATTGCCACATTTATTGAATCCATTAAAGGTTATAAAGGAAAAGTGTATATTTTTGCCAACAGTTATACTAATGATCCGCAATATATGATTAATAGCATGAAAGATCTTAGAAAGATTGATCAAAATATCGAGTTTAAAGAAGGATTATTCAACAAAAGCGAAGAAGAACACATTCAATTTATAGAAAGCGAGGAAATTTAGAATGGAAACAATGAAACTTTATAATGGTGTAGAGGTTCCTGCTAACGGATTTGGTGTTTATCAAGTCAGTAAAGAAGACTGTAAAGAAAGTGTCTTAACAGCCTTAAAGACAGGTTATCGTCATATTGATACAGCGCAATCTTATTTCAATGAGAGCGAAGTGGGAGAAGCTTTAAAAGAAAGTGATGTTCCAAGAAAAGAGATCTTCTTAACGACTAAAGTTTGGATCGATAATTATGGAGAGGGTAAGACCTATGATTCGGTCGTAGAGTCTTTAAAAAAATTACAAACAGATTATTTAGATCTTATTCTTTTGCATCAGCCGGTAGGTGATTATTATGCAGCTTATCGTGATCTTGAAAAGTTATACGAAGAAGGTAAAGTACGGGCGATCGGTGTGTCAAACTTTTATCCAGACCGGTTAGTTGATTTATGTATGTTTGCCAAGATCAAACCAATGGTCAATCAAATCGAAGTAAATGTCTTTAATCAACAGGTCGAAGCCAAGAAATGGGCCGACAAATATGGTGTTGTTCTTGAAGCTTGGGCACCGTTTGCGGAAGGTAGAAACAACATGTTCCACAATGAGGTTTTACAAGCAATCGGAGAAAAACATAATAAAAGTGTAGCTCAAGTGATTCTTAGATGGTTGTATCAAAGAGGCATCGTATCTTTGGCTAAATCTGTGCACGAAGAAAGAATCAAAGAAAACTTTGATATCTATTTGTTTGAACTTGATAATGATGATATGAAGAAAATTGAAACGCTTGATACCAAGACATCTTCTTTCTTCAGCCATCAAGATCCAGACATTATCGAATGGTTTGGTCAACTGATCCAGGAAAGAAGACAATAAGATGTTAAAGAAATTTATATCATTGCTTACCGCTATTTTGATGACCTTCTTTTTATGTGCCTGCAGCACAGATGAAAGTGTTGAAGAAACCAGCTCGCACAGTGATGAAATAAACGCAATTGTCGTTTATTATTCAGCTACAGGAAACACAGAAAAAGTAGCCCAAACAATTTCAGATCACTTCGATATTCCTATCTATGAATTAGAACCTATGGACTCTTATAGCGAAGAGGATCTAAATTACAGTGATGAGCAAAGTCGAGTTTCTATTGAACACGAAGAACATATAAATGGGGATTTAGAAGTTGAACTTACAACTACTGATTTTGATGAATTTAGCGATGCCGATTATATCTTTTTAGGAGCTCCTGTTTGGTGGCAAGAACTGAGTTGGGTTGTCGAAGATTTTGTAAAAGAAAATGATTTCTCGGATAAGACGATCATTCCATTTGCGACATCTGCATCATCTGATTTCAATCTCGATAACTTAACTTTGCTTGCGGCTAATGCCGATTGGGGCGAAGCAAGAAGATTTAGTTCAAATGTCGATGAAGATGAGATCATCGAATGGCTGAACGAACTCAACCTAAGTTGAAAAGAAAACGCAGGAGGTCAGCAATATGAAGTGTAATAACAAGGGATTCTTTGAAAAACAAAACGTATTTGGTATGGGTGAGGCAAATACGACATATGCTAAATATTTTATCGGGGAATCATTTTTGAATCCCTTAACCGATCCTAAGAGCGGTCTTTTCGCAGCAAACGTTACCTTTGAACCGGGTTGTCGAAATAACTGGCATATTCATCATTCGACAAAAGGTGGTGGACAACTCCTTCTTTGTATCGCTGGTGAAGGTTGGTATCAGGAAGAAGGAAAATCTGCAGTCGGGTTAAAAGCTGGAAGTGTTGTAATGATTCCGGCAAATGTTAAACATTGGCACGGAGCAAAAAAAGATAGCTGGTTCTCGCATATCGCCATAGAAGTACCGGGTGAAAACTGCGACAACGAGTGGTGTGAACCTGTAACGGACGAAGAGTATAATAAGCTGTAGGGAGGTATTAGATATGGCTATAAAACAAACGGCAGGAAGAGATTCTTTGGGAGAATTTGCCCCTAAATTTGCCGAGCTTAATGATGATGTGCTTTTTGGGGAAGTGTGGAGTCGAGAGGATAAACTGTCACTTAGAGATCGATCGTTGGTTACCGTAGTTGCTCTCATGGCTCAGGGACTAACAGATGAATCTTTTCGTTATCATTTAATGAGTGCCAAGAAAAACGGCATTACACGTGAAGAAATTGCTGAGATCATTACTCATGCTGCGTTCTATTGCGGCTGGCCTAAGGCCTGGGCGGTGTTCCGTGTGGCAAAAGAAGTCTGGAGCGATAAAGAATAAGGAATCTTTAGTCATTCGATTTTGAATAAAACAATCTAAGCACGCTAGTAGCACGCAAAATTGCTTGAAAAACCTTTATTTAAAAGACTACACAGTTCTCAAAACGTTAGTAATAATTGTTGTGAGAAGATTAGAGAAGTATTTAGACTTTGTGAGAAGTTTGAATACTTCTTTTTTAGTTTTTAAAATAGGATATAATGGATATTGGAAGAAGTATAGAACTTTGGAAAATAATATAGTGTGGCAAATATGTAAGAAAAAATTACTTACACTTTCAAAAATTCTTATAAATTTGCTCAGAATTTATGTTTATATAAACTCATCAAAGAGTGACATTTAGCAATGTGCATTATTACTTTGAAATGTTTTCTATAAGAAAATATAATATGACTATAACTAGATAATAAAATAATGTTTAACTAATGATAAAATCAAATTAAGTTCTTAGGAGGGATCATTGTGAATCAAGTATTTTCTTCTTATAATCCTTTTTTAACATTGGAATATATGCAAACGGAGCATGAAAACAAATATTTTGATAGAAAATCGGCAAAAATTAAACCATCGGATTTAGCACCTTTAATCTCAGCTTTTGCTAATGCTGAAGGTGGTACTATTGTCATTGGAATAAGTGATAAGACATTAGAAATTGAAGGAATCCATCAGTATGGTATGGATAAAGCTAATGAGTTTATTGCTATTCCTAAGAATGGATGTAAACCCATGCCACAGTATAATGAAGAGTTTTTAGATGTTATAAATAGTAAGGGAGAAGAAGATCAATTATTGTTATTGCATATTCAACCATCTATTGATCAAATTGTAAGAACAACAAACGATTCTACTTATTTAAGAATTGGTGATAAAACTAAAGAATTAAAAGGGGATGACCTTAGAAATTTAGAATATGCAAAAAGTACTAGACATTTTGAAGATGAGATAAACAGAGATGCATCAATTGAAGATTTAGATGAAGAATTAATTAGCGAATATAAAGAAAAACTAGATGCAAGTCATTTGCCGACTGAACAAGTTTTAAAAGCTAGAGCTTTTATTAAAAGTCAAGATGGAAATGATTATTTGACAAATGCTGTGGTTCTTCTGTTTGCAAAGAATATTTCTCAGTTTTATCCAAATTGTAGAGTAAGATTTGTTCGTTATGACGGGAATTCTGCTCAAGTTGGAACACGAATGAATATTATTAAAGATAAAACTATTGAATGTAATATTCTCAAGTTGATTGATAAAACTAGATTGTTTATTTCATCTCAATTAAGAGAATTTACCGCATTGGATCCATTGACCGGTAAATTCAAAACAGTTCCAGAATATCCAGAATTTTCGTGGTTAGAAGGTATAGTAAATGCCGTAACACATCGTGAGTATGGGATGAGTGGAAGATATATATTGGTGACTATGTTTGATGATCGTTTAGAAATTAAAAGTCCAGGAAAGTTACCAAATATTGTGACAGTTGATAATATCAAAGATACTCGTTACGCAAGAAATCCGAGAATTTCAAGGGTATTAACTGATTTTGGTTGGGTAAGAGAATTGAATGAAGGAGTAAAACGTATTTATTCTGATATGGAAGATTTCTTTTTAGATGAACCAGAATATAGTGAACCTGAATATGCAGTTAAATTAACATTGAAAAATAATATTATAATGCGTAATATTCGACAAGAAAGCCGTTTAGAACGTATTATAACACCAGAAATATGGCAACAACTTGATGAATTAGAGAAATCAATTTTAACTTATTTATCAAGCAGGAAGACAGTGACAAGAGCAGAATTATGTACTTTTGCTAGTAAAGCACCTAATACAATATCTGCTAGATTAAATCATCTAATCAAATTAAACATCATTAAGCGTAATGGGAGTAAATATGACCCTAAACAGACATATGAAATGAAATAGTTAGAATATGCAAATTGCGAGGTAGATGCGAGGTTTTGCGAGGTTAAGTGATATTTTGTAATTGTTGGTATATGATAATAAAGTAAATGATTCATTTTAATGATTGAGGTAATGCATGATTTTTGTGTGATTTTTGCGAGGTAGATGCGAGGTAGATGCGAGGTAGATGCGAGGTTTAAGCATGAACGTCTTTACGACACTTGTTCTAGAATTCTTTAAGATGTTTTGGAGATGCAACAGTTAAGCAACAAAATCACAGGGAAGTCCTTATTTTATAAGGATTCAAAGTTCTCAAAACGTTAGTAATAATTGTTGTGAGAAGATTAAAGAAGTATTTAGACTTTGTGAGAAGTTTGGATACTTCTTTTTCTTTTTAAAAATACGAAACTGTAAAGAGTAAAAAAAACTTCTTACTAGCGTATGCTAGAATAAAGTTGCGAGGTGATATCAAATCTATGGTGAATTATAGAATGGATGAGGATGTTAAATTAATTAGGGAACTACTCAATTTATCTCAGAAACAATTTGCTGAAAGAATAGGTGTTGATGCGATTACAGTATCAAGATGGGAAACTGGTAAAATGGATACAAAGGAAAGTAATATTGAAAAAATATATACTTTTGCATTTAATAATAATATCTTTATAAATGAGATTAAAGCACAACTCTATTATGAAGATTTAACAAATGAGAATAAATTAGTATTATACCATGGAGCCAAGAACATAATAGAAGGCAATATTGATATTGAGCATTCAAAAAACAATAATGATTTTGGTAAAGGATTTTACTGTGGTGAAAGCTTTGAGCAGTCATCATTATTTGTAAGTGGATTTGATACATCTAGCGTTTATATATTAAGTTTCAATCCACAAAACCTTTCTCGCATTGAATATAAAGTCAATCAAGAATGGATGCAGACAATAGCATATTTTAGAGGAAGGCTAAGTGGCCATGAAGATCACCCGATTATCAAAAAGCTAATTAACAAATTAGAAGACATAGATTATTTAGTAGCACCAATCGCTGATAACAGGATGTTTAGAATTATAGATAGTTTTATTGAAGGCGAAATTACTGATGAACAGTGTATACATTGTTTGGCAGCTACTAACTTAGGATTTCAATACGTTTTTAAAACAGAGAGAGCGTTGAGTCAGGTAAAAATTGTTGAAAGATGTTATTTATGTAGTAAAGAAAAAGAAAAGTATCAAATCAAAAGATTAGAGGATAATAAAGTTGGAGATACTAAAATTAAAATGGCTCGAAGACAGTATAGGGGGCAAGGTCAATATATTGACGATATATTATGAAAAGAGAAATGGATCAAGTAGGTTTGTTACTATGTGATATACAAGGTAAAATTTTTGAACAATCTGTTACTAGAGAAGAATGTAGTTCAAATATATTTATCCGCCGATTTATGAATTCTAAATTTGTTTCTAGAATGGATAATTTAACCTTTATAAATGAAAGCATGACAATTGAAGAAATTTTTGAAGAACTTGATATAGAATATGGTAAAACCAGTTATGGAAAAATAAAATTTTCAATTAATGAGATGTATTGGATAGGGTATATTTATAGATATCTATCATATGTTTATCAAATTGATAGTAAAAATGCTTATAAGATTATAAAAGGTACAGAGCTTAGGCGTTTATTCTTTGCATATCATTCCCTAGATCCAATGAATGCAATAGATAGAATCTTAGAAGCAAAATCATTAGTATTAGATAAAGATAGTGACCAATTGACTAAAGAGGGGGTAAAAATACTGAGAAGAATAAAAAGATTGAAGAATTAAGTGTTATATAAATTATTCTGATAACTATTTTGGTTGTTCTAAAAAGTTTTGACAATGGAACAAGTAAGTGACAAAAAGGTTTTAAAACCCTTATCTTACAAGGATTTGGAATTTTCAAAACGTTAGTCAAAAATTGTGGAGAGAATACTTCGAAATTATTAAGAAGATGCAAAAAAGCCGGTGCTTTAAAATCTAGCGGGTTTGTAGAAAAAGCTTTAATTAAAGACTTTTTTACTTAACCCAGTTCATAAATTTTAAAATCTTTTTCTGTTGAGGACCATGAAGTTTTGAAAAAAATATCCGGATGTATATGTAGGTCGACACTATGGAATAGGAAAAAATCTACTTTCGGGGACAGGCAGACGCTTTTGTCTATCTGAAAATATCGGTATTTTTAAAACAGAATAATGAATAAGAAGGTGCGGAGTGATTTGCACCATTTTTACATGGAATCTGCATATAGAATGAAGAAAAATATGCAGAAAAATTGCCTATAGGATTGATTATTCTTTTTTGAACAATGGATTACTCCCGGCAAATTTAGTTAATCTGACTTCCAGTATTGCCTCGTTAAAAACAATGGCTGGAGTTCGGAAGGATAAATACGCGCAGGTTTTTACTGAATTAGAATCTGTTGCTAAGGTGCAGTCAGTCAAAAGCTCGAATGCAACAGAAGGTATCGTAATCAGTGATGAGCGTATCCATGCAATTGTCAACCAAAACAGTGCCCCCTTAAACCACAATGAGGCGGAGATTGCTGGGTACAGGGATGCGCTTAATACAGTCCATTTGAGTTATGAGCACATTGACTTTCGTCAGAGTGATATTCTTCAGCTTCATGAGATGATGATGTCCATTGCGGGATATGAATATGGTGGTCAGTATAAAACCGATGATAATGTAACTTTGGAAGTAGATGCCCATGGCCATCAACGAGTTCGTTTCCGACCAACACTCGCAGTAGAAACACCTCAGGCGATGGAGCAACTGGAATTAGCCTATATGGCGGCCAGAAGCGATGCCAATATCAACCAGCTTCTGCTTATTCCCTGTGTAATTCTGGACTTTCTCTGTATCCATCCGTTTCGTGATGGAAACGGTAGAATGTCGAGGTTGCTTTCGCTGCTTTTACTTTATAAAAATGGATATGATGCAGGCAAATATGTTTCTTTCGAGGAACAGATCAACAACTATAAAGCCTACTACTATGAAGCCTTGCAGCAATCTTCCAAAGGCTGGGCCGAAAATGAAAACAGCTATTTCCCATTTATAGAAAATTTTCTTTCTACGCTTTATATGTGCTATAAGGAACTTGATAAACGATTTGCTGTTGTCCATGGAAAGAAAATTACAAAGAAAGCCCGCGTGGAAGCCACGGTATTGAATAGCCTTACTTCTATTTCCAAAGCAGATATTTGCCAGATACTGCCTGATGTCAGTCCGACTACAGTAGAAGCTGTATTAGGAGCTATGGTGAGAAATGGCAATATCAAAAGAATCAGTAAGGGACGGAATACGCGATATATTAAAGCATAAAAACAAACAATATTTTGAATTTAGAAGAAAACTGTGAATATGATTTCAATTAAAGAAATTACAAATTTAGTAGCATTGAAACAGGAGAGCGAATACTGGGATTTCAAAAAAGAATGGTATAAAAATTTTTCGGAATAAAAATCTGAATAATTGTTTGACCATTTAATTTTTAAACAACCTTTGAGTCTTTTTTTTATCGAACCATTAAAGCAAAGCGTTGGTAGCGAATCCCTTATATAAAGGTCATTCGCTACTTATGCTATATTCAAACATCATTTTTAATAGCTTTATAGTGATTTTATACAAGTCTTTTTCAATTTTTTTCTCATTATCGATAAATATAAATAAGTTAATGTAATCTTGAAGAAACTTCTTTTTGAACCCTCGGTGTTTATCAATAAAAAATTTGAAGCGAGCACATAGTTGATCAACAGGTTCTAAGTTTTCATACGCTTCATATGTATTGCTTTTATACATTATTCGTTTTAAATTCATCTTTTCTGCTGTATATGCAATTGAAGTATCTATATCTCCTATGATCGTTGAATTTTTACGTAGATGATCTTTACAGATGTTATAAACTAGTTTTCTTTGAGGCCTTCCATGGCATACTATATACCCTATAGATTTATCTTCATCCGTTGCCATGAGAATACATATTTTATTTCTAGATATTCCTCTCGGTTGTTTTCTTACTTTCTTTATTTTACCTATATCTTCAAGAAGATATATTTTTGAAGAATCTTCATGGACATATGTTTCATCAATATATACTTTCTTGTTCAAAACAATTTTTTCTTGATAATGATTTAATGTTTTAAATATCTGATTCATCCATTTCACACCTGTAACCGTCGATATTTTCGCTACGATACATGCTTCTAGCATTGAACTTCCGCTAAGTATGCATTCTAAAAATGCAAGCCATGCTTTAAGATTGATTTTACTTGAAAAGAACAAAGTATCTTTCAAGCTGCTAAATGTCTTCCCACATGACTTGCATTTATAGCGTATTGATCCACTTTTATTTTTTCCGTACTTTATAATTTCTGTAGATCTACAGTTTGGACAATAAAGTTCTTTACTCAAGAGGTGAAGATAGTCTGCTAAATGGTTTTCATGATATTTCAAGTAGTCCTCTTGAATTCTGTTCAAAATATCGACCTCAAAAGAATCTTCTGTTTCATTAAGAGCAGAAAACAATTTTGTATATGAGGATTTTTTGGTTTGGCGCATGTTGAATTCCTATTATTTTTAAGCAGTAACCCAGATAGGAAAAAGTCGCCAAACCAAGACCTAAAGGACTGAGTTACTGCTTAAAAATATCCTTTACTTGGTTTGGCAACAATATTATAAACTATATCTTCTCATTACTCTACTTCAACAACGCTTTGCTTTAATGGTTCGTTTTTTTATAATACATTAGATGTAAAAATGATCTCTTGACGTATTGATTAAAAGTAACAAATATAACAAAAATAGTTGGCGATGTTAATGTTGTGTATGTGATGAGAATGATTGTATTAGATTGATTGGCCGTTAATGCTGATACAAATATCTCTACTATATTATAGAGCAGAAATCGTATCAATTGAATCACGGAATCAAATTGAAGTGATACGATTGACTCGATTGATGTGATTCGATACAATATATATGTAAAATCAATGTGAAGGAGGTAACTATCATGCTTTTTCGTGAAAATGAAACAGTGGAACTAAAAGAAATTGTTACAGACGATATCAAAAAAGAAATAATTGCTTTTGCGAACTGTAATGGTGGAAAACTGTATGTTGGTGTTCAAGATGATGGAACCATCATTGGTGTTGATGATGCAGATAGTATTTCCTTACAGATAAGCAATATGGTCAGAGATGCAATCAAACCAGATGTTACGATGTTCGTTCATTATGAAACCATCGAAGAAGAGGGAAAAGAAATTATTGCCATAGATGTTCAAAGAGGAACTGACCGTCCTTATTATCTTGCGAAAAAAGGAATGCGCCCAGAAGGCGTATTTGTTAGACAAGGTTACTCTTCAGTTCCTGCTACTGATACTGCTATCCGACACATGATCAAGGAAACCGATGGTGATCGTTTTGAGGCGATACGCTCCTTAAATCAAGATCTTACCTTTGAAGTTGCAAAAAAAGAATTTGATCTTCGAAATTTAGAGTTTGGCCCAAAACAAATGCAAACCTTGAAATTAATCGACCAAGATGGTCTTTATACTAACTTAGGTTTACTTTTATCGGATCAATGCGTCCATACAATTAAGGTTGCCGTTTTTCAAGGGACAGATCAAATGGTATTTAAGGATAGACGAGAATTTGGCGGCTCACTTCTACGTCAAATGAATGAAGTGTATGACTATGTTGACATACACAATCAGACGCGTGCAACCATACAAAAACTATTGAGAATCGATGTGCGGGATTATCCGGAAGTCGCTATTAGGGAAGCGCTTTTAAATACACTTGTTCACCGTGATTATTCCTTCAGCTCAAGTTCTTTGATCAGCATTTATACAGATCGAATCGAATTTGTGTCCATCGGTGGGCTCATGCCGGGAATAGAACTTGAAGATATTATGGTTGGCCTTTCGGTATGTCGTAATCAAGATTTGGCAAATGTGTTTTATCGCTTGCATCTGATTGAAGCTTATGGCACTGGAATGGGAAAAATAATGAAGGCATATGAAGGTGAAGAAGAAAAACCAAAAATCGAAGCAACAAAAAATGCCTTTAAGATTATTCTGCCTAACATAAATGCAAAAAATGAAAAGAGAAATAACAAAGAATCAAATATAAAATCAACCATAGAGTCAGCTACAGTTGCCGAAAATGTTTTAGATGAAGAAGCATTGATTCTAGATTATGCCCGATCCCATGAGTTTATAACAAGAAATGATGTAATTGAATTATTGAAGGTAAGTACATCAACAGCATCGAGAATCCTTCAAAGATTGGTAAAATCTAGCGTATTGAAACAATGCGGTAAGGCAAGAGGTACTCGATACACAATGATAAAAAGTTAGAATAGTTCACTAAAAATCATTTAGGTACGCTAGAGCATGCAAAATCAGTTAAAATCCCTTTATTTAAAGGATCGCAATGTTAATTTAAGATTATTATGAAAGGTGGAGATGCTGGTGGAACTAAGAGTTTTACGCTATTACTTGACCGTTGCAAGAGAAGAAAATATTACTCGAGCTGCAGAAATCTTACATATCACACAGCCAACTCTCAGCCGTCAAATGGCTGAATTAGAGGATGAACTAAAATCTGAGCGTGGTGAATATGGAAAAAAACAATTACTTACATTATCAAAAACTCTTACAAATAAATTTGGAAAAGGATTTTCTCGAGCTAATCTACAAAATATGAGACTTCTCTATTTGAAATATCCAAATTGCCAGACACTGTCTAGCAAATTAAGTTGGTCGCATTATTGTGAATTATTATACATATCTGATGATGATAAACGTCATTTCTATGAAAAAGAAGCAATTAATGCAAATTGGTCAGTAAGGGAATTAAAAAGATAGATTAGTACTTCATTATTTGAAAGATTGCTGCTATCAAATGGTGAGACCAATAAAAAGAAGGTTCTTGAATTAGCACTGAAAGGAAATGAAATTGCTAAACCAGAAGATATAGTAAAAGATCCTTATGTCTTTGAGTTTCTTGGATTGCCGGAAAATAAACCAATGATGGAATCGGATTTGGAAGAAGCTCTTGTTAGACAAATCGAAAAGTTTCTTTTGGAACTTGGGAAGGGATTTATGTTTGTAGGAACACAACAAAGAGTAACTTTCGGAAACACGCATTATTATGTGGATATGGTTTTCTACAATAAAATTTTAAGATCCTATGTATTGATAGAATTAAAAACTATTAAACTAATGCCGGAAGCTGTTGGGCAGCTTAATATGTATTTAAATTATTATGCAGCCGAAGTTAATGATGAAAATGATAATCCACCAATTGGTTTAATTTTATGCACTGATAAAGGCAATGTGGATATGCAGTATGCATTAGGAGGCTTGAGTAATAATATTTTTGCTTCCAAATATGTCACTTATATGCCAGATAAAGAACAATTAATTGCTCAGGTTGAAGCTGTATTAGCATCTAATGATAATGCAGAATGAGTGAATGTAAGTTTTGTGAGTGGTTTTGGCAATGCAGCAGGTATGCAACAAAAATGATGAGAAGTCTTTATTTTATAAGGTTTTAAAGTTTTCAAAACGTTAATTGTTATGTTGAAAAAAATCAAAAAAGAACATAAAAGGAAAGAAGGGATGTTTTTGGCACCAAATGTAATTATACTGATCATCATGGGTGTTGTTTTGATGGTATGGGTGATCTTTTGCGGGATCTGTTTTATCCGGCATAGCAAAGATGTCATTGTTTCGCAAGATTTTGTTGCACATGTACAGTGTGAAACGTGTGGCACACATTACGATGTCGATGCTTCAGAATTTACAAAAACCCATTTTTCAAAACACCGAAGCGTAACGAAAACCAAGGTTGAGAAAGGGGCCTTGGTTAATCGTCCTCATTATAATTATTATGCCAAAAAGCTTCACTGTCCAAAGTGCGGTAAAAAACAATACGCCCAAGTCCTCAATGTCAATGAGATCAACCGCATGACAGAAAAGTTCATGCTTCGATCGGGGCTTCGCTGGTTGATTATCATGGCGATTGGCGGTGCCATGATTTTGGCAACCGCATCGATCCCATTGCATTTTGTCGATCAGGCAAGAAAACAAAATATCGAAGATCTAAAAGAGCAACGGTATGACCAGTTTAAAGAACGATATGGGGTTTAATTTCTTCAAGATATTTTTAATATTGTTGTCCATATTACAAGGTATTATAAAGAATGATGTTTACAGGATCCATTTTAAAACTTTATTCTTTTTATTATGTATGAGAATTATATGCTTTTTTGCGTTGTTTAGAATTCAAAATTCTCATTTCCTTGCGATATTTTGATATTGTTCTTCTAGAAACAAAGAGTTCCAGATCTTTTAGTTGTTCTACAATTTCTTCATCTAGTAATGGAGCATTAGGATCTTCATTTTCTATTAGATATAATAATGCTTTTTGTATGGAATCTCTTGAGGTTCCTTCTTTTGTTTTGGAAGTAAAAAGGCTTCTAAAAGGATAAACTTGGTTTTGATACAGATAATATTTACTGTTCACAGTTCTTGAAATCGTTGATTCACTCAGACTGGTTGACTTAGCTAATTCTTTAAGGGTGAGAGGTTTTAATTCGTCGCTATACAAAAAATATCCTTTTTGTTTATTTATGATTTCATTGGCAACGACTAATAATGTTTTATTTCGCTTATTTAAACTATCAATAGTGAATTTAGCTTGATTTAGATATTGCTTTAATTCTGGATCAATGATCTTTTCTTGTGGCTTGATATATTTAACATCTCCAATTTCTTTTGGTTCGATTATGATATCTCCATCTTCTATCTTGATTTCTACATCAGGTAAGATCCATTGTGTTTTTTGTGTGGTGTACATGTTGCAAGGATAAGGATTACATTTTCTTATTTCTAACAAAATATTTTCTACTTGATCAAAAGAAAGATTCATTTGTTTGCATATGGAAGAAAGATCGTTGTTCAATAGTTCATTTTGGTAGTTTTTTAATAGTTTTAGAGCTGGAGTTTGATTGTTTCTAGATAGTTGGATGTAGAGGCTATCAATACTGTTTTTTGCAGCTACACCACATGGTTCAAATGTTTGGATCAAGTTTAGATTCTGTATAAATTTATCTTCAGGAACATGAAGGTCATTGCAAGCTTGCTCTATAGGAATGTTAAAAAAACCATTTTCATCAAGGGATTCAATAATATAAGAAGTAATAGCTGAATCATATTTTCTATTACATGTATGCAGTTGAAAATATAACTCATCTTTTAAAACAGGAGCTGTAGAAATATTATTCATTAAAAGTTCATGAATGTCTTCATTGGGATTAAATTCGATAAAAGGATTTCTATCTGCCAGCTGGCGAATATGATCTATTATTTTTTCAGAGCTCATATTTAAGATTTCTAAGTGATTCTTCATAGAAGTGCTTAAATGGAGAGTTTGTTTTAAAGTTGGTTGAAGTTTTAAGTTGGTTTTCATGATATATTCCCTTTATTCCGTCTTAAATTGATTATATTTCTATCAAATAGATCTGACAAGTCGCTAAAGGAAATTAATGATGTTGTAATTATATAAATATTTCTTTCGATTTAAAATTAGTATATGATATAAAACGTAAAGGGAGTGGATGATCATGGAAGAAAAACTGTTGAAATATATAGACCAAAATTGTCAAAATGAAGACTTTGAAAAAAATACATTGGATCAAATTAGTGAAAAATTCCAAATTGGACGTAATCAATGTGCACTTTTATTAAAAAGCCTCATAAATCAAAAAGAATTGACAAGGATCGAAGAAAAACCTTATAAATATCTGACAACAGAATACCTTCATAAAAAAGGAAAATCTATGGTTGAAACAAGCTATTCTTCATTAGAAACAGCGCTTCAAAAACAAGAATTGCATGATTTTGAAAAACTGGTAGGCCATGAACAATCACTTAGAGAAATTGTAAAACAATGTAAGGCAACGATTGCTTATCCGCCGGAAGGCTTACCCTTGTTGTTATATGGAGCAACCGGAACAGGGAAAAGTTATATTGCTCAATTAACGTATGAATGGGCTAAAAATAATAATATAATTAAAGGCAGATTTGTTACAGTAAACTGTAGTGAATATGCCAATAATCCTGAATTGTTAACGGCAAACTTGTTTGGACATGTAAAAGGAGCTTTTACCGGGGCGGATAAAGATAATGCCGGGCTGATCGCATTAGCTGATCAGGGAGTATTATTTTTAGATGAAGTTCATGAATTAAAATCTGAATGTCAGGAAAAATTATTTCTCTTCATGGATAAGGGAATTTATCATAGGGTAGGAGATAATGATAAATGGTATAAATCAAAAGTTCGATTGATTTTTGCAACAACAGAAAACCCTGAAAATGTTCTTCTTAAAACTTTGCTCAGACGTATACCTATGACAATAACGATACCTTCAATGAGTCAAAGAAGCGTTCAGGAAAAAATCGAATTGATCTATAAATTATTTCGTGATGAGGAACAGAGATTGCAATGCAAGATAAAAATGAGCAATAAAGTATATAACACTTTATTATCGAGTAAATTAGCAGGAAATATTGGTGAACTAAAGAGCATCATACAATCATGCTGTGTCAATTCCTTGTTTGATAGAGAAGGAAACAATTTATTGATACATCTTTCAAGTTTGCCTTCGCATATTCTTACAAAACTTTATGAAAATCCTAAAACATTACAAGATACAGAAGAATACGTTTCAGTGGATGATCTTCAAATGTTTTATAGTCATGATAAGGAAATCATTCAGTTAAATGATGAAATCATTCAAACGTATCAAACATATCGCAAAGAACGCGATATTGGGAAATTGGTGAATACGGGCAAACAGATTGTTCAAAATTATTTTGATAATTTGATATTTAGAAAAAAAGAAACACCACAAATTGAATATTATAAAAGAGGTGTTCAAAGAATCTTTGATATGATTGAAAGCCGATATGGCATCAAGCTAACAAATAATGATATCTTGGCCATTGCCTGTTATCTAGAAGAATTGAATCTTGATTATCATGATTTTCGAAAATGGAGTCTTCAACATGAAGAAGATTGTGAAGATCTCAATCAACTTTTAGAATCGGAATTTTTTCGCGCTGCCAATATTTCTTTAGAAATATGTACGTATTTGAAATCTTATTTAGAAATGGAAGTTTATCCAATCGTTGTTTGTCTGTTTATTTTTTATGTCTATAATCTTCAGTCGGATCAAAGGCTCCAACAAAAAGCTTGTGTAGTGTTGGCTCATGGATTCTCTACCGCAAGCAGTATCGCTAATGCAGCCAATCACTTTTTAGGGGAATATATATTTGATGCGATCGATATGCCTTTACATGTTGATACAGCTACTATGGTCGAAAAACTAAAGATTTATTTAGGCAGACTTGAGAAAATCAAAGAATTATATCTTTTGGTCGACATGGGAAGTTTGGAGGAAATATATAAAGGATTGAATTTAGAAAAAATGAGTATAGGTATACTCAATAATGCAAGTACTCCTATGGCTTTGGAAATTGGAAATGGTGTTCGTATGAACATACCGATGGAAGAACTATTAAAAAATACGATTTCTAATGTAAAAGCTAGTTTGATGTACCATATTGAAAAGAATCAAGATAAACTTCCTTTGATTCTTTGTTCTTGTGCTAGTGGCTATGATACAGCTAGAAAATTAAAATCTACGATCGAAGATTCGATACCAGAACAATGTCATATTGAAGTACAGATCTATAATTATAATGAACTGTTATCTCAAGGAGCAAAAGCTTCTGTCTTTGAACAGTATAATGTACTTTGTGTCATTGGTACTTTAGATCCCAACATAGAAGAAATCAAGTTTATAGGTATTGAAGATTTGATCTTGGGCAATTCAGACAATAAACTAGATGAGTATTTCAATGAATATCTAGATGAAACAGATCTTCAGGAATTTAATCGAAACATATTACGTAATTTTTCATTATCAAACATTATGAGTCATTTAACGATATTGAATCCAAATAAATTATTGGAGCAAGTTGCCGATGCTATAGATCAGTTACAAACTCTTTTAAAGATCAAATTGTCAAATCGTGCTTGTTTTGGCTTATATGTACATATAAGTTGTCTGATCGAACGACTTGTTTTGTTTAGAGGGAATGAATCTTATCTTGAATGTTTGGATTTTCAAAAAGAGCATCCAGACTTTATTAATTATATGAAGCGATCATTCAAGAAAGTTGAAGATTTTTATGGAGTTTCGATTCCAGTAGAGGAAATTACATATATTTATAATTATGTAAAGAACAATTAAGGCTAAAGATGTTGATTATTTCAACATCTTTTTTAAAATTTTTCTCTATGGCACGAAAATTGCTTGTATATAGGTGAAACGTTACAGGAGAAAGGAGGGAAACAATGTGTAGGATTATATTTGCCTCACATGGGGATTTGTCTAAAGGAATGAAAAATTCAGTGAATATGTTGGCAGGTTCTTTATCGGATAAAGTAGAAACATATAGCTTGTATCCAGGAGAAAGCCCCAACGATTATTACCAGAAATTGCTAAAAGAAATTCCTAATAGTGATGAGCAAGTAATAATTTTGTGTGATATCAAGGGAGGAAGTGTTCACACGACTTTGGCCCAGCTAACACAACTTAATAACGTTATTGTTTTATCCGGGATGAATCTGGGTATGGCATTGGATATCGTGCTCAGATATCAGGAAGGTATTTCTAGTGAAGATTACGAAGAATTATTGGATAGTTCTCGAGAAGGAATTACTTTATTGACAAATTTAGTTAGTGAAACAGATGAAGATTTCTAAAGGAGAGGAATATGATCAAATTATTTAGGGTAGATCACAGACTATTGCATGGACAAGTTGCATTTTCATGGACAAGTGCGTTAGGCGCAGACTGTATCTTGATTGCCAATGATGCTGTTATGAAAGATGATCTTAGAAAAACTTCTATCAAACTGGCTAAACCTGCAGGTGTTAAGCTTGTTATCAAAAATGTAGATGATTCTATTCAAGCCATTAACAGTGGTGTTACTGATAAATACAAATTATTTATCGTAGTAGAAAGCATAGCGGATGCTTACAAACTTGCAGAGAATTGCAGTCAGATCAAATCATTAAATCTAGGGGGAACAAAACCTAGAGAAGGAACAAGAAATGTTTCTAAAGCAATCAATGTTACTAAAGAAGAGGAACAGATGATCAAAGAATTGATCGATAAAGGAATTGATGTAGAAATTCGTATGGTTCCAAATGATACAAGCATTGATGCAAAAACAGTCATTGAATAGAAAAGAGGTGTAAGTAATGGTTGTTCAAGCGATTTTATTAGGATGTATAGCATTTATCGGAAAATGTGATTTGGCTTTAGGAGATTGCTTGATTCAAAAGCCAATCGTTTTAGGACCATTGGTTGGTCTTGTGTTAGGGGATGTAGAAAGTGGAATTACAATTGGCGCTTTCCTAGAATTAGCTTTTATTGGTTCTCAATCTATAGGAGCTTTTATTCCGCCAAATGTTATTGTTGGTGGTGTATTGGGTACAGCCTTTGCGATCACAACAGGTCGTGGAGCTGAAGTTGCTGTTACGTTGGCGTATCCAATTGCTTTATTGGCAAGTGTGATTGATAATTTTATTTTCACAACGGTTCGTCCAATGCTAGGACGTTTAGCTGATAGTTATGCTGAAAAAGGGAATGCAAAAGCTGTTGGTATGGTACATATGGGAGCTGGTTTCTTGACATGTACGATCTTAGCAGTGCTTGTAGCTGCCGGATTCTTATTGGGAAGTACTGCAATTGAGAATGTTGTGAATTCTATTCCAGAAGTAATTACCAATGGATTAACAATTGCTACGGGATTATTGCCTGCACTAGGATTTGCAATGTTGGCACAGATGATCATGAATAAGAAAGTTATCGCATTCTTTTTCCTAGGTTTCTTGTTATCTGCTTATCTGGGAGTACCAGTAGTAGGTATTGCCGCCTTTGGTGTATTGGCCGCATTGATCAAAGTTGATTTTAAAGAATCTGCACCGGTTGCAGTAGAAAATGGAGGAGACGATGATGACTTCTAAAAATAATGAAACAGGATTGATGACTAGAAAAGATATAATGAAGATGTTCTGGAGATCATTTACGATTCAGTTCTCATGGCATTATGAACGTCAAATGCATATGGGATTTGAATATATGATGCTTCCTACGATCAAGAAGTTATATAAAGATGATCCAGAAAGATTAAAAGATGCTATGCAGCGTCATATGGAATTCTTTAATACAAATATGTATATTAGTACTTTCATTGGTGGTATTACCATGGCAATGGAAGAAATGAATGCCAAGGATAAAGATTTTGATACATCTTCTATCAGTGCTGTCAAGGTTGCTTTGATGGGGCCTTTAGCTGGAATCGGAGATTCATTGTTCTTAGGAACTTTGAGAATTTTGGCAGTAGGTATTGGTACTTCTATCGCGATGCAAGGCAGCATTTTAGGAGCAATCTTATTCTTGTTGGTATTTAATGTTCCTGCTATGCTAGTTCGTTATATCGGCGCCTTTAAAGGATATGAAATTGGTGCTAATTATTTGAATAAGATCCAAGAATCTGGATTGATGGAAAAGTTCATGTATGCTGCATCGATCATTGGAGTTATGGTTATCGGTGGAATGACAAATGAACTCGTCGTTGTATCAACACCGCTGACCATTGGTACTGGTGAAGGAGCTGTTGCAATCCAGGGAGTATTAGATAGTTTGATGCCAGGAATGCTAAGCTTGGCTGCTTTAGGTGTTTACTACAAATTATTAAATAAAAAAGTGAATGTCATTGTAATTCTTTTAGGAACGGTTGTATTTGGTATTCTTTGTTCTTGGTTAGGTATTCTAGGGTAGATAATATGATCATAGATATGCATGCTCATCCTTGGTTGATGAATGAAGCATTTAAAACTTCACAAGCAATAGAAATCAGTAAAAAAGAAATGGGATGGGGATTGATGTCTGGCCATGACATGCAAATGACCAGAATAGAACTTAAGGATGCTAAAGTTGATAAAATGGTGCTGTTGCCACTTGATCTAACAACAACTCGTAAGGTTCAAATTCCAGATAATGAAACAATATATAAACTTGTACAAGATAATCAGGATATCTTTATTGGATTTGCAAGTGTGGATCCGTATCGCAAAGATAGAATGATAGAATTGGAAAAAGCTTTTGATCAATATCATTTGAGTGGATTAAAGCTGAATCCTTCTAAACAACATTTTTATCCTTCAGATCCTATGATGAATGAAATTTACGAATATTGTATCAAAAAGAATAAGCCGATTGTCTTTCATTCAGGTATGTCATGGGAAAGTGATGCACCAATGAAATACGCTAAACCTTTAGAGTTTGAAGAAGTGGCAATTCGATATCCGGAATTACGATTTAGTTTAGCACATTTTGGATGGCCTTGGATCCATGAAACAGCAGCACTGCTTCTTAAATATCCGAATGTATATGCAGATACGGCAATGTTGTATATGGATTCGCCTAGAAAGTTCATGAAAGATATATTTGAAAATCAGTTAGGCTCTTTATGGTTGGAAAATAATTTAAAAGATAAAGTTATGTTTGGTTCTAACAGTCCACGTTTTAAACCAAGAAGAATCAAATATGGACTTGATCAATTGAATTTAAGAGAAGCTACCCGATCAAAGATCATGGGAGAAAATGCTTTGAGATTTCTTGGAATGGAAGAGTGAGTATGGTCAAAACATTTAAAGAAAAAGTTATCACACATAAGGAATTTGAAATTATTCCTATTACTGAATTAGTTAGAAAATGTATCAGCCAATCCGGGATTACAGAAGGTTTGGTCTTTGTTATAACAGCGCATACTTCCTCTGGAATCATGGTCAATGAGAATCTTCCTTGTTTGATGACGGACATTGAAGAGACATTGGAAAGACTTGTTCCACTTGATCATGACTATGCTCATTCTCACTTTCTGTTGAGTTATGGAGCAACAGGGGGCAATGCTCCCGGGCATTTAAAATCGATGCTTTGCGGTAATCATACGGTTATGGTCATAGAAAATGGAAAGTTAGAATGCGGCAAAGCACAAGATGTATATTTTGCAGAGTTTGATGGACCACAAACAAGAAATATATTTATACAAATTCAAGGTGAATAGTAGAATAAGAAAGGTAGAAAACTATGTTAAATTTTGATGAAAATAGAGTTCGTACAGAACACACAAATGGAGTAAATCTAGTACCAGAAGTAGAGAAGATCGTTGATAAGATCTGTAAAGAAGGATATTCAAATATCTTCTTGTTTGGAATTGGAGGAACATTGTTATATGCTGGGCAGATCATGCATACAGCAAAACAATTAGGCTGTACTTTACCAATCTATTTGGAAAATGCTCAGGACTTTATGTATGAAGGAAATGCTAACTTCAACAAAGATTCTGTTGTTGTTATCGCATCTCTTTCAGGACATACTGTAGAAGTAGAAGCAGCGGTTGACAAAGCACATGAAGTTGGGGCCCGAGTTATTGGTTATGTAGAAAAGCTAGGTACACCATTGGCAGAAAAAGTCGATTATTTAGTTAATACTTTTGGTGGAGAATATTACTGGTGGTATACTGTTGTTCTTCGCTTCATGAAAAATGCAGGACAATTTGATAAATATGACAAATTCTATTCTGAATTAAAGAATATGCCAGAAAATGTTGTACAAATCTATAAAGATGCAGATCCAATGATGAAGGAATATGCTGAAAAATATTGTGATGAACCATTAACATATTTGATTGGTTCAGGAAACTTGGAAGATTGGGCTGTATGTTATGGAATGTGTATCATGGAAGAAATGCAATGGATGAGAACAAGACCAATCTCAGCAGCAAACTTCTTCCACGGAACTTTGGAAGTTATTGAAAGAGATATTCCGGTTATTTTGATCAAGGGAGAAGATAAGACACGTCCAGAAATGGATCGTGCTGAAAAGTTTGTTCATCGTGTTAGTGCTAAAGTTACTACATTTGATACAAAAGACTTTAAGTTGAACGGTATCAGTGATGAATTTAGAGGAATGTTGTCTCCAATTGTAATGCGTTCAGCATTTATGCGATTGAATGTTCATCTTGAACATTGTAGAAGACATCCAATCGATATTCGCCGCTACTACAAAGCATTAGATTATTAAAATAAGGGGCTGTTTTATGAAAATTAAAACAGTGATATTCGATATGGATGGGGTTCTGGTTGATTCAGAACCCTTCTTTCGAAATAAAGTGTTTGAATTTTATAGACGGCAAGGTATCGATGTATCATTAAAAGAGATAAATCAATTAGCTGGCTCTTCTCATCAATTCACCTTTTCAAAAATGGCTGAATGGTATGGAAAAGGAATTACTAGCAAACAAATAGAATCTTTATATCACGATACGATGCAAGATGTAACTTATTCATATTCAGATATGTTAAATCCATATATACGGTATATTTTAAAAAAACTAAAGCCTGACTATAAGCTTGCGATTGCGTCATCATCCTCTATGGAACTGATATCAAAATGTTTAAAAGAGTGTTCTATCGATAGTTATTTTGATTTGGTGGTCACAGGAAGAGATTTTAAAGAAAGTAAGCCAAATCCGGAGATATATCTTTATACCGCAAAACAACTTGGGGTATCATCCGATGAATGTGTTGTTTTAGAAGATTCTACAATTGGGATCACGGCGGCTAAAAGAGCGGGTATGTATACCTTAGCACATAGAGATCTTCGATTTAATTTTGATCAGACATTGGCAGATCATATTTTTGATGATTTTTTAGAAGCTTATGTTTATATTCAAAATCTATAATGATTTTATAAAAGAAAAAGACTTGATTTGATCTGGATGTCAAATACAAGTCTTTTTTCTATAATGTAATTTTGATTAAGCTCTTGGAAGGTATGATCGTTTATTGGGTCCAAGGCGCATTTATATTCTGTAAGAAAGAAAAATCATTATATTTGTTTTCTTTTCATATATAACAAGGGATAGGGATTTCCTTGTTCATCTGTTTCTGTTCGCTTATAGACTATAAATCCCATATGTTCATAAAATTCTTTTGCCAAAGGGTTTTGTTCGTTTACGGCTAGATCATTGATCCCAAAATTTTCGATACCATATTTCAAAAGCATTTTTCCTAGTCCTTTTTTTCTTTCTTTATTAGAAATAAAGAGCATTTCAAGATGTTGATTATCAATTCCTATAAAACCAACAGGGACTTTCTTATGGTTTCAATGATCAACAAATGATCAACTTCTTTTAAAGCTTGGGGAACATACTCTTTGATATGATTGATATCATTGTCTGAAAGAAATAAATGAGTTGCTCTTACAGAACTTTCCCATACTTCTAAAAGTTTTTGTATCAACAAAGGATCTCTGTTGAATATTTCAATGATTTTCATTTGCTCATCTTTCTTTGTAAAATCATCAGAAGAATTTGTTTGCAAATAAGTCAGAATATCAAACAATGATCTTCTTGTAAAAAGTGTTTTATCAAGATACTCTTTTGATGGTATCTTCATATCAGGAATGCAGATGACGTCTATCTTGGCATTGATTGCTGCCTTGATCCCATTTTCACTATCTTCTAGTACGATTGCATTTTTATTGGATACATTCAATTTTTCTAATGCTTTTAAAAAGATCTCGGGATGAGGTTTAGAATGTTTGACATCTTCTAAGAATACACAGGTATCAAAATACTTTAAAATATCATGTTCTTGTAAGATGTTGACAGCTCGTTTCTTAAAACTTGAAGTAGCCAAAGCAATATGATAATGATTGGCCTTTAAATAAGCTAAAAGTTCTTTGGCACCTGGTTTTAATTTAACTCCTTTAGAGGATATCTTTTCTTCTAATTCAAAGGTCATCTGCAAAAGCTCTTCAATCGTATAAGGCAAATGATAATGCTTTATTATATTTTCGGCATTTAAAGTATCTGTTTTTTCACTGTAATATTGAGTGTATTCTTATTTGGTAAAAACAAAACCGTGTTTATCAAGAATTTCATGGTAGATCTCGTAGGCTATGATCTCTGTATCAACCAATAGACCATCAAAATCAAATATTACTGTATCTATCATGACTTGTTCTCCTTTTGATAAAAGTATATCAAAAAAACTCGTTACCAGATAACGAGTTAGGATGTTTTGACGCGGAAACTAAAATATAAGATATGAAAGATCCAGACAATGAAAAGGATGATACATCCATATGTGATTTCTTTAAGAGCCATCATGATAAAACCGATGCTCATAACGATTGTAACCATGACCATGATACGAATCTTAACTGGCCAGCTCATACCATTTCCCTTTACATAGCTTTCCAGATTGTTTTTATATAATTTGGTGTTAATGAACCATGTATGCATTTTTTCAGAGCTTTTGGCATAACATATCGTTGCCAGCAATAAAAATGGAAAGGCTGGCAAAAGCGGCAAGATTGCACCTATAGCCCCCAGAATCAATCCAAGAGTTCCTAAAATAATATATACTAATTTCTTAATGTTCATGATTTTTTCTCCAATCTTCTTTTTTCTTTTTGTGTTTCGATCACATGTTTGATTGCCATAACAGGGTGATAAAATAACATTCTAGGTCCAGAATATGCCATAACTTCACGAATTTTTTGTTGCATATCAGGTCTGTAACAATGAACTTTGCAGTTTGAACAGAATGTTTTTGTTTCCATAAAAGGACATTTATCACTTCTTGTAAAAGCATAGTCTTTTAACTGTTGGCATTCCTGGCATAAGTGTTTGGATTTATGATGTTTCTTACAATAAATTTCAATCATCAAAGCAACGGTATCTTTTTCTTTTTGTCTTTTTGTTTCGATATTCATTAACTCATTCTCCCATTTTCGACTGAATATACTTGATCAGCTATATTCATAGTGGATTGACGATGCGAAACAAGAACAACACTTTTGTTTTTATGTTCTTTGTGAAGGGAGCGTAAGATCACAGCTTCGTTTAAACTATCAAGATTGCTGGTAGGTTCATCCAGTAACATGAATGGGGCATCATGTAGGAAAGCTCTAGCTAAACCTATTCTTTGGATTTCTCCACCAGATAAAGAATCACCTAGTTCTTCCACCATCGTATCGTATCCATGTGGAAGGCTCATGATGAAATCATGAACAGAAGCTTTCTTGCAGGCTTCAATGAGTTCTTCATCTGTTGCATCTAATTTAGCAATTCTTAAGTTATTGGCAATGCTATCATGAAATAAATGTGTTTGTTGGCTGACAAAACTTTCCATATTGCGTAAATTATCTGTATTAATTTGTTCAATACTTGTATTTGAGATGTTGATTTCACCTTGATCAACTTTCCAAAAACGCATCATTAATTTTAACAATGTAGATTTTCCACTTCCGCTTCTTCCGGTAATTCCAATGATTTTTCCTTTTGGGATCGCAAGAGAAATGTTATTCAGAATTAATTCTTTATCATAAGAAAAAGAAACTTTATTGATACTGGCATCGTTAAATTGAATTTCTTTTTGCCCTTGAATATCTTCAACAACTGGCGTTTCTTCCAGAATATCCAGCACACGATTTCCTGCCGCAAATGTATTTTGTAAAGTAGAACCTAAATTCGCCAAAGCAACAAATGGGCCAAAGGAACTCATCAAGGAAACAACGGAAATAATTAACTGAGCAAATGTAATTTGCAAGTTTGTATAGAAATGAATCGATACAAATAACATTGCCAAATCAGCAAGTAAGATAACAGTATTCGTAATAGCCATATTGGTTCCTGTTATATCTTTCATTTTTCCTTCTTCGATGGACAGGGAATCTGTTTTTTCTTTGATCTTATTTAAACGATTTTTGCCATCATCATATTGAATGGTCTCATTGACGCCACGCAAACTATCTAGGACAAAGCTTGATAAATCACCTGTTTTTGTACGAAAGATCAAACCATAATCCTTATTTGATTGAGAAATCAAGATAGGAATTATGCATCCAACAACTATATAAGAGATTAGCATGACCATAGCAAGTACAAGATCAAAACTTCCAATAAATGTACACATGATGATACCAAATAAGATAGCAATCATAATGGGAGAAATCGTATGGGCATAAAATACTTCAAGAAGTTCTATATCCGAAGTAATGATGGAAATTAGATTTCCTTTATCTTTTCCTTCAAGCTTGGCAGGGCATAATTTTCTAAGAGCAACAAATACTTTATCGCGAATGATTGCGAGAAGTTTAAAAGCAATATAGTGGTTACATGCCTGTTCACCATAACGCAAAGTACCTCGAAGGATTCCGCAAATAATCAATAAGATAAAAGAAGTTGTTAGTGAAAAAACATGAATTTCGTTTAAGATAGTTAAAAGGGCTATGACACCTAGAACAGGAATAAAAGTTGCACAAAGATGACCAATGGTTCCCATAGAAATAGCTAATAACATATAACCAGTCAAACCTTTGATTAAACCAGCAAGTTGGAACATGATTTGTAGACTATTTCTTTTTTTCATGCATTGCCACCTCCTATATATGATTCTAGAGATACTTGAGCATTCCATAAGGATGCATATACGCTTTGATTTTGAAGCAATTTTTCATGTTTGCCAGATTCGACAATGTTTCCGTTTTCCAAAACATAAATCGTATCAGCATCCTTAACATTGGCTAGACGATGTGAAATAAGAATCACAGTTTTATCATTTGCCAATTCATGGATCAACTGCATGATATCATTTTCGCTTTCGACATCGATGTTGGATGTTGCTTCATCAAAGATATAAACAGGACTATCGTGTAAGAAGGCTCTAGCAAAGGCTAGTCTTTGACATTGACCACCTGAAAAGTTAGACCCTTTTTCTTCAATAAATGTTTCTAAACCGTTTTCCTGTTTTAAAAATGCAGAAAGTTTTGCCTTATCAAGTACATTCCAAAGTTCTTCATCGGATGCATCTGGTTTTGCGATCAATAAATTATCTTTGATCGTTCCTCTAAACAGATAGCTTTGATGAGAGACGTAAGTAATGTTTTCCATTAAAGACGATTCAGAAATCTGATTAAGATCAGTATCGTTGATTAAAACATGGCCTGTGTATTTTCGATTTCGTTTCATCAAAATGGATGATATGGTCGACTTTCCTGAACCGGATTCTCCTACAATAGCACTAAAGGATCCTTTGCTGAAGTTTAAAGAAACATTATGCAATATTTCTTTGTTTTCATCATAAGAAAAACTTAGCTTTTTGATTGATATAGAATCGATATCCGGACATGGGGTTTTAACTTTTTCTGGCTCTTGCAGATCTAAAAAGTGAAAGATCTTATCACTGGCAGCCATACCATTCATCGCAATGTGGAAAAATGAACCAAGTTGTCGCATAGGAATAAAAAATTCTGCAGACAATAAGATAATTAACAAGCATCCAAATAAACCGATGTTTCCACTATTCAATTGTAATAGTGCGACAATGATACCAAGGGCTGAACCTCCATAGGCAACTAAATCCATGATTGTAATGGAATTTAACTGCATGGTCAAAACTTTCATGGTAACAACACGGAATTTCTCTGCTTCTTCATTCATTTTTTCATTTTTATACTGATCGCTTTGATAGACTTTTAAAGTTGTTAATCCTTGTAGGTTTTCTAAAAAAGTATCTCCTAAAGCTGTGTATTGTCCCCAATATTTTGATAAGAGCTTCTTTGCCCATTTTTGTACGATAATAATCGATACTGGAATCAATGGAACACAGATAAATAGGACAATAGCACTTTTTATATCAATGAATGAAAGGTAAATAAATAGACTAAGTGGCGCCAACATAGCATAGAAGAATTGAGGCAAATATGAGCTGAAATAAATTTCCAGTTGATCCACTCCTTCTACGGCAATCTGTACAAGCTCGCTTGTGTTGATTTGTTCTTTGTAGGAGCCTTGTAAAGAAAGTAATTTTTGATAGATTTTTTCGCGTAATACTTTTTTAACTTCTTTTGAAGCTAAATATCCCATTCGAATCGAAAGCTTTGTCATGATTGCACGGACTAGAATGCTGATAAGCATGTAAATCAAGTATGCAAAGATATTAAATTGTTCTTTAAGCCAGAGCTTTTCGATCATCAAGGCAAGGCAGGTGACAAAGACAAAATTACTTAATAGGGAGACCCATTGACAGAGTACATTTGAGAATATGTATTTTTTACTGTCTTTGACTGTATTGATAAGTCGCTTGTTGATCATGCTTTTCTCCTTTTAAACATAAGATCTTGTTGCATGTGAACAATGGCGCTGATCACAAATATAAAGCCTGATACTACATGCAGGATTCGAATTGAAGTAATAGGCATTGGCTTTAATAATAAGCCAGATATTAATACAACAATCAAAGATAATAACATGATCATATTGACTGTTTTTTTCATTTTATTTCCTCCTAAAAATGTTAGATAAAACTAACTTCTAAAAGTTAACATACACTAACTAAATTTGTCAAGGCAGAAAAAAAGATCAGTCTGCGAATGCAAACTGATCCAATAAATGGTAAGTATTGATTATTCCTGTTCTAAAGCAAGAGTTTTTGTAGTGATGTCACATACTTCAGTAGGTCCATAGTACTGAATAGCACCTGGATATACGAAGCTAGTCTCTACTGCCCATTCTTCACGATGTGCTTCGAAATATTTGAATGGTTTTCCATCTAGTTCTACAAGAGCTTTCTTGATAACTGGTTTGTCTTCACCATGTCTTCTTTCGATATTCATCATCTTAGTGATTGGCATACCACCTGCAACCCATTCACTTGCTGGTTTAGACAAGTTAGAGATTTTTGATAGATATCCATTGTATCCGTATTGGATCAACATAAATGCGTTGTATCCAAGTGAGTAGCAGTAATCAGAATCAAAGTTAGAAGGGAATGCACATCTTCCTTCGTATCCTAAGAAATGGTGTAATGGATTGAATTTACCATTATAAGTTCCATTTTTCTTTCTTTCTTCTAATTTGTCTTTAACAAGAGCAGAGAATAATTTCTCAGATTCGATCAAAGAAACCTGTACGTTTCCATGTGGATCTCTTTCTAAGAATAACTGCTGCTGAATTGTTTCAGGAAGAATAGCAAATACGCTCATAGATTCTTTAGTCAATCCGTTTTCGATGAATTCGTATTTGTCTTTCCAAGTTGGTAGAGCATTGAATGCATCTGCTTTGCTGCCGGCAAGTAATTCATTGATTTCCTGGATCAATGTAGAGAATTCAGGAACAAATTCAACAACACCTTCAGGGATGATTGCAACACCGAAGTTCATTCCTTTTGCAGCTCTGTTGGCTACAGAATCAGCGATGTAGTCAGCAATCTGAGATAATGACATTTTCTTTGCAGCAACTTCTTCAGAAATCAAGCAGATGTTTGGCTGTGTTTCAAGAGCACATTCTAGAGCAACGTGAGAAGCAGAACGTCCCATAACTTTGATGAAGTGCCAGTATTTTTTAGCTGAGTTAGCATCACGTTCGATGTTACCGATGATTTCGCTATAAGTCTTTGTAGCTGTATCGAAACCGAAAGAACATTCGATGTCTTCGTTTTTCAAGTCACCATCGATTGTTTTAGGGCATCCGATTACTTGAACACCAGTGTCATGTGCAGCAAAGTATTCTGCAAGAACAGCAGCGTTTGTATTTGAATCGTCACCACCGATGATTACGATGGCTGTGATTCCATGTTTTTTACATACTTCTGCAACGATTGCAAACTGTTCGTTTGTTTCAAGTTTAGTTCTACCAGAACCGATGATATCAAAACCACCTGTGTTACGGTATTGGTTGATATATTCATCATCAAAGATGATATAGTCGTCTTCGATCAATCCGATAGGACCGTTTTTGAATCCGTATAATACGTTTTCTTTGTTTGTAGCTTTCAAAGCATCATATAGACCACAGATAACATTATGTCCTCCTGGAGCCTGTCCTCCAGAAAGGATAACACCAACAACTTGTTTTTTAGCTTCAGAAGTGTTTGTTCCTTTTTCGAAAGTGATTTCTTTTTTTCCATAAGTGTTAGGGAAAAGGGCTTTGATTTTTTCCTGATCTGCAACACTTTGAGTTTCTTCACCTTCTTTAACACAGATATCAGCAATTCCATGTCTTAACATTCCAGGCAATTTTGGAGAATACTCATATCTAGCTGTTTGTAGTGATGAAATTTTCATAATTAGCCTCCTCTTAGTTTTCTACATACGCTTAAATTTTAAGATATTTTATGCAAAAAGTAAACTTTATCCTGTGCGATTGAACAATAAAATACACATATTTTCAAATTATAAATAGAAGATAAAAAATGCATAGAGAATTTATATCTCTATGCATATAAGTTAATTAGAAGGCCTTGCATCAAAAGTAGTACTCCATTCTGAATCATATGGAATTGCTTCATTCATCGTATGGTTCATTAGGTATTTGATGATGCTTTTACGAGTAACGATGCCAATGAAGATTCCTCTGTCATCAACGATAGGAACATAATTTTGTTCTAAAGATCGTTCAATCAATGTCTTTAAATCCACATCAATCCTTACGGCAGGCATGTAATCTTTGCGAATTAGTTCTTTGATCTTAATTGTTTCTAGATCTTCTGCAGTAATTGAAGAGTGGTTTAATAAATACCACAGAAAATCTCCTTCTGATATGTTTCCTTTGTAAATGCCATCTTTATTGATGACAGGCATGGCGGTAAAGCCATGTTCATTCATGAGTTTCAAGCCGTCACTAATACTTAAATTATCGTATAGAAACTTGACTTCCCCTTTGTTTTTTAGAAAAAAGAATACATTTTGAATCATAAATTTCTACCACCTTATGTCTAGACTCTATCAGAAAATATTGTATAAAAAATCAAAAGAAAATGGGAAAATATAAGACAATTTATGCTCGTGTAGATTGAGCTGGGATTTCAGCTGGTTTATTTAAGATTTCCATGAATTCTTCTCCTGTGATCGTTTCTCTTTCATATAAGAATTTTGCCAATTTATGTAATTTCATCTTATTGTCATTTAAGATTTGATAAGCTTCATCGTGTGCTTTTTTAATCAGGTTGACGACTTCTTCATCAATTTTTGAAGCTGTTTCGCTTGAACAAGCTAATGAAGTATCTCCACCAAGATATGCATTGTTTACTGTTTCTAGAGCTGTCATACCAAAATTGTCGCTCATACCTAAACGCGTGATCATGGCACGAGCTAGTTTTGTAGCCTGTTCAATATCGTTGGAAGCACCGCTTGTGATTGAATTAAAGATCAATTCTTCTGCACAACGTCCTGCTGTATACACCATGATCCTTTGATATGCTTCTTCTTTTGATACAAGATTGTGCTGTTCTTTTTCAACTTGCATCGTGTATCCTAGAGCGCCTTTAGTTCGAGGAATGATCGTAATCTTATGTACAGGAGCTGTGTTTTTACATTTTGCGGCCACTAAGGCATGGCCGATTTCATGATAGGCAACGATCATGCGTTCGTGATTAGAAATAACGGCACCTTTTTTCTGTTCACCGGCAATGACTGTTTCAATGGCTTCTTCCAAGTCTTTTTGAACGACCATCTTACGCCCATCACGTACTGCAAGTAAGGCTCCTTCGTTGATAATATTGGCTAGATCAGCACCACTGGCACCAGCGCTGGCTCTAGCGATGACATTAAAATCAATAGATGGAGAACATTTTACATTGCCTGCATGTAATCGCAGGATATCTTCACGACCCTTTAGATCTGGTAATTCTACAGGAATTCGGCGGTCAAATCGCCCTGGTCTTGTTAAGGCAGGATCTAATGTATCCGGTCTATTTGTTGCCGCGAGCAAAACAACACCCTTTGAACCGTCAAATCCATCCATTTCTGCCAATAACTGGTTCAATGTTTGTTCACGTTCATCATTACCGCTTAATCCTTGGCCATCACGTTTTTTACCAATGGTATCGATCTCATCAATAAATACGATACATGGTGCTTTTTCTCTGGCTTGTTTGAACAAATCACGAACTTTGGCAGCACCACGTCCGACAAACATTTCAACAAATTCACTACCAGAAATAGAGAAGAAAGGAACCCCGGCTTCACCAGCTACAGCTTTAGCTAATAAAGTTTTACCAGTACCAGGAGGACCTACTAATAAAGCACCTTTTGGCATCTTAGCACCAATTGCCTGATATTTTTTAGGATCATTTAAAAAGTCTACGATTTCTTTTAGGCTGTTTTTGGCCTCTTCCTGTCCGGCAACATCTTTAAATGTTTTTCCTGTTTGTTGGCCAACATAGACTTTAGCATTGCTCTTGCCTAGATTTCCTAAGCCAAATCCACCTTGATTAAATGACATGGAATCATTACCACCGGCTTTTTGAGCTCTTTTAAACATGCGCTTACCCAGCCATATAAAGAAGGCAAAGATTGCAAATGTCGCAAACCAGTAAAGAAGTGGGTTGGTTGCTTCTGTGTAGACTTGAGTGAATTCAACGTTTGCATCTTGTAATCGATTTACAAGATCAGGATCATTCATGACACCGGTTTGATACGTTTTATCATTATCATCATTTTTGAGCGTGTAATAGATATCGGTATTTTCAATTTGTACTTCATCCACTTTCTTCTCTTCAATTTGATTTAAGAAAGAAGAATAGCTGGTTTCTTCAATGCGGCTATTGGTATACATAGGTATGAATACAAAGTCTAATAATAAAAGAATGATCAGTACGATGAAATAGTACCAATACAAAGGTTTCTTTTGTTTATTCATGAAATTATTTAACCTCCTAAAGTATTTTCATAGGAAGATTATACATCAAATTAGCAGTTTTTCAAGGAGAGTGCTAATTTCACATAACTTTCCATAATTTAGCGATATTTGATAAAAAAACTCTAGATTTCTCCAGAGTTATTTGTTAAATAATTTTCTTCGGTTTGTCGATTGAATGAACAAACGCTTCATTTCATCAATATCTTCTTTTTCTAAAGAATCTCTAAAATGTTTGGTTGCATCTAAAAACTGATCGATTTCATCTAATAAGATATCTTTATTTAATAAGAAGAGCTCGCTCCATAGATCTTCATTAATGGTAGCGATACGAGTAAGGTCACGAAAGCTGTCGCCTGTATATTCGACAAGATGGGAATTATCATGGGTATTCATCAAGCTAACCGCAATAACATGGGTAAGCTGGGATAAAAAGCCAATCATGCGATCATGTTCTTCACAAGATAGGATGGAAATATTTTTAACGCGAAGATCTTTTCCTAACTGTTTAGCGGCTTCGATGGCTGTTGGCGTGTTTTTGTCGGTAGGCACGATAATATAGTTGGCATTATCAAAAATATCTGCCTGAGCAAAATCGATCCCTCTAGATTCACGACCACACATTGGATGGATGCTGATGAGTTCAAGATCTTCTCTTAAAATTGCCTGAACAGGTTCTACAATGTTTGTTTTTACTCCACTGATATCCATTAGTATCGTTCCAGACTCAAGATATTGCTGGTTTTCTACGATCCATGGTTTGATCATAGTTGGATATAAGGCAAGGATGATCAAGTTACATTTTTTGATAAGCTTGTCTGGATCGGTACTACCTTCCTTGATAATGTTTAATTCAAGAGCGGTTTGGATTGTTTGCTCATTTTGGTCAATGCCATAAATCGTTTTATCTTTTTGAGGACTGAGTCTTTTCGCAAAGCTGGCACCCATTAAACCTAGTCCGATAATACCTATATTCATAAAATTTCTACCTTTCCACCAATACGTTGGATATCTTCAAAGAAATCTGGATATGATTTTGTGATGGCCTGCGCATTTTCAATTATACATGGTGTATTGGCACATAAACCAAAGACACACATAGCCATTACGATACGATGATCGTTATGTGAATCAATGATTGGAATATCATCTAAGGCATATCCACTCTTTCCATGGATCGTGATCGTATCAAAAGTAGTTTGAATATCGACATTCCATTTTTTAAGTTCTACTTCCATAGCTTCGATACGGTCGCTTTCTTTCATGCGAAGCCTTTGTGCGTTAATGATCGTCGTTGTTTGCTCACAATAGCTGGCTAGTACACATAAAATAGGTCCAAGATCTGGACAATCGGATAGATCAATGGTTTTTGGTTGCAACTTTGATGGATGAATCGTAATAAAGTCTTTTTTAGAATTAATACTACATCCAGCACTGGCTAAGATATCAAGGATGGCCTTGTCACCTTGAACAGATTTTAAATTCATGTTTGAGCAAGTTAACGAGTTGTTCAAGCCTGCAAGAACACCAAAGAATGCCATTTGAGAATAATCTCCTTCGATCTTTACATCATGAGCGATATATTTCTGGTTTCCTTTGATATAGTAAGTATTTTTATCTTGTTTAATCTCAATGCCGAAGCATTTCAACATATCCAGCGTTAGATCAACATAAGATCTTGATTCATAGGGTTCATTAATTGTAAGCGCACTGTCTGAATCTAAAAGAGGAAGAACAAAGAGCAGGCCACTGATAAACTGGCTGGAAATGTTTCCGTCGATTTGATAATGACCAGACTGCAGTTTCCCTTGAATTCGGATTGCATCTTGTGATTGTTCAAATAACAGCTTTTGCTCATCAAATATTTTTTGATAGATTCCCATAGGCCTTTTTAATAATCTGCCTTTTCCTAGATATGTAACTTTCTTATTGGATAAAGCACCTGCTGGAATTAAAAAGCGCAGGGTAGATCCTGATTCGTTACAGTCGCAGCAAATTCCATCTTGTAAATCAAATAAATTACAGCCTTCAATGATACAGCTGTTTTTCTGTACTTCAATCTTAGCTCCAAAGGATCTCATACAGCTGATCGTAGCTTCAATATCTTTGGAAAATGTTAAATTTGTAATTGTTGATTTTCCCTGTGCTAAAGATGCACAGATAATCGCACGATGACTGATGGATTTGCTGGCGGGAATGGCTATGGTTCCATTTACTTTAGATGGTGTGATCTTAACTTTCATGTTGGATCTCCTTTTCTAAGATATTATTGGCATTGCTAGACATCAATAGATCTAAAATGCCAAAAGCAATCATAGAGTCAACGACAATACGAGCTCTATGAAGGATACATGGGTCGTGTCTTCCTTTTATATTTAATGTTTGGCTTTCTTTAGTCTTGTAATCCACCGTCTCCTGAGTTTTATATATGGATGGTGTAGGTTTGATACAAGTGTGAATGATGATAGGCATTCCATTCGAGATACCACCATTGATTCCACCATTATTGTTGGTCTTTGTTTGAATGGTATCATTCATGATAAAGGCATCATTGGCTTCGCTGCCTTTTTTAGAAGCCATTTGAAAACCAGCTCCAAAAGAAACGCCTTTTACTGCTGGAATGCTGAATAATAGATGGGCCAGGATGCTTTCGATGGAATCAAAGAAAGGCTCGCCAATTCCAGCTGGAAGATTGATGATGGCACTTTCAAGGATCCCTCCAATGGAATCCTGCTCATTTTTAGCTTCCAGGATGGCTTGTTCCATGTTTTGAGCTACTTGTTCATCTAAGGTTGCAAATTCTTTTTTGTTTAAGGTTTGGATTTGTTTTTTTAATTCATCAATGTTATTTGAAAAAGGAGCATCATGCAAAGCATAAAGTTGCTCAATGTGTGAGCCAATTAAAATGTTTTTTGTTTCTAAGATTTGTCGACAAATACTACCGGCCGCTACAATAGGAGCTGTTAATCTTCCTGAGAAATGTCCACCTCCGCGATAATCTTGAAAGCCATGGTATTTTTCATATGCACTAAAATCTGCGTGTCCAGGTCGCAGGCGATATTGAATATCGGAATAGTCTTTTGACTGGGTATTTTTATTCGGGATTAAGATCGTTAAAGCGGTTCCGGTCGTATATCCATTAAAAAATCCTGAGACAATTTCAACTTCATCGTCTTCATGGCGTTGTGTGGATATGCTTCCTTTTGCCTTTCGCTTTTCCATGTCTTCTTTTATTCTTTCAAGATTGATCTTAAATCCAGCGGGAAGTCCATCCAAGGTGATTCCTATGCAGGGACCATGACTTTCCCCAAAGATCGTCATGGATATATTTGTTCCAAAGTTATTTTTCATAAGGTCCTCTTTCTAAGTATGTTTTGATAGTATCATACGATACTTCCTGTAATTCATAGGTACCTGCCTGTTTGACAAGTACGATCGTTATGGATGAAGAGCTGCTTTTTTTATCATGTTGAATAAAGTTCATCAATGTATCAACATCATAATCGGGTACTTTAGGAAGATGTAGTTTTTCATAGATTTTTAATACATCTTCTTTTAGTTCTTTATTGTCGATAAAGAATAACATTCCCATCGCAACACATTCTCCATGTAGATAAGTATCCAAACCATAGGCTCCTTCGATGGCATGCCCGATCGTATGCCCGAAATTTAATATCTTTCTAAGGCTGGATTCTCTTTCATCTTGTTCAACTACTTTTCTTTTTACATTGATTGAACGATAGATGATTTGATCGATATCTAAATCATCTTGTTTGAATAGTTCAACCAGTTCTTTGTCTTGGATCAATCCAGTTTTTAAAGCTTCAACCAGTCCGTTATTTATATGTCTTTGTGGTAAGGTTGAAAGCACATTAGGGTCGATGATGACAGCTTTAGGCTGCCAGAAAGCGCCAACGATATTTTTATAGTTTCCAGCATCAATAGCGACTTTACCACCTACGCTTGAATCCACCTGGCTAAGTAATGTTGTAGGAATATTATAGAAATCAATACCGCGCATATATGTAGCGGCTACAAATCCAGCTAAATCACCAACAACTCCGCCACCTAAGGCAATGATGGCGTCTTTTCGAGTCATTTCATGTTCAATAGCTTCCAGCAATAATTCTTCATATTGTTTAAAACATTTTGATTGTTCACCATTTGGAATCGTTACGATAAAAGAATCTAAACATTGACTGGATACGATATCGATCCATTTTTGAGGAACACCGCTGTCTGTGATGATCATGATCTTACGATTGGTTTGGATCGTTTCTTGAATATTGTTAAGTGCATTTCGTTGAATCGTGATTGGATATGCGCAGTCTTTTAAATTCACATTTAATTGCATAATAGATGATCTCCTGGTATATATAAATTAGCTCATTCAACTGAGTAATCTGCATATACCTTTT